>VFSW01001698.1_pt1 | contig 33511 bp, 20 predicted proteins | sample 5358111 | NCBI WGS metagenome assembly VFSW01 (sample SAMN11554181, study PRJNA540505) | mine drainage metagenome | isolation source: sediment from site ElyBrook_90M | place: USA: Ely Copper Mine, Vershire, VT | collected 2017
CAGCAACCCGAACAGCGAGAGCTTGTTCATGACAGCACCTTCGACACGTTACTGGCAAAGCCAGCCGTTTGCGGGAGAAGGTGCTGCACTGTCATTCCCGCACCCATCGCATTCGCGCACCGTGTCATGACAGTGCCAACTGCCGCATCTGCACGCCCGCCACTTGCAACGGCTGGTGCGTGGTGAAAATCGTCATGCCCCCGTTCGACAGATGTTCGCCGATTAGTTCCTGCATCAGCCCCACAGCCCCCACATCGAGTGCGGTCAATGGTTCATCCAGTATCCACAAATGCGCATCGCTGGTCAGCAAACGCGCCAATGCCACCCTGCGCCGCTGCCCTTGCGACAACACCCGCACCGGCAGATGTTCGCGACGCTGCAAGCCCATCCGACGCAATACGGCAATGGCTTGTTTCTCGCTCACCGTATAGCCTGCCAACCCAGCGCTCATTTGAAGATTTTCCAGCGCGCTCAACTCGTCTTTAATGGCATTCAAGTGCCCCAGGTACAACAGCTCTGCGAAGTAATCTTCGCCCAGTTCTCGAACACGCTTGCCGCGCCAGAGAATCTGGCCCTCGTCCGGCTGGATGAAACCGCACAAGGTACGCAGCAAACTGGTCTTGCCGCTACCGTTCGCCCCTTGCACCTGCATGATTTGTCCGGGATGCAGCGTAAAACTCAATCCGGAAAACAACCGATGGTCGCCGCGACTGCACGCGAGATTGCCGACTTCCAGCATGTAGGGAAAACCCCGAAATGAACAGCGGGGAATTATATACGATTAAACGGGGGGCTTCACTCATCCAACTGAAACAGCGCGGCCAAGGCTTCAGAGGGAATAACCACTCTGCAAACTTGCACAAGACCAGACTTTTCGAGCGAGGTTGACTGCGGACGTATCACTTCATTTGTTCAATAGTATCCACAAAAACAATCACATCGAATTTACGATTCAGCGACTTGCTATAGAATCCGGACATCGCCACTCCGTTGGAATACTTGACTGTTACCCCCTTGGCGACTTTCGTCTTATAAACCGCAAGCCACAGCGGGCCCTTTTCTGTAGTCACCTGAAGGTAGGTATACGTGTCCGTGTCGATCACTTCCAGCACCGTGCCGTTATTCACCAGTTGGGTATCGGCAGGAATTTCCCTGGAATGACCGGGCGGCATACCCGTCCCAGTCGTGGTCAACATGCCACCATGCGGCAAGTAAACGGCTTCACTTGGCTGAATAGCATTCTTACCCTCCGTTTGTGCGGCAGCAATGCCCGCTATCGAAACGAAAGCTGCCAACAAAAGTAATTTGCTCAAAGAAAATTCTCCTTAACTATCAATCAAGTCATACGAATTTGAAGCTTGCCCTGAGTCGAATTCAAAAAAATGGGGCCAAGCTATGGCCCCAATGAGTCGCTCAAGGAACATTTACAGCTTGTAGTTCAGCATCACACCAAAGGTGCTGACGTGGTAGTTCATCGGACCGGAATCCAGCAGCAATGTATTGGCATCGTACGCGGCCATTACGTTGTGCATTACACCGTCATAGTGCCAATCCGCGATTCGCATACTCTCGAAACGATACGTCGCACGAATAGTGGTTTTCTTGTTGATATTCCTGACCAGGTTCAGAGCCAGGGTGTTTTGCAGCGTAGTCATGTCAGGCAAAGCACTGCCCGCAAGCGCGGCCATTGCCGAGTTATTGGCGGCAATGGCGCTGAATGCGGTGGAGCCGAAGTCGTAAGAAATATGAGTGTTGCTCTTTGAAAACGTATAGTCGATTCCGAGTCTGGCGAAACCCAAATCTTCCTGCAAACCCAGCCCGATTACATCGTTGCGATCGGTAGTATTCGAAGTCCATGTATCGGTGTATGGGCGCGCTCCGTTCAGTCCGGTCGTCGTATCGGAACATGCGGAATACCCGTAAGCAGCCAGATTGGCCATCGTGCAGGATGCGGCCCCTGCCACTCCGGAGTTCATCGTCATCGACTTGCTGCCCTGCTGATAATTGTAGAAAGCGGTAATGATGCTGCTGATTGAAGGCTGGAAGTTGAGATCGAACCCAATCGAATCCTGATTGTCCTTTTTCAAGCCATAGAAAGAATCCGTATAGTTGGCTCTTTTGACCTGCATGTTCACACCCACGTCCATGTCTTCCGTTGCCATGACGTTAACGCGAGTATTCAGGATGTTCTGGTTGCGGTCTGCCTGATCGTATTTGCGGAAGAAGGACGAATAACGACTGAACAGGTTTGCATTGAGCGTTGGATATGTCGAACCGTTGACCAGCAAGCCTGCACCTGTCGTTGGATTCATATTGGCAAGCTGGGTCACCACATCCAGCCCGGGCAAGCCGGTACCCAGATCCGCGAATGTCCGGTATTTGTATGCGCTTCCGCGCTTGGTGTCGTTCTCAAAAGAGATGCGCAGGGTCGTGTCCCACAAATCGCGATTGACGAATCCGAGCTTGATTTTGTTTTCCCAGGTCTTGTCGCGCTCTCTGAAGTTGCGATAGAAGTCCTCACGCTCAAGAGCCCCGTTCAGGCTGCTTGTCCGGGTCAGATCGTAATCGGCGGAGAGACCGTAATTTGCCTGTCTGGTAGACCGCGCCTGACCGAAGACAGGAATGTTGGAACCGTTGGCAAGGATGGCCGACGAACATCCGGGAACAACCGGATAGCCGGGTAGCGCATAGCAGCTGCCTGCCACAGCCCCGGGTGCTATCACCAAATCAGCAGCGCCGGTACCGTTGCCGGTGCTGGGGCCGCGACCGAACTGGCCGGTGAGCGGGTTATAAGCAACATATCCGCCCTTGTTGGCCGTATCGTAGAAACGGTAACTTCCCTTCACGTTAAGATCCTCGATCGGGTTCAGGGACAAACCCAGATTGATCATCTTGTTGTCGATGCGCTGATTCGCAGTCTTCTGGCTCAATGCGTTGGTGGTGTTCCAGTTGCTGACCAATAATGAATTGGCTGCATAACCAGGATTTGCGCCGGTGAAACTCGTCACGCCCGCAGCAGCCAGATCGGCATTCTGGGCGTCCGAAATAGGGGCTAACAAGGTATCGTTCTGGCGATTCGATCCATAAGAAACAGCTGCGGTAAACCGGCCCTTCCAGAGATCAGGCAAGCTGCGGGCAAACTCGCCCTTGAGGTTGAACGCATCATTGTCCGGGGGCAGGTCGAAAGTTGCGTGCTGTATGGCCCCTTGCGGTGCCGCAGAGCCCAGCAGCGCATACTGGACATTCAGCGTGTTGATGTTATTGCGGAATATGGAAGCAGATGCGCGCAGATTGGCCTGAGTCAGCTCATCCGAATAAGTGAGGCCTGCCAGCATGTCATGCGTCTTGTAATCGATCGGTTCCGCGATCTCGGTCGAGACATTGCCGTCGTTCATTGCAAAAGGCCGCGCACCCACGCGTTTTTCCAGCGTGTAGCTGACATAAGCTTTCACGCTGTCGGTCAGTTTGATATCGGCACGTGTGCCGCCTTTTTTCCGCACCAGACTCAATTCGCTGTAGGGAGTTGCGGCCAATTTGGCTGCAATGGCGGCAGCCATGTTGGATTGCACCGCGCCTGTCGCGCCAGCACCGGTAGCAACAGGAATGACCCCGGCTGCAGTCATCGTTCCTGTTGTTCCGTTAATCCCGGCCAAAGCGGAAGCATTGGCATACGTTTTGCCGCCATAACTCCAGCACGGTGCCGTCGGTGTACAAGCAGCGGTACCCACGGTAGGGGAACCCGTCGTGACCATGGTTGGCATGGGTAGCCCGGTAGTCAGATTGCCCGTGCCTTCACCGCTGTAGAGCGATTTCCATGTGTCGGTAAAAACGTGCATCGTTTCGTTGTAAAAAGTCTTCACCTTCCAGCTGCCATATTTGCCGGTCGTAAAGTCGTAAAACTGGTCCTTGCGGCCCACACCGCCGCCGTTGATGGTGAAGTAACGCGCTCCTTCGGAATCCTCCGACAAATTGAAGTTATTGAAATAGATTCCGTTCCGCTGATCCGAATATTCGGTTCGTTTCGCATACGGCGTGGAGTCACTTTGTTGCATAACGCCGATATCTATTCCACCCGCAAGCTGGCCTTTGGGCGCCTCCGGTTTGTCTACCATGGGAATGCTGTACATCTGGCCAGAAGGCGAACGCTGGACGGCCGACATATCTTCATCCATCTGCGTGGGCCCGGAAAGATAACCCGGGTTGGACGCATTGCCGTTAACCGTATCCACACCTACTGCGGTATCTGCCAATGCAGACAGGCTTGCCATCTGTGCGAGTGCGGCACCTATGCAAAGCGTAATCAATTTCATACGCGGGCTGTTATTCATTAAAAACCTCCGGTCGCAATTTGTTTCGACTTTTTCAAAATGTTTGATTGCTTTCATCTCGTCGTTTCCTTTTCGGATCAGCGCTGGAATCGCGCGCCACCCGGATCGTTGCTACCGTGGATCATGCTGTGGCAGTTCTGGCAGGAACGACCGGTCATGCGTTTGGAGGCAAGAATCGTTGCTCCGCTGTTGGTCTGCAGACCTGCATTGGTTTGGCCCAATGAAGTTGGATCACCATTCACGACGTTGCCCGTCGTGTTGTTACCCCAAACCAGGTGACCCATTGAGCCAGTCGTGCTGTGGCAACCGGAACACAGGAAGGGACGCGTCTGGACGAGCAATTTGTCGTTGTTCGAGCCGTGCGGAACGTGGCAATTCATGCAGTTTTCGCGGACGGGAGCGTGTTCCCACAGGTAGGGACCGCGCTTCTCGGCATGGCAGGTGTAGCAGAGCTCATTGACGCTATCCGCCTTGAGCAGGCGCTTATTGGAAGTGCCATGCGGGTTGTGGCAGTCCTCGCAGGTCATCTTTCCTTCAGGCACCGGCATGTGCGACTTCTTCTTGAATTCGGCGCGCTGCTGCTGGTGACAGGTCTGGCAGGTCTCGGTAATGCTCGGCTTCTTCAGCAAGCCGCCGGAGGAGAATTTGGCCATCGGATTGTGGCAGTCGCTGCAGGCCAGCTTGTTGGTCTGGTGGATGGAGCCTTCCCAGAATATGCGCTGCCCGCCCTTGTGGCAGTTCAGGCATTGCCTGTTCATCTTATCGACCGGAGTCCCCCACCCTTTGGAGAATCCAATCAGCAGGCTGCGATCTTTGGTATTTTTTGCATGAAGCGAACCGGGACCGTGGCATGCCTCGCAGACCGTCTTTTCGGTTTCGTTGCTTGGATTTTCGCGGAAAGTTTTAGCGTGAAGCGTGTGCCCGAAACTTTTGTTCTCTGCATCGTGGCAACCGGTGCATACCTTCTCCCCGACATAAGTTGCAGGTTGCTTTGTCGTCGAAGCCAATACCGGCACCGGCGCATCTATCGCTGCCGGTTCGGCCATCGTAACTCCCGATGCAGCGGGCTCAGCGGCAATCGCTGCCCCCGCCACCAGCCACAATGCGGCTATCACAGCCACGATTGTGTTATTGCAAATGAATCGCTCCCTGATCATCTTGCTACCCCTAATTTGAATTAATGACTCTGAGCACGGGCTCAAATATTTCCGGAAACTCGGTGATGACAACCCAATCACGTGGAAATATCGGAAGACCGCACTCGAATTAATTCTATAGAGCGCATCTGTTTTTTAACTGACTTATGCCGACGAATACTGACAAATGCTGACATGTGCGCGAGGCACACAAGGAACGCTGGAGAGACAACTCAACACGGAAATTATCAGGCACTTTTCCTGTTCAGAGGCTGACAAGAATTGACCGGGACTGACGCAGGCTGACGTTGAAGCGGGAGATTTACAGCGGGATGCAAGGGCAACCCTTGCGAAGAATCAGTTCACGACTGTGAGCGGACGAATGAATTGATAGCCCATGCCGCGCATCGCCTGCAAGGGGTTGCGACCGTCTTCCAGCAGCGGAAGCTTGCGCCGCAGTCGGCTGATGTTCGCTTCGAGCGCGCGCGGGTCGTAAGCAATCGGGTTCTTGCCCAGCGCACGAATCAAGGTATCGCGGTCCGCCTGCCCGTTCTGCGTGTTCGCCAGGGCCTGCAACAGGAGCAGCTCCAGGCCGGATAGCGGAATGGCAGGAGCATCGGGTGGCACCAGCTCTGAACGGGCCACCTGGATGCGCCACGTTTCTGCGCTGGGCACAGATGGCTTAAGGCGAAGAGACAGATTATCAATAAGCGCCAGCAATTCTGCGAAGTTGATCGGCTTGATCAGGTAATCGTCCGCTCCGGCACGTCTGCATTCCACCCGGTCAACGCCCAGGCTGCGCGCAGTCACCATGACCAGGCCGATGCCGGTCCCGAACTTCTTGCGCAGGCGCAAGGCAAGCTCGACGCCCGTTTCACCGGGGAGGTTGTAGTCCAGCAGTGCAATGTCAGGAACAAATTGCAGGTGTTTATCGAGCTCTACGCCGCTGCCGACCGCTAGAACCTCATGTCCCGCGTACATCAAAAACGAATGCAGCTCTTCCTGCTGTCCAATATCGTCTTCAACTATGATAATGCGCGCCATATTCTCACTTCGTATCCGGAGACCAACAACCGATGCCCAATTTAAACAATCGCAGCGCCGCCGCGCAAGCATTTTCTCGCTCACGGCAATATCTGGTCGGCTTAAGCCTGCAAAGCCGATTTCTGCTGATCATGGGTGCCTCATCGGTATTTATATCACTGCTCTTCTTCGCGATGTTCAACAATTTCACCGAACGCTTGCTGGCACGTATCGGATCGCGCTTTGCCATCGAACAATCGCTCTTCGACAAGGAGCGCAGCTTGAAGCCGCTGAGAAGTGAAATGGCAGCGGCAATCCAATCGGCCGGCAACCCGGCGATCAGGGAATGGGCAGCCAACGAGGATAGTCCCGAATTCCAGCGCAGAGCCATGGACGCGCTACACAATCGTTTTCAAAGCGAGAATTATTTTGTTGCGATTTTGAAATCGGGCAGGTTCTATTATATTGATGAGGCAAAGTCAGGCAGGCGGAAGCAAATGCACTACACCCTTGACCCGGCAGCCCAGGACGACGCGTGGATATTCGAATTTATCAAGAGCGGCGAAGACCGTGGAATCAAAGTTTCGTCCAACCGCAAACTTGGCGTAATCAAGTTATGGGTCATGGCCCCCATACGGAAAGAAAATAAAATAGTCGGCATACTCGGCACGGGCATCAATCTGTACGAGTTCACCAGCAATGCCTCCACTGTTCACCTGCCCGGCGTAACCAACATGTTCATCGACAGCAACGCCAACGTGCAGGTGTACAACGATGTCACCCACTTTGACTTCCCGAGCGTGCCCAATTTTTCCGAACCCGAGCATGTACACCTGCAGATACTGGGAAAGTCAGCGGGCAAGGAGTGGCTGCATCAAACCATCCATAAACTCCAGGATGGCAAACACGGCGTGGAAACGGAATTTGTGGAAATCAATGGAAAGCGCTATCTGGCGGGTTTGAATGCACTGCCTGAAATCGGCTGGTACGACCTTACCTTGCTTGACCTGTCCGTTCTGTTACCGCAAACAGAATTTATCAAAATGTTGCTGGCCATTATCGCCGGCACCTTGGGGCTCTTGTTGATTCTGGCCCTTTCTCTGCATAAACTCGTTCTGAAACCGATCGCAATGCTGACCGATATGGTTTCCCGTATCCGCCGCGGCGATTTCAGTTCCAGACCTATCAAGAAAAGCCGCGGTGAAGTGTATGAGTTGATCCAGCAGTTTCACGAAATGGCGGGCGCAATTCAAAATACACAACAGTGGCTCGAAGACGAGATCGAAAAGCGTACCCGCCAGCTCAGCGATGCTCAAAAGGTACTTGAGATTTCGCTCCGTCACGAGCGGGATGGGCGCGAAACTCAAGCCAATCTCATGGCTTTGATGGCACATGAAATGCGCAGCCCCGTCGCGGTCATCAGCAATACCGCACAGATGCTGAACATGCTGGCCCGATCCGAACACCCCGACTTGCTGCCGCGCATAGAAAAGATCATGAGTTCGGTCAGGCAGCTCTCGGGGCTGATGGATAATTTCCTTACCGAAAAATGGCTGGATATGGACAAGCGCGGGCTTAACCGGGAGATGGGCGATCTCAATCAGCTCTGCGCCGAAGTCACTGAACGTTTTGTTGAAAATTATGCGCGCTTCGTTCATTTTGGGCCATTGGACGGCGATGCCCGCATTTGCGCAGACTGGCAACTGATTCAGATCGCTGTCCTCAATTTATTGGATAACGCCCACAAGTATTCATCCCGCAATGATGAGATTTGCCTGAATGTTCATTCCGAAAAACCGGGTATGCTGTGTATCGAGGTGAGTGATCACGGAGCGGGTATATCTCCCGACCTTCAACAGCACGTTTTTGAGAAATATGCGCGCGGGCGGCATGAAGCCGACATTATAGGAAGTGGTCTCGGACTCTATCTGGTCAACTGGATCGCCAGATTCCACGGAGGACTAATCGAGGTTTCGTCGATCGAAGGGCAAGGCAGCACTTTTCTCATGTGTTTGCCGCTGTGCAAACCTGATTCGGCAGATGATCAGAAAACCCGTTCTGACTGATATCACAAAAATCTACCGGGATTGAAATCGGGGCACTCTGTCCCGATTCCCCCCGGTCCAACCCTAAAATTCCTTTTCAACTGCCCCCTGAATTCCCTGCACCGAAGGTGAATTGCCCAAATTGGCGGATAGTTTCAGGTTACCCAAGTCGGCTGGTTCGCCCGCCTGCTTTTCAGGCGCGGATTGCGCAACGACTATTTTGCCGTTGTTTGCAGAGTTCTCCGTCCTTGCATTCGAACCCACACCCCCGAACCACATACCCGCCACAAGCAACAACATGGCGGACAAGGCGACTTGAGAGAAACGATTGATCCGGTGCGTCTTGCTCAGCCGTTGCAGCAACTTTCCAGTTTCCAGCTGAATCTTGGCCTGATGCAATTCTTCTTTCACTTTTTCGGTCAGGCCGCGTTCCAGCTCCTCACTTTGGCGCAACGCAGCGATGGCCTGCTCCTGCATTGCCATCTTTTCGTTGACGGCCTGGTGCGCCAGCAATTCCGCAAAATCGCGCCTGCGCGTCAGTTCGGCGGCCTGTTGCTCGGCGGCGATACGGCCTTCTGTCGCTTCGAGAGCCAAACGTTCTGCTTCGATACGCACATTGCATGCGGCAACCAGACGTTCTTCGGCTTCCCGATTCTGCTGTACCGATAGAAGATACTGTTGTTCCAGGGCCTGGTTCTGCTGCTCCAGCTCCAACCTGGTCGTCTCCTCCCGTTCGCGTTCTGCAATGAGCCGCTTGTTTTCTTCGGCAACCGCGATGCGCTGGCGCACCAGTGCAGCCACACGCTCGGCCGCAGCCCGCTCTTCCGCATCCCTGTTCTGCTGATCCAATAACAGCTGTGCAGTCTCCTTGCTTTCGCGCTCTTCAATGCGACGCCTGGTCTCCTCTGCTACAGCGGTGCGCTGGCGTGCCTGCATCACGGCGCGCGCCTCGGCTTGCATGGCCTCTTCTTCGGATTTGATAGCCAGCGCCAGTGATTCAGCCTTCAACTTTGCCATGTTGAGTGCACGAATCTCCAGATCTTCCTTTTCTTTCGCTGTTGCGATCATTTTTTCCGACATTGCCTGTTTGGCTACAGCCGCTTCCTGTGCGCGCACTTCGGCGGCGATGCGCTCATTGTCTGCTTCAATGGCGCGCAGTTCGGCATCCATGCGCAAGGTGATCTGTTCGATGGCAGCGTTCTCGACGGACAATTTGGCCTCGGCAATCCGCGCCGCTTCCTCGTCCAATGCCTGCCTTTGCCTGACCGCTTCGGCAGCGAGACGCTCGGCGTCGGCACGTTTCTGCAAAGCCTCTACGCCAGCCTTTTCCGCAGCGAGCCTTTCTTCTTCTGCCTGGCAGGATTCGACCATCAGGTGTGCGCGTTGTTCGGCCAAAGGCAAGGCTGCATTGATGGCTTCCAATTTCTTTTGAAGCTCGCGAGCAGTCAATTCATCTGCCTGGGCTTGCGCTTGTGCCTGCACAAAGAGTCCGGCTTCCAGTTCAGCCTTGCCTTCGGCAATACTTCTGGCGCATTCAGCCATCTCATAGCGCTGGTTGGCCTGCTCCGTCGCTTCCGCTTCGGCATGTACCTGCAATTCGATGGCATGCGAAGCGCGCATGTCGGCTTCGGCCCGCAGCTGTGCCATCGCGATCAATTCGCGTTCCGCCTGCAACTTGACCTCGGCAGCGCGCTTGGCTTGCGCTTCGGCAGCCAGCAAATCGCGGGCTTCCAGTTCGATCTGTTGCAGGAGCGCATTTGCCGCTTCGCGTTCCTTGATGGCCTGTTGCTCTGCTTCCACACGCGATTCCAGCAGCTTCAACATCTCTTGTTCGGCTTGCAGCTTACGTTCAGCGACCAGACGCTCTTCCTGCTCTGCTTCTGCAGCCCTTTTTGCGATCTCGGTTGCTTTCAGTTCGGCGGCCACGCGTGCAGATGCTTCTGCCTGCGCCTGCCGCTCGATCTGAATGCGCAATTCGACTTCCTTGGCAGCTTTATGCTCTTCGTCCGCACGCGCCATGGCGGCACGTTCGGCATTCAGCTCGGCAGCAACGCGTGCTTGTTTTTCGGCCAGAGCCAGCATCTCGGCGCGTACGCGGGCATTCATTGCTTCCTGTGCGGATTCTTCGGCAGCCAGCTTGGCGTTGACCATCGCCATTGCCTCTTTCTCGGATTTGAGCCTGTTCTGCACTGCCTGAGTCAGCAATTGTTCCGTGTGGGCTTTTTCCTGCGCCAGCAATGCCGCTTCACGATCCGCTTCGGCCTGTTGTTCCAGTTCCTTGCGAACACGCTGTTCGGCGGCCATGCGCTGCTCCATTTCAGCCTGCGCCTGTCTTTCCGCTTCCAGTTTCTCGCGCACCGCCTCGGTCAGGCGTTCCTCGGTTTTCTTCTTGGCGTAGGCCGCAGCTGCCAGTTCGCGTTCCAGTTCGAGACGCGCCGTTACTTCCCCGGTCACTTCGGATTCAACGCGGGTACGCGCTTCTATCTGCTCGGTAAGCTCGCTTTCCTGCCGCACCTTGCCCTGCAAAACGGCTCGTGCATGTGCTTCGGCGCGGGTACGTGCCTGTACCGCCAGCTGCGCTTCTATCTCCGCTTCGACGCGCCCGCGCGATTCAAGTATCGCTTCCGATTCGATGGGACTTTCTTCGCCACGGGAAGAAACCAACCGGATATTTTTCAGTGCAGACATATTCCACCTCTTTCGCTTATGGATACCAAGGGCATCGGCTCGACGCTAAAGTAACAGTTCGGTCTCGCACTAAAGCGTGGAATAAAAGCGGAAATACAGTCTATTTCATGAATCGAAGGATTTTCGGCACGGAAATCCGCATGGATTCCGGAGTTAAAGATGAATGTGAATCACCAGACTTTGTTATTCAGCAATAAAACTTCGAGTTCTTGTGCCGGAATTGCCTTTGAAAACAGGAATCCTTGAGCATAATCGCAACCGGCATGCCGCAGCATGTCGCGTTGCTGTTCGGTCTCCACACCCTCGGCAATGACTTTCAACCCGAGCTTGTGTGCCATGACGATGATCGCCTCGCATAACGCCATATCGTCCGTCTGGCTGGCCAGATTTTTCACGAAGGACTGGTCGATCTTCAGGTAATCGATGTTGAATTTCTTGAGGTAGGCCAGGGAAGAATAGCCTGTGCCGAAGTCGTCTATCGCGATCTGGATACCGGCATCGCGCGAGGCCAGCAGGCTGTCCTTGATATGCCCGGCATCGTCCAGCAACACGCCTTCGGTGATTTCCACGATCAGACTGCTCGCGTGCAAGCCGTTCTGTTCCAGTTCGCTTAACCATTCGGCGGCCTTCTGCGGATTGTCGTTGTGGAACTGCACCGGAGATTTGTTTACGCTGATCTGAAATCCTTTATGGTGGCTCGCCTGAAGACGCTTCACCTGGTTCATCGCTTGGCGCAAAACCCAATCGCCGATCTCGACGATCATGCCGATCTCTTCCGCCAGCGGAATGAATTCGGATGGGCTCACCATGCCGCGGTTGGGATGCACCCAACGGATCAGCGCTTCGGCCTTGTGGATGTCACCCGTCGCCAGTTCGACGATGGGTTGGTAATACACGTGGAACTGGCCGGACGTCAGGGCATCGCGCAGGTCGTTGACCATGCGCATGCGCTTTTGCGCATTCTCCTGCAATACCGGGGTGAAATAGCTGAAACGGTTGCGCCCCAGATTCTTGGCGACATACATCGCCTGGTCCGCGTTCTTAAGCAGTGTTTCCATGCTCCCCGCATCGTTGGGATAGAGCGTGATGCCGATGCTGGCCGAGATGAACGCTTTCTCTTCGCCCAACAGGAAAGGGGCTGCCAATTTTTCGATGATCGCCTGCGCGATGCGCTCGATGCTGGCCGTATCGTCGATGTCAGGCAGGATCACGACGAACTCATCCCCGCCCATGCGTGCCACGGTATCGGAATCGCGCATGCAGTGCTGGATGCGCTGTGCTGCATCCACCAGCAAAAAGTCACCGGCATCATGCCCCATGGTGTCGTTGACCTCCTTGAAATGATCGAGATCGATCAGCATGAGCACAAACGGGGAGTGGTCACGTTTGGATGATCTGATGGTCTGCTCCAGACGATCCCGGAACAGGCGCCGGTTGGGCAACTGCGTGAGCGCATCGTAGTTTGCCTGGCGCTGGATGGTCTCTTCCGCCTGCTTGCGTTCGGTCAGGTCGGTGTGAGTGCCGATCATGCGCACCACCGTACCATCGTCAGAGCGATGCGCCACCATGCCGCGCGTCAATATCCATTTCCAGTTGCCATCCTTGCAGCGAACGCGATATTCGGCAGCGAACCTGTCCTGCTTTTCGCGAAAGAAATCCCCGATATGGACGAGCAAGCGGGCGATGTCTTCCGGATGTACGCGTGCATTCCATTCCGGCATGGTGTTGCCGATTTCATCCTCGGCGAAGCCGAACATGCCCTTGCCCCCCTTGGAAAGTAAGACTTCGTTGGTAAGCAAGTTCCAGTCCCACACGCAATCGCCACCGCCCTCCAGCGCAAAACTCCAGAGCGCCTCGCTTTCACGCAGTGCTTCTTCGGTTTGCCTGCGCTCGGTGACATCCACGGAAATACCGATGATTCCGATCACTTCGCCTTTGGTATCGCGCAACTTGGATTTGGTGATTTCCAATTGATGCAATTTTCCGTCCACCAGCGTAAGTGTTTCGATCGTAATGCAGGGGCCATCCCGGGACAGGCAGGCGTGATCGGAAGCCAGGCAATTCGCCGCAACCTTCTCACCCAAAAGATCAGGCAGGTGTTTGGTGGTCAGAAATGTGCTTTCCGGAATGCCCATGGAAGCGCAAAACCGCCTGTTCACGAACCGGTATTTTCCGTCAGTACCTACCAGCCAGACACCGACTGGCGCATGGTCGAGTATGGCGTGCAGCTTGGATTCGCTTTCACGCAGGGCATCGGCATCGCGCCGGTGTTGCAGTATCGTGGTCGAGAGTACGATACCGACGACAGTCATGCTCATCATGAACAGCCAGAAATTCGCCAATCCGGTGTTGATATCCGTGGCAAAGAATCCGACACCATCCAGAGATCCCAAAATTCCTTGTATCGCCGACAACAACAGTATCAGCGTAACGCCATGCCGTCCAAAACGTAGCGCACCCCAGCTGACAAACAGGAACATCAGATACCCCAACGGGAAGCCGGATAGGGATTGCGGCGTCCAGCCATGGAAAGCCACCAGGCTTGTCAGGAATGCAAGCATGATGAACATCAACGCCTCAAAGCCCCTGCCGGTACCTCTTATCCAGCCCGCCGGCCAATTGCGCCAGACCAGCAAGGCCGGTGTGAGTATTGCGATACCGAACAGGTTCCCGCGCCACCAGGATGTCCATTCCAGAACAATGGCGTCATGGCGCAGAATGCCTGCCATCGTCAAGCCAACAGCACCGATGAATGCGGCCAGTGCCGCAACGAGGGCTCCGACGAAAATCAGCCAGAGATAATCTCCCGAAAATTGCAGTTTCGGATTGAAACGCCTGATGCGCGAAAGCAGCCACACCGCAAGCAAAGGCTCGATGGTATTGCTCGATGCGATACAGAATGCGACCGGAAGAGAACGCCCGACGGCCAGATAGGTTGCAATTGCGCCAACAAGAATGGCGGGCCAATATTTTTTTCCGCCTATCAACAATGCGGCAAGCCCCAATCCGCTGGGGAGCCACACCGGCGAAATATTTCCGTCGGTGGTGAGATAGGTGAGATTGAGTTTGATGAGCAGCGCATACACCGCCCCCAACCCAAGCAACCGGGGTACATCTGTCCAACGATAGATTGCGGAAGGATGCATGCCGGGTCTTAAGTGCTTATCTGCGCTGCTGCAATGCCACGCATTACTCCCACTCGATGGTGGCAGGCGGTTTGCCCGAGATGTCGTAGACCACACGGTTGATGCCGCGCACTTCGTTGATGATACGGTTCGACACCTTGCCCAGCAGTTCGTAAGGCAAATGCGCCCAGTGCGCCGTCATGAAGTCCTGTGTCTGCACGGCACGCAACGACACCACCCATTCGTAGGTGCGCCCGTCACCCATTACGCCGACCGATTTCACCGGCAGGAACACCGTGAAAGCCTGGCTGGTGAGGTCATACCAGCTTTTGCCGCTGGCATCCCGAGTATTGCGCAGCTCTTCGATGAAAATTGCGTCTGCCCTGCGCAACAGCTCGGCGTATTCCCGTTTTACTTCGCCCAGGATACGCACACCCAGACCCGGTCCCGGGAAAGGATGGCGGTACACCATATCCGCCGGCAAGCCCAATGCCACCCCTAGTTCGCGTACTTCATCCTTGAACAGTTCGCGCAACGGTTCCAGCAATTTGAGGTGCATGGATTCCGGCAAACCGCCGACGTTGTGGTGCGACTTGATGGTGTGGGCCTTTTTTGTTTTCCCTCCGGCGGATTCGATCACGTCCGGGTAGATGGTGCCCTGGGCCAGCCACTTTGCATGTTTAAGCTTGGCCGATTCGCGCTGGAATACTTCGACGAATTCGCGTCCGATGATCTTGCGTTTCTGTTCCGGGTCGGTCACGCCGGCAAGGTGCTTCATGAATTCGCCGCTGGCATCCACATGGATGACTTTCATGTTCAGGTTCCTGCCGAAGGTCTCCATCACCTGTTCGCCTTCGTGCAGGCGCAGCAGGCCGTTGTCCACGAACACACAAGTCAGTTTGTCTCCGATGGCGCGATGGATCAGCGCCGCCGCCACGGAAGAATCGACGCCGCCGGACAGACCGAGAATGACTTCTTCGTCGCCCACTTGCGCGCGTATTTTCTCCACCGCCTCGACGATGTAGTCCGGCATGTTCCAGTCCTGCCCGCAACCGCAGATGTCATGTACAAAACGGGCCAGGATGGCTTTGCCCTGATAGGTATGGGTGACTTCCGGATGGAACTGCACAGCATAGAAACGGCGCGCTTCGTCTGCCATCGCGGCATAGGGGGTCGCAGCATTGGAAGCGATGGCCGAGAAACCGGGCGGCAGTGCCGTCACCTTGTCACCGTGGCTCATCCATACATCCAGCAAGCCGTGGCCTGCCGCATTGGTTTTATCCTGGACACCGTCGAACAATTTTGAATGTCCGTGAGCGCGAATCTCGGCATAACCGAACTCGCGTACTTTGCCGCTCTCGACCTTGCCACCCAGTTGTGCCGCCATGGTCTGCATGCCGTAGCAAATACCCAGCACCGGCACACCCAACTCAAACACGACAGGCGGCGCTTTGGGCGTCTCATCCTCATAAACCGAATTCGGGCCGCCTGAAAGAATGATTCCAGCCGGATCGAAGGCTTTGATATCAGCCTCGCTCATGTCCCACGGATGCAACTCGCAATAAACATGCGTCTCACGCACGCGACGGGCGATGAGCTGGGTGTATTGGGAACCGAAATCGAGTATTAGGATTTTTTTGTGCATGTCTTTATGTGGGATACAGGATATGGGATTCAGGATACAGGACTCAAAACTGCGCCCCTGAATCCTGAATCCCGTATCCTGATTCCTAGTCTATGTGGTAGTTCGGCGCTTCTTTGGTGATTTGCACGTCGTGCACATGCGATTCGCGTATACCGGCAGAGGTAATTTCGACGAACTCCGCTTTTGCATGAACAGTTGCGATATCCGGGCAGCCAAGATAACCCATGCTCGCGCGCAAGCCGCCGAGCAATTGGTGTATCACTGCCAGTACGCTGCCTTTGTAGGGCACGCGTCCTTCGACGCCTTCGGGCACCAGCTTCTCCTGATTGCCTTCGTTTTCCTGGAAGTAGCGGTCACTGGAGCCTTGTTGCATCGCACCCAAGCTACCCATGCCGCGATAGGATTTGTAGGAACGCCCCTGATACAACTCGATGTCGCCCGGCGCTTCTTCAGTACCCGCGAACAGGCCGCCCAGCATGACGGCATGCGCTCCTGCTGCGATTGCCTTGGATATGTCGCCGGAAAAACGCACGCCGCCATCGGCGATGAGCGGCACATCGGAATCAGCCAGTGCATCAGCCACATTCTGGATGGCTGATATTTGTGGTACGCCGACACCGGCCACCATGCGCGTGGTGCAGATCGATCCGGGGCCGATACCGACCTTGACGCCGTCCGCACCGTGGTCCACCAGCGCTTTGGCTGCTGCAGCAGTGGCGATATTGCCGCCGATCACATCGACCTTGGGATAGTTTTTCTTGACCCATTGCACGCGGCTAAGCACGCCTTGCGAATGGCCGTGGGCGGTGTCGACCACCAGCACGTCCACGCCGGCCTCAACCAGCAACGCCACGCGCTCTTCGGTTCCTTCTCCCACCCCGACCGCTGCGCCAACACGCAAGCGGCCAAAATGGTCCTTGCAAGCCAGGGGGTGTTCGCTGGATTTCAGAATGTCTTTCACCGTGATAAGCCCGCATAGCTCGAACGCATCGTTCACGACCAGCACGCGTTCAATGCGGTGCTTGTGCATCAGGTTGCGCGCTTCGTCACGGTTGGCGTTTTCCTTGACGACGATGAGCCTTTCGCGCGGCGTCATGATATTGGTGATGGATTGGTCAAGATTGCTCTCGAAACGCAGATCGCGATTGGTCACGATACCCACGACTTGCTTGCCTTGCAGCACCGGCAGGCCGGATATCTTGTGCTGCCGGGTCAGATTGAGCACGTCGCGCACGGTCATATTCGGTGCGATGGTAATGGGATCCTTCACCACGCCGCTTTCGAAACGCTTGACCTTGGAGACTTGTGCCGCTTGCTCTTTGGCGGTCATGTTCTTGTGTACGATGCCGATGCCGCCTTCCTGCGCCAGGGCGATCGCCAGGCGTGCCTCGGTGACGGTGTCCATCGCCGCAGACAACAACGGTATGTTCAGGGTGATATTGCGGGTTAGCTGTGTACGCAGGCTGACGTCGCGCGGCAAGACGTTGGAATGTGCCGGAAGCAGCAGTACATCGTCGAAGGTGAGGGCTTTTTGGGTAATACGCATGGGAACCTTCCTCTGCAAAGAGCGCATTATATCAAAACTTGCGCAGCGGTCTCACAGCGATTAGCCGCCCTTGCCCTTTCTGCCCATGACATAGATCAGATACTCGAAAAAGACTTCGCACCAGCTCTGGTCGTTATCCTTCAGTGTCATCAACAGCTTGTTCACTTCGCTGATCGGCCAGTTCGCATTGAACTGGACCAGCATTTCCTGCGGATAAATCTGCAACAATGCCCCAAGGCTGGCGCCTTGCTTATTGATTTCTTTCAACATCAGGGCCAGATCTTTGTCGGAATCAATTTCGGCGGTGATATCCCCGTAGACTCTGGGATGCCGTTTTGTATATTCGATGAAATTGCTTAGTACATAGAAGAATTCGTTCTTGTTGTTCTCCGACACCGGGTCACCCAAAACGAAAGGAAGCACAGCCAATTCCAGCCAATAATAATTCAGCTTGGGATTTTTTCGCTTGCTCACCCCTACATAACCCCGGCGCTCCTGTGCCCGATTGACGCAGTCGTCGATAATAAGCTTGTCGGAAGCACGCGTCGTCAAGTCCGCATCTTTAAGATCAATCGGCTTGACCAGGAAAAAGTTCGGGAGGTCATCAAACAGTTTCCCCGAGTTCTGGTGCGCCCGGTAATAGGAGCGAAACAATCGAAGAACCAGTTCCTGATTCTTTTCTATCTGGAAATAATCCTGATTAAAGTCTGCCTGCGATTGTGTACGGGACATTTCGGCTTGCAACTCCGCTTGTAGTCGTTCCTGGACTTCTGAGATTAGTAGCCAGGTTAAAACCCGGGCGCTATCATAAATTGACGCGGGGCAAATTAACAGCTAGTTTCGCAACCATCAATATTGGAGGATAACTTCATGAAGCGCTATTTTGCCATTATCGCACTGTCGATACTGACCCTGAATGCCCACGCCGCGCTAAACAAATGGGTGGATGCCGAAGGCAAAGTCCATTACTCGGACACCCCGCCCCCCGATGTGGCGACTGAAACCGTGCGCAACATCGCGGGTAAAGAAAAACCCGACGCCCCTGCCGACCACGCTCCCAAGAGCGTTGCCGAACGCGAGGCTGAAATGAGGAAAGCCAAACAGGCAAAAGATGAGGCCGCACAGAAGCAGGCTCAAAAGGATGCGGAGGCCGAAGCAAAGAAGAAAAACTGTGCTGCCGCACGCGAAAACGCCCAGGCCCTTGAACAAAGCCCGCGTATCGTTACTTACGATGCCAACGGTGATCGCTCTTTTATGGATGACGCTGCACGTGCACAGCGCCTGGAAGAAGCGCGCAAGACAATCAGCTCCAGCTGCGACTAAGCTGCAACAGCGGCCTTGCCGCCGCTGTCTTCGCGCAACTTCAACGCTTCCTCAATATCCACCGACACCACCTTGGAAACACCGCGCTCCTGCATGGTCACCCCGATCAGCTGTTGCGCCATCTCCATGGTGATCTTGTTGTGGCTGATGTAAACGAACTGCGTCTTGTCCGACATCTTCTGGATCAGCTTGCACAGGCGTTCGGTGTTCGTGTCGTCCAGCGGAGCATCCACCTCGTCCAGCACACAGAACGGCGCAGGGTTAAGCTGAAACAGTGAAAACACCAGCGCGATCGCGGTCAGCGCCTTTTCGCCGCCGGACAGCAGATGGATGGAGGCGTTCTTCTTGCCGGGCGGATGCGCCATCACCTGCACGCCACTGTCGAGGATCTCCTCTCCGGTCAGCACCAGTTTCGCATCGCCGCCGCCGAACAGGATAGGGAACAGCTCGGACAGATGTCGATTCACTTCTTCATACGTCGCCATCAGCAAATCGCGTGACTCTTTGTCGATGCGGCGGATCGCGTCTTCCAGCGTCTCGATTGCCTCGTTCAGATCTTTCGCCTGCGCATCCAGGTAAGTCTTGCGCTCCTGTGCCGACTGCAACTCTTCCAGCGCCGCCAGATTCACTGCGCCCAGCGCGGTGATCTCGTTGGCCAAACGCGTCAATTCGTTCTGTAGCCCGCCCGCCTTGGCGCCCTCGATCAGCGGCAGCAACGGTTCTTCGTCTACACCCTGCAGTTGTTCCGCCCACTGTTCGAACTGGATACGCGCTTCCTGTTCCTTCAGCGTGATCTCGCCGACCTTCTCGCGTAGCGGATGCAGCTTCTGCTCGCAGGCCATGCGCTCCTGCTCCATGCGGTTCAGGTTCAGCGTGGCATGTTCCAGCGTGTTGCGCGCTTCGGCCAGCTCCTGCTCACGCACCTGGCGTTGTTGCAAAGCGCCCTGCAGCTGAACATCCGCTTCACCTTCGCTCAGATTGGCCTGCTCGTTGCGGCTGTGCGCCAACGCCTCTTCCAGTTGTGTCAGGGTTTCGCCGTGCTGTTTCAGATTCTGTTCCAGGTCGGTCAACTTTTCCGCGCAGGTCTTGGCAAAGAAACGCGCTTCCTGCAATTCATGCTGCGCCTTCTGCGCGCGGTCGCGCTGTTCGCGCAACAGATTGTCCTGGGTTCCGGCCTGCTGCCGCGCCTGATCGCTTTCCATCTGCTGCGACGACAGCTTCTCGCGCTGGATCGCCATCTGTTCGGCGATTTCCTCCATCTGGCGCTGCTCGTTGGCGATGCGATCCGCCAGCTCTTCCTGCTCCTGCGCAATCTGCATGTTGCGTTCCTGCGTGCGCTCGTTGGCCTGGGTCAGTTTCAGTATCTGCATCTGCACGCTGTGCTGGCGCTGCTGCAGGTCGTTGCTGGAATTGCGCAAGGGCGCGATGCGTCCCTCGACGGAGCGATAGGCCTCTTCTGCCAGCGCGGACTGTTGTTTTCCGTTCTCCAGCGCTTCGCTGCGCAGCTGCGCTTCCTGCTGCAGCTGTTCGATTTCGCGCTGGCGCGCCAGCACCCCATGCAATTGGCTATCCGGCGCATGGAACAGAACGCTGTGCGCGCCAACCAGATGGCCCTGCGACGTCACCAGCCAGGCACCGGCTGGCAGGTTGTTGCGCTGGCTCAGCGCCTCGTTCAGGTTCGACACGGCATATACGCCTGCCAGCCAATCCGCGACCACCGGCGCAGCTTGCGTATCCTGGCAGCGCACATAGTTTGCCAGCGGCGTCAGACCCGTGTGCACGGCATCATTGTTCGGGTGCAAGCCATCCGCCGCATACACGGCGAGCTTGGCCGGCGGCGCATCGCCCCAGTTTGCCGCATCTTCCAGACGTGGCAGCGCCAGCGCATTGATGCGTTCGCGCAACACCGCCTCCAGCGCATCTTCCCAGCCTTGTTCGATACGGATGGATTGCCACAGGCGGGGCGAATTATCCAGTTGATGCCGCGTGAGCCATGCCTTCAGATTTTTGTCGTTGTCGAGCTGCGCTTGCAATTGCTGCAGCGCATTCAGACGCGCCTCGGCCTGTGCCAGCTGTCGCTCCAGTTCCTGTACCGCATCGCGCTGTTTGCGGCGCTCCCCATCGGCCAGCGGCAAACGCTCCTGCAATTCCGCCAGTTGTTGTTGCTGCATCTCGAATTCCGCCCGCATCTCGGCGAGTTGCTGCTGCGACTGTTCCAGCGCTTCGGTATCCACTTGCGGCAGATTGTCGCGCTCCAGCATCAAGCGCGAACGACGGCTATCCAGTTGCTGCACATTGCCCTGCACATGTCCGCGCTGGGTCTCGAATATCTGCAGCTGTTGCTGGATCAGCATCTGCTCGCGCTGCATCGAATTGAAGCGTTCCTGTGCCACGCGCGCCGCTTCTTCGACCTGCGGCAGGCTCTGCGCTTCGCTCTCGCTGCGGTTCTCGCACACTGCCACGCGCACCGCGGCGTCTTCCTGTTGTTGCTGCCAGTGTGTGCGCAGGGTGCGCAGCCCTTGCAACTGAGTCTGCTGCTGCGCAATCTGGCGCTCGCCGTTCTGTATCTGTTGCGAAAGCCGGTTGCGCTGCTCGACCAGGAAGGCGATCTGCTGCTCCAGTCGCGCCACTTCGGCATTGGTCGCATACAGCTCGCCCTGCTTGGCATGCAATGCATCGGACAGGCCGAAATGCTCGCTGCGCGAGCTTTCCAGCTTGCTCTCCACTTCGCGCAGCCTGGCGATTTCGGCTTCCAGATCGTTCCTGGTCTTTTCGACCTGTTGCGCGAAACGCACACGTCGCGCCTCTGCTTCCTGCTTGTTCACCAGCCACAGCAAGCGTTGCGTGGTTTCGCGCCGCGATTCCAGCTCGCGGTAGGTCTTGGCCACCTCGGCCTGTTCGCCCAGATGCACCAGTTGCTTGTCGAGTTCCTGCAGAATGTCTGAGACGCGCAGCAGGTTGTCGCGCGTATCGCCCAGGCGCAATTCGGTCTCGCGGCGGCGATCTCGGTATTTGGAGACGCCTGCAGCTTCCTCAAGGAACACGCGAAGTTCTTCCGGCTTCGCCTCGATGATGCGCGAGATCATGCCCTGCTCGATGATGGCATAGGCGCGTGCACCGACCCCGGTGCCAAGGAAGATGTCGGTGATGTCCTTGCGGCGCACAGACTGGTTGTTGATGTAGTAGCTGGAATCGCCGTCGCGCTGCAACACGCGTTTGATGGAGATCTCGGCGTAAGTCGCCCATTGTCCGCCGACTTTGCCCAGCGAGTTGTCGAATACCAGTTCGACGCTGGCGCGCGCCACGGGTTTGCGGTTGCCGGAACCGTTGAAGATCACGTCCTGCATGGATTCGCCGCGCAAGGCCGAAGCGCGGGACTCGCCCAGCACCCAGCGCAACGCGTCGATCACGTTGGATTTGCCGCAGCCGTTGGGGCCGACGATGCCCACCAGCTGCCCCGGCAGCGAGATGTGGGTGGGATCAACGAAGGACTTGAAACCGGCTAACTTGATATGAGCAAGACGCAATTTGATTCAGGCATTGACGATATAATGCGCCGCATTCTAACTGAACCCGGGCACCTCACCAAATGACCACCCAACCCGCCAAGACATTGGAGACCTTCCCCAACCCGCAACCCGGGCGTGATTACCATATCCACATGGAGATCCCGGAATTCACCTGCCTGTGCCCCAAGACCGGCCAGCCTGATTTCGCCACCCTGATCCTGGATTACATTGCCGACGAAAAATGCGTGGAATTGAAGAGCCTGAAGCTCTATATCTGGTCGTTCCGCAACGAAGGGCATTTCCACGAGGATGTGACCAACCGCGTGCTGGACGATCTGGTTGCCGCCACCCAGCCCCGCTTCATGCGCCTGACCGCCAAGTTCTACGTGCGCGGCGGTATCTTCACCAATGTCGTGGCCGAACATCGCAAGCCGGGGTGGCAGCCGACACCGCTGGTCGACCTGACCCAGTTTCAAGCGCAATCGAACACCAGGGGATAGATTGTCGTTGCGGCGAGATGGATGCCGCGACAGTCAGGACTTTTGCCTGGAAGTACGCACACAGTCACGCCCGGCCTCTTTCGCCGCGTACAACGCCTTGTCTGCCTGTTGCAGCATCGCGTCCAACGTCTGCGGACTGCTTGGATAATGCGCACCGATACTGACTGTGAATGTGAAAGTCCGGGTCCCTGTTTCGATATGCAAATTCCGGATTGCCTCGCGAATGCGTTCGGCAATGGCAACCATTTCATCCTCATCGCATTCCGGCAACAATACAATGAACTCTTCGCCGCCCCAGCGCCCGGCATAGTCATAACTGCGCTTCAAGGAGCGCAATATGTTGGCGGTAGCGCATATCGCGAGATCGCCTGCCGCATGGCCGTAGTTGTCGTTGACCAGCTTGAAATGATCCAGATCCAACAATAGCAGCCCCATTGACCCGCCTTGACGGGCCTGCCGCGCAACTTCCTTCTCCAGCTTGTCCGTCATGCCGCGTCTGTTCAGCAACCCCGTCAGGTAGTCGATCTCCGTCAGCCGAAGCAGATCCTGCGTGCGCTCATTGACCTTGCGCTCCAGTTCGACGTTGGAATTGCGTACAAATTCCACCATCTGCCAGAACGAACGCGACAGCACCGAAATCTCTCCCTTTCCGACAATCGGTGGCTCGATGTCAAAGTTGCCATGCTGGATATGCTCGGTGGCTTTGGTCAGCCTCGCGATCGGATTCAATACCCAGCGATGCAGCAAGAACCCCAGTATCAGCATCGCCATGAGGAATATCGCCCCCAGCAACAGGGGCAGCCAGGTGAAGCCGCGCAACACTTGCAGGCTTTTTTCATCCATCAGCGTCAGGTCATACCAGCCGACCTCGGGCAAATAGGCCATGCCGAGCAGGCGCTTCTCCCCGCGGTAATCCACCCACAAGGTGGATACTTCGCCCCCCTGATGTTTCTCAAGGTCGATCGCCATCTGACGCAGTTTTTCGATATCCGCCGGATTCTTGAACAACACATCGATCTTGATGCGCTCACCGGCCGTTTTGGCGATGCTCGCATAATCGATCAGCCTGGGATCGGCAGAAAGCTGGATGGCCAGACTCTTGTCCACGAAGAACGTATCCACCCCAGGCTGATTGATATCCACACTCTCTTTCAGGAACTCGGTCAGGTCTATGCCGGTGCCGATCACGCCCAATACTTCGCTGCCGTTCTTGAGCAGCACATTGATCCAGACTTTCACCACGCCCAGATGCACATCCGGATCAAGATTGACCTGATAATCGACTCCATTTTTCATGGTGGCATAGAACCAATAGTCACGCTTTTCGCGAGGGGAAAGCGTATAGCGATACTGTCTATCCGAATATTGTCCCGCCGAGTCGTTGAAGTAATAGTTGCCGCTGCGGGCAAAAGCAGCGAAATAACTGTGGTCCCGAAAATCGAAACGATAGCGCTCCATCACCCTGGTCGCCCGTCGCCTGACTGCCGCATCGTCTTCGTGCAGCGCCATCTCGATCAACGCCGGTTCGGCCGCCATCTGGCGTGCCAGCCTGATCTCCCGGATCAGCGGCGAGAGAGTCCGATGCTTGTCGAACAACACCTGGCGCTCGGCGAATCGCTTCCCCCACAGGACGTTGATCTCGTTAACCATATCGCTGAACGCCAGCCATGAAACCAGACTGAAACTCAAGAATATGGCCGTCATCAGCAAATAGAATCTAACGCTTAGTTTCATACCCTCGCAACCTGAGTCAGTTATGCATGTGCCTGAGTCGCGACACGCCAGCACTCGTGCAGATTCGCCTCGACAGCGGCCACTATCTTGCGGTCCAGCTTGCCGCTATCTGCCTGTTGCTTGAGGATGTCCAGAATGACCGTCTGCGCCAAGGCACTACGATAGGGACGATCCTGCGCAAGCGCCTGGAAGACGTCCGCAACCGCAACGATACGCGCTTCAAAAGAGAGATCGGCGCCTTTCGACTGAAATGGATAGCCCGTGCCGTCGATCCTCTCATGATGCTGCAAAGCCCATAAACTGATCTGCTCCAATCCCCTGATGTTCTTCAGGATGCTGTAGGTATCGAAACTGTGCCGCCGCATGATGACGATCTCAGCCTCGTTCAGATTGCCCGGCTTCTCCAGCAGATTATCCGGAACCCGCAACTTGCCGATATCGTGCAACAGGCCGACCAGTTCAAGCATTTCGCATGTTTCTTCCGGCAACCGGAACAGGCCGCCGATGTATCGCGCCAGGTTGGCGACACCATCGGAATGTTGTTTGGTAAACGGACTTTTTGCATCGACGATGCACGAAAAAACATGCACCAGGCTGCGTAATTCGTGGAACTCCATGCTCTGTTCCGGAAAGTGCGACAACCAGGTTGCCAAATAACCGTTGACATGGTTGCTCTCCAAAGTGAACCAGAAGGCTTCGGAATTCGATATCTCCATAAAAGCATCGACCAGCTCCGGGCAAAACCAGTCGTCACGACGCACGAAAATCTTGTGCCTGATCTCATCCTTGCCCAGCAGGATGTCTTCCCCGTCAATCTGGTAGCCCAGCGCAAGCACATCTACCCGGTCAACCATATAGATGCAGTTTGCACGGAGCTTGACCTCCAGCGGCAGCTCCAGATCCTTGAGCACGTTCCAATGCGTATGGTGGTGCAACACCGTATCCGACAGGTATTTCAATAAAGGGCTGCCGGCCAGCAATTCGGCACCGAGCCTGCAATGGTCCGCCTCGTCTTCCCATGCCAGCTGAGTCAGTTTGGCATGCACCCTCGTTCTGGATACCCCGCTGTCGTGCAAAATAGCCGCCTGAAAAAGCTCATCCAGGCGAGACCCCTTCCAGCCCAGTTGCTTGCCGCATTCGGTCGCCATGTAGGCAACGCGTTTGCCGTGATGGATATGCGTGACGCCTACCAGATCAAGTGCGTCCGACAAGGAATAGACGGCCTCGTGCAGATTGACGTTATACGTGGACATTGATTTCTCTCAGTCGCGCTTCGAAATCCTGCAGCGGTACCGGCCGTCCATACAGGAAACCCTGAAAAGCATGGCATCCGCGCAAATCAAGAAACTCGCGCTGCGCTTCCGTTTCCACGCCCTCGGCTATCACATTCAAGCCCAGTACCTCGCTCATCGCGATGATGGTTTGCACAATGGCGGCATCATTGGTATCCGTAACGATATCGCGCACAAAGGACTGATCTATCTTGATCTGATCCAACGGAAGGCGCTTAAGATATTGCAGCGAAGAGTAGCCCGTCCCGAAATCGTCCATCGAGAAGCTCACACCCACCCTCTTCAGCTCGCGCATTTTGGCAATGGTCCCTTCCACGTCTTCCAGCACGATACTTTCAGTCAACTCGAGCTTCAACAGCGCCGGCTTCGCATTCGTCTCCGCCAGTGTGTTTTCAACTTGCACAACGAAATCCGGGCTGCGAAACTGTTTCGCACTGACGTTCACCGCCATTGTCAAACGTTGTGTCCGCGCGTCGCCTTGCCAGGCCTTGAGTTGCGCGCACGCAGTCTGTAACACCCAAAGCCCGATCGGTATGATGAGCCCGCTCTCTTCAGCCATCGGAATGAATTGTGCCGGGGAGATCAGCCCCCGTCCGGGGTGCTGCCAGCGCAACAGCGCCTCTGCCCCCACGGGACGATTCCGGTTATCCATCTGTATCTGGTAGTAGAGACACAGCTGCCGAAGTTCGAGGGAATGCCTCAAGTCTTCTTCGAGTTCGGCACGTGCCTCGATAGCCGCCTGCATCACCGGATCGTAAAAACGAATGGCGTTGCGCCCGGCGGTCTTGGCCTGGTACATCGCGGTATCGGCGAATTTCATTACATCATCCAGATTTTGCCGATGGCCAAGAAACAACACTACCCCGATACTCGGCGTAGAGTAGTGGGTGTGCCTGCCCAACTGATAAGGCCGGCCCAGGACTTCGCGTATCTTTTCGGCAACCATATCCGCCTGCGCTGCCGCTTCGTCCTGAGCCGTATTCAACGCTTCCAGAACCACCACGAATTCGTCGCCGCCCAGCCTTGCCACCGTATCGCCATCGCGCACGCAAGCATTAAGCCGCTCAGCCACTTCGGACAGCAATTGGTCGCCGATGTCATGCCCCTTGGTATCGTTGAGCGTCTTGAAGTTATCCAGGTCGATGAACAATACCGCACCGTGTTGCCCGTTGCGCGCCCCGACGGAAAAAGCCTGCTGCAGGCGTTCGATCAGCAGACGGCGGTTTGGCAGCCTGGTCAGGGGATCGTAGAAAGCCAGTTGGTGAATCTGCGCTTCGGCTTCCTTGCGTGTGCTGATGTCGGTAAACATGCCGAAGTAATAGAGCAGTTCGCCGTTCTTGTCGCGCACCGAGTCGATGTTCAGCCAACCCGGATAAACCTCGCCGTTCTTGCGCCGATTCCAAATCTCACCTTCCCAATGCCCGTTGCTTTCAATGTCGGCCCACATTTCCCGGTAAAACTCGTGGTCATGTCGCCCGGAAGCCAGCAGGTGCGGATTCTTGCCATATACCTCTTGCGATTCGTAGCCCGTGATGCGGGTGAATGCGGGGTTGATCTCGATAATGTGCCCGCCGGCATCGGTGATCATCACTCCGGAATAACTGCTTTCGAATACCTTTTCCAGCAAGTCGCGCTGATTCACCAATCCGCTGGTATGGGCATCGTTGTTGCGGCACAGCACGATGGCCTTCGCCAGATGCGCCAGTACGGGTTGCAACATCGTCGTCAGGGGAAGTTTTGTTTCCGGCATCTCGCCCGCCAGCAGCACGATCACACCGCAATGGTCGATGGGTAATCTGAGAAAAGATTTGTATTGCGTCTGCGTGGCACGCAATGCAGACAATAACGCCGCCTGTTCGGTCTTGCGACCCGCCTCTTCGCAAATGAGCGCACACGGCAGAGCGATGGACTTTCCGATCACCCCGATCAGGTCGAAATCACCCACCACCGCATCAAGATGCACCTCGACCAGCCCCTCTTCCTTCTTGCACGGGGGAACATCCAGACAAATGAATCCCGCCGAGAAAGAAGTGTGATACAGCAGGCGCTGCAAAGTTCGCGTGAGCAGGGGTTTGACGCTGATTTCGCTGCCGATGGTGACTACAAGGTCATACAGTACCGGCAGGATGTCTTCGTTTTGCATACTACCAGCACGAAGCGACCAAAGTCGCATTGTGGAAAAGCGGATAGCCATTCACCGTCGAACCGCCGATCTCGCCGAGCGAAAGCGCGCCGGCGACCTGCGACGCGTGCGTCAGTCCGGCAAAGGCTTCCAGTTCGGTCGTAGCCATCGGTATCCCGAGATGCAAGCGCCGCCCCGCGCAATAGAACAACAGCAATTCGGCACCGTCGATGTCCCCGTTCAGGGCTTTCAGACCTTCTGCCACATTATGCAGTGTCTCGACCGTGCGCACGGTCGGGGCCTTGAGCAGGGTCAGGACGGAATTGGCGGGCACCTCCCCTACACAGAACAGCGAACCGTCCTCGGCCAGCATGACAGGAATGCGCACCAGGACATGATGATTGGCGCGCACGATGCCGAACGGAAAATGAACGCCATACTGGTAGAAATTCTCCGCCGTGACTTCTTCGCCATAATGTTCGTGCACCAGTTCCCGATACACCTCGAAGGCGGGACGCCAATCGATCTGGGAAATGCAGTTGCCGCTGGTCGAAGTCGCATAGGAGGTATGCGGGTTGGTTTGATAACCGTGTTCCAGGATCGCCCCTTTGTGCCGGCTCAGCAATACCAGCAGCACACCGTTCTGCACGATGCGTTCACCGTCGAACAGGCAAGGCAACGGCTGGAAGGTTTCGCTGCCTGCATTTGCTCCGGCATAATGAACGCGGTTCGCCAGATGCAGATACAGATTGTCGAGCAACGTGCTGATATTCGGCACCATGGCATCGAACAGCATGAACAGCGTTATGTCCGGCGTGTGGTCGATTTGCGCCCGTATGTCGCCGGCAATCTTCTCCATGAGCAGTTCCGCTTCCGCCGCTTGCACAGGCAAGTTCCCGATCAACTCGAAATACGGCATCTCCTTGAAGCAGAGCAGCCACGCGCCGCTGGTTACAAAATGGCCTTCCTTGACCAGCGCCGGGAAGATCGCCCCCATCAGCGGGACCTTGCACTTGGCAAAAGCCGACTGCACTACTCCAACTTTGTCCTTTTCCGCTTCCGGCAGCAACACACAAACTCCGAGTTTGGGGTGTATGGCCTGCAATTCAGCCAGCTTGCGCTCGATGGCACCCTCTTCCAACTCCGGCAGATAATGCATCATGCTTATCTTGTTCATATCACCCCTCTACTAACTCCATGCCAATAAATGTTTGCGGCACGCTCCGCCGATTCTTTACCCGGTTCAGCCTAACAGCCGAACGGTCGCGGAATACAAGACAGACATCATGATGACCGGATGCTAGCATGATGAAGCGATTAAAATAAAATCTCGTCAAATTTTACGGGGCAAACATGGAATACAGAAAATTGGGCAGCAGCGGCTTGAACGTCTCGGCGCTGTCTCTCGGCACGATGACCTTCGGCGAACAGAACAGCGAGGCGGAGGCCCATGCGCAACTCGATCTCGCCGTATCGCACGGGGTCAACTTTATCGATACTGCCGAGATGTACCCCGTTCCGCCGCGTGCCGAGACCTCGCACCGCACCGAGAGTTATGTCGGCACCTGGCTCAGGCGGCAGCAACGCGACAAACTCATCGTCGCCACCAAGATTGCCGGTCCGGCGCGAGGCTTCAAATGGATACGCGAAACGCCGCGCATCAACCGCGAACACCTCACCGCCGCGATCGACGGCAGCTTGCGCCGCTTGCAGACCGACTACATTGATTTGTATCAACTCCACTGGCCGGATCGCTATGTCCCGATGTTTGGCGCAACCGGTTACGACGTGACACAGGAACGCGACAGCACCCCTATCGCCGAGCAATTGCATGTACTCGCGGAATTTGTCAAAGCGGGAAAAATCCGCCATATCGGCCTTTCCAACGAAACCCCGTGGGGAGTCTCCGAATTTGTGCGTTGCGCGGAGCAACTCGGTTTGCCGAAGATCGCCAGCATTCAGAACGCCTACCACCTGTTGAACCGCACTTTCGAGAGCGGTCTCGCCGAAACATGCCGTCATACCAACGTCAGCCTGCTCGGCTACAGCCCCCTGGCCTTCGGCTGGCTCACGGGCAAATACTTAGCCGACCCGAAAGCCAAGGGACGCATCACGCTTTTTCCCGGTTTCGGCCAACGCTATGACAAACCCAACGTGCCCCCAGCCGCAAAGGAATATGTACGCATCGCTCAGGAAGCCGGAATTGCCCCGGCAACGATGGCGCTCGCTTTTGCCAGAACGCGCTGGTTCACCGGCAGCGTCATTCTCGGTGCCACTACGCAGCAGCAACTCAGCGAGAATCTGGCCAGTGCAGAGGTGACGCTAACGGCGGAAATCCTGGAAAAAATAGAAGAAGTGCATAGGCTGTACCCCAATCCGGCACCGTAATACCGAACGTTGCATCCACAATAGAACGTTCCATCCACAATAATAAAACGGAAAGCACGCCGGAAACCTCTATTGCATATTCCACTGCGCTTCAACCGGGCAAAAGCGGCCTAATATGGTTTATCATGATGCCTGCTGATATCAATCACTTGGGGGAGTAAATGCTTAAAAAAATCATTGCTGTTGTGCTTATCGCGCTTGCGGCCGGAACATGGGGTTATCTGGATTACCTGAACAAACAGGAACTGAAAGCCGCTGAAGAAATGCGGGCAGCAATGGCACAGGCACGCGCCCAGGCGTTGGCGAGGGCAAAAGCGGCAGCTGAAGCAAGGGCAAAATTCGAAGCAATGATCATGGCCGACCTCACGACTTGCAAAGCAACTGCCGAACAAGCCAAAGAAGATTTCCTGACCAAAAACCAGAAACCCGTAAAGCGCAAACCGGGCCTGTTCACCATCCCTCCAGCCGTCATGGACGAAGCCGCAAAGACACTGGAAACAAGCAATGCAGCATGCCAATCAACTTACGATGCCCGTTTGCATAGTGGTTCGTAATCTGCCGCGCTCGGACTCGGGCAAGTTGCCGTAGCAACTTATGACCATGATGCCGACACTGCGTGCGCTTCTCTGCCTGAGTTTCCTTTGCCTGACAGGAAATGCCGGTGCTTCGGAAGTACGTGTCGGCATCTATGAGAACGAACCCAAGGTTTTCACTGACGCCAAAGGGAATGCATCCGGCATCCTGATCGACATCCTGAAAGAGGTCGCGAACAAGGAAGACTGGCAACTGAGCTACGTCTCCTGCCAATGGGAAGACTGCCTGAAGAAGCTCAAAGAAGGCAGTATCGACCTCATGCCCGATGTCGCCTACTCGGATGAACGCGCCCTGCATTTCGATTTCCACAAAACCCCTGCCCTCTACAGCTGGTCGCAAATATACAGCCGCAGCGACGGAAACATTGCCTCCGTCCTCGATCTCAAGAACAAACGAATTGCTTTACTGGATGGCGGCATCCAGGAAAAAGCGATTTCGGATATGCTGGCCGGGTTCAATATCAAAGCGCAATTGATCCGAACCCAAACCGTGGGCGAGGCCTTTCGGCTGGTACAGTCCGGTCAGGCGGACGCCGCAATTGCCAACCATGACTTTGGCGATTTTCATGAACATGATTACCATCTCGTCGAAACCCCGATCATTTTTCAACCTGCCCGTTTGTTCTTTGCAACAGCCCAGGGTCGCAGGCCGGACCTGCTGAACGGGATAGAAAAAAACCTGTCGGTCTGGGCCGCCGACCCGAACTCCATCTATTTCGAGACACTCAAGCGCTGGGATAGTCACATTCCAGCACCCGCCATCCCGCCTGCATTTTGGCAAGTCTTGTTCGCCGTCAGCGGGTTGCTGTTGCTGTCTTTGCCGGGCGCAGTGATTATGCGCAGACAGATCAAAATCAGGACACAACAGCTTTCAGCCTCCAATATCCAGTTGCAATCGACACTGGATGCCATACCCGACTTGCTCTTCGAAGTAGACATGGATGGTAATTTTTTCAAATACCACTCCTCGCGCAATGATCTGCTGGCCGCGCCAGCCGAAGTTTTTTTGGGAAAAAGTGTCGCCGAAGTCATGCCTCATCAAGTGGCAGAAATCTGCATGTCTGCAATACGCGAAGCGCATGAAACCGGCAGGTCAAACGGCAAAGAGTACGAACTCTCCCTGCCCGGCGGGACATTCTGGTTCGAACTTTCCGTGTCCAAAATGCAGTCCCCTGTAGCGGAAGCGCCGCATTTCATCGCCCTGGCGCGCGACATCACGCAACGCAAGACCAACGAAACGCAGATACTGCGGCTCACCAAACTCTATGCCGCGTTGAGTCAGTGCAATCAAGCCATCGTCCGTTGCGCCGATATTGACGAGCTTTTCCCCATTATCTGTCGCGATGCAGTGAACTTCGGCGGGATGAAAATGGCGTGGATCGGCATGGTGAATGCGCAGAATAAACAGGTAAAAGCGGTCGCCTCCTTCGGTTCCGGCACGGAATATCTTGAAAGCCTTCAAATTTCCACGGATGCCGCCGATCCGTCCGGGCGCGGACCTACCGGCACTGCCCTGCGCGAAAACCGGCCCCTTTGGTGCCAGGACTTCGTTAATGACCCGTCCACAGCACCCTGGCATGAACGCGGCATCCAATTCGGCTGGGGAGCATCGGCATCGATTCCGCTCTTGTGCCGCGATGCAGTCGTTGGCGTGATGACCTTATATGCCGGCGAGGCCAATGCTTTCGACGAAGCAGCACGCAACTTGTTGCTCGAGATGGCGATGGACGTGAGCTTTGCGCTGGAACGTTTTACCGGCGAAACCGAACGCAAGCGTCTGGAAGAAGATTTGCTCAAACTGTCACTTGCTGTCGAGCAAAGTCCGAACAGCATCGTCATCACCGATCTGGATGCGAAAATCGAGTACGCCAACTCGAATTTCATCAAGGTGACCGGCTACAGTCTGGCCGAGTTGATCGGCAAGAACCCGCGCATCATGCAATCCGGTAATACCCCAAAATCGACTTATGAAGACATGTGGGCGCATCTGACCCGCGGCGAAACCTGGAAAGGTGAATTGAACAATCGCCGCAAAGACGGCACAGAATACATTGAGTCGGCCCTGATCTCGCCTGTGCGCCAGGCCGACGGGCGGCTGACGCACTATCTGGCGATCAAGGAAGACATCACTGAAAAAAGACGAACCGAGGAACGTATCGAAAAACTGGTGCATTTCGACCAGCTCACCGGCCTGCCCAACCGTACCCAGCTCAATGAGCGTTTCAAATTTGCCCTGAGCCTGGCGCAGCGCAGCGGCGAACAATTGACGGTCATGTTTCTCGACCTGGATCATTTCAAGGATATCAACGATACGCTCGGGCATTCCGTCGGCGACCAGCTGCTGATGGAGGTGGCAACGCGACTCAAAACCACATTGCGCGAGGAAGACACCATATCGCGCCAGGGCGGAGACGAGTTCATCCTGATCTTGCCGGGCACGGATGAAAAAGGTGCGGCGCATGTCGCGGCAAAGTTGATGGAGGCAATCTCCAGAGCCTGCCAGATCGAACAGCA
>VFSW01001699.1_pt1 | contig 33508 bp, 33 predicted proteins | sample 5358111 | NCBI WGS metagenome assembly VFSW01 (sample SAMN11554181, study PRJNA540505) | mine drainage metagenome | isolation source: sediment from site ElyBrook_90M | place: USA: Ely Copper Mine, Vershire, VT | collected 2017
GCCGCCGCCGAAGCCGCCACGTCCGGCAGGCTGCTCCGGGGCGGCTTCGCCGACGCCGGCGCCGAACGGACTTCCCGCGGCGCCGGGTCCGCCGGGCGGCCCAAAACCGAGTCCGCCGGGGCCGCCCAGGCCGAAGTTATCGCCGGGCTGCGCCTGCACTCCCTGACTGAGACTGCCATTCACCAGAAACGCTTCGTTCGAACCGCCGGCGTCGTCGCTACCTCCCGGAGGGCCCCCCGGAGCGCCTCCCGGCAGAGCGGGCGCGAGGCCTGCGACGTCGAGGGGAACTTCGGCATTCTGAGTCAGGCTCAGATTCTGGAAGCCGCCGCGGCCGGGGCCTCCACGGCCCGGCCCGCGTTGACGCGGCGGCTGCGGCGATGCTGCGGCCTGCTGCACTGGCGCCGATGCGGGGAGCGTGGCCCGCGTCTGCAACTGAAGATCGAAGGTCTGAGCGGTGGCCGACGCGGTGACATCGCGCTGCAACGGCTCGAACCCGAACATGGCGATGGAGAACTTGCAGGGCGTCGCGGGCAAGCCGCCCAGATCGAATCGCCCCGCATCGTCCGTAACCGTAGTGAGCTTATCCGTGCCGCAGAGCGCGGTGACCGCGGCCCCAGGAATCGCCTGGCCGCCGGAACGCACGAGCCCACTCTGCGTTTCCCCGAACAGCATTGCCGCGAAGATCAAAACCAACCCCGCTGTGCGCATTTTGAACTCCGCGAACCGGTCTCCAACTATATGACGAATGCGCCGGGGAAAGTTCCTCTATTTATTGCTTCTTCGCCGTGAAGGTCACCGGGCCGCGGCCGTTGTCGCGCGAGAATTCGATGCTGTCCGCGCCGACCTTGCCGGTATAAGTCTGTTTGTTGGGCGGTCCGCCATCCCGTCCCGGGAACGACTGCGTGAAAGTGATGGTGTCGCCATCGACCTTGCCGTCCGCGATCGGATTTTCGCCGCGCGGCGTAGTGATGGTGCCGGTGAGAGTGCCGCCTTCGGCTTTGAGATTGAACGTAAGGGTTTGGTTGCCGCCGCGACCCGGGACTTCGGCGGTCCATTTACCGGTCGCATCCGCGGCGAAAGCTGCAATTGCAATGCAAAGAAGGGCCAGGGTGGCCAGGAGTGTTGTTTTCATGGTGTGGAAGGTGGAGCCCGCAATGCGATGGTTACGGACATCCACCGGACACACCTCCGTTTTACAAACCTTTACCGCTCAGCGGGATATGGAAACGCTAAAGACCTTTCGACGCCAGGAACAGGATCAGATCGTTGACCCGGCACGAGTAGCCCCACTCGTTGTCGTACCAGGAGACGACTTTCACCAGGTCTCCATCGATCACTTTCGTGAGCTGGCCGTCGACGATCGAACTGTTGGAATTATGCAGCATGTCGGTCGACACCACGGGATCTTCGGTGTAGGCGAGAATCCCCTTCAGTTCGCCTTCGGCCGCGGCTTTCAGCGCGGCATTGACTTCGGCGTCGGTGGTCTTCTTCGCCACGACCGCGACCAGATCCACCACGGAAACGTCCGGGGTGGGAACGCGCATGGCGTACCCGTCGAGTTTACCCTTCAATTCCGGCATCACGAGGCCGATGGCTTTGGCGGCGCCGGTTGTGGTGGGAATCATGTTGAGCGCGGCGGCGCGGGCGCGGCGCAGATCCTTGTGCGGGAAGTCGAGCACATTCTGATCGTTCGTATAGCTGTGGATCGTGGTCATCGATCCCTTGAGAATGCCGAACTTTTCGTGCAGAACCTTGACGAACGGCCCCAGGCAGTTGGTGGTGCAGGAGGCGTTGGAAATAATGTTGTGCTTCGCGGGGTTGTAGGCGGCGTCGTTGACGCCGAGCACAATGGTCACGTCCTCATCTTTCGCGGGCGCCGAAATGATGACTTTTTTCACCGTGCCGCGGAGGTGTTTCTTCGCATCCTTGCCATCGGTGAAACGGCCGGTGGATTCCACCACGATCTGGACGCCGAGCGAGCTCCAGTCGAGTTCGGCGGGGTCTTTCACGGCGAAGACCTTGATCTTCCGGTCTCCGACAAGGATGGAATCGCCTTCGACCTTGACCTCTTCGTGCAAAGTGCCAAGTACGGAATCGTACTTCGTCAGATGCGCGAGGGTCTTCGTATCGGTGAGGTCGTTCACCGCCACGAATTCGATCTCGGGATTGTGCAGGGCGGCGCGTACGACGTTGCGGCCGATACGGCCGAAGCCGTTGATACCAACTTTGACGGGCATGCCGGGGTTCTCCTTCGGAAAATGGGCTCTTACGGGGAGTTTAAGGTTCAGAATAGCAAACGGGTTAACATGGGGTAATGAAACTGGCCGGCAGATTTTTCGCCCTGATTGCGATTGCCCTTGCGATGAGTTCTTTGGGCGCGGGCCTGCTTGGATCGGGCTTGTTTGGACCGAGCGGGGACAGGCAGGAAGCCCAGGCGCAATTGCTCGACAGCAACGAATATCTCTGCTCCAATTGTTTTTTCGGAGCGAGCACCTATTATTACTGCTTCGAGGCCGGCGGCAAGATTCTGATCGGCTATCAGAAGGTTCCGGCGATGAACTGGCGGGACCCGTCCGCGAACCTGCTGACCAGGGCGCACAAGGCATGGCAACCATGGGTTTCGGAAGGCCAGACGGTCCCGTTGCATTACGACGAGAAGTACATCTGGGTCAAGCGGCCCGATGGCGGGCAGGTCCGTTTGAAGCAGGATTACAACACCGATATCTTCATCAATAACAGCCAGTGCCGGGCCGCGGTGAGGAAGAAGTAAAATCCGCCCGCAAGCCACTGGCATCCGGATTGCCGGTGTCCACCTGAGACGCATTTGCCAACAACCGGGCCAGCCGATTCAAAAAATCACCATTCGCGAGCTTCCAGGACCGCATACAAGGTTTCGATACGGACCGCAGCTTCATGCTGGTGGAAATCGCCGGGGATCAACTCTGCTTCCAGACGGTTTCGCGGACCGGCGCAACGGTGGATTCGGGCGTCATCGACCGTCAGCCCGCGGCGCGGCCGTGAGACGAGCGGAGCGGTCGTATAACCAGATGGCGCCGAAGACCAGCAACAGAATCGCGGGCAGAATCGCCACCGCCCGGAACGATGCCTGAGCGGCGATGCCGAGGACTTTTTCGAGCGCGGGGCCGGGCTGCAGGGCATTGAACGCGGCAGCGCCGCCGGCCACCTCAAGCTTCTTCGAATCGAAGATCTGGCCCATGGCGGGCAGAACGAACGTGATGGAAAGCGTTCCGGCGGTTCCCATGAGCCCGATCAGCAGCGCGCCGCCGCGCGGGAAGCGTTCCGCCGCGGTCGCGAGCATGGTGGGCCACAGGTAGCAGACGCCCGTGCCCCAGACCGTGGCGGCGAGCAGGCCGGTGACCGGCGAATTCGCAATACTCAGCGCAAAAAGCCCGGCCGAGGCCAGCAGACAGGAAACCCACAACAGGCCGACGGGCGAAAGCTTGCGCACCACGGGTCCGGCAAAGTGGCGCATCACGAACATGAGCCCGCTCACATAAACCAGCAGCCAGATGCCGCGCATGCCGACGGTGCGGGTGAGCGCGAGATCCACCCACTGGCCGGGCGCCAGCTCCGATGCGGCCGTCAGGAACATGGCGCAGAACAGAACCAGGAACATGGGCCTGAGCAGTTCCCTGAACATGGCGCTCATGGGGATGCCCGCCGCCGCGCGCTCCGTGGGCGGGAACTTCACCCCCATGCAGAGGATCGCCACCAGCGCGGCCGGAACCATCACGCTCGCCAGTTTGATTTGCCACCCCAGCCCGAGCGCGCCCATGCCGATGCCAAGCAGCCCGCCCGCGATGAGGCCTCCCGGCCACCATGCGTGCAGCGTATTCAGCCTTGCGGTTTTGTCTTCGGGATAGAGCGTGGTGGTCAGAGGGTTGACGACGGTTTCGACCAGGCCCCAGCCGATTCCGGTCACCACCGCTCCCGCCCAGATCACGGTATAAACGCCCGCGATGGCGCTCAGGCTGCCCGCGAACAGGATAATCAGCGTGCCTGCGATGAACAGGACGCCCGACATGGGTAACAGCACGCCCATCCCGATGGCGTCGAGCAAAGGGCTGCCGATGGCGATGGTGAACGCATATCCGAGGAACGGGACGCCCAGCACGGCGCCGATCATTTCCGCCGAATGGGCTTTATCGATGGGGTCGAAGAAGATGCGCTGCAGGTCGCTCGCGATGTTGGATCGCAGCGCCGCGCCCACTCCGGCGGTAAACAAAGCCAGGAGACTGACCACGAACAGCCGGGTCCGGTTGCAGGCTGCATGCTTGTCCACGGGAGAAGCGCCGCGCGCGGCGGCAGGTGCGGTCATCCCGTTGAGCTTATCTCATTATGCAGCGAGCTGAGGGGAAGAAAGTCCGACAGGCGCCGCCCCGCGCTCAGGCGCACGACGTCGGCCAGCGTACAGGCGTCGAGAACCTCAAAGAACGCTTCCAGCGCCTGGGCGAGAACGCCGCGCAGTTTGCACGCGGGGACGATGCGGCAGGTGTTCGACTGGAGGTCGAAACACTCCACAATGCGGAAATTTGGTTCGGCTTTGCGGACGACCTGCCCGATATTGATATCGGAAGGACTGCGCGCGAGCGCGAGACCTCCGTCGCGCCCCGCCGAAGCCTTCACGAACGAATGCGTCCGCAGGGTTTGCACGACCCGAACCAGATGGTTCCGCGAGATGCCGTACGCCTCGCTGATTTCCCGCGTGGAGACCGGACGATCCGTGTGCTCCGCCAGATACAGCAACACGCGCAGGGAATAATCGGCGTGGAGGGTGAGGTTCATTTCCAGTACGCGGGGAGATTGGGTTTCGTCTGCAGCACAATGTCGAGAATCGCATGACGGTCATCGGCGGAAAGGCGGGCGTATGTTTTGCTCTGATCTTTACCGCTCAGGACATCGTAGAGCCGCCGGTAGACGCGCTCGCGCACGGCTTCCGGCATGGCGTCGAACGCCTCGCTGTAAATCATGTAGCTGAGAGGGTATTTGAACATGCGCGTCTGGAGGTCGAAGTCGCGGAGGGAACGCCCCTGGCGGTCGCGGGGTCCCCGCTGCGGGAAGGTCGCGGTGAAGGTGGAGACGCCCTGAATGGGTTCGTCCAGGCGGGCTTCGTCCGCGAAAAGCATGTAGGTGACGAGGGTTTCGACATCGGAATCGATCTGGGCCGAGTGGCCGACGCGCGCTTCCCAGCCGGCGCGGGTCATCAGGTTGGTCATGCGCGCCTGATGCTCCAGCACCATCAGCGCCACGATATCGCTGGTGGGCGCCATGTATTTCGCCGAGTCGAATTTCTTCGCCACGCTGGTGAGGTTTTGTGTATTGAAATAGTCCAGATCCTTCGGGTGAGAGGAATCGTGCGCCATGGCGTTGCCCATGGTTCTCTGCGAGCCGTGGGTGCCGGTGACGTACCAGCCTCCCCAGCGCTCTTCGAGCGGGCTGCGATCGTCTGTTTCGATGTTGGAGCCCCGGAAGGCGGGCGTGCCGTCGCCCGACGGGTATACCGACGTCACCAGAAGCCCCGGAATGCCGATGGTGTTGATGCCCTGGTGGCACTGCAGGCAATCGGTGCGGCGGTAGAAGGTGGGTTTCGCCTCCTGTTTGACGTCGAGGGTGTAGAAGATGACGCCCTGTTTGGGATCGAGCGAGGCCAGTTCGAGCACGTCGCCGTTCTGCACGGAGCCCACCGCCACGTTGTCGCTGAAAAACAGCGCGCGCGGCGCCCAGGGGAAGATTTTGGTGTTCTGGAAGCTGGTTTTGGAGAAGACCAGCACTTGCGAATCGACGTTGACTCCCAGTTTCTTCAGCAGATCGGGCAGGTAGCCCAGACCGCCCGGAGCGTACTGAAGCTTCACCTTGCCGCTGTCGATCCGGGCGCCGAGACGGGCGATCGGATCGTCCACCGGACAGTCGCCGTATTGAATGGCGGGATCGTCGATGGGAATCCAGGAGTTCTGGTCGATGTCGGCGAGGATGCGGGCGATTCCGGACGCGAGCAACAGACTCAAAGCACCGAGGAAGAGGGTTCGCTTTCGCATATCGGGAGCCTCCGGGCTAATTATGTATGTAGAATACATAATTAGCGAAACGAGGTCAAGCCCGATTCGGGTGTGGATGTTTGTGCGTTTGTGTTATGATGTTTTTGTGCGAACCACGCTGGACATTTCGGATGAAGCCTACTACATCGCCAAGGCTATCGCCCAGGATCAGAGCCGGAGCCTCGGACGGGTGGTTGGCGACCTGATTCTGCAATCGGCGAAGGGGGCGAAAGGCTCATCCATCGGGATGAGCGACTACGGTTTCCCCACTTTCCGCTGCGCGCGGCCCGTGACCACCGAAGACGTCAAGGCTCTCGATGACGAAGAGTAGGGTCTACCTGCTCGATTCCAATGTCCTGATCGCGCTGGCGACGCCCGAACACAGCCTGAACCAGCGCGCGGCGGTGTGGTTCCGCAAAGGGCACCGCTTCGCAACATGCCCCGTCACGCAAGGTGCTCTTGTCCGCTTCCACCTGCGAGCCGGCGTGGACGCGACGGCGGAATCCGCAAAGCTCCTGCTGGAAACCATTTCCTCGCTTCCCCGGCACGAATTCTGGGCGGACGATGTTTCTTATCTCGACATGCCGACGACGGGAATCGTTGGGCACCGGCAGGTCACGGACGCTTACCTTGCGCTGTTGGCGCGCAAACACGGAGGGGCGCTCGCCACCATGGACCAGGGGCTGGCCGCGGTTCATGCGGGAACCACGCTCATCGAGCAGTTCCCTGCGGTTGCCTGAATGGGGTTCTCTGAATGGGGTTGTCTGAATCGCGGGCGCTACCGGGGGCCGCGCGACCGGCGGAACGCCAGCAGCAGGATCCCGGCCAGCACCAGGACCGGCGGAATGAGCAGAATCGCAATGCCCGAATTCAGCACGCGCGAACGTTCGGCCTGCTGGGCCGCGGCCGTCCGGTAACACATCACGCACTGGGCGAATAAAGCATGAAACAGCCGCGAACTCATACACCCTCCAGATTGGCGTTCGGGAAGTAGAGGGTGAACACCAGCACGATCCACAGCAGGTTCAGGAAATGCGAATACATCGCCACGGCCAGCACGTCGCGGCGGCGGGTGTCGTTCGCCACGATCGTCATCCAGCTGACGCAGGCGCAGCCGGCAAGCCAGTGCGCGCAGGTCAGCGAGAGAAAGGTGGCGCCGAACGAGGTGTGCGGCCCCAGCCCTTCAAGGTAGATGAGCCGCACCCACTCCACGATTTCGAGAAACAGGAACGTCAGCCAGCTGGCGATTCCCACCGCGATCCAGCGCACCGCGGGTTCGGGATTGTCGAGCTTCGCGGCGCGCGCGCCCATCTCGAGCGTCGCGCTGCCGGAAATGCCGAACAATGTGAGCGCCGCCACCATCAGCAGAGATGCGAAGTGGAAGGGCGTGGGCCATTCCTCCGAAGCGAAGCGCAGGTAGAACATCACGGCCAGCAGGGCCGAGAAAAATGCGATGTGGGCGGCGATGACCCACAGCGTGGCGCGGCGGGCGCGCGTTGCGTAATACTCCGCGAGAAACTCCCTCATGCCCAGAACACAAACAGTCCCATGATGCCCAGCCAGAGTACGTCGAGAAAATGCCAGAAGATGGCGCTGACGTCGACCATCGTGCGGCGGCTCGGGCCCAGCTCGTATCGAAGCGCCCGGAACTCCACGTAGCCTACGGCGCCCAGAGCCCCCACCACGTGCGCGGCGTGCGCCCAGGTCAGCACGTAGAAAAACGAACTGCTGGGATGGCCGTTCAGATAGAATCCCCGCTGCTCCAGTTGAATCCAGGCGACGACCTGACACGCCAGAAACGCGGTCCCAAGCAGGGTTCCGGCCGACCAGAGCCAGTTGAAGGCGACCCGTTTACCCCGGCGCAGCGCGCGGCGGCCCGTATCGATCGCGATGCTGCTGAGGATGAGGATGCCGGTGTTCCAGTAGAGAATGTGCGGGAGCCCGATGTGCCCCCAATCGTTGTTGAGCCCGCGCCGCACGACCATCGCGCTGACGAACGACGCGAAGGTCATCACGCTCGCGCACATGAGCACGATAATGCCGGTAATGGAGGTGTGGCGCGAGGCGCCGGGCACGGGCCGGTCGCGATCCTCCCCGCCGCCACCGCCGGGAGGCAAGCCGGGCAAGGTTGGCGGCGGCGCGCCGAGATTGGACTGGGTCAGCGTCCGGGCCATGAATTCAGTATCTCCGACGGGAACCGCCGCCGGCTATTCGCGCAGTGCGAACGTGAAGAGAGCCGACCCGGCCTGGATGGTGACATACTGCTTTCCGGCCACCGAGAACGTCATCGGCCCGGCCGCCACCGACGGGCCGAGGTTGGTTTCCCACAACAGCTTGCCGTCGCGCGCGTCCAGCGCATAAAACGCGCCGTCGCGGCCGCCGCTGAACAGAACGTCGGAGGCGGTTGTCAGAATGCCCGCTTCGGTGGAGGGCGCGCTCAGCACGCGGTCCCACTTCTTTTCGCCGGTTTGCGGATCGATGGCGCGAACCGCGCTGTAGACGTTCTCTCCGGTGGCCCCGCCCTTCGGAAACAGGCCGCTGAAGGACTTGCCGCTGTGGAACTCGGGCGGTTCTTCGCCTTTCACATAAGTGGTGGAGCCGTTTTCCCAGGTGGGGATATAGAACAGGCCGGTTCGCGGGCTGAAGGACGGGCTGTACCAGTTCGTGCCGCCCTGGTTGCCGGGGTAGATCAACGTGCCCTCTTTGGTGGGCGCGGCGCCGGGCGCGCGGATGGGCCGGCCCTTCTCATCGAAGCCCGTGGCCCAGTTCACTTTGACGAAGGGCTTGCCGAGCAGAAATTCTCCGGTGGTGCGGTCGAGAACGTAGAACATGCCGCTGCGGTTGGCCCACAGCATGACTTTGCGCGGACTGCCTTTCCATTGCATGTCGGCGAGCACGGGCACCTGGACGGAATCCCAGTCGAATTCGTTATGCGGCGAGAACTGGAAATACCATTTGAGCTTGCCGGTATCGGCGTCGAGCGCGACCACGGAGCAGCTGTAGAGGTTGTCGCCCAGGCGGCCGTCGCCGTTCCAGTCCGGGCCGGGGTTGCCCACGCCCCAGAAGGTCAGGTTCGTTTCCGGATCGTAAGAACCGGTCACCCAGACGGGCGCGCCGCCGTGCATCCAGGAGTCGCCCTTCCAGGTTTCGTTGCCCGGTTCGCCGGGTCCGGGGACGGTGTAAAAGCGCCATGCTTCCTTGCCGGTATTGACGTCGAAGGCCGCGATGAAGCCGCGAATTCCATACTCACCGCCGGCGGCGCCTTCGATGACCTTGTCCTTGACGACGAGCGGAGCGTGGGTGAAGGAATATTTCTCTTTGGGGTCGGCGGCGGGCGTATTCCAGAGCTCTTTGCCGGTCCTTGCGTCGAGCGCGATCATGTGGGCGTCGAGCGTGGCGAGGAACAGCCTGTTGCCCAGAATCGCAAGGCCGCGGGTGGTCTGGGCGCAGCAGTTATGGGCCTCCGGATCGGGTTTGTAGGCGAACGTCCAGATGGTCTTGCCCGTGACGGCGTCGAGCGCGATCACGTCGTTGATGCTCTGGACGGTGTACATGACGCCATCGGCCACGAGCGGCGTGACCTCGTGTTTTTCGAGCGAGCGCGACTGGAAGACCCATTTCAGGGCGAGATCTTTGACGTTGGCGGGCGTAATCTGCGTGAGCCCGCTGTAGCGCTGACTGGAATAGCCGCCGGAGTAGGTCAGCCAGTTTTGCGGTTCCTGGCCGGCGTGCAGAATGCGCTCGAAAGGAACGTCGTTGACGGGGGCTTCGCGGCTCGCAGGAGCAGGGTTCTGGGCGCGGAGCAGCCCGGCCGCCGAGAGGAGCATCAGGGCTCGCAGCTTCATGAAATGGGTATCCCTTCTGTTGGCACGGCCATCGCCGCCCATGGTATCGCTATTCTTTGGCTTTTGCCGGGAGCGGGTCAATTTGTCCGGCGGACGGGCACTTCGGCGGGGCGCCTGCAAACCAGTAAGGTGGGCAGGCGAAGGCAAGCGCGCTTCTCGTTCCGAATTCGCGATCGCACGCGCGGCAGCGGCTATCCTTGGGAATACCGTGCCCGGAGCATTGACTGTTCGTGGGCAAAGGCAAGAACCATGGATACTCTGACCCCTGCGCAGCGAAGTGAGCGAATGGGCCGCGTGCGGTCCAGGGACACAAAGCCGGAACTGGCCGTCCGGCGGCTTGTTCACGGAATGGGGTTCCGGTACCGATTGCACGTGCGACAACTGCCCGGCCATCCAGACATGGTTTTTCCCGGACGCGGTAAAATCATTTTTGTGCATGGATGTTTTTGGCACAGGCACGGAACGTGCAAAAATACAAGGTGGCCAAAAACCAGGTTGAACTTCTGGCGGCCGAAGCTGGAGGCAAATCGCGCCAGAGACGCGGAGAACCTCAAGGCGCTCCGTCGCCTCGGCTGGAAAGTGCTGATCGTATGGGAATGCCAGCTAAAGAATCCCCGCAAAACCGCCGAAAGAATAAAGACGTTTCTGACAAACGAATCATGAGGTCGGTCGAACTGTTCACGGGCGCGGGCGGTCTCGCGCTCGGCATTGAGAAGGCTGGTTTCCACCACGATACGGTGGTCGAACGCGATAAGGACTGTTGCCAGACGATTCGCGAAAACCAGCGCAACGGTTATGTCCTCTTGAGCGGCTGGCGCCTGTTCTCCGGCGATGTTCGCGAATTTGACTATTCTTCCGTCAAGGGTGAAGTCGATCTGCTGGCTGGCGGCCCCCCATGCCAGCCTTTTTCCATCGGTGGGAAACATAGGGGGCCGCTTGACCGGCGAGATATGTTTCCCGAGGTAGCGAGGGCAGTCCGCGAGTTAAGGCCCAGCGCCATAATAGTCGAAAACGTCAAGGGACTGCTGCGGGAGTCGTTTGCGAAGTACTTCGAGTATGTAACGCTCCAACTGCGCTACCCTGAACTCGCCTCCATGCCTGAAGAGGACTGGACGAGCCACCTCTCGCGGCTGGAACGCCACAGCACGAAAGGGAAAGACAATGGACTGCACTATAACATCGTCTTTCGTCCTTTGAACGCCGCCAACTATGGAGTGCCGCAAAGACGAGAGCGAGTAATCATCGTGGGATTCCGCGCTGACCTGGGCATCGAGTGGTCGTTTCCCGAAGGGACTCATTCGCAGGACGCCCTGCTTGTCGACCAATGGGTAACCGGGGAATACTGGGAACGGCATCGGGTCGCGAGGAAACATTGGCCTGCCGTGCCGCCCAGACTCGCCCGAAGAATCGAACGTCTCCGCTCGGAGCGGACGCTGGCGTTGTTCGCCGAGCAGCCTTGGCGCACCGTTCGCGATGCGCTTGCCGGCCTGCCCGATCCCGAGTTCGAGGATTGCGCGGGCTGGTTAAACCACAAGCAGAATCCCGGAGCGCGGAGGTATGCCGGACACACGGGCAGCCCACTTGACGAACCGGCCAAAACGCTCAAGGCCGGCGATCATGGAGTACCCGGTGGCGAGAACGCACTGGTCAAGGCGGATGGCGCGGTTCGCTACTTCACCGTGAGGGAGTCGGCGAGACTACAGACATTCCCCGATGATTATGTTCTGCACGGCGCGTGGAGCGAAGCCATGCGGCAATTGGGAAACGCTGTACCCGTACAATTAGCCGAGACCGTTGCGAAAGGGATCAGAAAGCAACTCTCCTGCCGGTAGCCATGCCGCGGGTATGCTATTGCTTGTCTTCGACCATTGCCATCGTACGCCAATTTCGAGATCGACATCATTTCGGCTCTGTCGTCTCAGCTCGTTGACGCGTTCTCCAGGCTGGAGATCGGCTCTCTGGCCAAAGACCAGGTCGATTTGCTCCCCAGGGGCCAGGGAGTCTATAAGCTTTATCACCGTGGCTCGCTCGTGTACGTCGGGAAAGCGGACCAGTTGGGAAAACGCCTGGGAGAGCACAGGTTCAAGATCAGCGGTCGCCGCAATATTGAAGCGTCCGAGATGGGATTCAAGTGCCTCTTTATCCATCGCAACTGGACCGCGCTGGCCCCGGAGGGCTCGCTGATTCGCCACTATCGCCAAGCCGGTGAAGGAGAGTGCATCTGGAACGGCAACGGCTTCGGACCCCATGATCCCGGCCGGGATCGCGAAACCACAGACAAGCATCCCGAGGGATTCGATTCGCAGTATCCGATTCGCAGGGACTGGACATGCGATTGGATCGCGTCCGGCCCTCACAATGCATCCGCATTGCTGAAACGTATCAAGAGCGACCTCCCGTACCTGCTCCGATATGAGACGGACCGGAAGCATTCAGCGAAGCCGCATCGAGATTACGAAGATCTGAATATCACCGTTCCGCGGGATCGAATGACTGCGGAGGAGTTACTTTGCGTGATCGCGCAAGCGCTGCCGGGCTGGCAGGCGACCGCCTTCTCAAGTCACCTTATCCTCTACAAAGAAAGCCGGGAATATAAACACGGCCAAATCATCTGGCCGGCCTGAGCGTGAGGTGTGGATAGCCGGAAGATCCCTCGTCGCGGCGCCGTCTGATGGAGCACGGCGCTTTTGCCCGGCGGCGCCGCCAAACGAATGCGTTCAACAAATCTCTCTCCGTTTCCTTTATCCTTTGAAAGGCGCCTCGCCGCGCCCCCACACTATGCATCTGTTGCCGACTCACGATGAAGTGGTGCGCGTTCTGCGCGACACCGGCGCCCTGCGCGAAGGCCATTTCGTTTACACCGATGGATTTCATTCGAACGAATACCTGCAGATCCCGCTCGCGATGCGCTATTACCAGCACGCCAAAACGCTGAGCGTGGCGCTCAGCCGGTTGCTCCGGGCGAACTCCGAAATCCGCGCCATCGTACCTGAACTTTCCATCGTCGCGCCCGCCACCGGCGGCTTGCCGGTCGCTTACGGCGTCTGCGAGGCGCTGCAGGCCAAACGGGTCTATTGGGCCGAGCGCGACGGACGGAAACCGCCGGATTGCGAGGCGCCCCTCCGCTTCCGCCAGTTCATCGAGCCGCTTCCCGGCGAGCAGGTCGTCCTGGTGGACGATCTGCTCCGGACCGGAAACCGGCTTTCCGAGATGAAAACGCTGCTCGAAAGCTACGGCGCCATCGTCGCAGCGATCGCCGTCGTCATCTACCAGCCCCACCCGGGTGTGCGCAACTTCGGCGATATTCCGCTCCTCTACCTCACGCGCCTCGAAGCCAGCTACTACGTCGATGCCGCCGCCTGCGAGCTTTGCAAAGGCTCCATCCCCCTCGAAAAGGTCTGGGTATAGTTGCGGAATTGCGGCGAAAAGACGAACGATATGGCCTGTTATCAGGCATTTAGGCCGGATCGAGAGGCTCTGCTCAACGAGAGGGCACTTTGTTACATCCCGGTGTCTAATAGGGCGATTACGGAGATCCCGGGTGGATTTTCCGCAGACTTTTCCACATCCGCCGTTGAAAAGCCGGGGAAATCCGGGTGAAGCTGGCCCCGGTTGACTGGTGCATTATTGCCGGCTATTTTCTCTTTAATCTTCTAATCGGCTTCTACTACAGAAGTAAATCCGGATCGAGCACCACCGAGTTCTTCCTGTCCGGCCGCAACGTGCCGTGGTGGCTGGCGGGCACCTCGATGGTCGCGACCACCTTCGCCGCCGACACGCCTCTGGTGGTTACGGGCCTTGTCGCCCGCAACGGCATCGCCGGGAACTGGCTCTGGTGGAACATGGTGGCGAGCGGAATGCTGACCGTGTTCCTCTTCTCGCGGCTGTGGCGCCGCTCCGGCATGACCACGGACATCGAACTCGCCGAGCTGCGCTATTCGGGCAAGCCGGCGGCGTTCCTGCGCGGTTTTCGCGCGCTCTATCTCGGGGTGCTGATGAACTGCATCATTCTGGGCTGGGTGAATCTGGCGATGGTGAAGATCCTCATGCTCGTTCTTGGGGTGTCGAAGGACCGGGCGCTGTGGCTGGTCATCGGCATCATCGCCCTGACGTCCCTGATTTCCACGCTCTCCGGACTGTGGGGCGTGCTGGTCACCGATCTGTTCCAGTTCGCCGTCAAGATGACGATGATCGTCGTGCTGGCAGTGGCGGCGGTGCGCGCCGTCGGCGGCATCGACGCCATGAAGGCAAAGCTCGGCGGTGATGGCAGCCCGTTCCTCAGCTTCGTGCCCGATCTCCACTCCGTCTGGATGCCCGCCGTGACGTTCTTCGTGTACATCGCGGTGAACTGGTGGGCCACCTGGTATCCGGGGGCCGAACCCGGGGGCGGCGGCTACGTCGCCCAGCGCATGTTCAGCGCGAAGGACGAACGCAATTCCCTGCTCGCCACTCTGTGGTTCAATATCGCGCACTATGCGTTGCGTCCCTGGCCCTGGGTGCTGGTGGGAATGGCTTCGGTGATTCTTTACCCGCATTTGCAGGACCCGGAGACCGGCTACGTCCGCGTGATGATCGATTACCTGCCCGCGTCGCTGCGCGGCCTGATGGTGGCGGCCTTCGCGGCGGCCTTCATGTCCACCGTCGGGACGCAATTGAACTGGGGCGCGAGTTATCTCGTCAACGATTTCTACCGCCGCTTCATTCAGACCGGGGAGCCCGAGCGGCACTATGTTCGGGCCTCGCAGGTGGCCACCGTTCTTCTCACCGTGATCTCCGCCGTGGTGACCCATTACATGGATTCGATCGCCGGCGCCTGGAAACTCCTCATCGTGACCGGCGCCGGCACCGGCGCGGTGCTGATTCTCCGCTGGTACTGGTGGCGCATCAACGCCTGGAGCGAAGTCTCGGCCATGGCCACGGCGTTCGCCGTCTCGATCCTGCTGCAGACCGCGTTCCATCTCGACAGCGACAACCCGGTTCAATTTGCCTATCTCATCCTGATCACGGTCGCGGTGACCACGGCGGTGTGGCTGAGCGTGACTTTCCTCACGGCGCCCGAAACCGACGCAACGCTGATCGGGTTTTATACTCGTGTACGGCCATCGGTTTCCGGCTGGGGCAGGGTAGCGCGCCTGGCGCCGGAGGTTCGCGTTTCGAGCGACCTTGCCTGGAACCTGCTCGACTGGCTATGCGGCTGCGTCCTGATCTATGGCGCGCTTTTCGGGATCGGTAAAATCATCCTGAAGGATTATGGAACCGGGTTCGTATTCATCGCCGTGGCGGCCGCCGCTGCCGGAGTCATCTACCGGGATCTTTCGCGCCGCGGCTGGTCGTCGGTAATGGAGTGAAGGAAATGTTCCTGCGAATACTCTTGCTCGCCGTTCTATCGTTCCCGCTGCCGGCCCAGCGGGAGGCTCCGCCTGTTACGCAACCCGCCGGTCAACCCAATGCTCAGCCCATTGGTCAACCCACGGGCGAGAAGCTCGCGCCCTACTATCCCACTCCCGAAACCATCGTCGAGCGCATGCTCGACCTGGGCAAACTGAAGGCGGGTGAAAAGATGTTCGATCTCGGCAGCGGCGACGGACGCATCGTCATCATGGCGGCGCAAAAATATCACGCCGACGCAACCGGCGTCGAGCTGGACAGCGATCTCGTGCAATCGAGCGCCGCGAAGATCCGCCGGCTCGGCTTGCAGAGGACCGCCCGGATTATTTACGGAGACATCCTGAAGCAGAATTACTCCCCGGCGAATCTGATTACCGTGTACCTGCTTCCGGAATCGAACATCAAGGTCCGGCCGGTGCTTGAGGCGACCCTGAAAAAGGGCGCGCGGGTGGTCGCGCACGATTTCGAGATCGACGGCTGGACTCCGGTCCGCACGGTAACCATCGCGGACGACGGCGAAGGCCGCAGCCACACGCTCTTCCTCTATGTCCGGTAACGAAACGGCGATCTCTTGAGAATCGGAATCACCTGTTACCCCACCTACGGCGGCAGCGGGATCGTCGCCACCGAACTCGGCCTGGAGTTGGCGACGCGCGGCCACGACGTCCACTTCATCACCTATTCGAATCCGATCCGTCTCGACCCCGGCGTTCCCCGCATCCACTATCACGAAGTGGAAGTTTCCAACTATCCTCTGTTCCAGTACCCGCCCTACTGCCTGGCGCTGGCGTCGCGCATGGCGGACGTCGCCGAAAGCTATCGGCTCGATCTGCTGCACGTGCACTACGCGATCCCGCATTCCATCTCGGCGCTGCTCGCGCGCCAGATGACGGCGGTGCAGCGGCGCCTGCCTTTCATCACCACCCTGCATGGCACCGATATCACGCTCGTCGGCGCGGACCGCTCCTACTTCGGCATCACGAAATTCTCCATCGAGCAATCCGACGGCGTCACGGCCATCAGCGAAGACCTGCGGCGCCAGACGGTGGAAGTCTTCTGCGTGGAAAACGAAATCCGCGTCATCCACAATTTCGTCAACTGCGATACTTACAAGCCCGACCCCGAACGCGCGGGCATCGAGGCCTTTGCGCCCAATGGCGAGAAGCTTCTGATTCACCTCTCGAACTTCCGCCCGGTGAAGCGAGTGCTCGATTGCATCCGGATCTTCGCCGCGGTTCGCAAACATGCGAACGTGCGTCTGCTGATGGTGGGCGACGGGCCGGAGCGCGGACCCGCCGAACACCTCGCATGGACCCTGGGCGTGAGCGAGCACGTCGATTTCCTGGGCAAGCAGAACCAGGTGGAGCGCCTCATCCGTCTGGCTCACGTGATTCTGATGCCGAGCGAAATGGAGTCGTTCGGACTGGCGGCGCTCGAAGCCATGGCCTCCGGCGTCCCGGCGGTCGCGACGCGCGTGGGCGGAGTGCCCGAGCTGATTACGGATGGGGAGGACGGGTTCCTCGAAGCGGCCGGCGACGTCGAACGCATGGCGGAACGCGCAACCCAACTCGTGACGGACCCGGCCCTGCACGCGCGCATGGCGGTGGCCGCGCGCCTCACTGCCACGAGCCGCTTCTGCTCCGAGAAAATCATTCCGCGATACGAGGATTGTTACAAAAAAGTATTAGAAACAAATTCGCCATAAATAGCGGAGAATAGAACGGTGCGCGCGCTTGCGGCTCTGTTTCTGACTGCCCTTCCCTTGGCCCAGGTGCTCTTCGCCCAGGTGCAGAACGCGGCCGATGCCTCTGCGGGAATCCAGGGTTCTTCTCCCATCGTGCCGGGAGCGCAGGGGTTCGTCAGCGATTTCACCTCGAGTCCGCTCTCGATCGCCGGCTCGGCCGTCTCCATCCGCCCGGTCGGATCGTCCACCGCGATCCCCGCCGAAGTCCTGAACGTGAGTTTCTCCGGAATCACGTTCCTCGTTCCGCCGGACGTTCCGGTGGGCAACGCGCAACTGATCTACAGGCAATCCGGACAACTGACCCAGTGGACCGGCGTCTCCGTCGCGCCCACCCGCTTCGCGCTCTATCGCGATCCTGTCCGGGCGGTGAACGTCAACGCATCGGGTCCGGCCACCCCGAACGGGCTTGCGAACCCGGCTCAGCCCGGCCAGCCCGTCGAGATCTTCGGCACGGGCCTCGGCGCGATGCCGCAAACGCCTCCCCAAGTCATGCTGGGCGGCGTGCCCCAGACCGTTCTGTACGCGGACGTCGCTCCCGGCGAGGCCGGCGTGATGCAGATCAACTTTCAGATCTCCGCTGCCACACCCGACGGCTGTTATGTCCCTCTGAACGTGATTTGGGGAGCGGGCGCGGCCACGTCGTGGCTCAGCAAGACATCGGATGGAATGCCCTGCCACCACCCGTTCCAGCTCTCGCTCGACGCACTGAAAGCGCTCGATGCCGGGACGTCCCTGGAAACGGGCTCGATCTCCATGACCACCGCCCTCACGGCGGCTTCCGCGGACGTGGCCTCTCGCCAGGAGAACGCGAACATTTTTTTCCTCCCCGCGCCGGCATCGATGACCGCGGGCTACTTCGCGGCAAATCCGGCGCCGGGTTGCGGGGCCGGACAGGGTTCAGGCGCCACGTTTGCCGTTCTGTCGGGCGTTTTTCAGCTGGGCGATACGATGACGCTGCGGAGCGCGGCCACTACCCTGACCCTGGCCGGTGAGGGATCGCTCGATTACCTGGCCACGATTCCCCCTTCCGCCGACGCCCCGCTCGACAACCTGCCCGCTCCGGTCCTCGCGGGCGGCCCGTGGACGTGGAGTTCCTCCGGCGGGGCCGATCTCGCCGCCTCGTCCTTCCCTTTCACTCTGGCGCCGCCTGTCCGGATCGACGGCGGTGCGCCGTTTTCGATCGCTTCCGGCCAGGACCGGGTCGTTACATGGAATGGCGGCGCCTTCGATTCCAATGCCACGGTCCAGTTGTCCGTAAGCGCGAACGCGGGCTCGTTTCAGTCCGTCGTCTGCTTCGCGCCGGCACAGGCCGGAACCCTGACGATTCCCGCCGCCATGCTGGCCAGGTTCAGTCCCGGGAGTGTGGGCGAGTTGTCCGTCTCCGTGACGGAATCGGGCGCGGGCATTCCGCACGCCGAGTTTCATCTGGCGAATGGAGACCCTTTGCTCATGCTGGTCCACGGCGGCAGCACCGATACCAGACCGGTGGATTTCCAATGAGCCTTCCAATGAGCCGGCCATTCCACGCCGCCGGACTTCTTTTCGTGCTGGCGGGCGTCGTGCCGGCGCAGACCGCGTCCGTGCAAAATGCTGCTCTTGCGTCCGGTTCCGGCTTCGCTCTGCTCGGGTACATTGTGCCGAACCCCTACGCGTACAACAGGCTCGGCCTGACGACGCAAACCAATATCGTCGCGCCCGGGATGCTGGCGACGCTTTCTTACGCCAGCCTGGCCGGCTGGCCAGGCCTGCCCGTCACCATGTCGATTCGCCACTCCGGCTCCAGCTTCCGTTTGCCGGTCGAGGTGGTCGGTTCCACACTCGGCGCGATCACCTTTGCCGTTCCCGCCGGGATGCCCCTGGGTGGCGCCGAGATCGAATACAAAATCGCCGGACAGCCCACCGGCTGGACCAGCGTGAACGTGGTCGCCGCCAGCTTCGAGTTCTACCGCATCGGCCCCGGCGGCCCCGCCATCGCCCAATCCGTCGCCGCGAACGGCTCGCTCAGTCCCGTCGGCCTGGCGACTCCCGCGCAGCCCGGCCAGACCGTTCTCCTGACCGGTTCCGGGCTCGGGATTGGCACAACGGTCGCTGTAACTCTCGGCGGCGTTCCCGTGCCGCTCGTCCCTGCCGCGCCGCATCGCGCGCAACCCGGGCGCGACGAAATCCTGATCCGGATACCGCAGGGTTCAGCCGTCCCCGACGGTTGCTATGTGCCGCTCGCGCTCACTTACAACGGGACGACCGTGACTTCTTCCATCAGCAAGACCTCCAGCGGCGCGCCCTGCGTTCATCCGTTTCAGCTTTCGGCGGCGGATTTGAAGACGCTGGATGGCGGCGGCTTCCTCACCGCCGGACAGATCGTCATGACCACAAGACTCCAGGTGGCGACCTCCGCCGTGGCCTCGCGCAATGAGTCCGCGAACGTTACCGTAACCACGGCGAACGCAGCCACGCTGGCCGGGTATTTCGCACCCAGCCTGGCCGGTTCCGGTACGAATTGCTCGGCTGTCCAACTCAATTTTTTCGGTTACGCCGCCCCATTCAACATCAACGAAGGTCAGTTTTTTCAACTTTCCGGCCTCGGCGCTTCCATGACCCTTCAGAACGGGGCCACCACCATCGCTCTCTCCGGAGCTGGCGCGGGTTTCCCCCCAGCCACCGAAGGCCCGCTCAACAACTTACCGGCCCCCGCGATCGCGGGCGGCACGTGGACATGGCAGTCGTCCGGCGGCACGGACCTCGCCGCATCCTCGTTCGGATTCACCCTCCCGGCGCCGCTCCAGTTCACCGGCGGCGCGCCGGTTACCTTGAATCGAAGTCAGGACCAGACCCTGAACTGGAATGGATCGAACTTCGATTCCGGCGCCATGGCGAACGTGCAACTGAGCGGTAATTCGGCTGGCGGGACCGGAACGGTCTCGGTAAGCTGCCAGACTCCCGCGAACGGCGGAGCCTTGACCCTCCCCGCCGCGCTCCTGTCTCAATTCGCCGGAAGTTCTCTCGGCACGCTGGCGGTCACCGTGAACGAAACCGGCGCCTCTATGCCTCACGCGCAGTTCATACTCCGGAACGGCGGCGCCCTGCTGATGCTCGTTTCGTATTCGACCGGCGATTCGCGCCCGGTGGACTTTCAATAGCCGCGCACGAACCGGATCAGCGGCGCCAGCTTCGCGGCCAGCGTGCCTTCCGCGCGCGTGTGGCATTCCCAGACCTCGAAAACGCGCCATCCCGCGGCGCGCAGCGCGGCCCTGTTCCGCCGGTCCCGCTCCACGTTCGAACGCCGCTTCTCCGCCCAGAACGTTGTATTCGTCGCCGGGACCGGCTTGCCATACTTGCACCGGTGCATGTGCCAGAAGCAGCCGTGCACGAACAGCACCGCCCCGGCGCGCGCGAACACAAGGTCCGGCTTCCCCGGCAAGCCCTTGCCGTGGAGCCTGTATCGCAGACCCAGCCCGTGCAGCAGCTTCCGCACGCGCATCTCGGGCTGCGTGTCGACGCTGCGGATGCGCGACATGTTGTAGCTGCGCTGCGCGGGCGTCAGGACATCTGGCATCGACTCGTGGCCCCTTACCTGGGCCAAGGTAATGTGATGTCACTGCGTTGAAGCCGGATTTCACTATCGTCGACCTGTTCGCGGGCATCGGAGGCATGCGGCTCGGCTTCGAATCCGCGGGCGGAAAATGCGTCTTCACCAGCGAATGGGATCCGTACAGCAACCAAACGTACGGCGCGAATTTTCCGGAGGACGCGCACGCGATCGCGGGCGACATCACCAAAGTCGAAGCGGGCGACATCCCGGACCACGACGTTCTGCTCGCCGGCTTCCCCTGCCAGCCCTTCAGCCTCGCCGGCGTATCCAAGAAGAACGCGCTCGGCCGCCCGCATGGCTTCGAATGCAAGACCCAGGGAACGCTGTTCTTCGATGTCGCCCGCATCCTCGCCTGCAGGCGGCCCCGCGCTTTCCTCCTCGAAAACGTCAAAAACCTGCTCTCGCACGATCGCGGCAACACGTTCGCGGTGATCCGGGACGTTCTCGAAAATGAACTCGGCTACAGCATCGCGGTCCGGGTGGTCGATGGCAGGCACTTCGTCCCGCAACATCGCGAGAGGATTCTGATGGTGGGCTTCCGCGAGCCCACAAAGTTCGACTGGGATTCCGTACGCCTGCCAGATGCCGCGAGCGCGCCCCGTTTGCGGGAAATCCTGCACCGCGAGACCGAAGCCGATCCCGATCCGGATATGGGCCGCTATCTCGACCCGGCGCGCAAGGTGCGGGAAAAATACGTCCTGAGCGACAAGCTGTGGAACTATCTGCAGGCCTACGCCGAAAAGCACCGCGCCAAAGGCAACGGCTTCGGTTGCAGCGTGTTCGGCGCGGACGACGTTGCAAGGACCCTTTCGGCGCGATATTACAAAGACGGTTCGGAAATTCTCATCCGCCGCGGACCCGATTCCAACCCCCGGCGATTGACCCCGCGGGAATGCGCCCGGCTCATGGGCTACCCGGACGAGTTCAGGATTCCCGTTTCGGACACGCGCGCCTACAAACAGTTCGGAAACTCCGTGGTCGTGCCGCTGATCCGCCATGTCGCTGCCCTGATGAAGCCCTGGGTACTGGATCAAACGGTTTATCCGAAGCTTCCGCCGCCCCAGGGCCGCCTGTTCTGAATCTCAAACCTGTCCGTTTTCTTCAGCCGCGCTTCTCCAGCCTCTCGATCCGCTCGCTGTGGCTCGCCTGGGTTTCCGCGTAATGGTCGAGCTTGTTCTCGATGCGGGTCAGGTGGGCGGTGACTTCGGTCATGGAAGCCCGGAACTCCGCACGCAACACGTCGCGCATGTCTTCGACGCCCTTGCGGTTGCCATACATCGCGCCGAAGATCGCCAGAAGCGTGATCACGAGCGCAGGCAGTTGCAAATCCGTCATTTCACTCCTTCCCTCCGCCGGACTTGTCGCCCCGGTGCGCCCTCGCGGCCCCGGCCGCGATCTTCCTGCGCCGCTTGCTGGCCAACCCTCTATCGTTCATCATATTGCCTTCCTGCGGGAATCGCGCTTGCCTGAACGCGCGCTTGCTTTCGGCGTGCAACGGGTTTAGCGTATGGGTGAGATGCCCGATCCAAAACACGTAGTGGTTCTCATGTTGGAGAATAACTCCTTCGACCGCATGCTCGGGTGCATGACGGCCGTCCATCCGCAAATGGAAGGCGTCAGGGAAGAAGGTCGATTCACCAATCCCGATTATCCTGACGACAGCCGGCGGTTCGCGCAGATGGCCGTGGCGGCCGACAGCGTCGCGGTCGATCCGGCGCACGATCTCGACGACGTCGTGCGCCAGGTCGATAACGGCGCCTGCGACGGCTTCGTGAGAGATTTCGCCCAGCACAGCCCGCAGGCCCCGCAAACCGAGCGGAACCAGATCATGGCGTACTTCAAGCTCGGCGACCTGCCCGTGCTGCACGCGCTCGCGCGGAATTTCCTCATCTGCGACCACTGGTTCTCATCGGTTCCGGGGCCGACGTGGCCCAACCGCTTCTTCGTCCACAGCGGCACTTCTCTCGGGCACGTGGATATGCCGGAGGGCTTCCTGAATCCAGGCGTGCACCTGTACGACCAGCCCACGGTCTACCAGCGCCTGAGCGAACGCAACGTTTCCTGGAGGATTTACTACGGGGACGTCCCGCAATCGCTCGTGATGACTGTGCAGCTGGAGTACCCCGAGAACTACCGGAGGATGGAGAGCTTCGCCGCGGACGCCGCCGGACCGGCCGATTCGTTCCCCCGGTATGTATTCATCGAACCCAGTTACTTCGGCGCCGGCCAGAACGATCAGCATCCGCCGACCGACGTCATGCACGGCGAGGCATTGCTGGCAGGCGTCTACAACGCGTTGCGCGCCAACGAAGAGCTTTGGCAATCCACCCTGTTCGTGCTGCTTTACGACGAACACGGAGGGTTTTACGACCACGTGCCGCCGCCCGGCGCCGTGGCGCCCGACAACAACACCGCGGCGTTCGCTTTCGACAAGCTGGGTGTCCGGGTGCCCGCGCTTCTGATTTCCCCGTGGCTCGACGCGGGCGTGTTGTCCACCGAATTCGACCACACCAGCCTGCTGCGATACGTATCGGATATGTGGGGTCTCGGCCCGCTGGGGAATCGCACCGCCAATGCCAAATCCTTCGCGAGCGCGTTCGTCAGGACCTCGGCCAGAACCGATTGTCCCGCCGCTTTGCCGATTCCCGCGGGCGTGCCCGTCGCATCGAACCCGCCGCTCAACACGCTTCAGACCGCGCTCGCCGGATTCACGCACCATCTTGAGGTCAACCTTACGAAACCGGATGACCGGACCATCGCCGCCCACAGTACGGCGATGGCGGGCGACTACCTCGCGCAAAGCAAGGCGGTCGCCGAGCGCGCCGCGCAGTTCCTGGGCGCGGCCGCAAGGGGCGCGGGCGGGACGCTTTAAGCTTTCAAAGCATCGTCTTTCAAAGCATTTCGCAGGCGCGACTCAATCGCGCTCTCGGGTATGTAAAACGGTTTGTCGATCACGTTGACGGTGAGCGCGCCGGCCGCGCGGTCGAAGGTTGCTTTCGCCGTAATGCCATGGCCCTCAATGCGGTAATCGTGCTCCGCGGCGGCGTGCACGGTCGTACCGGACTGTGCGAGTTTCCCGCCGAGATCTTTGAGTTGCCTCTCCGTGACCGGTTGAATCGTGAACATAGCTGCTATTTTTCCACGCCGATCGAGATGTCCGGCCAGCAGTCTTCACCCACTCCAAATGCCGCCGTGCGTGTCCGCGGTGTCTGCGCCACCGCCGGCTGAAACCGGGGGTCGAGCGTCTTCTCAATCCGATACCGCAGATCTTCCAGATGCAAGCGCGTTTCCCGGTTCACGGTTTTCGGCAGGGCGCGCGAAATCTCCTCGTGCAGCAGTTTCAGCTCTCCCCGGAACAGCGGGCGGGTATCGTCCGCAACCCCAGCCCGATCGATCCGTCCGGCAAGCAACTCCACAAACCCGCGCTGCAGGTTCCGGCGGTACGCGTCGATCGACGGAGACGCAGTTTCCAGCTCCCGGAACACCGTGCCCCGCACATCGGCGAGAAACTGTTCCGGCCGGTAAGCGCCGCCCGCGCTCATCGCTTCCTGCTCCACCAGTCTTTCCACCCGCGCCGGGCTCAGCAGCGGTGTGAGCACGCTCATCTGCGCGTTGCGGATCCGGTCCAGCTCGCCCGAAGGCTCCATCCTCCGCAGCACATCGGGACGAATCAGCATCCGCGGCGTCGTGAACGCGTTCTCGCCCAGGAACTGCACCGCCGCACGCTGCTTCTCCTTCGGCTCCGGCGTGAACCGCACGCCTTCCTGCCCGTAATGCTTCTGCTGCGATTCCATGCCGCCCACGATCGCCGCCACGTGCCGCATCTCCTGCGCCCACTGCCCCAGCACGCGCTCGTAGATCGCGCTCAGATCCCAATATCCGTCGCCATCGCGCCTGGTCACGCCCGGCAGGTATTCCATTACGCGCGCAATGTTCTTCAGCCCGGCGGCGGTGGAGCGGATGGCGTCCTGGTCTCCCACCGCTTCGGTGTTCTCGCCCGGGTCCGACCCATTCGCGTTCGCGGTCGAAAAGCGATACCACGGCGTCTCGTCCTGCTCGCGCGACCATGCGTCGAGCACCGGCAATTCATCGTCCGGGGCCAGGGCTCCCGCAATCTCCGCATAACCCCAATGCACCGCCCAGCGGTCGTACGGCCCAACCTTCGGGACCAGGTCCTCCACCGGAATCCGGTCCTCCGGCTGCGCCACGTAATTGAAGCGCGAGTAATCCATGATGCTGGGCGAGTAGCCCATCTTCGCCAGCCACGCGGCGTCCCGCATTTTGTCGGCCGGGTACTCCGCGCTCGCCTTCATGTTGTGCTGCAGGCCCAGCGTGTGCCCAACCTCGTGCGCCACGATGTATTCGAGCAACCGGCCCATCAGATCGTCCGGCAGCGGAAACTTGCGCCCGCGCGGATCGAGCGGGCTGACCTGCGCGAAATACGCTGTCCGCGCCATGTTCAGCACGTTCTGATGAATCAGAATCCCGGCGGATAAGATCTCTCCGGTGCGCGGGTCGTGAATCTGCGGCCCGTAGGCGTTCTCCACGGGCGACGCTTCCCAGTGGATCACCGAATAGCGCGCATCGTCCGGGTTCCAGTCCGGGTCCTCCTCCGGGCTTGGAGCCTCGCGCGCGACGATGGCGTTGCTGAAGCCGGCCGCTTCAAACGCCGGCTGCCAGTCTTCCACGCCTTTCTTCACCCACTTCACATACTCGGGCGGCGTGGCGGGATCGATGTAATAAACCAGAGGCCGCACGGGCTCCGACATCGCGGCCCCGGGATTCTTTTTCTCCAGGCGCCAGCGGGTGATGTACAGGCGCTGCCGCACTGTCTGCTCTTTCAGTCCGTAATCGGTCTGCGGCAAAAGGAAGTAGCCCACCCGCTCGTCGAACAGCCGCGGCTTCATGGGATGTTCCGGCAGCCGCACCATCGAATAATGCACCAGCACCGTCGCGCTGCCATCCCGCAGAATCTGCGGCGACGGGTTGTTGTCGGGCGGCGCCGTGTAGGTCTGCGTCGCCTCCACCTCAATGTTCGCGGGGAACGTCTTCACGCTTTCAATGAAACTGCGCGAAGAGTCGAAGCCCTTCGCGCCGAGACTGGCGCGCACGCTGAATTCAGGCACTTCGGAGTCGAACAACCGGCTCACTTCAATCACCGGCGCGCCGTCTTTGCCCACGGTTTCGATGGTGAACGCCATCACGATCACGCTGTTGTTCGACGCCGCCACGGCGCGGGCGATCGAAAGCTTCGCATCCGCCACCACGTCGTAGGAAACGCCGCGCAGCAGGATGCGCTGCTCATGCCGCTCCCAGCGGATCACGTGGTAGCTCGCGACTTCGCCGCCATAGCCCGCGTTCAGCGTGTTTTTGGCGATCCGCGTGACCCAGAGAAAGTCCCTGTCCAGCTCGGCCGCGGGGATTTCGTAATAGATCCGGTCCCGAATGCGGTGGACCAGGAAGATGCCCGCGCTCGTTTTCGCTTCGCTCGTAATGACTTTGTCGTAAGGCGTCTCAGCCGCCGGAGCCTGCGCAAAGGCCTGCCCCGCGGCCAGGCATGCAATCGACCAGACAGACGCTCGCTTCATATAATTATCGCGCCCGGGTGGTTATCGGGCATGGGGGAAGCCCAGATCGATCCTGCTCCTGCCGGGATCGGGCCACCGGCTCGTGACCACTTTCGACTTCGTATAGAACTGAATCCCCTCCGGCCCGTACATATGAAGATCGCCGAACAGGGAGGCCTTCCATCCCCCGAAACTGTAGTAAGCGACGGGAACGGGAATGGGAACGTTGATCCCCACCATGCCCGCGTCCACGTCGAACTGGAACTGCCTCGCCGCGCCGCCATCGCGGGTGAAGATCGCCGTCCCGTTGCCGTACGGGTTCTCATTGACGATCCGCAGCGCCTGCTCGTAGGTTTCGGCGCGGATCACGCCGAGAACGGGGCCGAAGATCTCGTCCTCGTAACAGCGCATGCCCGGCTCCACGCGATCGAGCAGCGACGCGCCCAGAAAGAATCCAGGCCCATCGCAGGCCGGATCGTTGCGCCCGTCGAGGACAACGACCGCACCTTCCCCCGGCGCGTTCGCGACGTAAGACGCCACCCGGTCGCGATGCTAGCGCGTAATCAGCGGGCCCATTTCGCTCGCCTGCTCCCGACCCGGCCCGACTTTGATTCTGGCCATCCTCTCGCGGATCGCCTCAATCAGCGGTTCCGCCACCGCGCCCACCGCGACGATCGCCGCAATGGCCATGCATCGCTCGCCCGCCGATCCGCACGCCGCGGATACGGCCGCATCGGCGGCCATGTCCACATCCGCATCCGGCAGCACCAGCATGTGGTTCTTGGCCCCGCCCAGTGCCTGCACGCGCTTGCCGTTGCGGCCGGCCGTCTCGTGAATGTGCCGGGCCACGGGCGTGGAGCCGACAAAGCTGATGGCCTTCACATCCGGATGCGCGAGCAACCGGTCCACCGCGATCTTATCGCCCTGCAGCACGTTGAACACGCCGTCCGGCACCCCGGCCTTCCGCGCCAGTTCCGCCAGCAGCAGGCTTGCGGACGGATCTTTCTCCGAAGGCTTCAGGATGAAACTATTCCCGCAGGCAATGGCGTTGCCGAACATCCACATGGGCACCATCGCGGGAAAGTTGAAGGGCGTAATCCCAACCACCACGCCCAGCGGCTGCCGGATCCGATACGTATCCACGCCCCGGCCGGTCTGCTCGGAGAATTCGCCTTTCAGCAACTGCGGCGCGCCGCAGGCGAACTCCAGGTTTTCGAGACCGCGCGCCACTTCGCCCATGGCGTCGGGAATGGTTTTGCCATGTTCCAGACTCACCAGTTCGGCGAGTTGCAGGCGGTGCGCGTCCACCAGCTCGCGCAGCTTGAACATGATCTCGGAACGGCGCGACAAGGCGGTGGCGCGCCATGGGCCGAAGGCCTGCCTTGCGGCTTCCACCACCCGGTCCACCTCTTCGACGCTCGCAAAATCAACCCTGGCCTGAGCTTCGCCGGTCGCCGGATTCCACACCACGCCGGAGCGCCCCGAAGTGGATGCAACGGGTTCTCCGTCAATCCAATGCGTCACCGTCCTGAGAGCTTTTTCAACCGGCACATCCGCAGTCGCCATGATTCAAATCTCCTCTTTGCGAAGAATCCATTCGAGAAAAGGGTGTCGGTCGCGCCGCGCGAGGCAGACAACATCCATCGAGTTTAACAACTCGTGAATTTGTGCACGGCTCGATGGCGCGTCGTCGTCCGGCTGCGGGGTCCGGAGTCGGCCCAGTACCGCAGTGCGGCATACTTGAAAAGTGAACTCATCGAAGCAAACTACCTTAGGAGAGGACCTGATTGAAGGAATGAAACTGGTCCTCGCTCACCAGCGTGGCGAGATCGAACTCGAACAGGTTTGGCCCAGGCCCATCGATGTCAAGGCTATCCGCAGGAGTGTGAAAATGTCGCAGGCCGAATTCTCGCGCGCCTACGGCATCGGCAAGCGCGCTCTGCAGGAGTGGGAGCAGGGAGGCCGGCAACCCGACTCGGCGGCGCGCTCCTACCTGACTGTCATCGCCAAAGAGCCCGATGTCGTGCGCCGCGCGCTCGCCTCGGAGTAAGCCGGCGCGATGCCGCGACAGCGCCGCAGTACGCTCCACCGCAAATGAGATATGATATGTCAGCTTGCGGTCTGAGATCCGGCACAATCGGGGATACGGGGCAAAGGGAACAGGGTGGAGTAAAACAGTGAAGCGAATTTTTACCAATGGGATCGCATTCCGGGCCATGGCGGCCGCTCTCGGCTTACTGATCTGCGGGGCCGCCCCCGGCCGGGCCGCCGACCCTGAAACCGGCGGACTCGACGTCGTCCAGGTCCGGCCGAACTTCTACATGATCGCCGGAGCCGGCGGCAACATCGGCGCGCAGATCGGCTCCGACGGCATCGTGCTCGTGAACGCGGGCACGGCGGGTGCCTCGGACCAGGTTCTGGCCGCCCTCCGGAAACTCACCCCGCTCCCCATCCGCTACGTCATCGACACCAACGCCGAGGCCGATTTCGTCGGCGGCAACGGCAACCTCGCCAAATCCGGACAAACCATTTTCATCAATCTGCTCGGCGGCGGAGGCCTGGCCGCGGCGACTTCAAACGGCGGCGGCGCCGCGATTCTCGCGCACGACAGCATCCTGCAAAGAATGAGCGCCCCCACCGGCAAGACGGCCGCCTTTCCCGTTGCCGACTGGCCCACCGAAGCCTTCTACCCGAAGCGCCAGACCCTGCGCATGAATGGCGAGGGCATCGAAGTCATGCATGAGCCCGCGGCCCACACCGATGCCGACAGCTTCGTGTTCTTCCGCGGCTCCGACGTCGTGGTCGCCGGGGACATCGTCGATACCACCCGCTTCCCCGTGATCGATCTCGCCAACGGCGGCAGCATCCAGGGGGAAATCGACGCCCTGAACAAGCTGATCGACCTGACCATCGCACCGACGCCCTTCATCTACCGGGGAGTCGGAACGTACGTCATCCCGGGCCACGGCCGCGTCTGCGAGCAGATGGAAATCGTGGACTACCGCGACATGGTGGTCACCATCCGCGACGTGATCGCCGACATGATCAAGCAGGGCATGACACTCGGTCAAATCGAAGAAGCGTCTCCCGCCAGGCCCTATGAGAACCAGTACGGTTCGAAAACGGGCGCGTGGACCACGAACGCGTTTATCGAGGCCGTTTACAAAAGCCTGACCGCAAAAAAGTAAAGCGGCTCAAAAAACCAAAGCCCGAAAAAACATAAGAGAGAGTGGCGGAAGCATGAGGAACGAAATTTCAAAGGGAATGCCGGCGCGGCTCATGCTGCTCCTGGTTGCATCGTCGATGGCGCCGGCGGGGCTTCACGCGCAGGGCCGGGGAGGCGGGCGCGGCGGTCCGCCGCCCGATCCCAAAGCGGGCGCGCCCATCGACCTGACCGGCTATTGGGTTGCCGTCGTTACGGAGGACTGGCGCTACCGCATGGTCACGCCCGCGCCCGGCGATTATCAGGGTGTTCCCATGACGGCCGCCGCGGTCAAAATCGCCGACGCCTGGGACCCCGCGAAGGATGAAGCTTCAGGCGACCTGTGCAAGTCCTACGGCGCGCCCGCGCTGCTGCGCGTTCCCGAACACCTCCACCTCGCCTGGCAGGACGACCGGACCCTGAGCATGGAGACCGACGCCGGCAAGCAAACCCGTCTGTTCCACTTCAGCCCATGGAAACCCGAAACCACCGAGCCCTCGCTGCAGGGCGATTCTGTCGCCCAGTGGGAAACGCAGCGCGAAGGCGGCAAGCCGGTCGGCGGATCGCTGAAGGTCACCACATCCCATCTGAAGGCCGGCTATCTGCGCAAGAACGGCGTGCCCTACAGCGACAACGCCGGTCTCGTCGAATACTACGATCTGGTCAAGGAACGCAACGGAGATCTCCTGATGGTGGTCACCATCGTCGTGACCGATCCCATGTATCTGCGCGAACCCTTCATCGTCAGTTCGCAATTCAAGAAACAGACGGATGGCGCCGGGTGGAACCCCACCGCCTGCTCGGCCAGGTGGTAAATCGCAAAAGGAAATCGACATGACCCTCAATCGCATGAGTCCCGTTCGAGTGAGCATCGCGTTGGCGATGTTGCTGTGCGCAGGTTTGCCCGCATTTGCGGAGATCGATCTCTCCGGCTCCTGGACCGCCAAAAACCATGAGGACGCCATGGAGCGCGGCGCCGGCCCCAACCCCGACGACTGGGCGGGCCTTCCCTTCAACGAATCGGGACGCGCCAAAGCCCTGAGCTTCTCCCAATCGACCATCTCCATGCCGGAGCGCATCTGCTGGTTCCAGACCCAGTGGCATATTGCCGCCGGGCCGTTCAGCCTCAAGATCTGGAACGAAAACGATCCCGTCACGGGTAAGATCGTCGCCTGGGTGCTCGGCGGCTGGGAAACCCGCGCCCCCATGACCATCTGGATGGATGGACGCCCCCACCCCTCGAAAAACGCGCCGCACGATCAAACCGGCTTCACCACCGGCTCCTGGAACGGCGACGTCCTGACCGCCTACACGACGCACATCAAGACCGGCTACATGCGCCGCAACGGCGCGGCCAGCAGCGACCAGGCCACCATCACCACCACCTTCATGCGTCACGGGGACATGCTGACGCTGGCGCTCGTGATGGAAGACCCCGTCTATCTGACCGAGCCCTATATCCTGACGCGGTCCTACATGTCCACTCCCGTGCCGGTTGCCGTCGCCGGCCCGCCCTGCATCGTCGGCTACGAAGGGGTGGAATCGGGCAGGGTGCCGCATTATCTTCCGGGGAAGAATCCTTTCATCGATGAAATGGACCGGCTCTACCACATTCCGAGGGAAGCCTCTCTGGGCGGAGCGGAAACCATGTACCCGGCCTTCCGCGACAAAATCAAGGACAAGTTCACGATCCCGGACCGGTGCAAAATCAACTGCGGAGCGCCCGGAGGCAATTAGCCTTCGTGGCGCACGCACTCGTGCGTGCCGCGTCGAGACTCATCTCGACGCCCGTTTCCCGGGGCTCCACGGAAAACGCGGTACCCTTGAACGCGTGAACTCCTGGAAACAACTGATCGCGCTGGCCGCGGCGTGCGTCAAGAGCATTCCGGAACACGCCGTCGCCGGGGTTCCGGGAATCGCGGGCATGGCGGTATTCCCGGCCGCCGAGATCGCCCCGGCAGTCGCCGATCTCACCCTGAAGCATTTCGAAAACCAGGCCCATCCGGGCGCGCTCGGAAGTCTGTTCCGGAACTCTCTCCTCCGCGCTTTTAACACCTGCCCACCGGACTCTGAAAGCCCCTTCGGCGCCACCCAGGCCGATCTCCGCCTGCTCAGCTTCTGGCGGGAAGGCCTGAAATCGCACGACGCTTCAGATCCGGGCTGGGTCGCGTTTCTCAACGAAGCCGTCCCGCCGGAAATCGTCCGCGCGGTGAGCGTGGAAGCGGGAGACGAAACCTCTTACTGGCCTTCGCTCCGTGCCCTCCTCATCCGCTGCACCAGCTGGTTCAGCCAGAGCGCCGAACCGCTTGAGATCTCCCCGTATCTGGAGCACCATCTCGCGACAAAACTGACCCCGGCGTTCCTTGAAGCCTTCCTTCCGGAACTAACCGCCGGAAACAATCAGGAGGAGTTCCGCGCGTCGCTCCTCGCTCTCCTGCGGAGTATCGGCGCCGGACTCGCCCCGCTCGACCCGTTGCGGACGCTCGCAGACATGCGCCACGAGCGCGCCCCCTCCAAACCCATCGACTTCCTCATCGCCCGCTACCGCGCCATCCCGTACGTCGGCCGCGGAGAAAACATCCACCAGCTGTGGGAATGGCTCAACTCCGGCGAGCCCGTTTCCCTCCAGGCGGTCGTGGGCCGGGGCGGCAGCGGCAAGACCCGCTTCGCGTACGAATTTCTGGAAGAGATCGAGCGGCGCGCCCCGTACCAATGGCACGCGGGCTTCGTCGATCTCGACCAGTTCGAAAAACTCGACGCGGAACGCTTCCGCTACTGGCGCGGCCGCAAGCCCACCCTGATCGTCATCGACTACGCCGCTTCGGCAACTGGAATATTGGCCGGGCAAGTGCTGCCTCGTTTGTACAACTACTGCCTCGCCAACGATCACAGCGCGCCGCGCCTGCGCTTCCTGCTGCTGGAGCGCACCGCGGATGAGCACCAGGGCTGGTACCACGACCTGCGTCTCGAAGCGCGCGAGCGCAAGCGCGAGCTGTTTCCCGCCATACCGTTGCGTCTTGCCGCTCTCGGACCGGACGATCGCCTGATTCTGCTGCGCGAAATGCTGCGTGCCCTGCACACGCACGACAAACGCGGCGGCGATCCGATCCCTGTCCCGCCGGACTTGGCCGCGCGTTTGAAAGCCGGCCCGCCCGTCGATCCCCTCGTGTTGTGCATGGCCGCGCTGGTGGCGTACGAACGCCAGGGCTTCAGCCCCACCTTCGACCTCGACCGTCTCGATCTCGCCCGCGAAGTCGCGGAACACGAGGAGAGGCGGATCAACGGCTTGGCGAAGGCGGCGGGACACGACGGCCTTCTGCTGCGCCACATGGCGGCCTTTGTGACCCTGACGGGATCGCTCTCGGCCGCGGAGCTCGAAGCGGCGTGCGAAGAAGAGCGCCAACACATCGCCCCCCACTCCCACTGGGCCGAAGACCTGTACCCCACGCTGACGACGCGGGTTTTGCCGCCCGAACTGGAGACCGCGGCGGTCGATCCGGTCGTCCCGGACATCGTGGGCGAAGCGCTGGTCGTGAGCATTCTGCGCGCCTTTGAGCACAAAGCGGAAGGGACGGTCCTGCGCGCATCGCAACTCAAGCCAAGACACGTCACGCGCGCGCTCAGGCGCATCGTCCAGGATTTCGCGCCCGCGGGCGCCGGCGAGGCCGAGGTGGCGGAACAAAGGTGGGCGCTCAGCCTGCTGACGAGCCTCCTGCGCGCGCGAGCCCGCGCCCTCCGCGACGAAGACTTCTGGGCCATTCACGCAGAATTACCCCTGCAATCGCTCTCAATGTCCGGGGCTGCGCTCGAATTCTACCGGGCGGTCGTGGAGAGCCGTCCCGGCGACCTGGAGGCAGAAAGCGCAGATCCGGTAGCGTTGGCCGCACGGATGTCTCAGGCTCTGCTCACCGGCAGCCTGGGCAATCGCGGCGAAGCCCTGCGCATGATCGAGCCCGTTGTCGCGCAGTACCGGCAATTGGCGGAGGCGAATCCGGACGCATTCCAGCCGGACTTGGCGGGGTCGTTGAACAATCAAGCGAAAATCCAGAGCGAGAAGGGGCGGCGCGAGGCGGCGCTGAAGTCGATCGGGGAGGCGGTGACGATTCGGCGGAAGCTG
>VFSW01001700.1_pt1 | contig 33507 bp, 29 predicted proteins | sample 5358111 | NCBI WGS metagenome assembly VFSW01 (sample SAMN11554181, study PRJNA540505) | mine drainage metagenome | isolation source: sediment from site ElyBrook_90M | place: USA: Ely Copper Mine, Vershire, VT | collected 2017
GCCTTCATGCAGTGGAAGATCGCCTGGGTGTGGATCTGCTGCTTCAACTCGTCCAAAATATTACAGTTCATCTCCGTGCGGGGGTGCGTCAGGACCGGCGGGCTCTCGATGATGTCGAGGATGTATCCTCCTCCCATCGCCTTGAGCTCCTCGCTTCCTGCCTGTCGCCCGTCGTTGTAGAAGATGCCTGAGTTGCGCCCGACGCCCAGGAGCTCGTCCGTCCGCTCCACGAGGGTGACCTCGGCCCCCGCCTTGCGCGCGCATGCCGCCGCGCTCACGCCGCCGAAGCCGGCTCCCACCACGGCGACCTTTGGCATCGCGGTTTTTCAATCGCGTAACGATATAAGCGTAACCTGAGACTTCAGGCACATCGCAGAGCCTGTCGCTGCAGGCCCGGCCCGACGATGACGCGGTGGAGCGGCTCACGCGCGCGTGGATTGCACGGATAAATATTCAACGAGAGGACTCAGACCCGTGCAAGGCGAGAGTCGACCATGAGCCGCCCCGCTGTCCGCCGGTGGGTGGGCAAGTCGGTCAAGGTCAAAGAAGACCGCAGGTTCGTGCAAGGCAAGGGTCTCTACTCCGACGACATCCAGCTGAAACAGACGCTCTACGGCGCCGTTCTCAGGAGCCCGTTCGCCCACGCCAGGATCAAGAGCATAGACGTCTCGAAGGCCACACGCCTCAAGGGGGCCGTCGCGACCCTGACGGGGCCGGAGCTGCCGGGTCTGACCAACCCCATGCGCAGCAGGACGGGGTATCCCATCAAGGAGTATGCCATGGCCGTGGGAAAGGCCGTCTATGCCGGCCAGCCCGTCGCGGCGGTGGCGGCTGAGAGCAGGGGCATCGCCGAAGACGCCCTGGACCTGATCAAAGTCGACTACGAGGAACTCCCCGCGGTCGTGGATCCAGTAGAGGCAATGAGGCCCGGGGCCCCAAGAATATTCGACGACGTGCCGAACAACGTGTTCTCCTCCCTCGGCCTTGAGTATGGTGACGTAAAATCCGCCTTCAGCGAAGCCGACCTTGTCCTCAGTGAGCGCTTTTCGGTCCACAGGTATAGCTCGACCCCCCTCGAGCCCGACACGGTCATAGCCCATTACGACCAGGCCCAGAACCTTCTCACTCTCTACTCCAACGCCACCGGGTCAGGGTCTCTGAAGGCGCAGACGAAGGGCTTTCCCGTCAAGGACGTGAGGGTCAGGTTCGTCATCCCCGACACGGGCGGGACCTTCGGGGAGAGATGGAGCGTGGGCTTGCAGGACCTGACGATAGCCTCCCTGTTGTCATGGAAGGCCGGCAAGCCCGTGAAGTATGTCAAGGACAGAAGGGAGATGCTGATGGCAGGGACGAACGGCTCCAGGGACGCCGTCTACCACATGGAGATGGCCTTGAAGAAGGACGGCACGATCCTCGGCCACAGGCTCAAAGACATAACGAACGAGGGAGGCTCCGCCTACTACGCTGGCTACTACAACGCGATCAAGCTGACAAATATCACGGGGCTCTACAAGATGAAGAACATCGCGCTCGAGGCGTACGCCGTCGCCACGAACAAGGGGCCGGGAGGCTCCAACAGGGGCCTGAGCAAGCCCCACATGGGTTTCGTACTGGAGCGGATGGTAGACCTAGCGGCAAAGAAGCTCAACCTCGACCCCGCGGAGATAAGGTTCAGAAACTTCATCGGCCCTGAGGAGCTGCCCTACCGTACCCCTAGCGGGAACCTGATAGACGCAGGAAACTTCCGCGAGCTCCTCGAAAAGGCCCTGGAGATGGTGGGCTACGAGCATTGGAGGGAGAAGCAGAAGAGGCTGAGGCAGCAGGGCAGGCACGTGGGAATAGGGATAGCGTGCAACGTGGACCCCGGCGGCGCGAACCCGGGCAGGGAGCAGATGGTCAGGGGCGGTCCCGACATCCCTGGCCAGAGGCTCACGGGCGCCACCGTCAGGATGGACCCGCTGGGAGAGGTCAACGTCCAGATAGCGGCCACGAACTGGGGGCAGAGCCACGAGACCACGACCTCCCAGGTAGTGGCGGACGAGCTGGGGATCTCCCCCGACGATATCGAAGTCTCCTCGGTGTTCGACAGCTTCAGCAACCCCTGGTCCAGCACCTCAGGCACAGGCGCCGACAGCTTCACCAGCATAGACATGGGCGCAATCGTCGCTGCAGCAAGGAAGGTCAGAGCCAAGCTCCAGAAATTCGCCGCCAACTTGCTGGACGCTGAACCAGAGGAAATCGAGTTGGACGACGGCAGGGCTTTTGTCTGGGGCAGCCCCGAGCGCTCGGTCGCAATGGCCGACGTCGCCTTGGCCGCGTATGACAGGGTGAGGGCCGAGAACCTCCCGCCAGGGGTCGAGCCCGGGCTCCACGAGACCGCCTACTACTTCTATCCGTACGCCGACCTGCCCGACAAGAACAAACGGGTCATGGCCCACAACAACTATGGTAGTCAAGTGCACATCGCCATCGTGGAGGTGGACATCGAGACGGGCAAGACGTCGATAATGAAGTACGTGGTCACGCACGACGCGGGGGTCTTGATCAATCCCGCCGTCGTGGAGGGACAGATACACGGCCACGTCGCCCACATCATGTCGGCAGCCCTGAGGGAGGAGATGATCTGGAGCCAGGACGGACAGATGCTGACGGCGACCTTCAGCGACTACCTGAAGAACACCGCCGCGGACACGCCCGACATAGAGGTAGGCCACATGGAGTATCCGTCGCCATTCACGGCGACGGGGAGCAAGGCTGTCGGAGAGGGCCCTGCAATCCCCGTCTTCCCCGCGATAGCCAATGCCGTCGAGGACGCGCTAGCTGACTTTGGCGTGAAGATAACCGACCTTCCGCTCACGCCGTCGAATGTCTGGTCCCTGATTCAGGCGGGACGCGCAAAGCAATGAATTGGAGAGACGCCGTTTCCGTCGATCATGGGCGCTGACTTCGGTTCCAGCAGGCCCTTTCGACAGGGCGCGGCCGCATATGCCGCGTTCACCGGAATCATAGCCCTCCTTCTGGTCTGGCTTCTGTCGTGAGTCGCTACTGGGACGACAGACAGGGGACCGCATGAACCGTGCAAGGCATATCTAGCACAAACGCCGAACGGAGAACGGCCGCACGAGTTGACAGCCAAGAGATCAATAATAGAAGACGCCAAGAAAGAAGGGAAGGTGACGGTCTACGGGACGGTCGAGATCGACGAGTTCTCGGGCTGGAAGGATGCGTTTGAGAAGAAATATCCATTCATACGAGTCGAGTACAAACGGGAGTATGTCTACGGGACGCCGCCGCCGCTGGCCAAGAAGATTATCGACGAAGTGAAACATGACAAGGAGACTGCCGACGCCGTCATAGCAGCGACGCCGCTCATGATTCAAATGAAGGGCTTGAAGCTCCTGTCGAGGACAAAGTTGGAGGATTCAGCTTATCCGACAAAGGTTCGACAGCCACAAGGGTATTGGGCGCCTCTCGTCTCGATACCAATGATTCAGGTATACAATCCGGAACTTGTGAGCGAGAGGGAGCTTCCAAGGGAAGCGCTGGACCTGATAGACCCGAAATGGAAAGACGCGATCGTATCGCACGACCTGACGCTGGGGACCCTCGGGGCATACTGGCTCGCGTCGCTAAGGCCGATCTTCGGCGAAAAGAAATGGTTGAAAATCGTCAAAGGACTCGCGAAGAACCAACCAAGATTCTACCGGCTTTACGATGACGTCGTCGACTCTGTAGCCAAAGGCGAGTCCAAGATTGGCCTGACGGTGCTCCTGCACGATTATGTGAAGAGGAAGGAAGCAAAGAGAGCAGTCGAGCGTCTCAGGCTAAAGGACGTCCCCGTGCTGATGTCCTACAATGCCATCGCAAGGACTCGCCCAGGAAAGCATCCCATATCCGCGCAACTGTTGCTCGACTTCCTCATTTCAGACGAAGGCCAGAAGAAGGTCGGAAGCACATACGTCAGGATACCTGCCAGGCCGCATATCGACGCACCCTACTCCCTTGGCAAGTTGCTCCCCAAGGAGAAGTTCACCGTATTCCCGAATGGGGACATGCTCCCCAATGTCCAGGATTCGATCGAGGCCTTCGTCAGGCTCTTTGCAAAAGGCTGAGCCCCTCGGGGGACTCGAGAAGGCGAACAAATCGGGAGACGGCGCTACGATGAAGCTCCCGCGCCGGGAGCGTCGAGACGTGGCGACGATCGCGACTATTTATGCACCGTCAGTTAGAATTATCCATAACATAACCTTAAATTTGTTATGGGACTATCACCGCCTCGCCTTGTACTTCCGCCGAAAAGGAATCTCAGGCGCAGCTATGGCTGGCGTCGTAATTGTCGTCGCTATCTTGGTTGGCGCGGTTTCGTTCTACGCAGGCCAATCGACGGTGTCACGCGCCACAACCACAGTCACTGTCTCCGGCGGGCAGAGCTCCTCCCCGGATCAAGTCCTGTATCAAGCGGCTCTAAAGGAGGGCACCATTACGGTATACGGGACCATAGATTCCGACCAGTTCGCCTTCTACGTGACGGCGTTTAATGCCCTGTACCCGGGGATAAATGTGCAGTACACGAGCGTGTCGCCTTCTCAGGCTTATACTAAGATTACAACAGAGATCTCAGCCTCTGGTCATTCCGCTGACATGATCACAATCGACGGTCTTGCTCCAAGGCTTCAACTCGTTGGAGACATAGTGCCCTACGTGGCGCCTGGCGTTGCAAATTTCCCCGCAGCCTCTCTGGACCCCGCGAATGCATCCACTCCGATCACCAACCTGCCCGAGGGGTTTGTCTACAATACAAAGATGGTTAGCCCATCCCAGCTGCCAAAGACATTGATGGACTTGGCCAATCCCCAGTGGAAGGGGAAGATCGTGATGCACGACCCCACGCTTGGGACGGGAGGCACCCACTACTGGGCGACCCTGAGCACGATCCTGGGTAACAGCACGGTCAACACTTTCCTCACGCAGCTGAAGGCGAACGTTAACCCCACCTTGGTGCCGTCGCCAGGCGGGACTGAGTCGGCCGTTGCAACCGGGCAGTATGCCATAGGGTTCGAAGTCTTCCTGACTGACACCGTAGGGGATATCAACAGCAACGCGACAGTCGCGCCGCTACCAATCCAGGGGATACCACTCGTCACGGCCCCTAGCGTTGGAGCGGTATTGAAGGGGGCCCTACACCCCAACGCGGCGAAGCTTTTGATAGACTTTCTGGCTTCCCCTGGAGGGCAGACGACCGTCGGCGACGTCACGAACATAATTCCCGCGTCCAGCCCGCGTATTCCGATGAACCCCAACGTGCACGTTCCCTACAACATGACATCGCTGATATCGAAATATGACCCTGGCGCCACCGTCACCTACATCCCCGCCAACATCCTCATCAATAGCAGCAGCTACCAGGCGACCTACAAGTCCATCTTCAGTCCTTGAATCTGGGGACTGATTTCGGGTGCAAAGGCCGCCTTTCCTTACTCCCCAAAACATAATCATCTTCGCGGGGCTCGCTGTCCTCGGATTCTTCATCCTCTACCCGATATTCTTCGTGGTCTTCGGAAGCTTTTGGAGTGCGGACCCGGGAATGCCCGGTGGTCACCTCACCTTTAGCAATTACATCCAGACCCTGAGCGACTCGCATTCATACACGATCCTTTGGAACACGCTGGTCTACGCGCTCGGGGTTTCGGTCCTAGCCGTCGTAGTCGGACTGATTCTCAGCTTCATCACGACAAGAACCGACACTCCACTCCGGAGGTTCTTGTACTATCTTCCATTCTTTCCATTGGCGTTCCCCGGATTTCTGATGAACCTTGGATGGATTTACCTGTTCGCCCAGAACAGCGGGCTCGTCAACACTTTCTTCAAGACCGACCTGGGGTTGGGCTGGGCACCATTCAACGTCTACACCCTCGCAGGTATGATCTGGGCGACCGGAGTCGCGCAGATTCCCATATCCTACCTTGCGATCGCTCCTGCGATGAATTCCCTGAATCCCGTCCTTGATGATGCGAGCCGTGTTTCAGGTGGGGGTATCGGTTTCACAATCCGCAGGGTAACGATTCCATTGCTTCTTCCCGCAATAATCTCGGCTTTTGTGCTGGATTTCGCTCTGGCAGTGGAGAGTTTCGAGGCGCCGGTGATGATAGGATGGCCTGCAGGATTCTATGTTCTCATGTCAAAGATATACCTGAATACGCAGAACCTGGTCCCTCCCGACTATAGCCAGAGCAGCGCCTACGGGATGCTCGCTCTACTTACAACAATGACTCTCTTCGTTCTCTATTATCGCTTCCTCCGGAGCTCCAAGAGATATCAGGTCGTGACCGGAAGAGGCTACACTCGCAGGTTCGTTTCGCTGGGAAGGTGGAAGTACTTCCTCCTCGGGTTCATCCTCCTCTACGTAGTGGTCGTTGTGGTGATGCCGCTCTCTGTGCTGGTGACCCTTTCATTTGCGCGAGAATGGAATCCATACAACCCGTTCGCTCATCTCTCCTTGGACAACTACGCTTTCCTCTTCTCCAATAGTTCTGGCGCGCTCGGTTCAATAATCAATAGCGTTTCGACGTGGGTCGTCACGGCTACTGTCGTCACGGCAGTCGCCCTCCTAATCGCCTTCACGGCCTACATGACCAAGACTAGGGGGAGAGGAGTCCTTGAAACGGTAGGAGTCCTGCCCATAGCCGTTCCGAGTCTGCTTATTGGCTTTGGATTCTTGTGGTCGTTCCTGACGATTCCTCTCCCCTTTCTATGGGGGACGATTGGCGTAATTGTCATCGCTCTCGTTGTCACTATCCTGCCTCAGGCGATCCGCGCTCTGAGCGGATCGATAGTCCAGATTCATTCTGAACAGATAGAGGCATCAAGAGTCTGCGGCGCGTCGACAGTTCCCACGATTCGCCGGGTTCTCTTACCCTTGCTGAGGAACTCCCTGGTTGGGACGTGGCTATACGTCCTGATTGTAAGCTCCAAGGCGGTTGGCCCTATCATCATGCTTGTCACCCCGCAGAACCGGGTTCTGTCGACCTACATCTGGAACGATTGGGTTAGCAAGCCCAACGACACAGGCGTGACGGCCGCCGCAGGCATTGTCCTGATGCTCATCGCTTGGGCGCTCATACTCGGCCTACTGGTTTTCCAAAGGAGGCTGAGCGACGCAATTCTCGCACGATGATTCTTGAGCGCGTTCTCTGCCGTATGGCACGCCTCCGCGAATTTCTGAGGGAAACTGTGAGAGGCCGCGACTCATTTCTCCGACTGCTCGGCACCAACGAAAAAAGGTCTGCAAGCCAGCGGAGTCTTGGCCCGACTTTCTCTCATTCTATGAGACTTCGACAAGCCAAGCCATGACGTCCCCCCGCGCACGTCAGTGATCGGGAATGACGACTGGATCTCCAGGCTCGATTTTCACGTACATTTGGGCGCCTTCTGGGAAGTCCTGGTGGGTTTCAGTCTCGACCCTCCATTCTTGTCCCATCACCGCAACCTTGTAGTCGATTCTGTCCCCGACAAACGCCTTTAGGACTATTCGGCACTGAAATGCGTTATTGCCCTCTTTGGGAAGCGATTGCAGCAATCTCAACTTCTCTGGCCTCAGAGAGACCAGGACGCTCGTACCCTCAGGAGCGGACTCAAGGTTGGTGCAATACAATGAAATGCCATTTTCCAGCTCAACTTGGCGAGGCACCCCGTCCGGAAGCGGCTTTCCAGTCTTCCCTCTTACAATATTCGTAACACCGATAAAGTTGGCAACGAATTCATCCGCAGGTTTCATGTAGATTTCCCGAGGAGTCCCAGTCTGGGCAACTCTTCCTCCGTTCATCACGATAATCTTGTCAGAGATTACCATGGCTTCTGCTTGGTCATGAGTGACGTAGATCGACGTCAGACCAAGGCGACGTTGTAGCTGCACCAATTCGAACCGCGTCGACTCTCTCAATTTTGCGTCGAGGTTACTGAGAGGTTCGTCTAGCAGGAGTATATTCGGCTCATACGCGATGGCTCTTGCCAGGGCGACACGTTGTTGTTCTCCTCCGCTCAGTTGGATAGCGAGCCTATCCTTAAGTCCAGACATCCTCACAAGCGATAGGGCTCTTGAGGCGTTCTCCTCAAGCTTCTCCTTTGGGAACCTTCTCGCTTTCAGTCCGTAAGCCACGTTCTCGTACACGGTCATGTGCGGCCACACCGCATAGGACTGGAAGACCATCCCGATGTTCCTCTTGTGGGGTGGGTAGTCTTTGCCCGGGGAACTCATCAATTCGTCCCCGATGAAGATCTCACCTCCGTCGACCGCCTCGAGGCCAGCTATGCACCTGACCGTGGTTGTCTTTCCACAGCCGCTGGGCCCCAACAGCGTTGTTATCTGTTGATGCGCCGCTTCAAAAGATAGATCGTCAACCGCGACGACGCCATCAAACTGTTTGCGTAAATGGCTTACTTTGACGCTTACCATCCATTCCTCACAACGTTCCTCGTCTCATAATAAGCATTCATACCTCTTGTTGACCTGACCCATAATCGGAAGATGGTCCCGACCTTTGGGTCTAGGTCCCGCTCAGACGCCCTCCGCGGCTGACAAGTGGCCCGCCACCAGTCCTCAACTGATCCCCGACATCCTGCACTCCGGGGACGAGGTGAATTGCTAGGGTGGTGTTACCGAAGTGTGGGGTGCCGTCTGGGAGCCTGCCTGTAGCAGAATGCAATCAACCTACCGGCGCTCACGAGTTTTTGCACCGTGAATCGCCGCATACCATAATACCCCATCCGCTGGTAGCGCCACATCAGCTCAGGCCAGCTGTATCTTGAAAGTTGACTATGGAAGCCCAGCGGCCTTGAACTTCTCGAGCAGCGAATGAGGTGAGAATGCATCCTTCACGCCGCGTTCGTCTGGGAAGTACTTCAAGGCGGTCGTCGGGTTTCTGAAAGGGGCGTTGTATTTCATAGTCGCTCCAGGCCTTGTGGGTATGAGACCTTCGTAGTTCTTGCCCATCGTGTTTTGCCACTGGTCGGACAGAAGATGGTTGACGAACAACTCAGCGTTGTTCTGGTGTTTTCCTCCGGCGACGATTGCGATGCTCCTCATGCTCGCCGTGGGCTTGACGTCGACCAGGTTGAGCGTCTCCACCGACCATCCGACCTTTATCAGCGGGAGAGGCAGCCCTATCGCATAGTCCCCTCGTGAGACGTACTTTTGCATGTTGTGATAGCATGCGAAGACCCCTGGCTTTACGTTCTTGAGGAATGCCTTTACAAATTCGTCCCACTTCTTCTCGCCGATCATGCTCAGCAGGGCGCCGAAGTAGAAGAAGCTGTACATCCCGTCGGACCAGTCCTGGGTGGACTGTATCGCCACCTTGCCCTTTAGCTCAGGATTCGCGAGGTCCATCAGCTTTGTCGGGACGAGCCTTTGTTCGAGGAGTGAGCGGTTGTAGATGAAATTCGTAGGCTCCACTGCGATGGCAGACCACATCCCATCCTTGTCCTTGAACATCGAGTCGTAAGCGGAAAGCTCAGGCGAGCGGTATTCCCGAAGATGGCCCGAATCCTTCAGCATCAAGGTCGTGTAGTGCGGAAGCATCACCACGTCAGCTGTCGGGATGCCGTACTTCACCTCGTTCCTTACTTTCTCAACTACCTCGACAGGATGAGCTGCGTAGTAGGTAAGGTCTATGTCGAGATCGTAGTACCTGTGGCGAAACTGGGTGAGGAAGTCGAAAAACGTCTTATGAAACGGACCGTAGACGATAAGTTCGTTTTCGTTTTTGGACGGCATTTTGAACCCCATAGGAATGCTGTCTTATGTCATATAAGCCTTGGTTTAGAATCATTCTACCTAGAACTGGTCTCAATTCGAGCGAGGAAAACGGTCAATCATCCGTGCTCTTCTTGGAGCGACGAGATTCCAGTATCCTTCTCAGGGACTCTGCGGCTTCCCCTTAGAATCGAGGGGATGATGGACAAGAGGACGAAGCCTGCGGAGACGAGGAAGACCAGGTGGATCCCGTCTACAAAGTTGCCTGCGAAAGAGGCCGCGCTCCCGGGATATCTCCCCGCGAACATGTCGTCCAGGGCGGCAACCGGGACTACGAACCCCATCACGACGAACGCGAGACTCCTGCTCACGCTGTTTCCCAGGTTTATCAGCGTGGTGCTGATCCCCGCGGCGATGCCCCTGTCCTCGGGAAGGACGGAGCTCATGACCGATGACCTGTTGGGCGGCGCGAACGTCCCCATCCCCGCGCCCACCAGCGTCAGCGGGAGGGCGAGCTGCCAGAAGCTGACGGCGGGCGGCAACTGGGTGAGGAGGAGGAGACCGATTGCGGATGTGACGAGGCCGGCCGTCGCGATCAGCCTCGGACCCCTCTTGTCGGAGAAGTATCCGGCGAGCGGCCCGAAGAGCGCGATCGTCAGCGTGTTCGGGAGCAAGAATAGACCGGCTTGAAGGGGGTCGAGGTTCATGTTCGGCCCCTGCAGGTAGAAGACTAGGACCAGCAGGACGCAGCCCCTCGCGAGGGAGTTGAGGAAGATGGCGCTGGTCCCCGCCGAGAACAGCCTATTCCGGAAGAGTGAGAGGCGGAGCATCGGGTCCTCCACCTTGGTCTCCACGAAGACTAACACGACCAGCGTCGCGAGGCCGCCGACGACAAGCCCGACAATCAGCGATTCTCCCAAGCCCGCCACCGCGAAGAGCGAGATTCCGGACAGGAGCATGATGACCCCCGCTGCGAACGCGACGTTGCCCGGCAAGTCCAGCTTCTGCCCTTTTCTTCTCACGGACAGCTCCTTTAGGCGATAATACGACCACAGCGTCGCAGCTATCCCTATCGGCACGTTCACCCAGAATATGGCCCGCCATCCCGCCGCCGTCGTGAGGAACCCGCCCAAGACCAGCCCCATGACCGACCCAGCAGAAATCGCGACCGCGTTGATGCCCAGGGCCCTCCCCCTCTCCTCGAAGGGGAACGCGTCGGTGACTATCGCTGAGCTGTTCGAGAAGAGAAGCGCCGCCCCGAGCCCCTGCACCATCCTGAAGGCGACCAACTGGGGGCCTGTCTGCGACAGGCTGCAGAGCCCTGAGCTCAGCGTGAAGAGGGCGAACCCTAGAGTGTAGAGCCTGACCCTCCCGAACATGTCGCTCAGCCTCCCAAAGTTGACCAAGACCGCCGAAATAACGACCTGATATGCGACCAGCACCCAAATCAAATCGAAGGGCGACGTATTTGGAAGGTCGCGGCCGATGGTAGGCAGCGCGATTAGCACTATGCTCGCGTCCACGGCCGACATTGTCGCGCCGAGGGTGGTGTTGGTGAGGGCGATCCACTTGTATTGAAAGGCAACCGCCACAAATGCGCGCCCGAAGTTCGCCTATAAACAATGTCCTGCGTCCCCACACCAATGTCCCAAGAAACGCCCGGAGGCGCCTGAGGCGGGCGAACGCATCGCGAGCATAACACGTGTTATTAACCCACCGGCAGGCGGGGGTCTTCGTAGCCGCAATGCCCGCCGACGTCACCGACTTGCCGCATTCTCCATCAACAAGTATCCACAACTCGACGGGACAAGGGACGGCGCCGAGCATGCCTTCGCCCCAGGCCAACGGAGCTTACCCTGAGAGCATGCCCTCCAGGCGCACGACCTTGTTGATAGTCAGCGGCCTCCTGACAGGGCTTCTCCTCGCAGCACTCGACCAGACGATTGTCGCGACCGCGGGGCCGACGATAATCTCCGACTTGGGCGGCCTGAGCCTCTATGCCTGGGTCTTCAGCGCTTACATCCTGACGCAGACCGTGATGCTCCCGGTCTTCGGGAAGCTCTCTGACCTCTATGGGAGGAGGAAGTTCCTGGTGCTTGGCCTTCTAATCTTCATGGGAGGGTCGATACTCTCCGGCGCGTCGCAGAACATCGACGAACTGATTGTCTTCAGGGCCATCCAGGGAGTCGGGAGCGGCGCGTTCTTCCCTATCGCGCTCGCTGTGGTGGGCGTCGCGTTTCCGCCGTCAATGCGCGGAAAGCTCCAAGGAATCTTCGCGAGCGTCTTTGGGATTGCGGCCGTGGTGGGGCCGTCCGCCGGTTCCTACATCGTCGACGTGATAAACTGGAGATGGATATTCTACATCAACCTTCCTCTCGGCATCGCCTCCCTGATCCTCGTCACCCTGGGAGTCAAGGAGTCCAAGAAGCTCGGGGCCAAGCCTTCAATCGACGTCCTCGGGGTGGCGACTCTGACCGCCTGGGTCGTCCTGCTGATCCTCGGCTTCCTCGACGGCGGGACGACGTACTCGTGGTATTCCTGGCAGGAGGCGGCGACCTTCGCCGGCGCAGCGGTGCTCTTCGTGGCGTTCATCGTGGTCGAGCGGAGGGCAGAGGAGCCTGTCATCCCCTTGGATCTGTTCAGGAACAGGACCGTCTCATCTGCCTCGGCAGTGGCGTTCCTGAGGGGTGTCGCGTTCTTCGCCGTGGTGAGCTTCATCCCGCTCTTCGTGCAGGCGGCCATGGGAGGCTCCGTGAACGACGGGAGGAACGCACTCTACGGCTTCCTAATCCCGCTCATATTCACGGCCATCATCGGAGGGCAGCTCGCGGTGAGGGTGAACTACCGGGGCGTGATCTTCGCAGGGGTGACGATAATGACGCTGGGCGTGTTTCTCCTCACCGGGATAAGCCAGGCGTCGACGGTCCTCGACATCGCCGAGCGGTCGGCGGTCATGGGTCTCGGGGCAGGGTTCACCTTCGCGAGCATCGTCATCGCGGTCCAGTACGCCGTCCCCAGGGAGAAGATCGGGGTGGCCTCGTCCCTGGCGCAGTTCATGGGAAACCTCGGGAGCTCCATCGGCCTCGCGATACTCGGGGCGATCCAGGCGAACACCTTCGGGTCGCAGCTTAGCGCCCTCCTCGCGGGTGTCCCGGCTGGGTCTCAGGCGGGCAAGTTCCTCAGCGATCCCAACGTCGTCGGGCAGGTGCTCGCGACTCCTGCCACCCTCGCCCAGATGACGAACGCGGGCCTGATTCCCCTGAGCGTCGTCCCGGAGCTCAGGGTAGCCTTCGCGAACTCCATAATCCCGCTCTTCTGGGTCAGCTTGGCAATCTCGGCCGTGGCGATCGTCGCGAGCCTCTTCATCACGGGATCGATGAAACAGCAGCTCGCAGCGGGCGTCGCACTAGCGAACGCCCAGAAAGGGGCGGATGAAGACATCCAGCCGCCTCCCTCCGGCATAATCCCGTAGCGGCGCGGCGCCGTCAGAGCTTCGCGATCTGCCCGTAGGCTTCCTTCAGAGTCGAGACGTTCCTCCTTATGGCAGAGGCCAGCGTCGCTCGGGTGGCGCGCCTCGGCATGTCAACGCGGGCCGCGATCGTGAAGACGAGCATACCCTTCGAGCCGGCGCGGCGTATCTCGAGGCGGCACTTCTTCCTCTTTGAGATGCCCGCCACGGCCTCTTCGTATTCCCTTATCCTGCCCAATACAATGGGGAACTTCCGGTTGAACTCCGCCTGGAACGACGGGTCGTCGAACTGGGAGTAGTCGATGTCCAGCGACTCGCCCACTCGCTCCTCACCATATGCAAGCTCGATCCAGTCGATGGTGTCACCCACCGCCAGCGACTCGAGCCAGAGTCCGACGCCCGTCTCCTTCCAGACGGTGTTGAGGTAGGGGGCCTTGGCGATCTCATCCCGGTTGCGGCACCTCATGAACCACTCAAGCTTGTCGACCGCGAGGGGAAAGGCGGGATGAGGCGCGACGACCTCGAAGTGGACGCCCGTCGCCTTCGAGACCGTCTCTCTGACGAACTCCCGCTCGCTGGTCTTCTCCGGACTGGGACGCGTGACCGAGACTGGCCGTTTCGACGGTCGCCGCTTGCGCATCGCGGCCCCGCTCGAAGTCTTCGGTCTGCGCGACAATCTTCTGTGTGGGTATTGGTGCTTAGATATATACAAGCTGACTTATAGAAAGGCCAATGTCCAAGAACTCTCTCCACGGCGTAGAGATGTCCCGAAGGGTAATCGTCGTCGTGGGCGCGGCGTTCCTCTTCCTAGTCTCAGGGTTGGTCATGACGCTGCCGCTCGCACACGCCCAATCCACGGTCGTGGTGTCGATACAGAGCGGAGCAGGAAGCGGCCAGAGCGCAGCACCGGGCTACAAGCCTGACAGCGTCACGGTCGCCGTGGGCGTCAACAACACCTTGACGTGGACGAACAACGACACGGTCCACCACACTGTCACCCCGGTCAGCGAACCGGCGGGCACGCCGTGGTCATCAGGGTCGGGAGACTTGGCTCCAGGTGCGTCCTACTCCTTCACCTTCACCGTCCCAGGGACGTACACCTTCAAGTGCAACTATCATACGTGGATGACGGGCACGATAGTGGTCGAGGCCGCTTCGACGACCACGTCCACTACCACTCATACAACCCCTGAATTCCCGGTCGCCTGGCTGGCGGCAGTCCTCTTCGCGGTCATCGCGGCCGTGATGGTGGCAGCCCCTCGCCTAAGGCCGAGCCGAGTAGGCACGCCCTCAGTCTAGCCCGGAAACGATGAAGGCCCTGCGGCCGCTAACAACCCTTATCAAGGACCGCCGAAGCATGATTTCAGTTTGAAGCTCGCCCTGGGTCTAGTGCTCGCAGGCATATCCCTGCTCGCAGTCGTGCCGCTCGTGCAAGCGGCCAGCACTGCAAGCTCCTCATCGCCCTCGTCGGGTTACGCTTCCTACGGGGTCCAAGTCACCCAGAACGGCACCACGCGGAGCATGTCGGTGAACGAGAGCATCGCCCCGAGCTCGAGCCCAGGAATGTCGATCCTCCTGCTGACGGTGGAAGCCGCCTCGAGCAACTTCACCTACTCTCACACCGTCAACTCTTCCTCGACGCTCCTTCCCTACCTGCCGGCGATTTCGAACCAGAACTTCACCTACTCCGGCAAGTCCTACAGCGTAGCCGCGAAGATCTCCCAGCAGGGGACGTCGCAGGTGACGTTCCAGGGCGAGTCGTATTCTGTTACCAACTACGCGTTCTCCGCTGACATCACATCGGCCAACGGGTCGACCAGCATAAGCGGCAGCGTCTCCGCCTTCCCGTCCGACCTGGTCTACTCCGTCTCGGCTCAGGCGACCAACGCGAGCGTCGCAGCCACCTTGACGTCGACTTCGCTCGCGCTGAGCGCGACAGCCGCTGGGCCCGCTCTACAGGCTGCCTCGGCTGGCATCGGGATTTCGCTGGCGGTGGGCGCGGTGGCGGTTTCACTAGGGGTAAGGATGAAGAGAAAACAGGGACCTTCAGGCTCTTCGAACCCCGACCACTGGGTAGATTGAAGGACGAGTCGCTCTCGAAACCGCGACACAACGAGCAGTCCTCCCGAGGATGAGATAGCAACGACGTCGGAAGCGCCAATCAGCTTCGAAGAGGCAGTCAAGGACTACGGCACCAAGGAGATCGGCCCTATCACGTTCTCCGTCGGGAGCGGGGAGATCGTCGGGTTCCTAGGTCCCAACGGCTCGGGCAAGTCGACGACAATCCGAATGCTCCTCGGCCTGATCAAGCCGACCTCGGGGTCGGTGAGGCTCAGGCAGAGAGACCCACTGAAAGACCACGTCCGCGCGCTCGAGCGGGTGGGCTACTCGCCCGAGCTTCCGAACCTCCAGTCCTTCCTCACCCCGAAGGAGCTGCTCAGGCTCACCGCGAGCGAGCTCGGGCTCAGCCGCAAGGAGAGGGACGACCAGCTCCCAGTCCTGCTGGAGAATGTCGGCCTCCTCAACTACCAGGACTACAAGATAGCCAAGCTCAGCAAAGGGATGGTCCAGAGGCTCAGCGTGGGGCAGGCCATGATGGGGTCGCCGAAGATCCTGATCCTCGACGAGCCCATGATCGGGATAGACCCCGCGGGGGTGGTGCAGTTCAGGTCGATCTTCAGGGACTTCGTCAAGGACGGCGGGACGATAGTGATGTCCTCCCACATCCTCTCGGAGGTCGAGTCGCTCTGCACCAGCCTCGTCGTCATCCACTCCGGGAGGATCCTCTTCAGGGGAGGAATCCAGGCGTTCATCCGCCAGCGCCTGAGCTCGAGGTCCATCCTCGTGGAGATTGAGGACGCACCTGCGACAGCTGGGTCCGGCAGCCCTCTCCTCGGCCGCATCGCTTCCCTGAGCGGAGTGAAGCGCGTCACCGCGACCCCGGCGGGGCTCCTGGTAGAAACAGGCACCGACTCCGACCCGCGGGCCGAGATCTCGAAGATAGTCGTGGAGTCAGGGGCGAAGCTCGTCGGCTTGGGCTACTCGAGGAGCGAGCTGGACGAGGCCTACATCAGCGCGATAAGGGGGACGCCTGCCCAGTGAGAGCCTCCACCGTGCTGACATTCGCGGGCTACGAGATCAGGCGCGCCGTCGCGCGCAAGAAGGTTCTCGCGCTCGTAGCGCTCACGATTCTCATCAGCACAGTGCCTTACTACGCCCTGTACGCGACGCACACTTCCCTGGTCACGCCGCCCCTCCGTCCCTACATGTGGATACTCGGGGTCTTCCTCCCCCAGGCGTTCTTCCTCCAGTTCACCGCGCTCCTCATCGCCGCCGGCTCGATGTCAGAGGAGTACGAGCAAGGGACCGCTGAGGTCCTGCTCTCAAAGCCCGTCTCGAGGGACGAGTACTTCTTCGGCAAGTACTTCGGAGGTTACACGCTCGTGGTCGGGATAGTCATCCTGGACGCCATCCTGAGCATCACCTCGGCCACCTTTGTCTTCGGCCCGCAGGTGGAGCTTGACATCCTACCCATGGTCCTCTTGTCCCAGGTGTTCGCGGCGCTGGTGTTCTACTCGTTCGCGTTCATGGTCGGAGAGCTGATGAGAAGGTCGTCCCTCTCCTACATACTCTCCGCCTCGGTCTTCTTCACCAGCGAGGTGGTCGGGGTCTACCTCAACGTGCTCTACAGCCTGACGGGGACGAGCATCTACAGGCTGGCCAACCTGTACCTTCCCACGTCCCCGGTGGACTCCCTTCCGCTCCTCCTCGCCGAGCCGAAGTTCCCGAGCGCGGTCCTCACCATCTTCAGATTCGGCGCGACGCCCGTGGAGCCCTCAGTGGGCGTCTCGGCCCTCTTGATAGCGGTCTACTTCCTCTCTGCCGTGCTCATCGCGCTGGCCTACTTCAGGAGGATGGACGTCGCGAAGCGTGTCACCTAGGGCCGCCCATCCGGAACGGCGCCGAGCAGCGACCTCGCACGCACGAACCATTATATGTAACAAGAACGGCTCGCCAGATTAGCTTGTCCAAGGCTCCCGACCACCTCAGCGCGAAGGTCAGAGATTTCATGGAGGTGCCACCGAAGGTCATCCCCGAAGACGCGACGATAGACCAAGCCTCGGAGACCATGTGGGACCTTAACATCGGAAGCGTCATCGTGATCGACAAGGCCGGTAAAATGGCCGGGATACTCACGGAGAGGGACATACTATTCGCCGTGACCAAGTCGCTGGTGGGAAAGAGCGTTCCGGTCACCAGCATAATGTCGAAGACCTCTCTCATGGCCAGCCCCAACGAGGGCATCGTCACCGCGGTGGACAGGATGATAAAGGGAGGCGTGAGGCACCTTCCAGTGGTCGACAAGGACGGAAAGCCGCTGGGCATGGTATCGATGCGCGACGCGATGGGGATAAGCGAGCCTCTGCTGAAGTTCGTCTTCAAGATGACCCGCAAGAAGCGGGCCACCAAGAAAAAGTAGCAGCGGCCTTTCAGGCGCGCAGCCGGTTCTTTGGGCAGCAGGACGAACCAAAGCTTAAACGAGATTGGTTTCCTGCAGATCTGTCCAACTTGTCCTCAAGCTCCTCCGACCTGCCTGGGCTCGAGGCGCGGACGATAGAGGAGGTCCGCAGCTCCACCCGCTTCCTCCTGAAGTCGTTCAAGGCGAAGACCGACCAGCTCAAGCAGACCGCGGGCGAGGACGTCAAGGAGCTGCTGCGCTTCGGGGTCGACCAGCCCTCCGCCAGCTCGACGGCGAGGAGCTTCTTCGGAGGCGGCTCGGTAGAGTACATCGCGATCGACGGGACCTACTCCGTCGACCAGAAGCTGGACCTGCTCGTGTTCTACGTGGGTGCTTTTGGATACTCGGGGACGTTACGCTTCTTGGATGACCGCGTCGAGGTCGGGGAACCGGCGCCCATGATCCAGTCGTCCGAGGCAGTCTCCGCGTCGATCCCGCTCTCGGAGGAGGACGCGGCCACCGTCTTCGGGCAGAGGACCGAGTCAGGGACGGAGGTGGAGACGGAGCGCCTTCCCAACGCGATAATGCACCTCGCGGAGTACTACATCGCTGTCAAGGCGGTCATGTCCAATCCCAAGCTGAAGGTGGTCCTCCTGGACAGGCCGCTCGCCGGTGACGTCGCCCACCTCGTCTGGAGCACGAGGGACCTTGTGAGGAGCCACCTCTCCGTCCTCGAGGGGATGGCCACACGGTTCGGGAGCGTGTCTGGATTCGACCTCGAGCTCGCGAGGATGCTCGTAATCAACAACGACCTCAAGGTCCCCTCTCCGAGGAGCCAGCTGCTGAAGTTCGCGGCCGTCGCCTGCCTGTTCGGGGGCGAGGCGCTGAGCTTGAGCCAGATCGCCGAACGGCTGTCCGTCGACGAGAGCCACATCCCGCGCCTTCGTCAAGAGTTCAGTGAGCTCGACTCCGAGTTCCACGTCTTCGAGCGGAGCGGGACCGGCGAAGGTGACTCTAGGTTCAAGCTAAACCCCGAGGTAAGAGACTATTGGAGCAGGGTGGCGGGCGCTGCCCTCGACGTCTGCGACCACGTCTTCAGCCCGAAGAGCGACCACCCCCTGAGGGTCAAGGCGGGCGGAGCCGAGGAGCGCTGGATCACCGCCGACGACCTCGACTATATGGTCCTCGTCCTGGTGCTGGAGCTGACGCGGAGAGCCTGGTCGGAGCACCTGCTCCCAATAGGGCTCACCAAGGACTCAGGCGCGTCGGAGCTCGTGAAGACCGTGGTGCCCGTGCTGAGGGCGTCCAGGCTGGCGAAGCTGGACCACGACCTCCCAAACTTCAACAGCGACAAGATGCTCCTTCAGACCAACAGCGTGGTCAACTCCGGGGGCGTGCCGACGCCCTGGCACAGCGTCGACATCGACGCGGCTTTCAGGACGATGGTGCCAGTCCCCGACGCCGGCCTCCCCAAGGGAGAGGCAAGGGTGCGCGGAGCCTACCGGAACGTAATCTATCCGGAGCGAATTTACGTCAAGACGTACATCCAGCTTTGGAGCAGCAGGAACGACCCGAGCGTGAGGAGCCATGTCTTCACCTTCGACCGCCCCGCCTTCGCAGGCTACGACCACTGGGGCGACCTCGTGGTCCACAACGAGGACAACCAGATTGACGAGAAGATAAGCCCCGTCCTCAACCTGCACGACGAGTCGCGGATGACGAACCTCGCGATGACCATCCTCTTCCAGATGTCGGGCGAGGTGATCCCGGAGGCCCTAGGGCACAACTACCCGCTCTTCCTCGCAGACAAGAAGGCGAAGTTCGTCCTAAAGCAGAACAAAGAGGCCTACGCCGGCGCCGTGGCGGTCGAGATGGCGAGGTCGGAGCTGGACCAGCAGGTGCTCTTCTCACAGCGCTTCAGGGACTACAGGAGCCAGGTGGAGGCAAAGAGGCGCAGCGGGAGCGGTGGTGGCTAGAGATGTCGCATTCGAAAGCGGTCTTCGACGACCTGGGCGGCGAGTTCCGGGCCAAACTCAGGGAGATCGTCTCCACCACAAGGCAGACCACGGACGGGAGCTCGACGGTGACCTTCAGCACCGCGAGGATAGAATGCGAATACACTCCGGCCGTCATAAAGAAGCTCGCGACCGGGCAGCTGGTCGCGGTCCCCAACGTCCAGACCATCGGGTCCGACAACTTCTTCTCGATTTACGAGATCGCCGACGTGTTACCGATGCACTACTCGATGCTGACTCTCGACAGGTCCCAGCCCGCCGCCATACGCCGAGAGTTCATGGAGCTGATCGAGAGCGAGTGGGAGAAGGGTTCGAAGAGCACGTGGATCGAGATCGTCGCCGCGCCGGTAGGATACGTGATGAAGGAGAAGGAGGACGGCTCGCTTGCGTTCGAGAGGAAGCCATACGCCCCCCTGACAGGGAGCCCCGTGAGGCTGCTGAGCCGCGACTCGGTCGAGAAACTGATATGCTACAGGGTGCCCGCGGGCAAGCAGCCCCGCGACTACGAGTTCGGCCACCTGCTCGGGGTCATAGACGAGACCATCCCGTTCACGATGGACATCGAGCACCTCATCCACTACCATGTGGGTGTCTTCGCGTTCAGCCTCGATTACAATGAGCCGATAATCTGCAGAGAAAATGGAAGCGTGAGGATCACCGAGATTGGCAAGCTTGTAGACCCTTTCTTTGGAGGAGGCACGGAAGAGGGCAGGAAGTACACGAATTCGGTCGAAGTCGTGTCGTTCGACCCCGAGACATATGAGATCAGATGGACTCCAATTCAGTACGTCTTCAGGCACAAGTACGCCGACAAGCTGTTGAGGTTCACCGTCAGGACTGGTCGGAACGTCGCGGTCACGCCAGGCCATTCGCTCTTCGTCCTGCGCAGAGGAAACGTGCTCTGCTTGTCCGCTTCACAAATTGTCAAGGGCGACATGATAGTAGGGACCAGGTCGATACCCGATCAGAACGCCTCGAAAGTGACAGTGAACCTTGGCGACCTATTCAGAGGAAAGGCCGCGGAAAGCATCTTCATGATAGACGTCCCAGATTCCGTCTTTGGCAGGCTGAAGCAGGGGCATGTCGCCTATTGGCGCTGGTGGCGTTGGCGACACTATCGGAAGCTTCCGCTCACCTATTGGGACCGCCTTACGCCGCGAGAGAAGAAGTGCGTCAAACTCGGTTACAAGGGCGCGGAGGCCACTTTCAGCCCGATGCTTGAGATTGATGAAGATGTTGCCCGACTCCTCGGATACTACGCGGCGGAGGGTCACGTGGTAATCAAGAAGGGTGTGAGCTACGTCGTCGACTTCACGCTCAGCAAGAACGACGGAAAAATCATCGGCGAACTTGAGCGGATTCTGAAGACGAAGTTCGGAATAAGGACTCGAAGCCACAAACACGGGGAGAATGCCGTGCGCATAGGGCTCAACAACAAGATAATCGCGCACTTTCTGCAGCACTCGACAAAAACGGGGGCAAGGAGAAAGATGATGCCGAGCGTCATCCTGAACTCCCCTTCCGAAGTCAGGCAGGAATTCATCAGGGCCTGGGCAGAAGGAGACTATCCGAGTTGCTCGTCGCGAAAGCTAACGAGCGACATGCTCTACGCCCTGTTGTTTGACCAGTGCGCAGGTGCTGTCAATTGGATTGCGCCGAACAAGTCTGCTACAATCGAGGGGCGCAAGGTGAAGAGCAGAGGCAGGTATCAGTTCTCGTTCCCCCGAGCCAAGGAAATGAAGGGCGTAATCCGTGCCGCCCGGAAGAGGGCTGAACCCATCTATCCAGTCTCAGAGCTTCCTCGCTCGCTCATCCCGCTTCTCCGCCATCCTTCTCATGTCAAGAGAATCAAGCCCAGGTTGACCGGGGCAGTTCTTTCAGAATTGGAAACCCGTCTCAGCACCCTCATGTCCTACAATGGCACATCCGCAAAGAAGGTGGACGAAGCCCGACACGATGGAATCTACAGGGCAGGGATGCGGACGTTATTGATGAGGAGCCAAGAAACCATACATGCGTCTCAGGCTCTGATTCAGGCATCGGACGACATGAGGCACGTGAAGATCCTCCAAGAGTCGCACCTAGGCTTCTACGAAGTGCAAAAGATAGAGGAGGTCAGTCCGACTTCAGAATTCGTCTACGACGTATCCGTTCCGAACGCAGAGAATTTCCTTGCGGGGTTCGGCGGCTTGTTCTGCCATAACACCGGGAGCGGAAAATCCAATCTTACCGCCACGGTCATCAGAAAGGCCCTCAAGGTCATCCCGGACCTGAAAGTCGTGATACTCGACGTCTCCTCGGAGTACGGGGTGCACATCCTGGACGTCCTCAACGAGTACCCGAGCAAGGTGCTCTTCACCGACTCTTTCGCGGATTCGAAGGACAAAGCGGGCGACTACTTCAAGCGGCACGTCTGCCCCGAAGCGCTCTCCGAGCTGCAGCCTGAGTTCGAGAAGAAGATCTCCAAGCTCTTCGACGACGGCAAGGTCGTCTTCGCTGAGCTCCCGAGCGAGGGGCACGACGACGTGGAGCACTACAGCACCTATGGAGGGCTGGTCGAGATCCTAACGAGCACGCTCAACGACAAGTATGGCGCGGTCCAGCAGAAGATACTCGTCCCTCTGGTGATAAGCCGGATCAAGGAATTCATGTCCAAGGAGGGGCTCACCCCGGAGAGCAGGTTCGACTCGAGGACCAAGAAGCTGATCTCGCAGATCGAGACGCTGACCGCGGACCTGCCCGCCAACAGCCAGCTGAAGAAGACCTTCGACGGCCTCAGCAAGGTAGTGGAGCAGGCGCCGCCCGCGGACGCGCTGGAAAAGTCCCCCTGGGAGACCCTCCCCGACGAGATCATGTCGTCCGAGAAGGACTCGCCGCGAGTGTTCGTGATCAACCTCCCCGAGGCCGAGGACGCCAGGGCCCAGACGGCTGACGTCATCAACCAGGTCTTCAGGAGGAGGAAGAAGAGCTTCAGCCTCACCCCGAAGGTCCTCTTCATCATCGACGAGGCGCAGGAGTTCATCCCGCAGGACGCTAGGAAGGGCGACAACGCCTACGAGTCGAGCAGGGCTGTGGAGAGGCTCCTGAGGCACGGGAGGAAGTACAACCTCTTCTGCTGGGTCAGCACGCAGAGGGTCGCCCACCTCAACACGAACGCGTTGCAGCAGCTCCACAGCTACTTCATCTCGACGATGCCCAGGCCGTACGACAGGCAGCTCGTCGCTGACACCTTCGCGATAGGCGACGCGTTCATCGACCGCACGCTCGCGTTCCAGAACGGCGACTGGCTCATCACGAGCTTCAAGGCGACGGCGACCCAGAACATCCCGGTCTTCTTCCACGCCGAGAACAACGAAGACACTCTCCGCAAGTACCTCACATTGTAGCCGCCCCTTAGCGCACAACGCTTATACTGACGCGGCTCTAGGATGAGCCTGTGCTCAAAAAGGACGAGGTGGCGAAGCTGAGGGCGAAGCTCACACCCGAGCAGGCGGAAGTCTGCTTCAACAAGGAGACCGAGATGCCCTTTACGGGGGAGTACCTCAACAACCACGAGAAAGGGGTCTACGTATGCGCGGTCTGCGGAGCGGAGCTCTTCGACTCCGCGACCAAGTTCGAGTCAGGCACGGGGTGGCCGAGCTTCTGCCGGCCCGCCAAGAAGGAGAACGTCAAGGAGGAGGACGACTACAGCTACGACATGCACAGGGTGGAAGTAAACTGTGGAAATTGCGGGAGTCATCTGGGCCACTTATTCGATGATGGACCAGCCCCAACGAACCTCAGATACTGCATCAACTCGGTTTCTCTGAAGTTCCAGATGAGCTGACATCGGCGCTTAAATCAAGCTGCGCTCTAGCATCACGTGCCTGAAATCTCGGGAAACTGGTCAACTCAGCCTGGAGAGCTAACGAAGGGTTGGACGTACTCCAACCCTGACCGAGCGTACGCAAAATTTTGCATTTCCTGCAAGGCTAGCGCGGCCTCGCGACCCACGGAGGGCTGCCTTCACCCACAGCATTTGGCGTATTTTGAACGGGCACGCCTCATGAAGAAATCTCCACACACTCGCCTCAAGTCAAAGAACGGAGAGGGAAACTACATGAGAGACGGACCCTATGGGCCAGCTCTTTGTAGATCTTGTTGGAAGGCATTCAACTGTCATCCGTCCCCAACATGCTCCTTGGAGGCGCATGGGAAATACTACGAGGCGTACTTGGAAAAGAACCGAGTCAAGAATTGGGAGATCAAGAGCAAACTCGTGAAACTGCTAGGAGGCAAGTGCGTCAACTGTGGCATCACTGATATCCGAGTCCTCCAGGTTAATCACCGTGGAAGCGAGGGACGTATATCATGGGAGAAACGCTCTTCCACGAAATTCTTCAACTGGATTCTGAAAGGAAAGCTTCCTCTTTAGGCCTATGATTTGAGATGCGCCAATTGCAACGTCCTGTATGAGTACGAAGTTGGACATCTCTTCTTGCCAAGTACGATGCTAGCACTTAACACGGCTCAAGCGACATAGCTGCCACCTGGGTCACGTCTTCGACGACGGACCAAAATCCACGGGCCTGCGCTATTGTATCAACTCCGTCTCGCTGAAGTTCGAGAAGCGCTAGGTCGGGCAAAATCGTTAAAGGGACGGCCCCGGGTCGTCAGCCTTCCATGTCATCCAGCTCTCTCACCGCCCAAAACGGGGACACCATCTCGGTCCACTACCTGGGGAAGTTCCCGGGAGGGAAGGTCTTCGACACAAGCATGAAGGCGGAGGCGGAGAAGGCGGGCATCTTCAACCGCGCCCGCGACTACAAGCCCCTCCAGGTAGTCCTTGGGGCGCACCAGGTCATCCCCGGCTTCGAGGAGGCGCTCGTAGGCATGAAGATCAACGAGACCAAGGAGGTAACCATCCCTCCCGAGAAGGCGTACGGAAAGACCGGCAGTCACATGATGTCGGGAAAGACGCTCCAGTTCAGGCTGCTCGTGACCAACATCAAGCGGCCCTAGTCTCGCGCAGCTTCGCGGCCGCTGACATTTTTGTGATTACAAACCGTGGGCTGAGTATATACGGGCTGCAGCGTTTCAGCCCGTCGCGAATGTGTGATGTTCAAGTCCAAGCCGGACCAAAAGGGCGCGGGGGCGCCCTGCACCGACGAGATATCCAACACCGATGCGATGGCAGCGACCTTCGTGTTCAGACTAAGGATAAGAACGGGTTAGAGGCAGAGAACGGCGATTGAGCTCAAAGATAATCGAGGCAGAGAACCTGACCAAGGTCTACAAGGGCAAGATCAAGGCGGTCGACCACATCTCCTTCTACGTCGAAGAGGGGGAGATCTTCGGCTTCCTCGGGCCCAACGGCGCAGGCAAGACCACCACGATCAAGATGCTAAACACGCTCGCGTCGATCACCGAAGGGAAGGCCACCGTGGACGGCAAGGACGTCAGCAAGGACCCGGCGGCAGTCCGCGACGTCATAGGCGTCGTCCCCCAGGAGCTCACCGCAGACGACGAGCTGAAGGGCATCGAGAACCTGCTCCTCTCCGCCAGGCTCCACCACGTCCCCCGCGGCGAAGCGCAAAAGAGGGCCAAGGACCTGCTCAAGCTCGTCGACCTTGAGAACTCCGCTGAGAGGCGCGTAAAGACCTACTCAGGCGGGATGCGCAGGCGGCTCCAGCTCGCGATCGGCCTCATCCACACGCCGAAGATACTCTTCCTCGACGAACCCACCCTGGGCCTCGACATCCAGACCCGGACCAGCATGTGGGCGTACCTGAGCCGGCTCAACAAGGAAGAGGGGATAACGATCTTCATGACGACCCACTACCTGGAGGAGGCGGACTCCCTGTGCCAGAGGATAGCGATAATCGACCATGGGACCATCAAAGTCAGCGGCTCGCCCTCCGAGCTCAAGGAGAAGTTAGGCGGGGACATACTGACGATAGAGCTGAGCGCGGGGCCTGACATCACCGACTTCCTCAAGGGCATCCCCGACGTCTCCGACGTCAGCCGCAAAGACCAGGTCTACAGGATAAAGCTCCCGAAGACCGAGAGGGCGCTGCCGGCGATCGTGGAGGGCGTCACGCGCGAGGGCCTCCAGATCAAGGAGATCTCCTTCACAAAGCCGACGCTGGACCAGGTCTTCCTCGAGATAACCGGCAAGTCGATGCGCGACGAAGCGGGGGGCGAGACAGACTCGGCATGGCAGAACATCCTGAACGAGAGGATGAGGTGATGACGCCACAATGCTCGACGAGACACTCGCGCTTACAAACAGGGCCCTGAAGAAGTGGGTCAGGAACCCCGCGACCATCCTCCCCGGGCTCTTCACCGCCGCGTTCTACCTCGCGCTCTTCGGGAACTCGTTCAATCCGACCAACCTGATCCCGACGTCTTCGAACGGCGTCCCCATCCCTCCTGCCGCGCTGGCGCAGGCAAAGGCCGCGATCCTGAGCACGACCTTCGGCGGCGCCGCGACCTACATCACCTACCTGACAGCCGGCGTGATCTGTCTCATCGTCGTCTTCAACATGTCTTTCGGAGGGATCGACCTCATCCTCGACAGACAGCTCGGCTACTTCGGGACCCTGCTGACGTCGCCTATCCCGCGGGCGTCCATCTACTTCTCGGGCGTCTTCCAGAACATGGCGAAGGCCATGTTCCTCGGCCTGCTGACGTTCGTCATCGCGCTCCTGATCCCCGACGGACTGGTCCTTACCTCGAGCTTCGGCATCCTCGAGTTCCTGGGCGCGTTCCTGGCCATCGGACTCCTGGGACTGGGGCTCTCGTGCCTCTTTACGGCCATCGCCCTCTCTGTGAAGACCATCGACTCGCTCATCGCGATCGTCAACTTCCTCAACCTGCCCCTGATATTCATGAGCAACGCCCTCTTCCCGTCCAGCTCGTTCCCCGGCTGGCTCAAGACCATCTCCGACGTCAACCCCATCTCCAAGGCGGACGAGGCCGCCAGGATTCTGATCGTCAAAGGGAACCCATCCCCCAGTGGGCAGCTCGGGACAGTCGTCGGGGACCTGCTCTACCTCGCGGGCTTCGTGGTCATCATGGCCGCCCTCGGGTACCTTGTCGCTAGAAGGGCCCTAAGACCGGAGTGACCACGATGCCCGAGGTCCGCGCCGACCGCGCTTAGATGGAAAGATTCATCTAAACTGGGAAACCAGGAATAAGGCGTGTCCTCGGGGGGCGCGGGTGGAGCCTACGCCTCGGTCTACCTCTTCCTCGGCGTCTTGCTCCTCGTGGTCATCAGGCGGCTGCGCCTGGTGCTCAACGGGACCAAGGTGAGCCAGGTGCGCACCGTAGTTTTCTCGGCCTATTACATCATCCTCGCATTCTTCTTCGTCCTGACGTCCTTCTTCTATGGAGGCGCCTCTCCCTCGGACGCGGTCCTCTACGTCGCCATCGGCGCGGCCGGGGCGTACGGGTCATACCTCTTCTCCGACAAGAGGATCGGCTTCTGGAAGGACGCTGACGGCTCGATATACTACAAGGGCGCGGTCATCATCTACATGATCTACCTGGTGGGGCTCGTCGCCAGGATAGCCATCGACCTCGTGTTCATCGGCCCCCAGGCCTTCACATTCAGCAGCGTGCCCATCGCCTCGCCTCTCAGCGGCTCTGCGGTCGACGCGGGCATCTTGACCGACTGCCTTCTCACCCTCGGCGCCGGGCTCCTCGTCGGGAGGAACGCGAGGGTGATGAAGCGCTACGCTTCCATCGTCCAAGGGAAGGAGACGGTCCCCGACACGCCTCCGAAGATATCCCTGACGTAGGCGCCCCGCTCCGCCCCGTGGAAGGCCCCTTCACCACACCTTATAACGCACGGAGCGCACACGGGCCCGAAGAAGATGCCCACCGACAAGGCCACCATCGTGACATACCCAGACGAGTTCTCCAAGGAGGAGATCAAGGAGCTGGCTGCGCGCGCCGGCTACACGGTGGTGGGCATGATCACGCAGAAGCGGGTGGTAAAGTCCGAATACGGCGTCGGGGTCGGGAAGGCCGAAGAGCTTCGCGACATGGTGAGCAAGAACGGCTCGAAGACGCTCATCATCGACGAGGAGGTGACCTCGTCACAGGCCAACAAGCTCGCGACGGTCACTCGTTGTGAGATCGTCGACCGAGACAGGCTCATCCTGAACATCTTCGCGAGGAGGGCGGTCACGACGGAGGCCAAGCTCCAGGTACAGCTCGCGGAGCTCAGGTACGAGATGCCCCGCGCGAGGGACGCAGTCCGCTACTCCGTCAACGGAGAGAGGGCGGGCTTCATGGGCATGGGAGAGACCATGGTCGACATCAAGTTCAGGGCGTTGAAGAAGAGGATGAACTTCATCAAGGAGAGGCTGGAGAAGGCGCAGGCGAACAGGAACCTCCACCGGACGGAGAGGAGGAAGCTGGGGCTGCCGTTCGTCTCGCTAGCCGGGTACACGAGCAGCGGGAAGACCACGCTCTTCAACACCTTGGCCGCCGAGGCCAGGGAGGAGTCGCCCAAGCTCTTCACGACGCTCACCACCACCATGAGGGCGGTGAGCTTCGGCGACCCGCGAAGGAAGGTCATGCTGTCGGACACCGTAGGCTTCATCTCGCGCATCCCCACGTACATGGTGGAGTCCTTCAAGTCGACGCTGGAAGAACTGACCTACTCTGACCTCGTCCTCCTGATGGTCGATGCCAGCGAGGAGAGGGAGAGCATGGCGATCAAGCTCAGGAGCTGCAGGGAGACGCTCGACCAGCTCGGGGTGGACCCGAAGAAGATCCTTTTGGTCCTCAACAAGATCGACCGCCTCGAGGGCGCGGCTCTGCGCCAGATCGAAGAGGACGACCTCTTCGCGGGCTTCACCATAGTAAAGATCTCCGCCGTGAGGGGAGACGGGTTGCGCCAGCTCAAGAACCACATCATCGCCACGACATACCCGCCCAACTCAAAGGCCGGCAACGCCCAAGCGACGGCCCCCCAGCGGTTGCAGTTCTCTTCGTAGGGAGAGGAGCCGGGACGGCCCGGGTGTTCGCCCTGGGGCACTCAACCCGCCCCATAGAGAAGTTCGTCCTCATGCTGCGAGCCCACTCGATAGAGACCCTCGTCGACATCCGCACCGTCCCAAAGTCGCGGCACAACCCCCAATTCGACGGAGACGCCCTCCGCGCCAAACTGACCGAGGCCGGAATATGCTACCTCCAGATGAAGGACCTAGGCGGCTTGCGGCGTCCCGTCAAGGGGTCGCTCACCAACGCCGGCTGGGTGAACGACAGCTTCAGGGGTTTCGCCGACTACATGCAGACCGAGCGATTCGAGGGCGCCATCGAGAAGCTGGTCGAGCTCGCCCGGGGGACCGGCGCAGACGACGAGCCTGCCGTGGCGATGATGTGCGCGGAGGGGAACCCCTTCAGGTGCCACCGCTCGCTCGTGGCCGACGCCCTCGAGGCAAGGGGTGTGCGCGTCGTCCATATCTCAGGAGCGGGGGAAGGCCGGCCCCACAGGGTGACGCCGTTCGCGAAGGTCGCCGGGACCCGGGTGACGTATCCCCCGAGCGCCGACGGGGGCGGCGCCTAGCCGAAGACTTCCTTGGTGTTGGCGGCGACGACCTCTTTGCTCGTGTGCCCTCTGGGCGCAAGCCCCCTCTCGACCATCCAACCGTAGGTCGCGTCGAAGTCCTTCTTCTCGTACGCGACCCAGTGGTTCCACTTCGGGACGCGAAGCGTCTTCTTCACACCCTGCCCTATCTTCTTCACGCTCGAAGGCATCTCGCTGAGGGCCCGCTCCACCTTCTGGAAGTAGAGCTCTCTGAACTCGTCCGGCTTCTTGTTCATCCGGTCGATCGCGGCGTTCGTCGCCACGAAGAATCGCCTGAGCTTGTCGGCGTCGTCGTCTTCTCGGGCGACTATCGTCGTCGGGTTCGACCTTTCGGTCTTCAAGATCTCTTGGAACGAGGCGGCCTCCGCAAAGTCTACCCACGGGCTGAGCAGGGACGCCGCCTCCACGTCCTTGTTGAGGACCGCGAGGAAGCGCTTGTGGGGTTCGCCCACTGCGACCAGCTTGGCCGAGTCCTTGGGCATGAACCGCTCGAGGTCCTGGAGGGTCGTGTAGTACGACCCCGTCCCCATCTCTATCGCGACAGGCTTGTTCTTGAGGGCAGCGGGGCTGACGTACCCCGAGCCTCCGCGGACCCAGAGAGAGAACGTCGCGTTCAGCGTCCCCGGCGAAGGCGTAGACTTCGAGACTACCCTTGCCCCCTTCGAGCCCAGTACCCTGAGGATGCACACCCACTCCCCAGCATGGTATACGTCCGTCTTCTTGCTGTTGAGGAGCTCCGTGTAAAGCACCGCCTTGTCCGTCAATCCCGCGGGAGTGATGTCCCGCCACTTCGCCTCGAGGCCTTGTTCCGCGAAGAGCCCGAGCTCGTCGGCGACCATCTCAGGGAATGTCCATTGGAAGTTGTACATGTTGACGGCGATGTTGATCTTCTTGGCCATGCACGCTGACAGCCACCAGAGCGCTTGCAACCGACAAAAGGCTTTCGTGACGCGTCCCGTGCCGCTCCCAGTCGACCCGTGCCCCAGGATCACGTCGCAGGGTTAAAATCGAACCGCCGAGCAGCGCGCCAAGAACTCTTGCCGGCTCTGGAGATAGGCGGGAAGCGCATCGAGTACCTCGTGCTGAGGGGCACGAGCCGGCGCTACACCTACTTCAGGTTCAGGCCAGACCTCACGCTCGAGGTCGTGCTCCCTCGCGGGAGGCTGGGGGACGCCAGCAGGGCGATCGACCAAAGGCGCGAATGGATCCTGAAGAAGTACGAGCAGATGCAGAGCACCAGGAGGATTCTCGACGACCGCCGGGTGATGTTTGACGGCAGGTTCCTGGAGATAGTCTACGAGGAAGGGCAGGAGAAGGAGGAGCTGCTCCCAGACCTTGAGCGCGGGTCATTGATCGTGCGCGCCAGCGACAGGTCGAGGGTGCGGGAGCTCGTGCGCAGGTGGTTCCTGAAGGAGACCTCGAGATACGTGATGAGGAAGCTCGCCGACCTCGCGTCTGCCCTCCCAGCGAACTACAACAGGGCAGACGTGAGGGAGATAAAGAGCTGGGGCTACTGCACCAGGACCGGCAGGCTCTCCTTCAGCTGGCAGTTGATCGCGCTCCCGGAGCGGCTCCGCGAGTACGTCATACTGCACGAGTTGACTCACTTGGAGGAGTTCAACCACTCGCCCGCCTTCAAGAAGAAGCTGGCAAAGATCTGCCCTGACTACAGACAGAGGGAGAAGGAGCTGGACTACATCTCTCCTGCCGAGCTCTCCCGCATCTAGCCGCTCAGGACAGAACGCCCAACGAGGGTCCCGAAGGGAGATGCACACGCCTTATAGGAGGGTGACAAAAGGCCCTTCTTCAGGTATATAGCAAAGTGGCAAGATCACATCGTGACGCTTACGCAAAGGCAATAGACAAGGTGCGAGAACAGCACAGCATCTCAATAGGCCCGGCCCAGACGCCGGTGGAGTGCCCAAAGTGCGGCACCAAGCAGATAATCTCCGAGGCTCCAGGGCGGCGGATCTGCATCAGGTGCGGATACGAGTTCAGGCCTCAGACACAGAAAGTCTGAGCCCCTCGCGCAGCGCCCTCAGGGCCTCTTCGTCGCCCTTCCATCCTCCATCAAGTAGAGGTGCTCGGCGAGCTTCCCGTCAGAATCGTCTTGCGTAGAGAACACAACGTCGATCCCTGACTCGGCGGCGAGCCCGCGATACGACGATATGAACTCCTCCCGGTCGTGAAGGTTGGAGAAGGCCTCATCGACGAGGATCACCGCAGGAGCTGAGAGGAGCGCGGTCGCAAGCGACACCCGCTCGCGCATCCCCAGGCTCAGCTTCCCGACCGGGCCTTGGAAGTCTATCCCCAACCCCTCCTTCACCGCAGCCAGCTTCTCATCGCTCACCATGACCTTCTTCAGCTTGGCGCCCCACAGGAGGTGACCGTCCACCTCCAGCCTCGGGATGGACGACTCGGGTACCACCAGCACGACGCCCCTCTTCTCTACCGGCAGTCCGGTGACGTCCCGCCCGTTGATCCTGACGCGCCCCTCGTCAGGCTTCGTCAGGCCAGCGAGGATCCTAAGGAAGGTTGTCTTGCCCGAGCCGTTCTTGCCCGCGAGGCAGGTGAAGCCGACTTCGCTCATGGTCACGTCGAGCGAGAACTGACCGAGCCGCTTCCGCACTGCAGCTTCTATCATGGTCCACCCGCGCTATTCTCTCCGGACGAAGCGCACGGCCACCGCCAGCGGCACCGAGATGGCAATGAGCGTCACGGAGGTGGTCACTGCGGCCCCTAGCCCGAAGTAGCTGTAGTACTGGTAGATTAGGACGGCGGCAGGGCTGACACCGAAGAAGGGGGACTGCAGCACGTAGTATGCCAGGATGGCTATCGAGCCGAACTCGCTGAGTGACCTGCTCATCGCGATGAGGGCCCCGCTGATGACGCTACGCGACGAGTCTGGCAGCACCACTGCCATGAAGGTCCTCAGCGGTGACGCACCGAGGCCCATCGCGAACTGCTCAGGCGAAGGGTCGCGTGACTCGAAGTAAGGCTGCAGCGACTTCACGTAGATCGGCGCAGACACTACCACCAGGGCGATCACCAACCCCAGGATGCTGTTTAACAGGTTGATGCCGACTGAGATCATGAACCTCCCTACCGGGGTTATCGGGCTGCTGATCACCAGGAGCGCGACCCCGATTATCGGGTGGGGGATGCTCACTGGTATGTCGACCAGCGACTCAGCCACGCTGCTCCTGTTGCGGGCGAGGTAGTAAGCGAGCGGGGTGAACGCGACGACATCGACTGCAGCCGCCACCCCGGAAGAGACTAGAGACAAGGCGACCGAGCGGAAGACCTCGGGACCATAGCCGATGGGCGTCCTCAGAGGGCCGAGGCCGTAGTAGAGCAGGACGACTATGGGGACTAGAAGGAGGAAGAGAAAGGTCAGCGCGACGACCCTGAGCCAGTTCATGCGGCCTGCAACCTCCGCTACGGGCCGAGGCTCCCGCCCTGCGCAACGAGCCCCTGCGAGAGCATCTGCGCGACGGATTGTGGCGGCGCGGTGTCGTTGTAGAGGAGCGGAGGAGTGCAGGGCTGCAGCCCGTAAGCAGGGAGGACTCCCCCGGCGTTCTTCGCCACGTACTGGACGAACTGCATCGCCTCGGAAGCCTGCGGCGCGTTTGCAGGAATGGTCATGCACAGGATGATCGGGGCTCCCTTCGTCGGGCCGGCAGCGAGCGTGTACGTCACCAGGGCATAGCTTGCCGCTAGGGCGGGGTCCCCCAGGTTGATCCTGCGGTCGAGCTGGAAGTACCCGAGGTGCTGAGCGATTGCGACGGACTTGTAGGTGAAGAGGAATTGCATCTGGCCCGCCTGGAGAGGCGCCACCATGTTCGCCGCCGCCGAGCCGGTCACGTTGGCCTACGCCTGCAACAAGGGCGCGGTGTAGGCAGACTGGCGGCCGTCGGCGTAAAGGGACCCGGCGGCCTCGAGCACGAGCCAACCTCGGAGCCCGGCCGGGTCTGCGTTGGGGTCAGAGATGCCCAGCTTCACGCTGCCTGAGGTGAGGGTCGTGAACATCGCGTTCCAATCGGCGGAGGAGTTGGACTTCGCTGCCTGCTGATACTCGGAGATGACCGTCGCGGCCGCGGGCGTGAGCGCCGTCGCATTGGAGTACGCGACCACCATCTGGTCGGAAGCGAAACCTATGGCCCAGTCGGACGAGAGGCTCCCGAGGTTGCTGGGGGCGGCAGAGGTTCGCTTCGACAGCGGGGCTAAGACCGC
>VFSW01001701.1_pt1 | contig 33495 bp, 26 predicted proteins | sample 5358111 | NCBI WGS metagenome assembly VFSW01 (sample SAMN11554181, study PRJNA540505) | mine drainage metagenome | isolation source: sediment from site ElyBrook_90M | place: USA: Ely Copper Mine, Vershire, VT | collected 2017
TACGCGGACTCGACTACAGCCTGCAGAGCAGCCGTAAGACCGAAGAGGGCGCCAATCACCCTGACCGCGATGCCCAGTTACATCACATCAACGCGGCGGTCAAGCAGGCCATGGCCGGCCGTTGTCCGGTGATCTCTGTCGACACCAAGAAGAAAGAGTTGATCGGCAACTACCACAATAGCGGCCAACAATGGCGCCTGGCCAAAGAGCCGCGCAAAGTGCAGGGACATGACTTTCCCTCGCCTGCGGTTCCCCGTGCCTATCCTTACGGTATCTACGACATCCGGCGCAACGCCGGGTTCGTCAACATCGGCACCGATCATAATACTGGCGCTTTTGCCGTAGCTTCGATTCGCGGTTGGTGGCGGCAGGAAGGACGGCATCTATATCCCACGGCGCAGAACGCTGTGGATTACGAAACGATTCTCTATCTGATCAGCCACACCTCCACGGCGAAAGGCTTGCGCCTAATCTGTCACTTGGATCGACGCAAATACGCCACGGGCGCAAGGTCACCGCAGAGAAGATGAAACAGATCAACTTGCATCCTGACAAATTTCACGGCCAGTGGTACTACGTCATCCAAACCCCGCGTCGATAAATAGAAGTATCAATGTTACATTTATTTGTTTCCACGTACTTGGCACAGTATCCATGCCAAAGCTCCCCCACACAATACGCGCCCTGCTGCAAAGATGCCTAAAGAAGATTAAAGTGGATAGGGCCGTTCTTTCAGTCTTTGACTCTATCTGCAACTCCGGCCACGAGAACTGCGACAAGAATGAGGTGAAAGATGTACGAGTCTATCGATTGGCCAAAGCCTGCACAGCCGCAGCGGCGCCGCAACCCCAGGTTCCTCATTTTTGTCGTTGTAATCGCCGTTATCCTCTTTAGCAGCAGGACCGCCTTGTCTTATTGGGTCAGTCTGCTCTGGTTCCAGTCGCTGGGCTACGGAGACGTATTTATCCGCACGCTATCGCTTCAGTGGGCGATCTTTACTGCCTTTTCGGTAGCCACATTTTTCATTCTGTACGCAGCGTTTGAGCTGCTCAAACGGACGCATCAGGCCGACCTGCCAAGCGATCACCTAATCCTCTTTGCCGGACGGGAAGTGAATCTCTCCGTCAAACCGGTACTACGTATTATCGCAGTCGGCGTTTCGCTGCTGATAGCCCTTGCCACCGGAGCGGCGATGGCGGGTCAATGGCCCTTGCTGGCCCTCTGGTGGTTCGCCCCTCACGTTTCCGGCCAAGTAACAGATCCAATCTTCGGACTGCCGCTCAATTTTTTCTTTTTACTCTTCCGGCATGGGATCTCATCGCGGGGTGGCTGCTCACTCTTGCTATCGTTTCTTGCCTGTTCGCCGCTTTGTTTCTTCTCATTACTGGCAGTTCGCTCGCCTTGGGCGAGCGCCGAGCCAATTTCGTTCCATTGCCTTGGCGAGGCCTGTGCTTCTCAGTCTCGTTCCTCTTTCTGATCCTGGCCTTGCGCACATACCTCGGCCGGTTCGATCAATTGTTTGAGCATCACACAATCTTCGACGGTATTACCTATACCGGAGCACATATAACGCTCACTGGTATGTTGCTGGTTTGTGCAGCGCTCGTACTGGGAGCGCTGGCCGCCTTTGTTAGCGCAGTGTGGGCGCCACGCGGACGATGGCTGGTCGCATCTCTCATTCCTGCCGTTGTCTGTTATATCGCGGTCGGAGTAGTCGCCTGGTATGTCGCCAGCTTTCTGGTAAAACCCAATGAACTGGTCCGAGAAAGACCTTACATAGCCCATAACATCCAAATGACACGTCAGGCGTTTGGATTGGATAGCTTTCAGCAGCGCGAATTCCCTGCGGAGATTACCGTTGAAGCTGCCGATCCGGCCAATAACCAGGCCACGCTGCAAAATATCCGCCTATGGGACTGGCATGCGCTGCAAGATACGCTGCGGCAAATTCAAGAGATTCGCACTTATTACGACTTTCCCGACATCGACATCGACCGTTATCGGATTGATGGCTCGATGAAAGAAGTGATGATAGCTGCCCGCGAGTTAAATGTTGACAAGCTTCCGGTAAGCAGCCGCAACTGGATCAACGAGAAACTGATCTATACCCACGGCTATGGAATTACCATGAACCCCGTAAACGGATTCACGCCGGAGGGACTTCCCAATCTGCTGTTAAGCAATATGCCTGTCCAAAGCACAACACCCAGCCTCAACGTAACCCGTCCGGAAGTTTATTACGGCGAAATGACAAACACCGACGTGTATGTCAAGACTCGACAGAAGGAGTTCAACTACCCGCAGGGAGACACTAACAATCTATCTTCCTATCAGGGCAAAGGCGGAATCGTTCTGGGCGGCTTTTTGCGCCGCGTCCTGCTCGCGATCGACCGTGGCGATCTGACTAAACTGCCTTTCAGTGACGACGTAAACCCTGAAAGCCGCCTGCTGATGCGGCGCAACGTACGCAATCGAGTAGCGGCACTGGCGCCGTTCATAACCTTCGAGCAAGATCCCTACATCGTGCTCGATGATAATGGTCACCTCTCCTGGATCATCGACGGCTTTACGACATCGGACAACTACCCCTACTCCACCCACTACCGCTTTGCGAACGGCTCCATCAACTACATGCGCAACAGCGTCAAAGCAGTCGTCGACGCGTACGACGGCACCACAACCTTTTACGTCTTCGACTCGCAAGACCCCGTGCTGGGCGCATACCGCCGCATATTTCCAAGCCTCTTCAAGGATGCCTCCGCAATGCCTTCGGACCTGCGCAAGCATGCGCGCTACCCCGAGTCGCTGCTCAAGTTGCAGGCAGATGTCTACGGCCTTTATCACATGACCGATCCAGAGGTTTTTTATAACCGAGAGGATTTGTGGACTGTGGCCAACGAAGTTGGCATGGCCGAGGGAGGAGAGCAAACCACCGAGTCTATGCAACCAAACTTCGTTTTGATGAAGTTGCCAGGACAAACAAACCTTGAGTTCGTCGAGATTCTGCCCTTTACGCCCGTCAATCGCAACAATCTCATTGGCTGGATTGCCGGGCGTAGCGATGGCGCAAATTACGGCACAGCGGAGGTCTACGACTTCCCTAAAACCAAATTGGTCGATGGGCCGTTGCAAATCGAGGCGCGAATCGATCAGAACGCTCAGCTATCCGGTCAACTGACCTTGTGGAATCAGCAAGGTTCGCACGTACGCCGTGGAAGCCTGCTGGTCATTCCCACTGGGCACGCCCTGCTTTATGCAGAGCCCATTTACCTTCAGGCCGAGCGTAGCCCCATGCCAGAGTTACGCCTGGTAGTGCTGGCGTTACAGGACCGGTTGGCTTATGGACCGACATTTGAAGCTGCTTTGAGTTCACTTTTCGGCGGAACAACCTCCTCGCTGACCTCCTCTGAAGCCCCACAAGCAGTGGCACAAGCCGGCTTGACGCCTCAGCCTGCGCAAAGCCTCAGCGGCCTTATTTCGCAAGCCGCCAAAGACTTCAACGACTACCAACAACTGACTTCGCAAGGCAAGCTAGGCGAAGCTGGACAAAAACTGGATGAATTGAAGCGCGTCATCGATCAGCTCAACGCGCAACAGAAATAGCCAAGGTGGCCGGCTCTATGCAGGATGGAGTTTACTTCAAAACTTGGGATTTATTCTGAAGCTGTGACCAATCCCCCCACTGCCGATGCGCTCTTCCAGCATGGCCTGGATCTGCTTGCGGTCGGTTCGCCGGCTGAAGCGGCAAAAGCATTTCGCGCCGCCATGGCCACGGACTCGGCCTGCACCGATGCGCACCACGGTCTGATCCGCGCCTTGCGCGATGCTGGCAGACTCGAACAGTCTGTCGCTGCCGCCTTGGCGCTCACCGCCCTCACCCCTAACGATCCGCTGGCCCACACCGCGCTCTCCATTTCGCTGCAATGCGCTGGCCATGTGCCGGAGGCCGAGGCTGCCGCAGCCCGAGCGCGCGTTCTGGAGTGGAAGACGCAGCTCCAGTCACCGCCGGCTGAGGCCTCTGAACCATGAAAAACCCGCGCAAGCCGACCCGCCTGCGTTGGATGCACGATCGTCTTGCCGAGGCCTATGGTCCGCAGCACTGGTGGCCCGCACAAACGCCTTTTGAGGTCATCCTGGGTGCCTACCTTACGCAGAACACCGCATGGAAAGCCGTCGAGCGCTCCCTCGCCAACCTGCGCGACCGGGGTGCACTCACCGTTGCCGGTCTGCGCTCACTTGCCTTGGACGATTTACGGAATCTCATCCACCCCTCCGGTTTTTATAGCCGTAAAGCCCCGGCGCTCAAGGCATTTGTAGCCATGCTGGACGAAGAGTTTGCCGGTTCGCTTGACGCCCTTGCGTCTACCCCAACAGCGTCCCTGCGTAAACGGCTGCTGGCGCTGCCCGGAGTAGGCCCTGAAACCGCCGACGCCATTCTACTCTATGCACTCGGCCATGCCGTGCCGGTGGCAGATGAGTATCTGCGCCGCATCGTCGAGCGACACCACCTTGCAGACCCTTCTCCGGGCCGCAATCGAAAAGGGTACGAAACACTGGCTAGCCTCACCCGCCAGGCTTTCGCCTTAGACCCGGTAGCCAGCCATGCCAACCTCTACAACGAGTTTCATGCCCTCACGGTTGCCGTAGGCAAGGCGCACTGCGGCAAGACAGCCCTCTGCGCTGGCTGTCCGCTGGCTCAGGATCTTCACCGCCTCGGGCGGCCAGCAAGTAGTTAGTCTCGATGATGGTACTTTGCGCAGCGAAGGAAGCGCCGCGTACCACGCTGCAAAACCGGAAATTGGCCTGGTGGCGAGCGCCTCCATCTCAGGAAATTGCGCCATGGCGTGAAATTTTCGTTATATTAAAAGTTCAGCCTAGTCCACGCGCGGCCAGGTCTGCTCCGGGTCGATTGAAGAAAGTTAGGCGATTTCCTCGGCAGGAATCGCAGGCTAATCGTGTCTTTCAGGCCAAGGAATGCATTCTGCACTAAAAACGGTTCATCGGGAAGGTTGCCATGCATACATCGAATCGTCCACGCCGCACCCCCCAACCCCAGGGGCTCTACCACTCTCGCAATGAGCACGATGCCTGCGGTATGGGACTGGTTGCCAATATTCGCGGAGAAAAGAGCCATGAGATTATCCGCAAAGGGCTGGAGGTTCTTATCAACCTCACCCACCGCGGCGCTGCGGGGTGCGATCCGGAGACGGGCGATGGCGCTGGCATTCTGATTCAGATTCCTCATGTCTTTTTTGCGCGCGAATGCGGTGAGTTGGGGATGCAGTTGCCTGAGCCGGGTTCCTATGGCGTGGCCATGGTCTTTCTGCCGGTGGAGAAGCATAGCCGTTTGCAGTGCGAGGGTGTCTTCGAGCGCATTGTGCAGGAGGAAGGCCTCACCGTACTCGGCTGGCGCGATACGCCGGTCAACGGCGATGCGATTGGCCGCGAGGCGCGCGCCTCCCAGCCCTACATTGAACAGCTCTTTGTTGGCTTGCCAGAGGGACAAGCTTCAGACGTGCCGGACGAAGACGCATTCGAGCGTCTGCTTTACCGGGTTCGCCGCCGCACTGAAAACGAGATTTCTGCTTCGGAGATTGAAGACAAGGAAACCTTCTACATTCCTTCGTTCTCCTGCCGCACCGTCATCTACAAGGGCCTGATGCTGGCTCCGCAGATTGAGAAGTTCTACTTTGAGCTGGCCAATCCGTTGGTAACCAGCGCGCTTTGCCTGGTCCACCAGCGCTTCTCCACCAACACCTTTCCCAGTTGGAAGCTGGCCCACCCCTACCGCTATGTGGCACACAACGGTGAAATCAATACCATCCGGGGAAATATCAGTTGGATGAATGCGCGGCAATCGGTGCTGCAGAGCCCGCTCTATAAGGACCACATTGGAAAGCTGTTTCCAGTCATCTCGCCCGACGGCAGCGATTCAGGCTCGCTTGACAACGCCGTGGAGTTTCTCTTCCAGGCTGGCCGGTCCCTGCCTCATGTATTGGCCATGCTGATTCCCGAGGCTTGGTCCGGCAACCCGGACATGGACGAGGAGAAGCGCGCCTTCTACGAGTACCATGCCTCGCTCATGGAGCCTTGGGACGGACCGGCGGCAATCGCATTCACCGATGGCCGCGTCATTGGCGCAACACTTGACCGTAACGGATTGCGCCCTGGCCGTTACATCGTTACCAAGGACGATCTGGTCGTGCTGGCTTCCGAAGCCGGCGTCATTGAGATACCGGCCAAAGACGTGCGCAAGAAAGGCCGCTTGCAGCCAGGCCGCATGTTCCTGGTCGATACGGTACAGAAGCGGATCATTTCCGACGCCGAAATCAAGAAGCAGTTGGCTGGCCGCCAGCCTTATGCCACATGGCTTCAGGAGCAGCAGGTCACGCTCGATCAGTTGCCGGAGCCTTCGCGCGTAATCGCGTCGAACCCTGAGACACTGCTGCGCCGCCAACGAGCCTACGGATATAGCGAAGAAGACCTCAAGGTGCTGCTGGCACCAATGGGCTCGAAGGGCGAAGAGCCCATCGGCTCGATGGGGTCGGATGTACCGCTGGCCTGCCTCTCTGACCGTCCACAGTCCTTGTTTAACTACTTTAAGCAGCTCTTTGCTCAGGTCACGAATCCACCCATCGACCCCATCCGCGAAGAGATGGTCATGTCGTTGATCAGCTACATCGGCACTGAGCGCAACATCCTCGACGAGGCGCCGGACAATTGCCATACTCTTAAATTGCCGCACCCGATCCTGACCAATCGCGATCTTGAGAAGTTGCGCCGCGTCTCCTCGGGCGATCTGCTGGCCACCACGCTGCCGGCTCTCTTCCGCGCAGCAGATGGCGAGGCCGGTCTCAAGCACGCCCTCGACGATCTGGGAGGGCGCGCCTCGCTCGCGGTTAACTCCGGCTACACATTGCTCATACTCTCTGACCGCGGCGTCGATGCCACCTATGCGCCCATTCCCAGCCTGCTGGCCATGGCCGCCGTCCATAACCGTCTGGTGCGCGAGAAAACCCGAACTCAAGTGGCACTCATCATTGAGAGTGGCGAGCCCCGCGAGGTGATGCATTTTGCCCTGCTCATCGGCTACGGAGCCAGCGCCATCAATCCCTATCTGGCCTTTGAAACCCTGCACGATCTCAAGCGTTGCGGCCTGCTGCCCCACAACGTGACAGCGAACCATGCCGAGAAGAACTTTATCAAGGCCATCAATAAGAGCCTGCTGAAAACCTTCTCGAAGATGGGCATCAGCACGCTGCAAAGCTACCGCGGCGCGCAGGTTTTTGAGGCCGTAGGGCTGAACCGTTCGCTGATCGACACCTACTTTCCAGGAACAGCTTCTGTCATTGAGGGCGTGGGACTCGACGTTCTGGCGCGTGAGGCGCAGATGAAGCACGCTTACGCCTTCCAGCCGCTCACCGAATCGGAAACCGAACTGGTCGTTGGCGGCAAATATCAATACCGCGTGGGCGGCGAATACCACCTGCTGAACCCCCTCACTATCGCCAAGGTGCAGCAAGCCGTGCGACAGAACAATCCTGCCACCTTCCAGGAATACACCGACCTGCTGGACGAACAAAGCCGTCATCTCTGTACGCTGCGCGGCCTCATCAATCTCAAATACTCTGACAAGCCCATTCCATTGGACAAAGTCGAGCCGGCCAAGGAGATCGTCAAGCGCTTCACCACCGGTGCAATGAGCTTTGGATCCATCAGCAAAGAAGCGCATGAGACCCTGGCCATCGCCATGAACCGTCTCGGCGGCATGTCCAATACCGGCGAAGGCGGTGAAGAGGAGGAGCGCTTCAAGCGCGACCCCAACGGCGATCTGCGCCGCAGCGCTGTCAAGCAGGTAGCCAGCGGCAGGTTCGGCGTTACAGCCAATTACTTGGTCAACGCTGACGAAATCCAGATCAAGATGGCGCAAGGCGCCAAGCCCGGTGAGGGCGGACAATTACCCGGACACAAGGTGGATGAGGTCATCGCGCGCACGCGCCACTCCATTGCCGGTGTAGGTCTGATTTCTCCCCCACCGCACCACGACATCTACTCCATCGAAGATCTGGCTCAACTGATCTACGATCTGAAAAACGTAAACCCGCAGGCGCGCATCGCCGTCAAGCTGGTGGCTGAAGCCGGCGTGGGAACGGTTGCGGCAGGCGTCTCCAAAGCCCATGCAGACGTGGTACTCATCTCCGGAGACAATGGCGGCACAGGCGCTTCGCCGCTCAGTTCCATCCAGCACGCGGGCCTGCCCTGGGAACTCGGCCTGGCTGAAACCCAGCAAGTGCTGTTGCTCAACGATCTGCGCAGCCGCATCCGCGTACAGACAGACGGCAAGCTGCAAACCGGCCGCGACGTTGTAATCGCCGCTCTGCTGGGCGCGGAGGAATTTGGCTTTGCCACCATGCCGCTCATTTCCATGGGCTGCATCATGATGCGCAAGTGCCACTTGAACACCTGCTCGGTAGGCATCGCCACGCAGGATCCGGTTTTACGCGCACGATTCAAGGGCCAGCCTGAACATGTGGTCAACTTCTTTTTCTTCATCGCTGAGCAGGTGCGCCAGCATATGGCTAAGCTGGGCTTCCGCACCGTCGATGAAATGGTGGGCCGCGTCGAGCGCCTCGATACTTCCACAGCCGATGCGCACTGGAAGGCAAAGGGCATCGATCTCTCCTCCATCCTCTACTCGCCCACACTGCCATCGCGTGTTGCGCGCCACCGCGTGCAAGCCCAGGATCACGGCCTTGGACAGGCCCTCGATCATGCGCTCATCGCCCAGGCCGCTCCAGCGCTCAAATCCAAGACGCCAGTCACCGGCAGCTTCTCCATCCGCAATGTGCATCGCACTGTGGGCGCCATGCTGGGCGGTGAGATTGCGCGCCGCTACGGTTCTGCCGGACTGCCGGATGGCACCATCCACTTCCGCTTTCAGGGTTCTGCTGGCCAAAGCTTCGGCGCATTTGTTCCCAATGGCGTCACGCTTGAGCTTGAAGGCGACACCAACGATTATCTCGGCAAGGGACTTTCTGGCGGGCGCATCATCGCCTATCCACCCAAGACATCCAGCTTCCTGCCTGAAGAAAGTATCCTCGTGGGCAATGTTGTGCTCTACGGCGCAACCAGCGGCGAAGTATTTCTCAACGGCATTGCCGGCGAGCGCTTTGCCGTCCGCAATTCCGGCGCAACAGCGGTGGTCGAGGGCGTAGGCGACCACGGTTGCGAATACATGACCAACGGCAAGGTCATCGTAATTGGCTCAACCGGGCGCAATTTTGCTGCCGGCATGAGCGGTGGACTCGCCTTTGTCTACGACGACCAGGGCGACTTCTCCACGCGCCGCTGCAACACCACCAGCGTAGACCTTGAGCCGCTTGATTCCGAAGCGGATGTTGCTGAAGTACGCGGTCTGCTCGAACGCCATCGCGACCTGACAGGAAGCCCGCGCGCTGCCTGGATTCTGGAACACTGGGCCGACGTGCAGCCACGCTTCATCAAAGTCTTCCCGCACGAATACAAGCGTGTGCTGGGCATTGCCCGCACAGAAGCGATTCCTGCCGCGGTCCATTCTTCTCCTATCAATACGTCGCCTCTGGTGGCGGCTACGACAGAGGTGCACCATGGGTAAGATAACTGGATTTTTGGAGATTGCGCGCGAGCAGCCCACCCGCCGCAAGGTCGAGGACCGTGTCAAGGATTGGTTCGAGATTTACGAGCCGTTTCCCGAGGAAAAGCAGCGCGAGCAAGGCGCACGCTGCATGGATTGCGGCGTGCCATTCTGTCACACTGGCTGCCCGGTCAACAACCTGATCCCCGACTGGAACGATCTGGTTTACAACAGCCGCTGGGAAAGCGCGATTCGGCGGCTCCACGCCACCAACAACTTCCCGGAGTTCACCGGACGCATCTGTCCGGCCCCTTGCGAGGCAGCATGCGTATTGGGTATCGATCAACCGCCCGTCTCTATCAAGCTCATCGAGCGGAGCGTCGTCGAGCGCGCCTGGGACGAAGGCTGGATTCATCCCGAACCGCCTGAAAATAACACGGGCAGACGCGTAGCTGTAGTGGGAAGCGGGCCTTCTGGTTTAGCGGCTGCGCAGCAGTTGCGCCGCGCCGGTCACTCGGTCACCGTCTATGAGAAGAACGACCGCATCGGCGGCCTGATGCGCTACGGCATTCCCAACTTCAAGCTGGAGAAGCACATCATTGACCGCCGCATCCACCAGATGCGCGCCGAAGGAGTCACGTTTGTGACCAACGCCCATGTGGGCGTAAATGTTCCCGTTGAGGCCCTCACCGGGCACTATGACGCCATCCTGCTCTGCGGCGGATCGGAACAACCGCGCGACCTGAAAATTCCTGGCCGCGAACTCAAGGGCATCCATTTTGCCATGGAGTTTCTGCCCCAGCAAAATCGCCGCTGCGAGGGCGATCATGTCGATCCCTCCATCGCCATCACCGCGGAAGGCAAGCGCGTACTCATCATCGGCGGCGGAGACACCGGCGCCGACTGCCTGGGCACCAGCCTGCGGCAGGGGGCAAAAAGCGTCAACCAGATCGAGATCATGCCCAAGCCCCCCGAGCAGCGTGCCGCCTCCACACCCTGGCCCATGTGGCCCTTGCAGTTACGCACTGAAAGTTCGCACGAAGAAGGCGGCATTCGCGACTGGAGCGTCAATAGCGTCCGCTTTACCGGCGACGCACAAGGCAACGTCAAGCAGGTTCATGCGGTCCGCGTAGGTCCGCCACCGACCTTTGAGCCCATTGCTGGCTCCGAGTTTACGCTGGATGTAGATCTTGTCCTGCTGGCCATGGGCTTTCTGGGCCCGATTCGCTCTGGAATGATCGAGCAGTTGGGGCTGGAACTGGACAAGCGTGGCAACATCGCCACCAACGACGACTACATGTCGTCCGTCGATGGCATCTTTGCCGCCGGCGATATGCGCCGCGGCCAGTCGCTGGTGGTCTGGGCCATCTCAGAAGGTCGCAAAGCCGCGGAGTCTGTTGACCGTTACCTGGCCGCAAACGCCAAGACCTTGCCGCAGCACCTGCAGGCCCTGGCTTAAATATCCCTGAATCTGGCCACCCTCGAAAATTCGCGTGGCAGCTTAATCAGGATTACAACTCGCCGCACCGGCAATCGTCGGTGCGGCGAGTTTATACCTGACTTACTTCTGTGGCGGCTCTGCTTCCGGGTTTTTCACGGATTTCCCTTCCGCATCGGCAAGCGCTTCAGTGTCCAACTCGTGTTCATGGCGATAATGCTCCACCGGCATCTTGCCGTCCCACCATGCCCAGTTCATGGGGTAAACATCGGGATCGAAAAACACCTGGTAGAAGTGCCAGACCAGGATGGCCAGTGTGGCCAAAATCGCCTCATAGAAGTGAATAGCAGTGGCTATATCCACCCACCAGCGCGCCAGCAGGTTGCCCACCCAAACCTTAGCCCACATCATGATGCCGGTGAGGCCCATAAGTGCCGTGCCCCAGACTAGCGCCCAGTATTCCGCTTTCTCCGCATAACTGAATCGGCCAAATTTGGGTTTCTTGCCGCTCAAACCCAGGTAATAGAGCATTGTTCCCAAAGCATCGAAGGCGTCTTTTCGCCCAGGAGCCAACTCGCGAATCAATCGACGTCCTTCACGGCACGCCGCCAGGTAGAAGATGTGATAGATTCCAGCGCCGATCAATATCACGCCTGCTACGCGATGCACGATACTACGCAGATGCTCGCCCATGCCCAGCACTTCGGCAAACCAGGAATCGGGAAACTTCAGGGCGAAACCTGTGATCACCAGAATGATGAAGCTTGAAAGCAGAATCAGGTGCTGCCAACGCTGGTTCGTTGTCATGCGGGACATCATGGGATTCTGCATCCTGCGCCGCGCGACCGCCTTGCTGCGCCAGATGATGAAGTTATGCAGGAACATCGCGCCAATCACCAGCAGGATTAGAACGATATAAATCAGCCGCACCAACCGTACAGCGACAGAACCAATGTCCTTGGAATGGACCCCATCTTCCGAATGCACCTTGGTGAGCGTGAATTTCTGTGTTACCCCCTTATGGCACTTGCCGCAGGTGGCGTCCAGGTTCGCGCGATTGACCGTCGAGCGCGGATCGCTGGAGGGCAGGATGTTGTGCACGCCGTGACAACTGGAGCAGTTGGCGGCAACCACTGAACCACCTTCCGAGGCCAGTCCGTGGTAGCTGTCAAAGTAGCTTGATACGCGGTTCCCAGGCACACCGAACTCTTGCGAAAGACGCACGCCCTCATGACATCGGGCACAAGTATCTTTTGAGAGGTTTTGCTCAGAGACCGGTGAATTCGGGTCACGCGGAGCCTTGATCGAGTGGATCCCGTGACAGTCCGTGCAGACGGGGGTCATCTGGTTGCCCCGCACTAGCGCCTGCCCGTGAATACTCTGCATATAGGTGTTTTTGATTTCCGTGTGACATTTGCCGCACGTCTCTGGAACCGAAGACTTGAAGATCGGCGACTTGGGATCGTTGGCGGGAAGAATTTCGTGCGTTCCGTGGCAATCGGTGCAGACCGCTGCCTTCTGCGATCCCTTCTCGTTGGCTCGTCCATGCACGCTCTGCTGGTAGGAGATGTAGGGCTGCGCGCTCTGGCCGTTCGACTCCATCAGAAATTTTTGCCCGTGGCACCGGCCGCAGGTGTAAGGAATATTGGCATGGTTCACCGGCGATTTTGGATCGTCGGCCCCCATAATCTCGTGCACGCCTCCGTGGCAGTCCTCGCAACCTGCAGCTGGCGCGCCAGACCGCATCATCTTCGCGTGGGTACTGTGCCCATACTCTTCGCGAGCATCCGCATGGCACTGGGCGCAGGTGACCCTCTGTGGAGGGGTCTCATGCGTCAGGCTCTTCACATCCTTGTGGCAATCCACACAGGTAAACATGGAGCCGTGGACGGAATGCTTGAACTTGCTTTCATCCACAAACAGGCTCACCTGTTTGCCCTTCACGTCCGTGGTCAGTGTGGCGTCAGAGTGACAGGCAAGACAGTCAGCGTCCTTGAGCTTCTGTTCGGCATGAGCCGCACAAGCCCAGACAAGCAGGGACAAAGCGAGCATTTGAATGATAATTCTTTTGCCAGGGTTCACGCATATGAGGAGATGCTCTGGCGGAAAGGCCCGCAGTGACTGGAATCACAGCCTCGGAAGACGCCTATGAGAGGCGTCCCAATTCAGCGCCTGCGCTCCGATTCAGTCCATTCTTCCGTCAATTTTTCATCGATGGTTGCGCCAAAAACAGAATTCCGCAGTGCAACCGGCGGCTGTACTGCGGAATTCTTCACTCACAAAACGTACTTCTTACCGGCCATGTTAGCTAAAATACGCGGTCAAGGTCAGCACCAAAAGGATCAGGCCGATCGCAATGGCCGTGAATCCAACAACTTTGGAGAAGTTGATCTGCCATATCCCCGGCGCCTCTGCAACTCTTGCCTCCAGCTTCCCTTGTTTCACGAGCCTGGCATATTCCCTGGGACGTTTGTTCTTGAATTCTTCTTCGCTCTCCACGCCGGTAAAAATCACCATATCCATGGGGAAACTGTCCGGACGCAAATGAGTGTTGACGAAATGGATGGAGAAGATGAACAGAATGGCAAGCAGGCCTTCTTCGCTGTGAATCACCAATACGGCGTTCAATGCCCAGCCAGGCAGGAAGTGCGCGAAGAAAGGCGCAAACCACATGGCATAGCCTGAAAAGCCAATGACCACCATTCCCCAGAAGACCGCCCAGTAATCGAACTTCTCCCAATATGCATAGCGCTCGAACTGCGGCTTCGGCCCCAGGCCCACAAACCACCGAAGATGACCAAACAAATCCTTCACGTCCTTCCAGTTCGCCACCATCGAGGTTGCTCCCCAGAAGATTCCTTTTTCGTGATGGAAGACCGCTCTCGTGAAGAGATCCTTTACATGGATCAAAAACGCCAGGGTCAGAACCAGCGCGCAAAACTTATGAAAGAAGAGAATCGCCCCGAATCCACCCACGCCCTTGGCCAGGCCGCGCGCCCAGATGCTCTCGCTGAAACGCATGGGAAGTCCCGTCGCCGCAAGGCCAAGAAAACTGGTAAACAGGGCAGCATGGAGATATCTCTGCGCCCGCGTGAAGCGCATGAAAAAACGCTCACTTGCCTGGTGTTCTACTCTGCTTTCTGCCGCAGCTTGCTCCAAATCAGGCATTCTTTTCTCCATTTTTCGATTTTGACTTCACCTGGTCATATCGCGAGCGGATCAGCCAAAGGATGGTGTGAATCACGAAGAACGTGAGTGTGCCGGCCAGCAACAGATTCATAAACAGCCTAACAAAGTAGAGCGCCGGATTCAGTTTGCGATCACGTGCATTGGCATGAGGCTGATACTGCACAAAGCTGAGGTTGGCGCCTGTGTGACATTTGCCGCAGGTCGTCACCAGGTTCGCCTTGTTGATAGGCGAACGAGGATCGGATGCCGGCAATACATCATGCGCCCCGTGGCAATCCCAGCATCGAGCCGTCTGCACGTAGCCGCCAAGTGCACCCAACTGCGAGTGGAAAGTATCCCGGTAAGTGGACAGTTTGTCTTTGTGGCACGAGCCGCAAATGGGCGTTGACTGCATGCGGAAGGCCGCTTCGGTCGGCTGCAGAATCGCGTGAGCCGTATGACAGTCCGTGCATACCGGTGCCTTCAAATCGCCGCTGGCAACGGCTTTTCCATGAATGCCGTTCTCATAGTCCGAGTCGATCTTCGCGTGGCAGCTTCCGCATGTCTTGGGAATATTGGACTTATAGGTGGGACTTAGCGGGTCTTTGTGGCTCAATATGTGATGTGATCCATGGCAACTCTGGCAATTAGCCGCCACCAGCAGGCCCTCCTTGCTCAGCGCAAACCCGTGGATGGAATCCATGTACAGTGGGTAAACATTGGGTAGGCCGTGCTTCTTCGCCATTGCCGCATTGCCGTGGCACGCGCCGCAGGTGCGAGGAATGTTAAGAGGATAGACCGCCGACCTGGGATCGCTTTTCGGGAAAATGGAATGGGCATCACCATGGCAACTGGTACAGGGATGCTCTGCTCGCGATGCATGTACACTTCCCACCAGCCCTGCCGCTTCGTCGGTGTGACAGGTCTTACACTCCACCGGCGTCACCTTGTCCGGATGCGGGTAGCCCTTGATGGCGGCATGGCAATCACGGCACTTCAAGCTACCATGAATGCTCGCGCCAAAGTTGTGCGCGTCCACGCTGATACTGTGCCCAGCCCCGTCTTGCATACCTGCGTCCGCATGGCATGTCAGACAGTCAGAGTTCGCCTGCGCCATGCCTGGCCTTGCCACCATCAGCAACGCGGCTGCAACAAATACCAGCACGGTGAAGGAAACGGTCTTCATATCGGCTCCAATCAGTTCCTACCGCTTCCAGGTGAGGGAGAGAAAGGCTATTGGCCATTCCATTCTCTCCCGGTTCACGCCGTACGGTCGGCCTTGCCTTCTGCAGCAGCTACTTCTGCAGCGTACGTATATACGAAATCACGTCCTTGATCTGCCCGTTGGTAAGTTTGCCCTTGTAAGCGGGCATCTTGCCTTTACCGTTCTCGGTAGAGGCAATAAACTGCGCGTCGGTTGCCTTGACCATCGCTGGCGCCTTGAAAGACATAACCTTCATGTTCTTTGCCATCGGCGTGGCTGCAAGCCCATCGGCACCGTGACACATGGCACATTTGGCCTTGTAAGTGGCTGCACCGGAGGTCTGCGCAAAGGCAGGCGCCGCAATCGATGCGGCCAGCAGGATCATGGCCGCTACTCTGATTCCTTGAGTCATGGAGTTACTCCTTGTCCGGAAAAATAGATGTTTTCCGGTCAAGTACCTTTGATATAGGCTGTATTGCTCTTTCGCAAGTGACACCGATCACACTTCGATAGAATCCCCCTTTTTTGCGCCTGGCCGAGGATACCCCACATTCATCCGATTTTGACCTCACTACCTAAGTCCAGACGCGGTGATGTGGGTCACTTGCCGATGAGTATCTGTTCCACGACAATATGACCGCTACTTGAGGACTCACTTATGGGAACTGTCGCGGTATCGGAAGCCAAAATCATGCTGACTCTTCCGGGGGATGCGGTACGCCAGATTCAATGGCGATTCGCTGACCGTTTCGACCTGCAGATGCTGGTCCAGTCCGCCAGAGGCGTGGCTCGGGGAACCGTGGCCAGGCTGGTAGCCGCTGGTGAGCGCAACACCCACGAGTGGACGCCCGGAAAGAGCGAGATGATGGAGGCCTTTGACCGCGCTGGAGTCACTGCGGCCTTCATGGAGCCTGAAGAGGGCGGTTTCATCGCCGGCCCCAAGAATCTGGCCTTATCGCTGGCGGCCTTCGAACTGGCCTGGGTTGATGGCGGCGCTGCAACCGCAAGCCTGGCAGGATTCCTTGCCCTGGCGCCCATCCACGAGCGCGGCACACTGGAGCAGATCAACAAGTACAAAAGCCTTTCCGCGCCTCCGCAGCCGGGTGAGGATCGCAAACCCTGGCGTGGAGCCTTCGCTCTGACCGAGCCGATTCCTTACGTGGGCGTTGACACCGGTATGCTGAGCGGCAAGATGCGCGTGGCGGAGTGGAAAGACGGTGAAGAGCCGTGGTTGCAGGTGGACAAGCGCGGCCGCTTCATCACCAACATCGCCTTTGCCAACTTCGTTACCGCCGCGGTCATCTCCGACGATCCGCGTATTAAGGGCAGTTGCATCGTAATTCTGGAGGAAACCGACGAGGGCATCTATGACCACGGAACTCCGACCAAGAAGCTGGTTCATCAGCTTTCCTCCACCGGCGATCCAATCTTCAATCTCAAGGTTCCGGCCAGCCGCATTGTGGGCGGTTACACGGTCAAAGACGGCGTCATCGTCCCCAACTACAGCCATGGTGAGATCATAGAGGCGGTTTTCCGCCGTACCCGCGTGCCTGTGGGCGTCATGACAGCAGCTAAGTTGCTCTCTGCCGTCGAGCCGGTCATCCGCTACCAGCGCAGCCGCTTCCGCGGAGCGGAGGGTGCCAGACCCGGTTCGGTGCGTTATGAACAAGGCATCCAGCAGCGAGAAGACGCTCTGCACCGCCTGGTCGACGTATGGGCCACCGGCGAGGCCGCCACCTCGCTTGGCTTTGCCGCCGCACGCCTCTTCGACGCTCTGGAACCAGTGGAAAAACGCAAAACAGCCATCATGCTCGAACGCGGTATCCAGGGCGGACGCGCGGAGATGAAGGCTCTCAAGGAAAGCGAGCAGCGCGCCATCGAGTTGCTTGGGCTCCGGCAAGACGACCCGCGCCGCGCCGAGTTCGCCTCCGACCCGCTGGTCGAGTATGTGCTTCTGGATGCCGAAGCCAATGTTCTTTGTCCGGCCACAAAACTGTGGAATACCGGCCACGGCGCCAATATGCTCCGTGAGGCGGTCAGTCTGATGGGTGGCTACGGTATCACCGAGGATTGCCCTGGTTTCCTGGCCAACAAATGGATGGACGCCCAACTCGAAGCCACTTACGAAGGCCCTGAGGCAGTACAGCGCCGGCAAATGACCATCACCATGACGTCTGAGGTCTTTCTCGCCCAGTTCCATGCATGGACCGCCGAAATGCGGCGCATCGCCTCCAGCCACCCTGACACCGGAGCCTGCACACTGGCCTCTGCCATGCAAATGTGGTCGTGGACTCTGAACCACCTGCAAAGCGCCACCGACCCGGATGGCAACAAGCTCTATCACGGGCAGCGTCAGGGCGTAACATTTGCTCTGGCCGATGCGCTCGGCTGGCTGTTGTCCTCGCGCTGCCAGATTCTCGACCTGCTGGAACTGGAATCACAGGGGACAAACGATCCGGTGGCCAGTGAAGGTCTCGATGGCACGGTGCAATTCCTTAGCGACCTATGCCACACACAGTCGGCACAAGCCGCGGGCGAGGTCTCGCGGGTCTGCGCTGAGTTAGTCTTCGGCTATAACCAGCACCCCTCTTGGGACGAGGAAGGCCACAAAGGCTGCTTCCTGACCAGCGAACTGGATGAGCTTGAGGAAACCATGCCCGGCATCTCAGCCTTCGCTGTCGATGTGCTTGCCAAGGATGGAAGCCATCCGCAAAAGGCCGGTCCCTGCGCGAGCTGCGCCGGATCGAGCGAGTTTCTGCGCCTGCAAAGCAAGCTGACTACCTGCCTGAGCGGCTCGCGGCTCGCCAAGGACCGGGCTGCGGAGGCGGTCAGTAAAGTCATGATCCCTGAAGCCTTGGACTATCCCGCATGAGCATGGAATCCCTCAATCCGGGTGCCCCAGGTCTCGCTTCTGAGACCTGGAAGACCACACATTCCGCATCACCTGAACTGGAGTTCGACCGGCCCTCGATGGAAGTGGACATCGCCTGCGCCGGCTTTGGCCCAGCCATGGGTGGCTTTCTTACCACTCTCACGCAGGCATGGAACCAGAATCCCGCCGATCCGGCCTTCGAGAGCAAGGTTGCACCGGGAATGCCTTTGCAGGTGCTCTGCTACGAACGCGCCGACGATATCTCCTCCGGAGTAAGCGGCGTGGTAACAGGCGCTAAGGGCATCCGTGCCAGCTTTCCTGAACTAAACCCCACCGAAATCCCCATGGCAGCCGAAGTCAAACAGGAGCGGGTACTTTATCTGCTTGATCCGGTTGGCGCCAGCCGGCGCTCCTTCACGCTGCGTACTGCTGATGCTGCATTGCGCGCGCTGGGCAGGCTCGCCGGGCTTCACGATCATGCCTTTGAGCTACCCTGGACACCAGCCTTTCTCAACAAGCATGGCGGGCTCATTCTTTCAATCGGTCAATTCAACCAGTGGGTGGGCTCGCAACTGATGGCGAGCGGCCTGGTGCAGATTTGGCCTGGCACACCGGTCAGTGCGCCGCTGTTCTCCGGCGAAAAGGTTGAAGGACTCCGCATGGCCGACCAGGGCGTAGACCGATTTGGCGCGCCGGCAGACGGTTTCATGGCCGGAATGGATGTGCGCGCCCAACTCACCGTGGTGGGCGACGGCCCAGTCGGCGCAGTGGGTCAAGCTCTCGATCAGCGCCTTGGCCTTCCCAAGGGGCACGCGCGCCGCGAGTGGGCTTTGGGCATAAAGATGGTCATCGAGCTGCCCGAGGACTCGCCTTTGGAACCGGGAACCGTCTGGCATACCTTTGGCTATCCGGAACCAGAAATCTTCGGCTTCCTCTATGTGCATCCTGAGCGGCTGGTCTCGGTGGGTATCTTCGTCCCTTCCTGGATGGGCGACCCCTCCCGCACCTCCTACCGCTACTTGCAGCACTACATCCAGCACCCTGCCCTTTGGAAAGTTCTTAAAGACGGAACTCTGCGTTCCTGGGGCGCTAAATCGCTCGAAGAATCGGGCAAACACGGCGAGCCATTCCTCACCGGCGACGGCTTTGCCCGCATCGGCGAGGGCTCCGGCGCAACCAACATGCTCACCGGCTCTGGCGTGGACGAGGCCTGGACCACCGGCACGCAACTGGGCGAGGCAGTTGTGGAATTGCTGCGTGCGAGACTTCCCTTCACACAGCAGAACCTGGCCGCAACCTATGAATCTCGCCGCCGCGCCAGTTGGGTCGAGCGCGGAGCAAAGGAAGCTGAGAACGCCCGCAACGGCTTCCATGGTGGCATGGTCAAGGGCATGATCGGTATGGCACTCGCCGGACTCACCGGCGGCCGGCTTTCGCTCGTCGCTCATATTCCTCCCGCGCATCGGCAGATTGCCCATTCAACCGTGAGCCTCAAAATGAAAGATGCTGTCGCGTTGGCTCTCGCAGATGGACGTCCGCTCCACGATGCCCTGCTCACCGTGCGCGGCTGGCCTGAGATTCCCTTCGATGGCCGCCTGCTGGTCACGCAACAGGATGCGCTTCTTTTGGGCGGCAAGGTGCAGGCCATGCCCGGCTTTGCCGATCATGTCGTCTTCCGTAATGCCGCACTCTGCCTCGCATGTGTTGAAAAGACCTGCATTGCCATGTGCTCCGGCCAGGCCATTACGCAAATGCCAGACGGTATGCCAGCCTTTGAACGCGAAAAATGCGTTCACTGCGGCGCATGCTTGTGGAACTGCGGACAATCGCCAGACGGTGAGCACTCAAACATCGAGTTCCGCGCTGGAGCGGGCGGACTTCACTCGGCGGAAAACTGAGTTTCACTGCCGATTTCATTGAACAGTTCAGTGGCTATAATCTTCAAGGAGACTTTCGATGAAAAAGTTCGTCGCAGTATTGTTTCTGCTGCTCTGCACTACATCTTTGATTTATGGACAGAAAACGCGATATGGGCAAGCTCCCCGGGCAAAGCAGGGAGTAAATTACCCGCTCGATGTGCATATCTCCGGAATCCATATCCGAACCTATTACGCGAGTCCGAGTTGGGTCGGTCCGAATTTTCTCGCCAAAGAACGTAACGAAGACGTGTCCTACGTGGATGCGGTTCTGAACGGAAAGAAGATCGAGTTGCTGGGAGCCTGGACATGGATACCCGGCAGCTATCAAACGCCATTGTCGCTAGGCGACTTTCAGGCGCGTCTCTTGAAGGATTCGCCGAAGACCAGCGTTGAGCCGATAGGTCAAGAGTACGAGCTACTTCTCCCGAAGGAGATCGTTTGGCGTTGCACGGTCACTGGCGTTTCCGAATAGCTTGATTGAAAAAGGGAAAGAAAAACAATGGTAACAGCAGTACACATCGTGGTTTGCGCGGGCATCGTTCCCGATCCTCTGCAAACTCTGGAGCCCATCACCGGACCCAACGGTCCGGGACTGAAAAACGAGATGGTCTTGCCGGCAGTACTCGACCCCTGGGCCGCCTGCGCTCTCTATGAAGCGGCCAGCCTAGCCACCAAAAACCCCGGCAGCAGGCTCTGGCTCGTCTCGCTCGGCCCCAAGGCCAAGCTGCAACAAGTCATGATGACCATCGCTCAAAAGGTCGCCTTCGAGCTGGTTCCCATCGACGGCCCCATCGGCGGTTTTCCCGATGCGCATTCCACCGCGGCCGTACTGGCAGAGACCATCGCTGCCCTTCCCGGCCTCGACAAAACCAGGCTCCTGCTCTTCGGCGGTTGGGAGTCGGCCACGCGCGGCGCTGGTGTGACGCTTCAGCTTGTTGGCGAGCACCTCGGCATCACCGATCAGTTTCAGGGTGTTGATCAGATCGATCTGCGCGACGACGGCTCCTTTGAGGTGCTGGAGCGCGTCGAGGGCGGCAAGCATCAGGCCTCGGTCTGCGCCGGCGCCCCCGCCGTGCTGGGCTGGGCTACCGGCAATCTCGCCGAACCGCGCAACAATCCGCAGATCGGCATGAGTAATATGCGGACGATTATGCCTGCTCTGCAAAAGGCCAAGGCCTCCAAGCTTGAAGCCAACAGTCTGCGCTACGTCTCCGCGAGCCTACCCAAACAGCAGCGCACAACCCGCGTTGAAAAGAACCTCACGCCCGACGAGATTGCAGCCGAGCTGGTCCAGTGGATTGGAGCCGAATAATGGAATCGATACTTATACTCACGCATGCAGACGAAACCGGCTCGGCGCTGACCAAAGCCTCGCTTGAAGCCATAGCCGCCGGACTGGAGCTGTCCACCCGTTTCAGCGCCCCGCTCGCCATCGGCATCTTCGCTCTAGATGCCACAAACCTATCCAAAAGTCTGCCGTCCGCAAGACTCTTGGCTGTCTCCGGCGAAGCCTTTGCTCAGGCCCGCTATGCCACCGACGCCGCTGCCTGCGAGGCTCTTTGCCGCGCGGCGCAGGCCACCATCGTGCTCGCCCCCGGCAGTTCGCGCTTCGCCCGTGTCGCCGCCGGAGTTGCGCACCGTCTCGGAGGCTTTGTCGATACGCACATCACGGCGATTGGCGGCAATGAATCCGTTGAAGCCACGCGCTGGTTCTATCGCCAGCGTGTAGAAGCTGTGATCAACCGCGACGCTCGCCCTTGGTTCCTACTGCTAGACGCGGGCACGCATCTGGCCTTTGCTGGTGAGCCGGCGGCTGCTTCCGTCGAAGAAGTTGCCGTTCAGCTTCCAGAGATTCGCACCACCGTCAGCGGCCTCCGCGCGCCGCAGCAGGACGCGCAAACCATCCGCCCCGACGCAAAAATGCTCTTTTTTACTGGCGCAGGCTGGACCAAGAAGCAGCCTGACGGCCAGATTCACGCCGCTGATGCTGGCGAGTTGATTCTCAGCTTCCTGCACCATACCAGTTCCTCGCTTGGCAGCAGCAAGTCCCTCGTGGATCAAGGGGGAGAAGGCCAGCCAGTGTTGCCCTTCCTTACCCACATGAATCAGATCGGCCAAACCGGGGCAACCCCGCGCCATGCCAAGGGCCTTTCCACCTGCTGCCACGGCGAGGAGCCGCACGTAGTGGGCTGGCGCTTCATCGGCGACCGACGCGCCATCAACCTCGATCCAAACTGCGGCTGGACGCGCGGAAAAGCCGATGTGGTCTACATCGCCGACGCCTTCCAGGTCATGAGCAAGGTCAATGCCCTGCTGGAAGCAGCGAAATCCTAGCCTCGTTTCGCTTGGCTTAATCGCAGTCTCATGAAGCCGGTGCAGATGGTTTGCCCCGGCTTCTATTTAGTTGTCAATCTGCCTGTATTTCGACATTCCGTCCTATTTGCATCCCAGCCAAGGAGCCTGGAGAGCGCACTAACCGCGCCTCTGGGCAACGTCCCCCTTTGTTCCAGTTGTGGTAATTTAGGTACGGGAGTAAGCAAAAGATATGTCGTCTATTACATCGTTTATCAAGCACCACTATCGCCATTTCAACGCCGCCGCCTTGATTGATGCAGCCGAAGCCTATAACAACCTATTGGCCTCCGGCGGTAAAATGTTCGTCACTATCGGTGGCGCCATGAGTACTGCAGAGTTGGGTCTCTCGCTGGCCGAGATGATCCGCCAGAACAAGATTCACGGAATCTGCTGCACCGGAGCCAACCTCGAAGAAGACGTCTTCAATCTTGTCGCCCACGACTTTTATGAGCGCGTTCCCGGTTATCGTGATCTCACTCCCGCGGACGAAGCCAAACTGCTTGCCCGCCACATGAACCGCGTCACTGACACCTGCATTCCAGAGATGGAAGCGATGCGGCGCATTGAGAATGAAGTACTCAAGGAGTGGGTCCGCGCCGACCAGGCCGGTGAACGCTTCTTCCCTCATCAGTTCATGTACAAGATTCTGCTCTCCGGCGATTTAGAAAAGTCCTACCAGATCGATCCAAAAAATAGTTGGCTGCTGGCCGCCGCCCAAAAGAACCTGCCCATCTTCGTCCCCGGCTGGGAAGACTCAACTCTAGGCAATATGTATGCCGGTCATTGCATCACGGGCGACGTAAAGAAGGTTCACACCGTGCGCACTGGTATCGAGTACATGATGGAGTTGGCCGAGTGGTATACGGCCACCACCGCCAAAACTCCGCTTGGTTTCTTCCAGATCGCGGGCGGCATCTCCGGCGACTTCCCCATCTGCGTCGTTCCCATGCTGCACCAGGATTTGCAACGCCCGCATGTGCCGCTCTGGGCCTACTTCTGCCAGATCAGCGACTCGACCACAAGCTATGGTTCTTACTCAGGCGCCGTGCCTAATGAGAAAATCACCTGGGGTAAGCTCGCCGAAAACACTCCCAAGTTCATCATCGAGTCCGACGCCTCGATCGTTGCGCCGCTCGTCTTTGCCTACGTGCTCGGCTGGTAGGTAAATGCCAGGTCTCAGCATCGAGGCCTGGCATTCCTGCACTCTTTCAGTCCCCAATAATCGGAAACGCCTCGATTGCACGTCCCAGCCCAATCTCCCACTTGGGCGACGCAAGTTCAGGCATCGGCTTCGCCCGGAACAACTTTTTGCATTGGTGTGCGGTCCACCTTGCCCAGGCCTTTGATTTCTTTCGCCGAGCGCTATCGGTAGAGATTCCAGTGCCCGCGTACATTTGTCTATAGAGTTTCGAGAGAAACATGAAGGCTATTCGCGACTTTAGATTGGGCGTGCAAGACGACCGTTGCCAGATAGCGCCCCAGTTATAGAACCTGTCCCACACTTTTTGTGTACGCTCTCTGATTTCGTCCGAACTCATGGTAGGATGCGGCGTAAACATCTTGGGACGCACCTCGGTTGGAATCAGCCAGTACCTGGTAATCGGCACATCGCCTACCATGGCCGGATTCAGTGCCTGCTCCTTCTCCCAGCGCGTAAAGTCCACTGTCCCAGGAAAAGGCGTCATCATCACGAACTGTGCAAACGTAATGCCCGCCTTCAGAGCCATCTCCACCGTTGCGTCGAAGGTCGCAGGCCTGTCCGTGGGCAGTCCGAAGATGAACGAGCCCAGTACATGAACTCCGTGCTCCTTGAACGTCTGCAACTGCCTGGCCAGTGCGTCCCCAGAGAGATTCCAGTCTTTGAAAACAGCCTTGAGCCCCTCAGGCGTCACCGCCTCCACTCCAACCAGCGCGCCCTTGATGTTGGCCTTGCGCATTGCATCCAGAAACTCGACGTCCTCGCCCGCTTCCATGGTGATCTGTGTATAGAACACCATGTCTTTTGGCAGCTTGGCCAGCTCTGCCATCAATTCAAAGCGTTCCGTACGAATCGCCGTCAGTTCCTCAAGCTTGGCCGTATTGTTTTGCTCTCTGGCCAGCCGCAGGTCGGTTTGCGACACCGGATAGAAGTTATCGTCGGCCAATGCGATGAATCGAAATCCAATGCGCCGCAGGTCCACAATCTCATCGATGACTTTTTGATAGCTCCTTTGCCGGGGCTTTTGTCCGTCCGTCCGCCACACACTGCAAAAAGAGCAGTGTTTCGGACATCCGCGAATGGTTTGCACTGAGGCCCACATATATTTTTCAGGAGCCATCAGATCCCAACGCGCGGCCAGAAACTGGCTACCTTCAATTCGCCCGCCTTCATAGATTCGCTCCGGCTTGCCTGCCAAGCAATCTGTCACCGCCTTGCCCCACGCAAGATCACCATCCCCGGTCACCACCGCATGTGCTTGCCCAAGTTCCAGAACTTCTTCAGGAAACAGAGTGGCGTGAATTCCGCCATAGACTACCCATGCGCCACGGCTGCGCGCCATTCTGCCTACTGCGTAACCGCGCAGGGCATTGCCCGTATGCACACTGATGCCCACAATGTCGCCGGGATGAATCGTCTCCGGCACAATCTGTTCGAGAGACTCGTCCACGAGAACAGGGTCTCCTGCCGCTCGGGGCGTCGCGGCCGCAAGCACAAACAGCCATCGGGGTGTGATCACTGCTGTACCGAAAGAATTGTCGCTTGGATTGACAAGGTGAACGCTCATTGAATCCAACCTTTCCTCGTGCGAGTGTGGTGGCCTCAGAGAGCGTCTTCGGCACATGAACAATCAGCTGCGGAGATGACTTTCCGCGCGATTGACGGTGGCGTATCTTCCCGCCTCATATTTTCCTACATTGTAAGAACGGCCCATGAACCCATGTGTGCAATATTGACCACTATTCCTTTTGCGCGTAAATAAACCTGGTGAATTGACAGACCCAACCTGTTTCTGCGTAACCACCCGATCATCTCATATCACGCCGAAGTATTGTCCTCGGAACCTTGTTCTACTCCTCTATGGCACAATATTCGCATTAGGAAAACCCCGAAATGCGGCGCATCAACACGCAAGCCGCGTTAAAACTCAAGAGGAAGATCATGCAGCGCAGAGACTTGTTGAAGATTGCGGGCGGCGGAATGGCTGTGGCGGCAACACCCATCGTAGCGGGAGCACTGGCCGTCGGTTCCAGAGCGCAGGCCGAGTCGGAAGAGAGCGCTAGGGCAGCGTCCATACCTTATCCAATCGGATTCAATGTGCGCGCTTTTGGCGCAAAAGGCGACGGCGCATCCATCGACTCGCCAGCCATCAATCGCGCAATTGACGCAGCCGCTGCGGCTGGCGGTGGAACTGTCGTCTTCTCTGCGGGCATCTACCTGAGCTACTCCATCCGGCTAAAAAGCAAAGTTGGTCTCTACCTTGACCATGGCGCCGTGATCCTGGCTGGCCCCACTCCACTCGACGGCACAAATTCCGGCGGCTACGACGCGGCCGAACCTCAGGGCACTTGTGAGCCCTATCAGGATTATGGACACAACCACTGGCACAATTCGCTGATCTGGGGCGAGGATCTCGATGGTATTTCCATCACCGGACCGGGGCTCATCTGGGGCAAGGGCCTTACCCGCGGCTGGGACAAAGAGCCTGGCATGCCCGACACCACCAAGCCCGGCGTGGGCAACAAGACCATCGCGCTCAAAAACTGCCGCAACGTGCTGCTGCGCGACTTCAAAATTCTTCAGGGAGGCTGGTTCGGCATCCTGGCTACAGGCGTTGACAACCTGACCATCGACAACCTGCTCATTGACACCAACCGCGACGGCATGGACATCGACTGCTGCCGCAATGTGCGCGTCTCCAACTGCACTGTCAACTCGCCATGGGACGACGGTATCTGCCCCAAGAGTTCCTTCGCCCTGGGCTACGCGCGGCCCACGGAGAATCTGACAGTTACCAACTGCTACGTCACCGGGGATTTCGTTCTCGGTTCTGTGCTGGACGGCACATGGAAGCGAATCGGCCCAACGCCGCATTGGACGCCCACCGGACGTATCAAGTTGGGCACTGAGTCCAACGGCGGCTTCCGCAATGTAACCATCTCCAACTGCGTCTTTGAAAGCTGCCAGGGCTTTGCTCTCGAAAGCGAAGATGGTGCGTTGATTGAAGACATTACCTTCACCGGCATCACCATGCGCGATATCCGCAGCGCTCCGCTCTTTCTGCGTCTGGGCACGCGCATGAGAGGCCCCAGCGACGCCAAGCCCGGCGTATTGCGGCGCGTAATCCTGAGCGACATCACCAGTTCCAGAGCATCACAGTTGCCTTCCATCCTAAGCGGCGTTCCCGGCCATCCCATCGAGGATATTAAGATCAGCGACATCTTCCTCGAACAGGTGGGTGGCGGCTCTGCGCAGATGGCCGCCCTTGATCCCGAGGAACGCGAGTCCGCATATCCCGAGCCGGATATGTTCGGCAAGTTGCCGGCCACCGGCTTCTTTCTGCGCCATGTGCACAATTTGGAAATGAGCAATGTTGAGGTCGCCACACGCGCCGCCGACGCGCGCCCGGCCTTCTGGCTCAAGGATGTGGTGGGCGCGGACTTTTTCCGCTTGCGCGTGCCCCAGGGTGCGGCGCCCGCCTTCGATCTCCGCCTAGTCAAAGAGTTCCGCAGCTTCGGTAGCCGCCAACTTGTCGACGCAACCCTCGAAAGTGCGGACCGGCGCAAAATATAGCGGCAGTCCGAGCCGTTCACCCTACCTGGCTGCACTCTTCTACTGGAATTGCCACCTGCTCGACGATCTGTAGCCCAAAGCCTTCCAGCGCCGGAATGTGCATCGGCGTATTCGAGAGCAGGCGGATGCGCTGGATACCCAGATCCGACAGTATCTGCCCACCCAGGCCGATGGCGCGCAAGATACGCCCAGAGCGGTCCCGCGAGCCTTCGCGCGCGCGCAGTTCCCGGTGCAAAATCAAACGTCCCGTGTCTGTTGACACCTCGCCGGGTACTGCCACCACTCCGCCAGGCTCAAAGACTTCAGCCGGTGTGTGATCAATCTCGAAACCGCGCGAGGTGTTGTGCAGGTAGAGCACCACGCCACACCCCTCCTCGGCAATCATGCGCATGGATTGTTCAAGGGTCTCGCGGCAGCGGCAATCAGCGGCAAACACATCCCCAGCTGTGCAACGGGTATGTACCCGGACCAGCACGGCGCGGCTGCAATTGTGCTGAGCTGATCCCAATTCTACAGGCAAAGCTCCGCCCACTGAGCAAGTGCCTTTTGCCGGTCCTCCTAGGAACGCGGGACAGTCCGCGCAAAGGTCGCCACGTACCAGTGCAATGTGACTCTCGCCCCCGTTCACCTCGCTTTCGTAGGCAATCATGCGGAACTCGCCATAGCGGGTCTGGATGCGGCTCTCGCCTGCGCGAACGATATACCTCTCGTGGCGTAGCCGGTAGCGGATCAACTCGGCCACGGTCAGTATCGTCAATCCATGTTCCTTGCAAAACGGAATCAGGTCTGGAATGCGCGCCATCTCTCCGTCATCCCGCATAATCTCGCAAATGACTCCAGAAGGGTTCAAGCCGGCCAGCCGGGCCAGGTCCACAGATGCCTCTGTTTGTCCGGCGCGTACCAGCACGCCGCCCTTGCGGGCCCGCAGCGGAAACACATGACCTGGCCGCGCCAGGTCTGAATAGCTTGAGCCAGGATCGATCGCAGTACGAATGGTATGAGAGCGGTCGGCGGCAGAAATGCCCGTAGTGACCCCCTCGCGCGCCTCAATGGTCTCGGTAAACGCTGTACCGAAGCGTGAGGAGTTCTGCTGCGTCATGGGAAACAGACGTAGATGGTCGGCGCGTTCCTCTGTGAGCGTGAGGCAGATGAGGCCACGGCCGTAGCGGGCCATGAAGTTGATTGCCTCGGGGGTCACAAACTCGGCAGCCAAAGTCAGGTCACCCTCGTTCTCCCGGTCCTCGTCGTCCACAACTACAACCATGCGACCGGCGCGAATCTCGGCTACCGCGCCGGGTACGTCGGTAAAAGGGGGCTCGAATATGCGTGTATTTTGGGGCATGGCAACTATCTCATTCTCGCCCATCGCAGCGGTAAACAGCAAAGGCGCTCTCCCAGACATGCAAAAGCGCCACCCGCAGGCGGCGCTTTTTCTGGATCAGAAACAGGAAAAAGGCTTACAACGTCGATTCGATCTCAAAACCCCAGGCCTCGAGCAGTGCCTCGGGGATATACTTGGAATTCTTGTTCCGACGAGCCCACTCCCGCAGGCGGGTGGACCTGATGTACTGGTCCGGGCTAAGTTTGAACTCCTTGACGATCTGTTCAAAGGAGGTCACAGTGGGCACAACCGGGCCAATGGGCTCCGGCTTGCCCCAATTCGGATTTCCACGACGCTTTGCCATCGATTTAGTGTCCTTGAAAGAGAGTGATTTACTGATACATCCTCGGACACAGTGTGGGGGGGTGCTGTCGGTCCTAAGGAAACTCTACTGTCTTATTTTACGGATATTTTCTCCAAAAATCAATAGCAAAATGCAGAATCGATCAACCTGGTCCCGACCTCTTCATTGTTACAAAACAAACCTTTATCTAATTGTTTCAAAAGGAGATATAAAGAACGATCAAGCTAAAGCCAGGAGCCCGTTGCACTGCTTCTATAATAGAAATCCAATACCCTTCCATTTGAAGGCGGCAGGATACTCTTATGACAATATCCCGGCGAATACTGGCAACCTGCCTGCTGCTCCTGGCTGGCGCTGCCGCGCACTCCGAAGCAGTCGAGCTGAAGGTGAGCCGCGACGCCTTGCAGCGGACCCTGAAGCAGCAGCTTTTCAGCGCTCCCGATGGCCGCTATTACCTCAAGGGCAATGCGCAATCCGCCTGCTTTGTCTATGCAGAAGACCCGCAACTGAGCTTTGTTCAGGACCGCATCGTGGTGAGGGTTAAGACCCACGCCAAGCTGGGCGCGCACCTGCATGGCGCTTGCCTGGGTATTGTGCTCTCGCCCGTAGCCGAGGTCTCCCTGGCGCCCGACGGCCAAGGAGAAACCATCGGATTCCGCGACGCGCGCATGGACCGGGTAAGCGATCAGCGTGAGTTGAACTTTCTGCTCTCCCCCTTTCTCAGCCGTCAAATACCGTCCAACATGAAGGTCAATGCCGCCGAACTGCTGCGCAAGGCGCTCCAGGGCTCTACCGCATCCTCCGGGTACAAGGTAACCCTAGAGAAGCTCAAGATCTACTCCATGCATATCGAGGACGACAACCTGGTGGTCGATGCGGATGGCGATGTGAGCATTAAGTAGCTGAGCAGGCTGAACTCCTGCCGCCCTCATCGCTTGACGTGCGCCCCAGGCCTCTGCTCTACTCTTTTCAACGTCATGCACTTGGTCAGCGCCAATTCGCGTCACATCCATACCCTGCGCGGCGTTGTGCCTTGTCCCGCGTTTCGAATTAGCAGATCCAATCCACGCGCGGGAAAAAAAGCCTGACGAACCAGACTCGGAATTCAGCAGCACACAGGCCACCACCCGCAAGCGCGGATGGTGGCTTTTTTATCCCTGACCATTTCATTTAGCAGAGGAGATCTATTGGAATCCGTCACTCTTTCTAGCATTCAGGCGGCACGTGCCCGCATCGGCGACTCCATTCACCTTTCGCCCTGCCAGTTGTCCCACCACCTCTCCGAGCTGACCGGACTGCCCCTGCACCTGAAGCTTGAAAACCTGCAACGGACCGGCTCCTTCAAGGAGCGTGGCGCGCTCAACAAGTTGCTCACGCTCAGCGAGACTGAGCGCAAGCGCGGCGTTATTGCGGCCAGTGCCGGCAATCACGCTCAAGGCGTTGCCTTCCACGCCTCTGCGCTCGGCATTCGAGCGCAAATCGTCATGCCTCTGGCCACGCCGCAGGTAAAAGTGGCAAGCACGCGCGGCTACGGAGCAGAGGTCATCCTCCATGGCGCCAGCTACGACGAAGCCTGCGAAGAAGCCCTGCTCCGGCGCGTCCAGGAGGGACGTACCTTCATCCATCCTTTTGACGACCCCCAAGTCATCTCGGGCCAAGGCACCATCGGCCTCGAGTTGCTTGAACAAGTGCCGGACATCGAAGCCGTCGTGGTTCCCATTGGCGGCGGCGGTCTCATCGCCGGCGTTGCCTGCGCCCTCAAGGAGACAAATCCAAAAATCCGCGTCGTCGGCGTCGAGCCGGAGAAGCTACCCTCCATGCTGCGCGCCCGCGAAACCGGCGCTCCCGTCACCATAGCTGCTGAGGCCACCATCGCAGACGGCATCGCCGTCCGCCGCTGCGGCGACATCACCCTGCCCCTCGTCTCCCGTTATGTGGACGAGATTGTTACCGTCGACGACGAAGAGATTGCCAGCGCCATTCTCATGCTTCTGGAGCAGGAAAAGACCCTGGCTGAAGGCGCGGGTGCCGCCGCATTGGCCGCGGTCGTACAGTCCAAGACCAATCTTCGTCATCGCCGCACTGTGGTGCTGGTCTGTGGAGGCAACATCGATGTCACGCTCCTAGCCAAGATCATCGAGCGCGGCCTGGTTAAAGACGGTCGTCTTCTGCGCATTCGCGTTTACCTCCAAGACCGTCCCGGCGCCCTGCTGCAGCTCACGCAGATCCTGGCTCGTGAGCGCGCAAACATTGTCGAGACCATCCACAACCGGGCGTATTATGGCGTCAGCCTGGGAGAAACCGTGATCGACGTAACCATAGAGACCCGCGGCGCTACTCATATTACCGCCATCAGCCACGCTCTGCGCGAGGCCACCTTCCGCTTCGAGCGCATTCAATAGGAGCCATGTGTACACGCCCAAGTTCAACCAGATTGCCGACCGTACCATCCTTATCGAGGCCATGCGGACTTACTCCTTCGCGATCCTCTTCGGCCCGCAGGCGAGTGCAGAGGCGCCCGCGCCCCTGGTAGCCACACATCTGCCGCTGGTCGTCAAAGACGAGGGCGAACATGGCCTGATCGAGGGCCACTTCGCCCGCGCCAATCGCCACTGGCAAGCCCTCGCCGGACAAGAGACGCTGGTCGTCTTCCCAGGCCCGCACAGCTACGTCTCGCCCACTCTGTACGTCGATCCGCTCTCGGTCCCTACCTGGAACTATATCGCTGTCCACGCCTATGGAACCCTCACGCTTATTGAAGATGAAGCCGGTAAAGACGCACTGCTCTCCGGACTGATCCAGTCCTACGAGCCTGCTTTTCTAGACAAGTGGCGCACCATGCCCCAAGCCTTCCGCCGCTCCATGCTGGCCGGTATTGTGGGCTTTCGGATCCCCATTGCGCGCATCGAAGGTAAATTCAAAATCAGCCAGAACCGCGATGAAGCAGAACGCCGAAATGTGCAGGCAGCACAAGCTGCCGGAACTACTGACCAGCAGGCGCTGGCCGCCTGGATGGCCCGCCTGATCGAGTAGCTCAGTGACCATGTAATTTTGTAATCGCGCCAATGAGTCTGGGTGCCCTAGGTCTCGTTTTTGAAACCTGGGAGACTACTATATGCGTTCGTGGTACTAGGTGCGTCTGCACGCTCGCCCTTCAGCGCCACAACTCTGCCTCATCGCCTCAAAATCATGTAAAGTTCTGAACGGAATGCGATGCAGACCTGCTCGCATTCAAGCCAATACGAGGATCAAGCTCATGCGCAAATTTCTGATTGTTCTCTGCCTCTTGTCCACGACGTTTCTTCCCTCCTCGGCGCAATCTTCCGCGCACTCTGACTGGAAGGCGAAGGTAGCTGAGATCATGCCCCTGCTCGGCCATCGCAACTGGATTCTGATTGTAGACTCGGCCTATCCCCTTCAGACAGGTCCTGGAATTGAGACTATAGAGACCAACGCCAACCAGTTGGAGGTCGTCCGGCACGTCCTGTTCGCCATCAATAGGTCGATTCATGTGCGGCCCGACATCTCAATGGACGCTGAGTTGCCCTTTGTGCCCGACAAGGACGCACCAGGAGCCTCGGCCTATCGCACTGAAATCTCCAGTCTTCTCCGTGGCTACCAGGTTGAATCGCAGCCGCACAACAAGATCATTGCCAGCATTGCGGAAACTGCCACTCAGTTTCACGTTCTGGTACTTAAAACAAACATGACCATCCCCTACACCTCGCTCTTCATCCGTCTCAACTGCAAATACTGGAGCGACGATGCGGAAACGCGTATGCGCGCCAGAATGACCGCGCCAGGCTCATCCCATTGAAAGCAAGCAAAAGCTGCCAGCCATTCGTTGCAAACATCGCTCCTCAACGCCTTTGTCTTTGCTATACTTGTAAAGTTCACCCAGTGCGGAGGTGGCGAAATTGGCAGACGCACCAGCTTGAGGTGCTGGCGCCGCGAGGCATAGGGGTTCAAGTCCCCTCCTCCGCACCAAAGATTTTTGTGCCGGTCTACCCGGACGGACTTGGAAAGCAGCCTAAGAAATGCATATTTTTCTCTACTTCGTTATCGTCCTGCACATCATTGTGTGCCTTTTCCTGATCGGCGTGGTCCTCCTGCAGCAAGGCCGCTCGGCCGACTTGGCCGGCGCCTTCGGTGGCCAGGGTTCGCAGACCGCCTTCGGTCCGCGCGCTGCGGCCAACGTGCTTACTCGCCTCACCACCTGGTCGGCTGTCATTTTCTTGCTCACCTCCGTATGCCTGACGATTCTCTATGTCCGTTCCACCGGCTCACGCTCGGTTCTTGATAACAGCCGTACGGCCCCTGCTTCAGCACCTGCCAAGTCCGGCAAATAACAGTCTTTTAGTTATTTCGATCAACCAACGGCAGGCCACTTGGTCTGCCGTTTTCTATTCTTATAAAAGCTAGAGCGTTTTCGATTTAAGTGTTTACATATCCGCAAGAGGCGAAGAAGTT
>VFSW01001702.1_pt1 | contig 33493 bp, 26 predicted proteins | sample 5358111 | NCBI WGS metagenome assembly VFSW01 (sample SAMN11554181, study PRJNA540505) | mine drainage metagenome | isolation source: sediment from site ElyBrook_90M | place: USA: Ely Copper Mine, Vershire, VT | collected 2017
GCTTCCTTTCATGACCGCAAGGCCCAGAACCCCTCCCGCATCCCTCCGGACGCGCAGCACGCCGCCGAACCCATGAAAAACGCCGCGTAAAGCACACCACTTGGCGGCGTACGTCTTCCACCCACGCCGGCGGAGAGCGGAGCCGCGCGAGGAATTATGCGAGCCGTTCGGCGCTCGAGTAAACGTTGAAGGTCCGGTTGCGAACGAAGCCGGCCAGCGTCCAAAGAGTGTCTGAACGCACGGATAGATCCGCCCTGGCGCCGAAGTGTTTAGGATCGCGAGATCGGAGCCCCTTACGACCCCAGCGGCGGATTTCGAGTCAGAAGTCCGTTTGGGGAAGTTGACCGGATTCGTAGCTTTGGACGGCTACGACGGCAGCTCGCAGTCAACGAGTAAATTGTCAGCCGACGAGGGTGTCGTATTCTGAGTGTGCGCCGATCCAGAACCAGAGCACTCCGTCCGGCGCGTCAACACCGATCGCCCGTTAGAGCAGGCCCACACGAGCCGACCAGAACCTCCCGACCGTCTTGAAATGTAGCGACGGATGTCGCGGATCGCGTTTGAGCAGGACGAAGGCTCGGTCGGCTAGTTCCCTCGCGGGTACGGGCAGCGCGCCGTAGCGCTCCCAGAAGGCCGGGGAGGCGCGGTGGATCAAAGTTCGCTTGAGCGGCCGGCGGCGTGATCGTTTAGCGCTTTCTCGGCCAGGCTGTCCAGCTTTCCGGCTTTGACGTCAGCCTCGAACTGCCGATCCCAGGCGCTCGCATCAAATTGAGCGAACCAGTTGCGAAAAGCCGCGAGTTCCGCCGAAGAGAGCTTACTGATCTGGCTTTCGATCTTCTCCACGCGGCTCATGAAGCAACCCCTCTCCACTCTAGCGGGCTCACGGACGTCATGATCCCGACAGGCCCGCCATGACGGATCCCGCTGGCGCCACGGCGCCGGCCATTCTCCCCAGGTCCGCTTCCGGGAAGGTGCAGACCACGTTGCCGTCTAGCGGCTCGTAGAAGCACCTTCTATGCACGCCTGGGATGACGGCCGGCGCATGAGCACCCCAGGGATAGACACAGTCCATGGGACGGCCGGTGGGAATATCTCAGCAACGGGGGGCCGTTGCGCCGACAGCTTTGACTTACTCCGCCATCGAAAGCCCCCGCCTCACGGAATCGTCTTCAAGAACTCCGCGGCGACTGCGGCGGGCGGGCGGTGATTACGGTCGACCTCGGCGTTCATAGCGCGCATCGCATCCGCCGGGATCTTACCCGATAACTCGCCGAGCGCGGCTTCGAGGCCCGGGACGCGGGCGAGCGTGTCGAAGCGCACGACATACGACGCCTGATACGGCGGGAACGCGTGTTGGTCGTCGCGCAGCGCGACAAACCCCGGATCGGTGAGCGCGGCGTCTGTTGTGTCGCCGGCGGCCATCGAGACCTTACCCTGGGTGAGCGCCCGATAGAGCAGGCCGAGCTCCATGCCGCTCGGGCCGGCGGTGAACTGCATGTCCGGATACTTGGTCAGCAGCGCGCGGAAGCCGTCGGGCCGCTCGAGAAACTCGTAGCCGCAGCCGAGCGTCCAGCCCGGCTGCTTGACCGCATCGCTCAGCGTCTCGAGATGCGCGGCGCGCGCCTTGGCCGCGGTCACCACCATCGCGAAGCCGTCGTCGAAGCCGAGCGGCGCCATCCAGCGAAGCTGCATCGATGTGGCGAACTCGGCGCGCACCTGATCGAGCACGGCCTCGGGCGTGGTGAAGTCCTCGTGATGCAGCAGCGACACGTAGGCGGCGCCGGTGTACTCGGGATACAGGTCGATCTGCGCGTCGCGCAGGGCCTGAAACGCGAGCAGCGTGCCGCCCACACTCAGCCGCCGGTCGACGCGCGCGCCCAGCCGCCGCTCGATCTGCTGCGCGGCGATCTCGCCCAGGATCGCCTGCTCGGTGAAGTTCTTCGAGCCGACGGCAATGCGCGGCTTCTGGGAGCAGCCGGCCGCGACAAGACAGGCCGTCAGAGCGGCGCAAACTGCGTTTCGATCCACCCAAGCCCTCCATCGGCGGGCACGGCGCCGGCCAGAATCCGTGTCGTATCCACCGTCGCGATACCGCGAAAAATAACGGCGCCGATCCAGACAGCCAGCACCGCAGCCGCGGACTGCGATGCACCCACGCGCCAAGCGGCAGCCCGGCCGCGGCCGCGATCGCCGCCGCGTGAGAGCATCTGGCCCGCTAACACGCGGCTCATGCTACCACGATATCCCGATCCCGCCCGCTTCCCCGCGCGCCCATCTCCGCCGAATGGTTTGGAATAAAGCCTTCCGCTCGATGCATCATAGAAACGAGAGGCGTCATGTTGATCCTGAAATCGTCCCGCATTCGATCCTCCGAGATTACCCCTCGCAGCGTGTATCTGAGCCGCCGCCGGTTTCTGGCGGGCTCGGCCGGCCTGGCCGCTTCGCTCGCGGCGGCGCGGCGCGCCGAAGCGAAATTCGCGGACCTGAAAAAAAGCCCGTTCAGCACCTCGGAGCCCGAGACGCCCTTCAACGTCGTCACCGGCTACAACAATTACTACGAATTCGGCACCAGCAAGGACCAGCCGGCGAAGCTCGCCCACACGCTTCTGACGCGTCCTTGGACGGTGAAGGTGGAAGGCGCGGTGGCCAAGCCGAAAGTGTTCGACATCGACGAAATCATGAAGCTGGCGCCGCTTGAGGAGCGTATCTACCGCCATCGCTGCGTCGAGGGCTGGTCGATCGTCGTGCCCTGGATCGGCTATTCGCTCAGCGAGCTGCTGAAGCGCGTAGAGCCGGCTTCGAAGGCCAAGTTCGTCGCGTTTCAAAGCCTGTACGACCCGAAACAGATGCCCGAAGGCCGCTACGCCGGCATTCCGCTGCCCTACGTCGAAGGTCTGCGCATCGACGAAGCGATGAACCCGCTGGCGCTGCTCAGCGTGGGCCTGTACGGCGATATCCTTCCGAACCAGAACGGCGCGCCGGTGCGGCTCGTGCTCCCGTGGAAGTACGGCTTCAAGAGCATCAAGTCGATTGTCAAGATTCGCCTCGTCGACAAACAGCCGCCTACCACCTGGAACATCGCCAACGCGCACGAGTACGGCTTCTATTCGAACGTCAACCCGCACGTCGATCATCCGCGCTGGAGCCAAGCCACCGAGCGGCGGCTGGGCGACTTCTTCAAGCGCCCCACGCTGATGTTCAACGGATACGGCGACCAAGTGGCCAGCATGTACGCAGGCATGGACCTGAAGAAATACTTCTGAGCCATGCCGAAACCCGCCGTTACGATCCGGCGCGTCAAGCCGCTGGTGTTCGCCCTGGGCCTTGCGCCCGCGGGGCTGCTCGTGTGGAAGGGGCTGCACCAGGACCTGGGCGCGAACCCGGTCGAGTTCATCACCCACGCGACCGGCGACTGGACAATGCGCTTCCTGCTGCTCACGCTCACCGTCACGCCCGCGCGCCAGCTTGCCGGGCTGCCCGACCTGATCCGCTTCCGGCGCATGCTGGGCCTGTTCGCGTTCTTTTACGGCACGCTCCACATGCTGACCTATCTCTGGCTCGATCAGTTCTTCAACGTCGATAGCATTCTCAAGGACGTCGTGAAGCGCCCGTTCATCACCGCGGGCGCCACCGCGTTTCTCTCGATGCTGCCGCTTGCGCTCACTTCGACGACGGGCTGGATCCGGCGCCTTGGCGGCCGCCGGTGGCAGCGGCTGCATCGGCTGGTGTACCTGGCGGGCGCGGCGGCCGTGATTCATTACTACTGGCTCGTAAAGAGCGATGTGCGTCTGCCGCTGCTCTACGCGGGCATCCTATGCGTGCTGCTCGGCTGGCGCGTGGCGCGGGCCGTGTGGAAGCGAAAGCCGCGCCCGCGCATGGCCGCTTCCGTAGCGCGCTGAGTTTCAGCCGTCGCGATACGCTGGGGTGGATGGCAAACGCACCGGCCGTTCGAGCGCCGCGCGGGCGCGAGATGAGCTGCAAGGGCTGGCATCAGGAGGCGGCGCTCCGGATGCTCATGAACAACCTCGATCCCCATGTCGCCGAGCGCCCCGGCGACCTCGTCGTCTATGGCGGCACGGGCCGCGCCGCGCGAAGCTGGGAGTGCTTCCACGCGATCGTCCGCTCGCTGCGCGCGCTCGCGAACGACGAAACGCTGCTCGTGCAATCGGGCAAGCCCGTCGGCGTGTTCCGCACGCACGAGCTCGCGCCGCGCGTGCTGATCGCGAACGCGAACCTTGTTGGCCATTGGTCGAACTTCGCCGAGTTCCATCGCCTCGAACAGCTCGGTCTCACGATGTACGGCCAGATGACCGCGGGCTCGTGGATCTACATCGGCAGCCAGGGCATTGTGCAGGGCACGTACGAGACCTTCGCCGCGGCGGCCGGGCGGGACTTCGGCGGGACGCTCGCCGGGCGCCTCATCGTCTCGGGCGGCATGGGCGGAATGGGCGGAGCGCAGCCGCTCGCCGCAACCATGAACGGCGCCTGCTTCCTCGGCATCGACGTCGACGCGCGGCGCATCCAGCGCCGGCTCGATACCGGATACTGCGATCGCATGACGCATACCCTCGACGAAGCGCTCGCGATCGTACACGATGCGCGACGCGCCGGCCGCGCGGTATCCGTGGGCCTGGTTGCCAACTGCGCCGACGTGCTGCCCGAACTGGTGAGGCGCGGCGAAGCGCCGGATCTGGTCACCGATCAGACCAGCGCGCACGATCCGCTGCAGGGATACGTGCCGAACGGTATGACGCTCGACGAAGCGCTTGAGTTGCGCTGCTCGCGGCCCGGCGAGTACGTGAAGCGCTCGATGGACGCGATGGCCGTGCATGTCCGCGCGATGCTCGCGCTGAAACGCATGGGCTCGGTTACGTTCGATTACGGCAACAACATCCGCACGCAGGCCCACCTGGCCGGCGTCGAGGACGCCTACGACATTCCCGGCTTCGTGCCCGAATACATCCGCCCGCTGTTCTGCGAAGGCAAAGGGCCGTTCCGCTGGGCCGCGCTTTCGGGCGACCCCGAAGACATCCGCGCGACGGACCGCCTGGCGCTCGATCTGTTCCCGCGCAACGCGGTCCTCGCGCGCTGGATCCGGCTCGCCTCCGAACGCATTCAATTCCAGGGCCTGCCCGCGCGCATCTGCTGGCTCGGCTATGGTGAGCGCGCGGAGTTCGGCGTCGCGATGAACGATTGGGTTAAGTCCGGGCGGCTCAAAGCGCCGATCGTGATCGGCCGCGATCATCTCGATACCGGCTCGGTCGCCTCGCCCTACCGCGAGACCGAAGCGATGGCCGACGGCTCGGACGCGATCGCCGATTGGCCGCTGCTGAACGCGCTATTGAATACCGCGGCCGGCGCGTCGTGGGTGTCGATTCACAACGGCGGCGGCGTGGGCGTCGGCTACTCGCAGCACGCGGGCATGGTGGTGGTGGCCGAAGGCAGCGACGAATGCCGCGGCCGGCTCGAGCGCGTGCTGACCACCGACCCCGGCTCCGGCATCGCACGCCACGCCGATGCCGGCTATGAACGCGCGATCGAAGTGGCGCACGAGCGCGGCATCGCGCTGCCCATGCGGGACGCGCGCGAGTGAGCGCGCTCGCGCTGGTCAACTGCTCCGAGGTCGTTACGCTCGCGGGCCCGCCGCGGCCGCGCACCGGCAGGGAGATGCGCGAGCTGGCCGTGATTCGCGACGGAGCGGTGCTCATCGAGGACGGACGCATCGCCGCCGTTGGCCCGCTCCGTGAGATCGAGCGCCGGCTGAGCGCGAACTGCCGCGTCATCGACGCCGGAGGACGCGTCGCGATGCCCGGCTTCGTCGACGCGCACACTCACGCGGTGTTCGCCGGAACGCGCTGCGGCGAGTTCGAGCGGCGCACGGAAGGCGCGTCGTACGAAGACATCGCCGCCGCGGGAGGAGGCATTCTCGACACGGTGCGCCAGACGCGCGCCGCGGACGAAGAGACGCTGCTCGCGGCCGCGCGCCGGCGCGAGGACTGGTTCCTCCGCAACGGCACGACCACCGCCGAGGCGAAGTGCGGCTACGGGCTGTCGCTCGAAGACGAGATCAAAATCCTGCGTGTCATCCGGCGTCTCGGTGACGCCGGGCGTATCTCGTGGGTCCCGACCTTTCTCGGCGCGCATGCCGTGCCCGAGGAATACCGAGGCCGGCGCTGCGAGTATGTGGAGCTCGTCACGGAGACGATGCTGCCCGCGGTCGCCGAAGAGGGCTTAGCGGACTACTGCGACGTGTTTTGCGAGCCGTCGGCGTTCCCGGCCGGGGATGCGCGCGTGGTGCTTCGCAAAGCCGCGTCGCTTGGGCTCGGCCTGCGCATTCACGCCGATCAACTCACGCGCTCGGGCGGCGCCCAACTTGCCGCGGAACTGCGCGCGGCCACCGCGGACCATCTCGAACAGACGGACGCGGCGGATATCGAGGCGCTGCGCGCGGCCGGCGTTCAGCCTGTGTTGCTACCCGGCTCCGTCTACGCGCTGGGCAGGACGCGCTACGCGCCGGCGCGCGCGATGATCGACGCTGGACTCGCCGTCGTCGTCGCCACCGATTTCAATCCCGGCTCCTCGCCCACGCCGTCGATCCCGATGGCTCTCTCGCTCGCTTGCACGCAGATGAACATGACGCCGGCCGAGGCCGTCACGGCGGCGACGATCAATGCGGCCTGTAGCCTCGGTCTCGGCGCCGAGGCCGGCTCGCTCGAAGCCGGCAAACGCGCCGATGTGGTGATTCACGACTGCCGCGATTGGCGCGAGATCGTCTGTTTCTTCGGGGTCGAGCACGCCTGGCTGGTCGTCTCGCGCGGCGTTATCGCGTGGCGCGGCTGACCGCGTCCGCCGCGATCGGGAACGCGTCGCGGATGTGCGCGATGCGCACCGGTGTGTCGAACACGACGCTCACCACATCGAACCGCACGCGATCATACGGCACGCCCGCGCGCATCGCATACGACCACGCCGCGCGCCGCAGGCTGGCGATCTTCTCCTCGCCAATGGCCCGCTCCGGGCTGCCGAACTCCTCCGTCGCGCGCGACTTCACCTCGACCATCACCAGCGCGCCCGTCTCCACCGGGCCGTCCCAGGCCACGATGTCCAGCTCGACGCTGCCTTCCTCGCGCCGCCAGTTGCGCGCCACCACCGTCATCCCGCGCCCCCGCAGGTAGCGATGCGCCAGGTCCTCGCCCCGCGCGCCCATCGCGTGCGCCGCGTTCCCGCTCCGCCGCCGCGCGCGGTCGCGCACACCGTCCGCCCATCGGTACAGCCAGCTCAGCATCTGCGTCCGCCTCAAATCGCCTCGAACTCGAAGTCCATCACTTTGCCGCGAATGATGAAGCACAGGTAATACTCCCAGAAGCGGCGGAAGCGCGGGAACCGGTTCACCAGCGCCTCGAAACCCAGCCACCGCCAGAATGCTAGTAGCCGCACATGTACCGAAATCTCGCGGAACCGCCGCTTCGAGTAGTAGCCAAAGCCGGCGTTGTCCTCCCCGAAGTAGCGGAACGAGAAACTGTTCAGATGCCAGCGGTGCGTCGGATCGCAGAACGAACTGAAGTCGGTGTAGTGCGGCGTCGCGACGATTACGCGCCCGCCCGCGCTGGTCAGGCGGTGGAACTCCTCCATGGTGCGGATGACGTCGCTCACGTGCTCGATGACGTGGATCGCGCGCACGCAGTCGAAGGCGCCATCGCGGAATGGATACGGGAAGCGGTCCAGGTCGCACAGCACGTCGGCGCGCGTGCCGGCGATGCGGTCGATGCCGACCGCTCCCGGATACTTGTTGACGCCGCAGCCGACGTCGAGAATGCGGCGCGGCGCACCGTCTAGCCCTGCTGGGCGAGGCTCAGGCATTGCTCCAGTGTATCGACGGCGAAATCGGCCTGATCGCGCGTAATCACCAGCGGGGGGCAGAGACGGATCGCGTTGCGTCCCGCGCCGAGCACCAGCAGTCCGCGGTCGAAGCACATGCGCTCGACGCGGTCGCGGATCTCCGGCGCGCGTTCGCGCGTTTCCTGGTCGCGTACGAACTCGATGCCGATCATCAGCCCGCGCCCGCGCACCTCGCCGACGACAGGGAAACGCGCGGGCCAGCCCGCCATGCGCTCGAGCATGTGCCGGCCGATGCGCGCCGCGTTGTCAATCAGCTCGGTTTCAAGCAGCTCGATGGTCGCAAGCGCCGCGGCCACGGCGACCGGGTTGCCGCCGAACGTCGAGGCGTGCGCGCCCGGCTTCCAGTCCATCACCTCGGCTCGCGCCACCGTCGCGCCCAGCGGCAGCCCGCTCGCGATGCCCTTGGCGACGGCCAGGATATCCGGCTTGAATCCGAAGTGCTCGGACGCCCACATCCTGCCCGTGCGGCCCATGCCGCTCTGCACTTCGTCGGCGATCAGCAGCAGGCCGTGCCGCTTGGCCAGCGCCTGCAGCTCGTCGAAAAATTTCGCTGGCGGCACGACGTATCCGCCTTCGCCCTGGATCGGCTCGACCACAATCGCCGCCACGTCCTCGACGGGCAGAATCGTCTCGAACAAACGCTCGGCCTGCTGCAAGCACTCGACGCGGCAGGTTTCGACGCGCCGATTCACCGGGCAGCGATAGCAGTACGGATACGCGATATGATGCACGCCCGGCACGAGCGGGCCGAAGCGTTTGCGTTGCACCACCTTACTCGCGGTCAGCGACAGCGCGCCAAGCGTGCGCCCGTGAAAGCCGCCGAGAAACGCGACGAACCCGCTGCGCCCCGTGTGGTAGCGCGCCATCTTCAGCGCCGCCTCGACCGCCTCCGTGCCCGAGTTGCCGAACGTCACGCGGTGCGCGCCGCCCGCGGGCGCGAGTCGCGCGAGCTTCTCCGCGAGTTCGACCATGTTCTCGTAATAAAAATCCGTACCCGACATGTGGATCAGCTTCGCGGCCTGATCCTGAATCGCGCGCACCACCTTCGGATGGCAGTGGCCGGAGGCGACCACCGCGATGCCGGCGTTGAAATCGAGAAACCGGTTGCCATCGATGTCTTCGACGATCGCGCCCTCGCCGCGCTCCGCCACCAGCGGATAGCTGCGCGTATAGGCGGGCGACAGAACAGCGCCGTCGCGCGCGATCACCGCCTGGGCGCGCGGCCCCGGCAATGGCGTAATCAGATGTGGCAGTCCGGGACGGACTGCTTCACTCGTGAGCATGAAAATTCTCCTCGTACATGGCTTACTTCGACGAAGGCCGCGGGGGGAGAAGTTAGTCGGAGCCGAACAGCGACGGGCGTGCGTTGGATGGGCGGGAAGTGGCCATGGCTGTACCGTCTGCTTTAAGTGTAGCGCGGGGCGCAAGCGCCGCTTACAGTGGCTCGCGCCAGAAGCGCTGCGCCCAGGCCCACAGCGCGGCCGGAATCAGCATCGCGGCGCCGGCCAGCATCGCCACGCGCGCGATCGGCATCCCCGCGTCGATCAGCAGGCCGGCCGCGAGGCTCGACGCGGACATCGTCAATACGGCGAAGCCGAACTCGGCCGAGAAGACGCGACCGCGGAAGCGGTCCTCGGTCTGAAGCTGCAGCATGGTGGTCGAAAACACCCACACCGACGACAACCCGGCGTGCGCCAGAACAAGCGCCGCGCAGGCCAGCGCGAGCGTGGGAGCGAATCCCAGCGCCATGTAGCCCGCGCACGCGGCCACGAAACCCGCGCCGATCGCGAAGCGCAGCCGATAGTTCGAATCGCCGGTCCAGCCACTCACCGCCGCCGGGCCCACCACCGCTCCCGCGCCGCGCGCGGCCATCAACACGCTCATGCCCAACATCCCCGCGCCGTGCGCGCCGAGCCCGCGCGTGCGAATCGCGAACACGCGCTCGCCCAGCACGGGAATGATCACCCAGTTCGCGCCCAGCATGCCCAGGCCGCTCTTAACGAACAGCGTCGCCGTCAGCCGCCGCTGGCCGCGCACATAGCGTATTCCTTCCACCACCGGCGTCAACGCCACCAGATCGCGCGCACGCACGGGCGCCCGGCTCTCGGCGTGCGGCTCGGCGAACCGCATGCGCCGGATCAGCAGCGCCGAGGCGACGAACGACAGCGAGTTCAGCACGAACACGGCATCGCGCCCGAAATACGCCGCCAGCAGCCCACCCGCCGCCGCGCCGGCCGTGAAGTTCACCGACCACGTAATCGAGCCGATCGTGTTAGCCGCGATCACGTCGTCCGAGGCGACAATGTTCGGGATCACCGCGTTGCGGCCCGGTTCGAACAATCCCCACAACACCGTCTCGGCGAACAGCAGCGCGTATAGCAGCCAGACGCGTCCCGGCCCATTCACCAGCAGCATGCACAGCACCACGCCCGCGCGCGTCCAGTCCGCGAACAGCATCACGCGGCGGCGGCTCAGCCGGTCGTTGACGATGCCGGCCGCGGGCGCGACGAAGAACTGCGGCAGCACCTGCATGAGGAACGCGACGCCCACCGAACTCGCGCGGCCGGTGAACTCGAGCAGCAGGCTGTAAATCGCGACCGTGTAAAACCAGTCGCCCAGTTCGCTGACGATCTGCGCCAACCATAACAGCCGGAAGTTCCGGTTCCCCCGAACCAGCGCTACGTAGCGCCGCATGCCGCGCCGCCGGCCTTAGCCGTACAGCCCCATGCGCTCCTTCGCCTGGCGCACGGTCCGGTTGGCCACGGGCGTCACGCGCGCGGCGCCCTCGCGCAGCACGCCTTCGAGATATCCTGGCTCGGAGACGATCTTGCGATAGCGCCGCTGCAGCGGGTCGAGGTGCGAGATCACGATCTCGGCGACGCGCTTCTTCAGATCCCCGTAACGTTTGCCTTCGAACTCGGCGCGCGCTTCGTCTGCGCTCCAGTCCTCGAAGGCGCGGGCGATCTCGATCAGATTGGCGACGCCCGGCGACAGCGCCGCGAAATCCACCGACGGCCGCGAATCGGTGGTGGCGCGCAGGATCTTCTTCCGTGCAACATCCGGCGGATCGAGCAGCGCCACCGCGTGGCCCGCGCCCGGCGCCGACTTGCTCATCTTCGTCTCCGGATCGTCGAGTCCCATCACCCGCGCCCCCGAAGCGGGCAGATGCGTCGCCGGCACCGTGAACGTTTCGCCGTACAGCGAATTGAAGCGCTGCGCGACGTCGCGCGTCAGCTCGAGATGCTGGCTCTGATCCTCGCCCACCGGCACGATCGCCGCCTGATACAGAAGAATGTCGGCCGCCATCAACACCGGATACTGCAGCAGCCCGTCGCCGATCGTCTCCTGCGCTTCGGCCTTCGCCTTGAACTGCGTCATCCGCTGCAGCCAGCCGACGGGCGTCACGCACGTCAGCAGCCACGCGAGCTCCGCGTGCGCGGCCACCGAGGACTGCACGAAGATGCTCGAGATCCGCGGATCGATGCCCGAGGCGATAAACAGCGCCGCCACTTCCGCGATCTTCGCGCGCAGCGCCTCGGGGTCCTGGTACACGGTGATGGCGTGCAGATCCACGATGCAGAAGTTGCTCTCGTAATCGTGCTGCACCTTCGCCCAGCTTTTCAAAGCGCCAAGATAGTTTCCAATGTGCAGATGGCCGGAGGGCTGCACTCCGGACAATACGCGTTTCTTCATGCGGGGAATTCCGTCGGGGGGCTTAGCTCTCATGGTAACCGAGCGGCCGCGCGCCTTGTGCCGCGCGCGCGCCGGGCGGGACAATCGGTTCTTGGAAGAAACCACACTGACAATCGAAAAGCTGGTCTACGGCGGCGACGGCCTCGCGCGCACGGAAGGCCGCGTGGCGCTGGTTCCGTTCGTCCTCCCCGGCGAACGCGTGCGCGCGCGGCTCGCGAGCGCGAAGGGCGGCGTGCTTCGCGCGAGCGGCGTCGAAATGATCGAGCCATCCCAGGCGCGCATCGCCCCGCCGTGCCCGCACTTCACGCGCTGCGGCGGCTGCTGCTACCAGCACATCGGCTACGAGGATCAGCTCGGCTACAAACGCGCCATTCTCTCCGAAGCGCTCCGCCGCATCGCGAAGCTCGAATACACGGGCGAAGTGCGCGTCGTCTCCGCCTCGCCCTGGGGCTATCGCAACCGCGTACGGCTTCACATCGCGCAAGGCGCGCTCGGGTATTTCGCCGGTGGCTCGAACGATGTCGAACCCATCGCCTCCTGCGCCATCGCCTCGCCGCGGATCGAGACCGCTCTCGAAAAGCTTCGGGAGGCCCTGCCCGCGCTGGGGCGCTGCGAAGCTTCGCTCGAGCTCTTCGCGAGCGAAACCGATCTGCAGATCGCGACCCGCGACAAGTTGCCGCGCGAGGCGCGCGCACTCGTCGACTCGCTCGGCGTCTCCTCGGCGATCGAATACGCGGGCCTGCGCGTCGCCCGCGGCTCGTTCTTCCAGGTGAACCGTTATCTGGTCGACGCGCTCGTCGCCGAGGCCGTGGGCGCGGCCTCCGGAGTTGCCGCCGTGGACTTATACGCGGGCGTCGGCTTATTCGCGGCGAGCCTCGTCCAACGCTTCGCCAGCGTGACGGCCGTCGAAGCGTCGCCTTCCGCCGCGCGCGATCTCGAATTCAACGCACGCCGCGCCGCCGCGCCGTGGCGCGCCGTGCGCGCCGACGCCGCCGAATTTCTCTCGCGCCTTGACGCCGCGCCGGACTTCCTCGTCGCCGACCCTCCGCGCGCAGGCCTCGGGAAAGCGGTAACCGCCGAACTGATCCGCCTGCGCCCTCCGCGCCTGTGCCTCGTCTCCTGCGACCCATCGACGCTCGCCCGCGACCTTGCGCTGCTCGCCGCCGGCGGATTCCGCATCGCCTCGATGGCGCTCGTCGATCTGTTCCCGCAGACGTTCCACATCGAGACGGTCGTTCACCTCGCCGCGTGACCCTGTCGGATTCGGCGGCGCCACACACGCCTCCCCGGTCTCGAGGAAATGCACGACGTTCGCCCGAGTCCGCGGCGCGAGGCAGCCCAGCTTCGGGCTGCTTCATGACTGTCCACCAAACGGCCCTCGTCCGCGGAGCCCAGCGGCTTCAGCGGAACTCCATCGGTGACTGCGCAGCTCGTCAGGCGGGAATACGCTCCGGCGCGATAGCGGGCTCCCAAATCGGATCGGGGCTCGCACATGCCGTCATGGGCGTCAAATTAGGCCCGGCGGGATTGCGGCCGGTAGTTCTACGGTTCGGGCGTCCAGCGGCTTCCATCCTGTCCGCGAATCATTCCTAAACGCTGGGCGACTATTGGGGAGGAATCCGAGAAAGGGCGCTCAAATTTCTGCGGGATCGGATATTCACACGGCGGCCGCAGAAACAAGCTGAAGCTTGTCCAAGTGGCGGTAGTCCTTGGGATTGTTCGTCACTAGCGGCGCCGAGAGGACAAGCGCCGTGGCTGCAATCCATGCGTCGCCCGAGCTAATTGGACGTCCCTTGTGCGTGCTCTCGTTCCGAACGGTGGCCCACGTGGAGCGCAGGAGGCTGTCGGAATGAAGGACGGAGAAGTCGGCCAGATAGGCTTCCAGCATGTCGCATTTGCGCTGTCCCCAGTTCGCATCCAGGGCGCCCTGGCGCATCTCGGCCAGCGTCATAAATGACACGACCAACTCAGAACCGCGCACGATTGTGACGTAGCGCGGCGCGAATTCAGGATGCCACTTGAAAATAAAGCTGGCGACGTCTGTATCAACGGCCAATCTTGCCGTTGCGATCGGAGGCGAGGTCGATGTGGCGCTGCTCAGAGATGAGGCGTACGAAGTCTTCGGATTCCTGCGCTGTTCCGGGGTCGATGTGGCTCAACAGCCGATCCAGCGAGAAGGAGCCGACCCGGACCAGATTGGGTGGATCCTTGACGGGTTGTGAAGGCGCGCGACCCATTACGATACCCATTCTAGCGCCGATCCGGGATTCCGAGGCTTGAAGAGACTTGTATGCTTGAGGCTTGAAGAGACTTGTAGTGGTTACAACATCGAAATTCAAATTCCTCGGCGGAGCGCTGTGTCTCGATTTCGTAGACGCCGCGCGCGGGCGCTCCGGGCCGAACCTCTGCCAGGATTTCGCCGATCGCGTCGTCAACGACAAGCTCGCCAGCTTCGACGGCCTGACTCGCTGGGCCGAAGCAGCCGGCCTGCTGAGCCGTGCCGGAGTGCATGATCTCGCGCGCCGGGCCACACGGAGGGCGAGTGCCGCCCGCGCCGCGCTCGGCCGCGCGCTGGCGCTCCGCGAGTCGCTCTACCGCATCGCCAAGGCCTGCGTCGAATCCTGGACTCCACCCGAAGCCGATCTGGACGTTCTCAACCGGATACTCGCCGCCGCGTGCGCCCACGAACGCCTGAGCTTCGCGCGCGGCGCCTTCGTCTGGATCTGGGACGCGCCGGATGCGCTCGACCGGATGGTATGGAGCGGGGCCCTCTCTGCCGCCACGTTTTTCGCGTCTCCGGACCTCGCCCTCCTGCGCCAATGCACAGGCGAGGAATGCGGCTGGATGTTTCTCGACGCCAGCCGCAATCGTTCCCGGCAGTGGTGCGAGATGCGCATCCGCGGGAACCGCGCCAAACGGCGGCGGTTCCGCGAGAGGCTGACTCGGGAACCGCGGGAATCGCCCCGCCGCTCACTCGTAACGCACGGCCGTCAGTGGATCCACGTGCGTCGCACGCATTGCCGGGATCAAGCTGGCCAGCGCCGCCACCACTGCAAGCGTCAGGACCACGCTGAGAATCGTGACCGCATCCACCGGGCCGACGCCATAGAGCAGCCCCGTCATCAGCCGTCCGGCGGCCACCGATGCCGCCAACCCGGCCCCGAGTCCCACGACCACCGGCGCCATCGCCTGCCGCAGGATCATCGCCAGGATGTCGGCGCCCCGCGCCCCCAGAGCGATGCGGATACCCAGTTCGTTCGTGCGCAGCGCAACGCCGTACGAAACGACTCCGTAGATCCCCAGACTCGCTAGCACGAGCGCAGCCAAGCCAAACAGCAGCATCAGGTTCATCTGGAAGTGCCGCTGCGCTACGGATTCGTCCACGATCTGCCGCATCGTCGCGAACTGTGGAATCGGCAATTCGGCGTCGATCGCACGGATCGCATTTCGAATGGCCGGGGAAATGGACGCCGGCGCGATGGCCGTGCGGATGGCGAGCGAAGGTCCGCCGAAGGTGCGGCTCTGCCAATAGGGCACGTAAACCGTCATCGACGGCGGCTTGTCGAGCCCGACCGTCCGCACATCGCCGACGACTCCGGCCACCTGGACGAACGGCCCGTCCGGATCGCCGATCTTGAAACGCTTGCCCAGAGCGTCCTCTCCCGGCCAAAGCCGCCCGGCCGTCAAGGCCGACAACACCGCGACCTTGGTGTCCTGATCCGCATCCGCAAAAATCCGGCCGCGCTGCAGCGGTATGCTCAGCGTGCGGAAGTACTCGGAGTTGACGCTGCGGATGTCGGCCAATGGCCGCTCGAGCATGGGCGCGCGATCGCCTTCCACCGTCAGAAAATTGTTGCCGCCCTCGCCGCTCAGGGGAAGCATATTGGACACGCCGGACGACACTACGCCCGGCAGGGTGCGCACCGCGTCGAGCAGCGCGCGGATGAACTTCACCCGCCCCGCCTGGTTGTGGTATCGGGTATTGGGCAAATTCAAGCCGACGGTAATCACCCGTTCGACGGCAAATCCCTTGTCCACATCCAGAAGCTTCACGAAGCTGCGCAGCAGCAGGCCGCCGGCGATCAGGCACAGCGTGCTCAGTCCCACCTCAAGGCCAACCAGAAGCGAGCGCAGCCTTCCCGAGTCCCGCCCTTCGGTGCTGCCGCGGCTTCCCGATTTCATCGCCTCCCGCAGCTCGATGCGAGCAAGGCGCCAGGCCGGCAGCAGACCGGATAGAAGACCGGCGAGAAGCGAAATCGCGAGGGTGAAGAGAAGAACTGGCGCATCCAGATGAACTTCATCGAGCCGGGGCAGATCGAGAGGCGCGCGCGCCAGGATCGCACGGAACGCGCCATAGGCGAGGACCATGCCGGCCGCGCCGCCGATGCCCGCCAGCAGCAGGCTCTCCGTGAGCATTTGCCCCACCAGACGGCTCGTGCCGGCGCCGAGGGCCGAGCGGACGGCGAGTTCGCGCTTCCGCGACGTGGAGCGCGCCAGCAGCAGGTTCGCGATGTTCACACAGCCAATGAGCAGCACGAAAGCGACGGCAGCGAGCAACAGATCGAGGCCGCGGCGCGAGCGGCCCGTGATCTGATCCCGCAGCGGAACCAGCGCGGCGAGGAGCTCGACCTTCTCCGGCGCCAAGCTCGCGATCCGCGCCTGTGCCGCGTTCAGTTCCGCCAGGGCGCGATCGAGCGTAACGCCGGGCCGCAGGCGCGCAATGCAGGCGAAGTCGAAATCACCCATGGCGTCGAGCTCCTCAGGCCTCAGCGCGAATGGCTTCCAAAGCTCGGGCCGCTCGGCGGAGATCGTCATCGCATAGAGCTCGCTGAGCTTCGGAAAGTGAAAGCCCGAGGAGAGCACCCCGACCACCTGGTAGGGACGCCCGTCGAGCAGGATCTTGCGCCCGATAACGTTCGGGTCGGAGGCGAAGCGCCGCTTCCAAAGCTGGTTGCTCAGCACCACGACATTGTCGCGTCCGGGCTGATCCTCTTCGGCGAAGAACGTTCGGCCCAACTGCGTGCGGGCTCCGAGCATCGGGAAGAGGCTCGACGAAGCCCGCGCCGCCGCGAGGCGCTCCGGCTCTCCCGTGCCGGTTAGGTTCAGCGTCATCCCGCCGATCATCGCCATCCGCTCGAACGCGTGTACGCTCTTCCGCCACTCGAGGAAATGCATGGCGTTCACCGGAATCCGCGGCGCCAGATGGCTCAGCTTCGGAACCACTTCATGGATGGCCACCAGGCGGCCTTCGTCCCCGTAACCCAGAGGCTTCAGCAGAACTCCATCGATGACGCTGAAGATGGCCGTGTTGGCGCCGATGCCGAAGGCAAGCGTAGCGACGACGAGGATGCTGAACCCGAAATCGCGCCGCATCACTCGAAGCGCGTAGCGAAGGTCGTTCCCAAGATGCATGTTTACTCTATTTCGAGATCGTCACACGGGAATACGCTCCGGCGCGACAGCGGGTTCCCAAAACAGATCCGGGCTTGCTCATGCCGTCATGGGCGTCAAAATAGGCCCGGCGGGATTGTGGCCGGCACTTCTATGGTTGGGGTACCCAGTGACTTCCGTCCTGTCCGCGAAACATTCCTAAACGCTGGGCGAGGGAGGATCTACTGCTCGGAACGCCAGATTCGCGACCACCAGCCGGGCCAAAGTCCGGATAGGCGACTACACGCTCATGTGGAATTGCTGTCGCGGTAGGACGACCATCGCTGGCCCCCGCACAGATCCGTAGCCGCTCGCGAACCTCCGGATCAACGCGCAGGACCGACGCGACTCGTGTCCGGCGCTTCTGCAGCCATAGAGGTATCTCGATCATGTTTACGTTGGGGGCAGCCTAATACCAGCCTGACAGCTGAGCATAGCACCGGAGTTCAAATGATGGATCAGCATCTCGCGGTCTCCACCACCGGGCAAGAGACACTCGGACGAGTTGTCCGACCTTGATTACATCGACCTCCTCTTGAGTGCCAACATAGCTCAGGTGCCTCGAATGGTGGGAATAGTAGCCTGGTTTGTCGCGGCTATCGACTTCTAGCGTGAGTTGCGAATCAGGAATCCAGAATCCGGTCGCACCTGAAGGAACATCCTCGGACGAAATGTACCCCGCTCCGCTGCCCGTGAAGCGAATCTTCCCATCGAAAAGAACCTCAATTGGTCCTCGCCAGGGCTTAATCGCTCCCAGCAGATACTGTCTCAGATTTGCTTGTTCTCCGATCTTCTCGGCTCTGAACACCGAAAAGTCTTCAACGTGGGGCGGCTTTCGCTCTCCGCACGGTTCCCCCTCTACTTGCCACCATTCACCAATGCGATATGGAGACGAAGGACCGAGATCAGACTCGCACTGCTGGTTCATCAGTCGAAGATGCTCGCCGGAATCCGAGAGCGCACCGACACAGACTCTCGCTCCGTACATGCGAGTGCGCGCCACAACCACGACCTTCGTCACCGACATCAGAGGTGCTCCACGGGAACATTCCAATCTGTGCAAAGGCGTGCTGCTACTAGCGAGCGATGGCAGGCGTTTGGATTTCCCTCGACACAGAAAAACGCTACCCGCTTGGCCGTCTGTAACTGCTGCTGTAATTCGCTCGTATCAAACGGACGCAGCACTTCCTCGATGTAACGCTCCTTGAAGGTGGTTCCAAGCTCCAGTCGAGACCTCTTTGTATCTCCGGTCTCCTCATCAGCCGCACGCTGAAGGTCGCGTATTCGCTGGGAGGGTGCAAGGGCCGGTATGTAACGGTACTTGATTCCCATTGAAGCCAGGACCGCTTGCAGCTTGGTACTGTTCACAAACGCACATTGAGAACCGCGTATACCTCTGCGTTGTCGGATGTCACACAACGTGTCCACGCCAGCTCTTCCAAGGGTATCGAAGAACTCTGATTCCGATTTGCCGTACACGCCGATCGTCAAGACCCGTTCGATCATCGCCGCCTCTTACCTGCGTCATAGGAAGCATGGTGCCCGGGTGCCGTAGTTCTTGAGTTGTACGACTTCCGGGAGCGCAATTGCAAGCCGAAGAGATCACCCTGTGAAGATTCGAGTGCTTTGATGACCTCTGCTTGACTCAGCCGCTGGCCCTCTTGATCCACGTGAACGACCTCAACGCCGAGTGCGTCCAGAGCAACCCCTATCAGTTTGCTTCGATGGCAATTGCTGGGCCGACCCTCGCTGCAGAGCAAGCAGACGCTCAAGCTCTGGCCAAGGGCGTTAAGCAACCTTCCAATGCCCTCTTTGAAGAACGCCTTTTCCTGCACGCGTTGATAAATAACATGCCCATCTTCATAGCAACTGGCATCGGCCGGGCGGCCTCCCAGAGAATCCCCCATCAACACATAACGAATGCCCGCGGTTCTCAGCACTCTCTCCAATGGTTCTGCTGAAAATTCGGGCTTGAACCGCGAAATCGGGTTTGAACGCACATCAATGAGGTACTGGACAGATTCATTCCGGAGTGACGCCACCACCTCCTCCAAGGAGCGGTTCCCGTAACCGATGGTGAGAATGGATCCTGCCATAGAACTGCGACTACCAGTTTAGGACAAAACGAGTGCCTCCTCGGCCGAGAACGGTCGCGCCCATGGTCGTTCGGCTATTCGCGGCTCGTGAACCGCAGTGGCAGTCGATGTCCCTCCGGATGCCGGCCGTCTTAACCGTGGAGAGCGACGCCACCACAGAACTCACACTGGAACTGCAGCGGGAACAGCACCGTCCGCAGCGACGCCTGCCAGAGATTTCGGGGGTGCGGCCGGAGGCTTGTATTTCGTCTCATTATCTTGACAGTGCTTGCGCACCTCGTTAATCCAAGACTCGTACCAAAACCAACTCCCCTCCACGTCAGTACCGAACTGGTGTTTCGGGTTCTTTGCGTCTCTGCCCTTCCATAGGTCGGTATGCCGCTGGATCCCGAACCGCGTGAACCCCTCGGCCTTCATCTGCTTAACGACGGTCGAAGGGCGGTACTTCTTTTTCTCCGTCTCTTTGAGAAATACCTTGTTCGCTTCAATTGCGACATCGCTGCCCGGTGGAAAGAACTCTACCACCTTGTCCGCGGCAGTCTTGCTGCCCGTCGTCTTCCGCACGAAGGCGACGCGATATGAAAATCGCGGATCGTCAAATTCTTCCTGTGTTAGAGCCGTCTCAAATTGAACGATGTACGAGTGGATGTGCTGGGGCAAATCAACCCCGGCCAATAATTCTTTGGCCGCCTTCTCCGAAATACCAGAAAACTGAATGGTGAACGCCTGTTCCCGATCGAGAGAATGCTTCTCGCCGAACAGCTTCTTGATGGCGGCATTGAAATTCAAGGCCGCAGCCTGAAATTTCGCGCTCAACTGGTCGTCGATGCGGCGCGTCATCTGGTGTTCGACCTCGTGTCGTATCCCAATCAGAAACTGGAGGTTCTTCTTCACCAATTCATCAAGAGGGCACTCTTTGAGGTTCAGGCAGTCCTCCAGCGCCAGGTGACGGATGGCGCCAAACTTCGTCCGAAGAAAGTGCCTGTTCTTTACTCCGGGTTTAAATCGACGGTACTCAACCCGCCTCTTTCGATAGTAGGCGTGAAGCAGGTATGTCCAGGCGATGACGGTCGTCACGATGAACAGCTCTGCTTTGAAATCCAGCTGCGGGTTATTGAAGATCTGGACTGCCGCCAGCATTGCCTCGCGCGCCTTTTTGACCAGCTCCGAAGCAACCGACCCGACGCTACGCTTACGCTTTGCCATCCGCACAGATTGTATCTGATGGCGCACTGCGGCAGCGCGCAAACCATAGCGACTCAGTCCTGCCACTCACGATACCAAGAGACCCGTGGCGGCACTGCGGCAGAATCAGCGGCGGATGCCCGGCGTGCAGAGCGTGGATCCGTGGCCTCGGAGTAGTCCCAAGCGAATCACCCGCCGTCCAGAAGTTGGGCAGTGGTGGCTACTTAGCGAGAAACGCCCGATGCTGACATTTCCTGGGCACAGCGGGATAGATCCTCCCTATCGCCGCAGCGTTTATGAGCCACTTGGACGTGCGGCCGCTATCCGGAGGATTACCTACGGTCCGGCCCGCCGGCTCCGCGAACTGCGCCTTGACCCCGCGAGCGCGATCCAGCAACCTTGGCTTTAACGCCTATGGCTCATGCCGTACCCCGCTTGAATCCACGCAGCACGCCTGGCCCCTTGCGCAACACGACCTCGACCAGATTGAGCAGCAACGCGAGCGCGAGCAGCCCCGGCCACAAGCGCACCAGCGACGGATTCGTGCGCCCGCCGGCGTCGAACACGCGGCGCGCGGGCGGCTCGAATCGCCCGCCCGTGAACGCCGCGATGCCGCGCAGCAGCCCCTCGTTCGATCCCCAGTCAAGTTGCTCCTGCTCCTGGCGGTACAGCCCCAGCTCGGGAAACTCGGCGGACTCCTCGAGCGGCCGGATGCGGAACAGCCCGCGCCGGTCTCCAATCGGAATGTTGCCGCGATACGTCCCGGGCCCGGCCTCGGCTACCGGCAGCGGCTGCTCGAAGCCGCCCGGCCCGAACACGAAAATGGCGGGCACGCTTGTTTGCGCGGCCGCGTCCGTTGGCAGGCGGTACTCGACGGAAAGTTCTCCGCTCGCGGCGTCGTAGTCGGCATGCGCTTCTTCGGAGGCGGTGTGCGGCAGCAGATCGTGGAACACGTTCGCCCACAGCCGGTCGAATCCCGGCCAGCCTACCCAGCCGGCCGCCCAGCGGCTCTTCGCGTCGGAGGTGAAGACGATCGCGCGGCCCAGCCCGATCTGCCAGCGCACCAGCAGCGGCTGGTCGCGGTCGATCGCGAGCACGGTCTCGGCCGTGGGCTTGGCCTCGAATCGCACATAGCCCTTGAGCGGCGGCGCGTGCTCCATATCCACGCCATCGACAATCGCCGTCCGCGAGCGCACGTCCACGTTCAAATCCTTCTCCACCGCCGTCGATCCGGTGTGCTCCATCACGTCGCGCAGAAGGATCTGCCGCAGGCTGCCGGGCTCGCTCAGGAAATACGACTTGCCGCCGGCCAGCTCCGCCACGCGATCGAGATAGCTTCGGTTCACGTCCTGGCCCAGGCCCACCGTCGAGATCGTGATGTGCTGCGCCTGCGCCTGGCGCGACAGATCGAGACTGTCGCCTTCCTCCGAGATGCCGTCCGTCAGCAGCACGATGTGCTTGTACGTCGCGTGCTCGGGCAGTATCCGGCGGTACGCCTCGTTCAACGCCGGCGCGATCTGCGTGCCGCCGTCGGGGTTGATGCCCGCCACCAGCCGGTTGATCAGCGCGCGGTCGTCGGCGCGGCGCAGCGGCACGGCCCATAGGAACGAATTGTCGAAAATCAGCACGCCCACTTTGTCGATGGGACGCAGGTTGTCGATCACGCCGATCGCGGCCAGCCTCGCCAGCTCGATCTTCTTGCCCTCCATCGACGACGACTTGTCGATGATGAGCACCACGCAAGTGCCTTCGGGCGAGCGCGGCGGAGCGATGCGGGCGGGCAGCACGCGATCCAGCGCATCCTCGGTCTTCTTGTCCACGTACATCTCGCGCTCGCCGCCGATCGCCAGCAGCCCCGTGCCGCCCTTCACCGCGTGCTCGATCGCGTCCTTGCCCGCCTCCGGAATCGCGGCAAGGTTGATGTTGTTCAGCGCCACCACCTGATACGCGTCGAGCGGGCCATCGGGAATCGCGCGCGCCAGCGTGACCTCGAACTGCGCGGCCGCGAGCGCTTCGAGCAGATGCGATTCGCTCCCCTCCGGATCCTCGGAGACGAACAACACCTTCGGACGCCGCAGCGTGATCGCCTGTTCGAAGTTCGCCTCGCCCGCCGCGCCGAGCGTTGGCGCCCGCAGAGTCCCAGAGAGCGTCAGCGCGCCCGACGAGGCCACGCTCACGTGTACGCGCAGTTCGTTGCCGCCCGCATGCAACTCGACGCGCTCGGTCCCGAGCGGCTTGCCGTCGGCGCGGATGTCCACTGTCGCGGACGCGTCCTCGGGCGCCGTGACGGTAAGGTCCACCGGGAAGCGCTCGCCGGAAAACGCACTGCCGGGAAGCCCGACCGAATCGAGGCGCAGCTTCGGCCGCGGCCGGCCGGCCAGAAGGAACGTATCGACCGGGATGTCGAGATCCCGCGCAAGCCACGCCGCGCGCGCCGCGCTGCCCGTGTTCTCCTTGCCATCGGAGATCAGCACGATGCGCGGCGCGTAGCCGCGCGGCATCGAGGCGGCGGCCGCGCGGATCGCCGCTTCGAGGTCCGTCGCCTGTCCGTTCGCGCCGGCCGCGTGGGTGAACGACGCGGCCCGCGCGGCCGGAGACGGGAACGGCTCGCGGGCGAACTCGATGCGGCGAACCGGATTGCGTCCGCGCGCGCGTTCGATCGCTTCGTCGAGACGCGCCTCGCGCGCCAGATCGCCGTCGCTCACGCTCAACGACGTGTCCGCGAGCACGGCCACCGCCACGCGCGACGAGTACACGATCAGCACCGGCTCCGCGATCGCCGCCAGAATCGCCCACAGCGCGAACGCTTTCAGCGCGAACGCCGTCTTGCGCCGCGCCCCTCTCCTTCGCACAGCCAGCCAGACCAGCGGCACGAGCGCCACCAGCAGCGCCCACGGCCGCCCGATTGTCACGATGCCCTCCGCCAGCGCGGCGCTTCGGCGGCGGCGCCCCGCGGACGCGTCCTGCCGCGGCCCGTGCCGTACAGCAGCCAGTCCGCCAGCAGCCCCGCGCCGCCCGCGAGAGCCAGACACGGCCACACGTCGCGCTGGGGCGAATCCGGGCCGGAGGCGGGCGGAAATCCGGTTCGCGCTCCCGCCGGATGCCACACCGCTTCGCCCGGCGACGGCAGCGTGAGCGAGAACACCCGCTCGCGATCGCCCGAGCTGACCCGCACGATGCCCGCATCGGCCGTGAAGAACCGCAGCGACGCGCCGTCACAGGTGAACGGCAGGTCGCTGCCATCGGCGCCCACGACGCGCACCGAGCCCGGTGGCGCCACCGCGTCAAGCGTCACGCTCACCGCGCCGGCCGGCCGCGCCGAAAACTCCTGGCGGCGAAAAACCTCCGGCGCCATCCAATGCAGAATGTTGGCGAAAAGCACCGGCGTGGCCAGCTCGTACTTCATCGCCGACTCCGCCGGGTCAAAGCCGAACACCACCGTCTTTCGCGCGCCGGCTCGCGCCACGATCACCGGACCCGCCGATGACGACGCGACCGCGGTGTCCTCCGGCCCCGGTACGAACACCAGCGCGTTCGCGATCTCAAAGCCTGTTGCGCGCAGACCCTTGCCGAGCGGATGCTCAGCATTCCAGCCCGTCAGCGTCACGTGGTCCGCCCCGCGCCCCACCATCACCGGCGATCGCGCGGCGGGCGGATCGATCCAGATCGAGTTCTCCTCGGGCTCGCGCGCCGGCCCGAACCCGTCGAACACCACGATGGGCGCCAACCCGCCCGGCGAAGCGCGCACCGGGTAGCGCGATGGCGGAACAAAAGTGGCGGCCACGCCCGGCGCGGTGGCGAATATCGCTTCGAGCGCCGCGGGCTGGCTCGAATAAACCATGACGGGCAGCAGCGGCTGAGCCGGAAGCCGCAACTCGGCCGCGTTGTCGGGCGGGAACGCGTCGCCGGGCGTGAGACGCGCATCCAGCCGGCCCGCCGCGCGGGTCCTGTAGAGGAACGTCTCGTCATGATCGGAGCGGGCGCCCAGCACGAACGAACGAACTCCGATCGCCGCGCCGTCGAACCACAGCGTGAGCGTGCCCGGCGCCGCCGCGTCGCCATAATTGTGGGCCGAGACGAAGATCTCCCACGCCTCCGGGTCCGCCTCCGAGCGCCGCACGGTCAGCTCGCGCAGCCCCCGGTTGTCCTTGGGTCCGGCGCCGGCGCCCAGCATCCGCAGCCCGCGCGGGCCAGGCAACGCGGCCGCCCCATTCACGCGGCCCGCGCCCGCGAAGGCGATCTCGCCCGGCTCGTCTCCGGCAACGCGCCGCGCCTCGCGCGCGAACTCGAGCGCCTGTTCGATATCGAGCGCCGCGGCGCCCGGCTGCGACGCATCGATCTCTTCGACTAACGCCTGGCGATCGCTGGTGAACGGCCCCGCCGGAGACGGCGCGGCGCTGGCGCGCACCACCATCACGCGGTCGCCCGCCGGAAGCGCGCGGATGTACCGCCGGGCCGCCGCGCGCGCCGCCTCGATCAGCCGGCCGCTTCCGCCGCGCGCGCCCATCCACGCCGAAGTATCGACGAGCAGCACGTGATCGCGTACCGTGCGCCGCGCGCCGCCGAACCGCAACTGCCCCAGCGCAAGCAGCAGCAGCAGCACGCTCAAGATCTGCAACAGCAGCGACCACGGCTGCTGCAAGTGCCGCCGGTGCGCGCGCCGCGGGGGATTCGCCGCGGCCGGAAAGAAGCGAAGCGTCGCCACCACCTGCTTCCGCCGGGAGCGGTCGAGCAGATACAGCGCCACCAGCGCGCCCCCGAACGCCGACGCCAGCGCGAAAAATTCGCCGAGGCCCAGATTCAGGAAAAACATCCCGCTACTCGATGCCTCCCGAGCGGATCAGCGGCCCGAACACCGCCTCCTCGAGCGGCGTCGAAGTCGGCAACGCGACGTACCGGCCGCCATTGCGCAGCGCCGTCGCGCGGATCGTGCGGGCATGCGCGTCGAACGCCGCCTGGTGAGCCTCGCGCGCCGCGTCGTCGAAGCCGGTTTCGATCGTCAGCCCGCTCTCGGCGTCGCGCAGCTCGAGCACGCCCTCCCACGGCGGCGTCCGGTCCTCATCGGCCCAGACATGAATCAGCATCAGCTCCTGGCCGCAGTCCGAAAGAAATTTCAGCGGCCGCACGCCGTCGTAATCGTCGAGAAACTCCCACATCACGCTCCCCACTCCCCGCGGCGGGTACTCGGAGACGAACTGGCGCGCGACGTCGAAGAACCGCGTGCGCCCCGCGCAGGCGAGACCGCTCAGGAAATTCACCACCGGCATGAAGCGGTGCCGGCCGCCGCTCGACAAGAGCGAATCCGCCAGGCGCCCGGCGAACGGCTGGATGCGGATCGCGTCCAGCCTCACCAGCCCGATGTAGCAGAGCGCCGCCGCCAGCCGCCGCGCGTAGTCGAACTTCGCGTACCGGCCGCCGGTCTCCATCGAGGCGCTCGCATCGAGCAACAGACGCACCGGCACGCGCGGCTCGACCTGGAACATTTTCAAGAACAGCTTCTCGAGCCGCAGATACGCGCGCCAGTTCACGGCCCGCAGGTCGTCGCCGTGATGAAAATGCCGGTGGTCGAGGAACTCCTGCCCCGGCCCGGCGAACCGCGATGCGTTGTGCCCGCCCACGAGGCCCGGAAACGATTTCTGCCAGCGCACCGCCAGCCGCTCCAGCTTGTGGAGAAACGGCGTGTCGATCAGCGGCTCGGCGGTCATCGCACGGCTTCGGCGGCGCTGCGCAGGATCTCGGTGAGCAGACTGTCGGGCGTCTGGCCGTCGGCGTGCCCGTCGAAGTTCAGGATGATGCGATGCCGCAACACCGACGGCGCGATCTCGCGGATGTCGTCGATGCTCAGGTGCATGCGACCGCGCATCAGCGCCATAACGCGGCCGCACTCGACCAGCGCCTGCGCGCCCCGCGGCGAGCTGCCGTAGCGGATGTACCGGTTCGCCGCCGCGTGCGCTCCCGGCATGCCCGGCTGCGTCGCCAGCACCAGATCGATGGCGAAGTCCCGGACATGCGGCGCCACCAGCACTTCCTTGCAAAAATCGTGCAGCCCGAGGATCGCCGTCCGGTCCACCACCGCCTCCAGCTCGAGATCCTCGCGGCGCAGCGTCCGTTCGACGATCGAGTTCAGGTCCGCGCGTGAGGGATACTCGACGAGAATCTTCATGAGAAAACGGTCGAGCTGAGCTTCGGGCAACGGGTACGTGCCTTCCATCTCGATCGGATTCTGCGTCGCCATGACCAGGAACGGCGCGTCAATCTGGTGCGTCGTGGTGCCGCTGGTGACCGTGCGCTCCTGCATCGCCTCGAGCAGCGCGGACTGCGTCTTCGGCGTGGCCCGGTTGATCTCGTCGGCCAGCACAAGATTGGCGAAAATCGGGCCCGGCTGGAACCGCAGCGCCCTCACGCCCGACTCCGCCGTGTCGATAATCATGCTGCCGACGATGTCGCCCGGCATCAGGTCCGGCGTGAACTGGATGCGCGAATACTTCAGCCGCAGCACGCGCCCCAGCGTGCGCAGCAGCGTCGTCTTCCCGAGCCCCGGCACGCCTTCGAGCAGCACGTGGCCACCGGTGAGCAGGCATACCAACACTCCGTCCACCACCGCCTGCTGGCCCACGATCACCTTGGCAATCTCTCCGCGCACGCGATCGAGCGTCCGGGTGGCGAGTTGGAGCCCCTCGTCGATGTTCACTTCCCTATTCTATTTCGGCGCCGCCGCGGGCGCGGGGAACAGCATGTCTGGCGGGGCTTCGGGGTGCGACTCGCGGTACCGCGCGTACAGCGCGCCGTAACTCTGGGTCACATAGGCGCTCTCGTCGAAGCCCAGCCGCCGCGCGGTCGCGTCGATCCAGGCCGGCGCGCCTTCGAGCTCGACAAAATAGCCGATCGGCGTTTCATCGATGGTCGCGACGCCATCCTCGCCCGGAATCGAATATTCCGCGCGGAACTTCTCGTAGCGAAACACCGGCTCGAACCCCAGCCGCGCGAACACCGTCTCGAGCGCCGCGCCGTCATCCACGTGAAGCTCGACCTCCTCGCGCGACTTGTGTTTGCCCGCCTCGGCCGGCCCCTTGTAAGTCAGCGTCGTCGCCGCGCCCCAGCGCCGCAGCCGCAGCAGCGTGCCGCGCTCGATCAGCCGCGCGCCCGGCCCGTCGAAGACGATGTTGACTTCGCGCTCGCGCGCCCGATGCGGCGCGAACCCCGCGCGCTCGAGCATCGCCCGCGCCCCGTCCCCGGAGGGAACGCGCAGCTTGATTTCGATTTCGCGCCCCATCGGATTGCCACGCGCGCCGCTACTCCAGCCGGTAATTCGGCGCTTCCTTCGTGATGATCACGTCGTGAACGTGGCTCTCGCGCAGCCCCGCCGGGCTGATGCGCAGGAACGTCGCGTTCGTCTGCAGATCGTCGATGCTCGCGCAGCCGCAGTAGCCCATGCCGGCGCGCAACCCGCCCACCAGTTGATACACCATGTCGGCGAGAACGCCCTTGTACGGCACCCGCGCTTCGATCCCCTCGGGAACCAGCTTGCCGTTCGCCTCCTGCGCGTAGCGGTCCGACGAGCCCTGCACCATCGCTCCCAGCGAGCCCATGCCGCGGTAGCTTTTGAAAGTTCGGCCCTGATAGAGGATGGTCTCGCCGGGGCTCTCTTCGGTGCCGGCGAACAGGCTGCCGATCATGACGCTGTCGGCGCCCGCGGCGATGGCCTTGGTGATGTCGCCCGAGTACTTCACCCCGCCGTCGGCGATCAACGGCACGCCGGTTCCGGCCGCCGCCCGCGCACAATCCGCGATCGCCGTGATCTGCGGCACGCCCGCCCCGCTCACCACGCGCGTCGTGCAGATCGAGCCCGGCCCGATGCCGACCTTGATGCCATCCACGCCGAGATCCACCAGGTCCCGCGCGCCCTCGTACGTGCCGACGTTTCCGGCGATCACCTGCGTCTGCGGCAGCCGGCTCTTGATCGCCTTCACCGCGTCCATCACGCGCTCGCTGTGCCCGTGCGCCGAATCCACCACCAGTACGTCCACCTTCTTCGCCACCAGCTCGATCGCGCGCTCGAGAAAATCCCCCGTCGAGCCGAGCGCCGCGCCCACCCGCAGCCGCCCCTGCTCGTCCTTCGCCGCGTTCGGATACTTCAATTTCTTCTGAATGTCCTTCACCGTAATCAGGCCCTTCAGAAAATAGTTGTCGTCCACCACCAGCAGCTTCTCGACGCGATGCTTGTGAAGAATCTCCTGCGACTCCTCGAGCGTCGTGCCCACCGGCACGGTGATCAGGTTGTCCTTCGTCATCACCTCGGCGATCGGCAAATCGAGCCGCGTCTCGAACCGCAGGTCGCGGTTGGTGAGAATGCCCACCAGCTTGCCGTGCCGCGTCACCGGCACGCCCGAGATCCGGTAGCGCGCCATCATCGCGAGCGCGTCCGAGATCTTCTTGTCCGGGTCGATCGTCACCGGGTCGACGATCATGCCGCTTTCACTGCGCTTCACGCGGTCGACCTCCTCGACCTGCCGGTCCACGCTCATGTTCTTGTGAATGATGCCGATGCCGCCCTGCTGCGCCAGCGCGATCGCCAGATGCGATTCGGTCACCGTGTCCATGGCGGCGCTGACGATCGGAATGTTCAGCGCGATCCGCCGCGTCAGGCGCGTGCGCGTATCCACGTTCGCCGGCAGCACCGTGCTGCGCGCCGGCTGCAACAGCACGTCGTCGAATGTCAGGCCTTCGGTGATGCTCTCCTGGATCATGCGCGGGTTTCCCTTATGATAGCGCCCCGCCCGCGGCCGCCGCCGCGCAAGATCGCCCCGGCCCGTCGTTACGAAATTCGTCTTTCGTCAGGCACATTTCGCCATCGGGGGTCGGGATGTCGGTGAGCGGTTTCCGCCAGAAGCCACACGTCGCCGGCGTATACTACCAATGGGATGCGGCCATGACAGCGGAGAGCCTTGCGGAAATGATTCGCGTTGACGCCGGAGCAAGAAGAGGCCGTAGGGCTATTCGTCGAGTTTCTGAAGCGGGAGGAGACTCCTCCGTCATCGCCCTTCCTAACGGCTGTTGACGAATTTGTCGCGCAACACGCTGAGCTGCTCCGGCGCCTGGCTCAGTGACGCGCTATCCATCGATTGATGAGGCGATCTTCGCTCACGCCCGGCTGATCGCCGCGTTTGAGGGCTCACCGGGTCTGCTCGACCGAGGAGCCCTCGAATCCGCGCTCGCAAGGCCACGGACCGGTTACTACGAGGACATCATTCAAGAGGCTTCCGCTTGGTCGATACCAACGTCGTCCTCGACGTGGTTCTCGACCGCGCGCCGCACGCCGGGCGGAGCCAGGACCGTGGAGGGGCTGCTGGCCGCTCACGCGGTTACCGCGATCCACGCCCTGGTCCGGAAAGAACTGGACGCGGATCGGCGGCGCGGGCCCTCACGCCAGAGGCGGTAGCGCCGCTTCTCCACGGGACATGAAATCCAGGCCACCCGCCCGCTCCGGCGGTTGCAAACGCAGCACTGGTCACCCGCCGCGGCGCGCACCAAACGTGCCCAGGCCCGCGAAGCGAGCCTGCGAGCCGAGGCGCTCCTCGATGCGGAGAAACTGGTTGAATTTCGCCACGCGCTCGCTCCGGCAGCCCGACCCGGTCTTGATATGGCCCGCGCCGGTAGCGACCGTCAGATCGGAGATGAACGTGTCCTCCGTTTCGCCGGAGCGATGCGACACAAAGCAGCGATAGTTGTTCCGGCCGGCCAACTCGATCGTATCCAGCGTCTCCGTGACCGAGCCAATCTGGTTGAGCTTGATCAGAATCGAATTGCCGATTCCCTTCTCGATCCCTTCCTCGAGAATCCGTGGATTGGTGCAGAAGATATCGTCGCCCACCAGCTCCACCTTCGAGCCCAGCGCCGACGTAAGGTCTTTCCATCCTTCCCAGTCATTCTCTCCCATGCCGTCTTCCAGTAACACGATCGGATATTGCTTCACCCAGGCTTCCCACGTCTTGATCAGATCCTGGGGCGTAATCGCTTTCTTAGTCGACTTGAACAGTATGTACTTACCGTTCTCCCACATCTCGCTCGCGGCCGGGTCGAGACAGATCGAGATGTCATGGCCAGGCTTGAAGCGGGCCTTCGTGATCGCTTCCAGAATCAGGTCCACCGCTTCTTCATTCGACTTCAGGTCCGGCGCGAATCCTCCTTCGTCGCCAACGGCCGTGCTGTAACCCTTCGCTCGCAGCACTTGTTTCAGCGCGTGGAAAGTCTCCATGCCCTTCCGGATTGCCTCCTTGAACGTGGGAGCGTTGTGCGGCGCGATCATGAACTCCTGAAAGTCCACCGAATTGTCCGCGTGTTTTCCGCCGTTCAGCACGTTCATACAGGGAACCGGAAGGACGCTCGCGTTCGAGCCCCCCAGATATCGGTAGAGAGGCAGCCGGTGCCCCTCGGCCGCGGCGCGCGCCGTGGCCATCGATACCGCAAGAATCGCGTTGGCGCCCAGGCGCGCCTTATTCGCCGTCGCGTCCAGCGCGATCATCGCTCCGTCGATCGCTCGTTGGCGGGTGGCGTCCATGCCAATGACCGCCTTTCGAATCTCCGTGTTGATGTTACTAACTGCCTGAGTCACGCCTTTTCCGCCATAGCGGCTCTTGTCCCCGTCTCGAAGCTCCACCGCCTCCTTCTCTCCGGTCGAGGCGCCGGAAGGCACGGCGGCCGATCCCACCGGGCCGCCCGAAAGCTCGACCTCCGCCTCCACCGTCGGATTTCCGCGAGAATCCAGAATCTCCCGCCCGGTTACGCTTACGATTTCAAACATGAGTTCTCCTTCTCTAAGACATTGCGATGCGGATGTCCGCCTGAGCGGAGCACATTGACGAGACACCGCCCGATGTCATCCGGAACCGGCATCGCCCGGATCTTCCGGATGGTCTCCGCCATCGGGTATTCATAGGACCGAAGCTCGATGCGGCCGTTCTCCCATACCGCGTAGGCAGCCTGCGCGCGGCCGTTCTTTGGCTGGCCGAGGCTGCCCGGGTTTACACGATATGGCGCCCCAAATCCAGCACGAACGGTAAGTGCGTGTGCCCAACCAGAACGACGTCCGCGGGCAAACTCGCCACTTCCAGCCGCCACCGTTCCGGTTCCTCGCGGCAGTAAGTAAATAATGGATCCGAGGGCACGGCGTGGCAAAGGAAGAAGCGAACTCCGTCCACGGTCCGCTCGGCCGTCAACGGAAGGCCCGCCAGATATCGCCTCCGTTCCGCCCCAATCGTGGCCCTGGCGATCGTGAGCGTTTGCGCGGCCATCTCGCGGAACGCCTCGGAGCAGCGCGGGTCCTCGCCCGCGCCAGCCGCGTGATCGTGATTGCCTCGCGTGACGAGCGCCGCCCGTATTCGAACCCCGTCGATCACCTCGGACGGATTCGGGCCATAGGTGACCAGGTCGCCGAGCGCCCATAACTCGTCGAATTCCTCGGGAAACGCATTGAGCGCTTCGAGATTCGCGTGCAGGTCCGAAATGATAGCGATCTTCATCGGGCCTCGACGCCGGCTTGCTGGCCGGCCAACGATTCGTCACGCAGCGCGGCAAGGCGCCGCAGGTCCGCGCGAATCCGGGGCGCCTCGTCCCCAGCGGCGGCAATCAGCCGCTCGATGGTCGCAACCAATCCATCCAGACGGCGCTCCGCCTCCTTCCGCGCGGCAAGCAACGACGCATTCACCGCTTCCTCCCATTGCGATGCGAGTCGCGAGAGATTCATGAACACCGCATCCGCGATCTTCTCTTCAAAGTGCTTCTTAACGGCTCGCTGGACGAGCGTCATGGGCACGATCGCGGAGATCAGCTCCCAGTTATGATCGAATATCTTTCCCACCCGCACGTCCGGCGTCCGCGGAGCGTCCGGAGTAAGTTCCACCTCCTTGGTTCGCAATACTACGCCGAGCGCCTCCAAGGTCCGCTCCGAAAGCCGGTTACGAAAGTCCTGCAACGACTGCGACAGCCGCCGGCTCGCATCGCCAACGGGTTCGAGAAAGTTCGCCCGGTGTCTCTCGCTCAGTCCCGCCATCTCCGCGGTCATCTCGGCTCGCAGCCAGTCTTCGAACCGTTCGAGCGCGACACGAAGACTCCGCATCCAGGCCGGGAACTCCGCCGCAAGACCTTCGAGCAGTCTCGCGCGAACCGCGGCTTCCTCGCCTCGTAGCAAAGCCTCGAATCGGGCGCGGCTTCCAGCCATCGCATGACGAACTATCAACTGAAGCGCGAGCTGGGTATCGGCGAGCGATGCGTTCGCCCCCAAGATCTTTCGCCGTAAGTCGTTCCGCTCCGAGTCGGAGATCTCTGCCGACCGCAGCGCCACGCTCAGGTAGCCGGCGCACTCGTCGAGCAACGAGTCCAGCTTATGACGCAGAATGGCCGCCCAATGATCGCCCGATTCCAGCCGTGCGGGGGCGAGCAAGCCGTCATCCAGGGCTTCGCGTAGCGCCTCGAAGCCCGGCCGGATCGAGAACGGAAACACCGGCACGGATCCATCCCAGCTTCGCGAAAGCTGCGCGCGAACGAACTCCTCCACCTGACTCCTCTCGTTCGCCTCAAGAACATCCACCTTCGTAAGAAGGACGAAAATCCGCGGCGTGTAACGCTTCAGTTCCCGGATCAGTTCCAGATCGTGTTGCGACAGCGGTGGATCGACACCCACCGCCACCAGCGCCAGACCTACATTCGGCATCCATTCGAGCGAGGCGCCCGTGCTGTGCTCGAACACGCTCTCGAGCCCTGGCGTATCGACAAAGCGTATCCCGCGGTAGCGCTCCATGGACGGAATCCGCACCCGCACCCGCGAAACTCCTTTCGCGTTCCGTGGATTCTCGCTTTCGGAGATGAACTCGCGAATGAGTCCGACCGGCGCCCGCTCCGTCCGGCCGTCCTGAAACTTCACGTCCGCGCGCTCCTCGCGGCCATATTCGATCTCCGTCACGACGGAGGTGACCGGGATGACTCCGGCCGGCAACAAGGGCCTGCCAATCAGTGTGTTCAGAAAACTGCTCTTGCCGGCTTTGAACCGCCCCAGAACCGCGATATTCAGCGTCTTATCCGCGGCGAATGTGCGGCAGCTCGCCAGAAACTCCTCGAGCGCGGCGATCTCGTAGCGGCGGCCAATGTCCGCGACAACGTCCAACACGGCATGCGCGTCCGGCCCGGATTCTTCC
>VFSW01001703.1_pt1 | contig 33471 bp, 25 predicted proteins | sample 5358111 | NCBI WGS metagenome assembly VFSW01 (sample SAMN11554181, study PRJNA540505) | mine drainage metagenome | isolation source: sediment from site ElyBrook_90M | place: USA: Ely Copper Mine, Vershire, VT | collected 2017
TTGCTTCGTATAAAACTTCACCGCGAAACCGCGCACATCGCGTGCCAGGGCGGTCGAGCCCTCATTGCCGGCGACGGTCGAGAACCGCACGAACACCGGAGTCTCTTCTCCGACCTCAGTCAGGATCGCCGCGCGCGAGATGCCTTTGAGAGAGTCGGTCAGTTTGAATACCCCGTGTGCGCCGAATCCGCGCGCGTGCACGATGCGCTCCGGGATGCGCTCGTGGTCGAAGTGCTGAATCTTTTCAATCAGGATGTGATCTTCCAATAATGTCGGGCCGCGCTTTCCCGCTCTGAGCGAGTTTTCATCATCGGCAATTATCGCCCCGGTCTGTGTTGTCAATGGCGGATGCGCGCCTCCGGCGAGCTGGTGCAGTTCTCCACCGTTACCAGTGGCATGGTCGGGCGCGTCCGCGTGGTGCACACTCTTTTTCTCAGGCATTCAAAAATCTCCTCTTTGCGCGCGCCCGGCCGGACCCCCGTTCTGGCTCGTCGAACGGCGCCAGTCGAGGTTGGTTCAGGCCCTGAGTCTTATAGGCGGGATTCCTGTGCGTTACAAAGATAACTCTGTATCTCTGTTGCAAAGTACCGATGTATCTTGACCGCAAAGTACTTGTGTACCTTGGTTGCACTTACTTACCGTTGCGGGGAATCTCAGCGAGGCACGGCGCAAGTTGGTTACGATGCCGCCCCTAATCGGCCCGTTGCCTCTGATAAATGTGGCGGAGGAGCGCAGAATTTATTAGAGTTGCAGCCGCGCTTCGTCTGCTTTTACGCGCGCAGAAAGGCACCCATGAGCAATCCATTTGAAGCCATCGGGCACGGCATCGAGACCGGGGCTGTTGATGTGGGCAAGGGAGTAGCCAAGGCCGTCAATGTTGCTGTCGTTCAGCCCATCGAGTTCGGGGTCAAAGCAGAGAAAGTGCTCGCCAGCGCCATCAAAGACCAGCCCATCGTGCGCGATGCTGTCGTTGCGCTGGTCAAGCAGGCCACCACGGTCGTTCAGGATTTCAAAACAGATGTCTCCGACGACTTAATCAATCTCACTCAGGATGAGCAGACATTGAAAGACGCGCAGGCTTTTTTCAACTGGTTCAAATCGACATTCATCCCCACTGTCGAACAGGTCTACGGAGACATCTCTGCCGATCTGAACTGAGCGGTCCTCACGTCATCGACGGACTTGGCCACCCCTGGTCGCGCTTTCAGCAGGTGTGTGTCTTTAAGACCAGGCGCCTGGCGCAAAGGGGAGAGAGAGTTGCCGCAGGTATGGCTTTCTTGTGCCTTTTATGCCTATGATTGATTATGTGGAAAGTTGCTTTCTTCTTCATGCACGTCCTTACGGTAATGTTTGTGGCCGGGCTTGCGGGATCCGCAATCGTCGTCCTCATCAGCTTCGTTGAAGACTTTAAAGAGCTCTTTCATGCGGATTGATCCCCTCCTGAAATCCTCGCTTTACCTGTAAATCTCCTTTTCGGAGCGCACCCCATTCGCAAAACTCTCCCTCCAGTCAACTTGTCTCCGGCAATCTTCCCGGAGCGAGGCCTTCTGATTCAGGATCAGCTTTCCCAACAAGTCGCGGCAGTTTGTTTCAATGGCAGGCCCATCTGCGGCCGGCGCCTGATGACGAGGCTTAGTGGTCGGAGATAGGGGTCTCCAACTCTTAAATCAACAAAAGTGCGAAACCATGCGTGATCAGAATCACACCGCGGGGTGAATGGTGTCACTGCTTCACCCGGGATGCAAAGTGCAGACTCACTTAACAATAAGCAAAGAAGGCGTGCGCTAACCGGCAAGCGACAGGGCGCAGGAGGCATCAATGAGTTTTTCCGAAGGGTTGAAGACGATTGTCGTGGCCACCGATCTCGAGGGTCGCTCCGAGGCAGCCCTGGAATATGCGCGCAAGCTGGCCGGTGCATATAATGCGCGGATCGTGCTCGCCCATGGCCTTGATCCAGTGGAGTATGCCGCCGTCGAAAGCGTGCCTGGAAAGCTGTTGCGAGGCATGACCGAGCAGGCACGGGCCGCCCTGGACGGAATGATCGCTGATTTGATCCGCGAGGGCATCCACAGCCATACAGAAGTGAGGCAGGGTGCGGTTGTGCAGATGCTGCTCGATGTCGCCCGCCAGTATGAGGCTGGGCTGATCGTGATTGGAACCAAGGGCAAGCACGGCGCCGGGCCCTTTGCGGTCGGAGCCATTGCTGAAGAACTCGTACGCAAGGCCACCTGCCCGGTTATGGCGGTCGCGGCGGACTGGAATGCAGGGGAGTTTCGTCCCGTTCCCGGCGGCCCGGTTCTGCTGGCAATGGAGCGAAACCAAGCCGCGCCTGCCGCAGTCGAAACGGCCTGCTCCCTCGCCAGGGTATTCAAGAGGACTCTGCTGGTTATGCACGCGCGTGCTTCGGCCGAGGTCTCCGCAATTTTGAATCCTGGATCGTACAGCATGGAGCATTTCGGAATAAAGCCGGGGGGAGAGTTTCCAGTTCGATTCATCATCAAGGATGGCAATCCGACGGATGCTATCGTGCGCACGATCGAACAGTACAAGCCGAGCATTCTTGTCGTCGGGGCGAAACGGCAGAGTGAATCGCCGGGACCGCATGGCACGGCTTTCGCTTTGCTCGCGAGTTCGCTTGTGCCGGTTCTTTGCGTGCCTGCCGATGCGGTCGCGGCCGCCGACGAGCCTGAATTGCACGCCACAGTTTGAATGAAAGTAGGGGGATTAGGGGCGGCCGGCACTTTCCGGGTTCTTGACGATAGAGGGAAACCAGACCCCGACCGGGTGCGGTGGCAGAAGCTGAGGTACGAAAGGCAAGGCACGGTGAGTTGAAAAGCGGCCCGGCGCGCACGGCGCAGAGTTCGCGATTCACTCAGCCTGGTATTCGGTAGCGGGGGATCTCGTCGCTCCCGGGAAGACTTTGCGTTTCATTTGAGGGAGAGGGAAACATGCAACCTGAAGCAAGATCGAAGCGATTGGACGCAGTCGCTACGCATCCGCTGGCCGAGTTGTTAGCCTGCCCTCCGTCCACCAGCAGCGTTTTGACTGCCTCGGCCCAGACAATTGAATTTGACTCAGGGGAGGTCATTTTTCGCCAGTCGGGAAACTGCCTCGGACTTTATCTCATCGTTGCCGGCCAGCTCCTTCGCAGGGCCGACCGCATGCAGATGAGGCTGACCCTGGGGACGGCTCGAGCCGGAGAACTCGTCGAACTCGCGGCTGCGTTAGGCGACCGGGTCCATACCTATACCCTGGTGGCTCAATCACCTGGCTCGGTTGTCTTGTTGCCCATCGAAGCCCTCAACCACGCTTTTCAGACCTACCCGCCGCTGCGGATGCGGCTGCTCGAGGAACTGGCACGCGAAGTCTCGCGCGCATATCACCTATGCGCTCTCACTGGCATCGCCAGGACACGCCGAAGTGGACAGTCGTCAATGACAGCCTGAGCTCCAAACGGACTACATTGTTCGGGCTGCTCTGCGGCATCGTGGTATCGGACAGGAAGCCGGTCAGCAACATTGCTATGTCCATTGCTGACATTTTATGACGAAAATGATTCCAGCCTGCCGGGCTAAAGTGCGTTATACTTCACTTAATTCAGCAGAGAAACTATGGCTTCCTTCCACACGCATCACCCTCCGGAAGATTGTTTAAATTGCGAGCATCGCCATCTGCGAATGTTTTGCAATCTCACGCCGGAAGCTCTTCAAGACTACGACGGCATTGGAATCATGATGAGCCATGCGCGGGGAGCCAAGCTCTTCAACGAGGGCGATCCGGCGCGTAATGTCTTTGTGATTTGCTTCGGCCAGGTAAAGATCTCCTCCACCTCACGAGAAGGCAAGACCATGATTCTCAAAATCGCCGGGCCTGGCGACGTGATGGGTCTGAGCGCCGTATTAGCCAATGTTCCTCATGAAGTTACCGCTGAGGCGATCGAGCCTTGCACGGTAAAGACAGTGCGCAAGCAGGAATTTGTCGATTTTCTTGGCCGTCACGGGATCGCCAGCATGCACGCGGCGCAGTCTCTCTCCGGCGAATATCTCACGGTGTTTCACGACGCCAAGCGGTTGGCCCTCTCCGGGTCGGCTGCCGGCCGTCTGGCGCGCTTGCTCCTCGATTGGGGGCGTACGGCCGCCGCGGGCAAGCCCGAACTCCGCTTTACTATGGCCCTCACTCATGAAGAGATCGCCAATATGGCAGGCACTTCACGCGAAACGGTCACCCGGCTGCTCAATCAGTTCAGGCGCGACAAGTGGATCACCATCAAGGGCGCGAGTCTGACGATTATGGAACCCGATCAGTTGGAACGGCTCACGGCCTAATCTTCAATTTTCATTCGTCTCCGCAGATTCCAGAATAGTTAACGAAATCAGATCCGCAACGGTCGCGCGATGGGCATGCGGTCAATTGTGCGCTGCCAGGCGCGCCAGCACGTCAAGTTCCCGCTCAGCCTTCGGTTCCCGCAGAGTAAGCACCGGGCACCGCGCGTGCGCCAGAACCTTATAGATGGTGCGATCGCGGGTCAGGTTATCGAACACCGAGTGTTGCGCGGCTCCCAGGACGATGAGCGCTGCGCGCCGGCTGGCAGCCTCCGCCAGAATTTCTATCGCTGGATTCCCGTGCAAAACCAGTGGTTCGACCGGGGTTGAACACTCCTGCCCGGTCTCCTGTGCAATGGTACGCAGTTCGCGCAAAGCGGCGGATTCCAAGCCACTCGGCAATCCCTCGCGCTCCATTTCGTCGATCGGAGGCAATACATGCAACAGGACGAGTCTGGCGTCCATGCTGCCGGCGATATGACAGGCAAGCGCTGCGCTCGGGCGAGAGGCCTCTCGCAGTGTGGTGGCCAGCACGACGACCGGTTCCGGGGCCGCGCCTTCCACCGGGAGATGAGCCTCGGGTCCCACGGTGATGACCGGGAGATTTGCCGAGCGCAGCACTTGTTCTGCAACGGAGCCGAGGAGCAGCCTGCTGACCTTTCCCCGGCTCCGGGTGCCAAGAAGGATACGGTCCGCCGAGAACTGCCGGGCACAGTTGAGCACCTGCTGAGCGGCATTGCCTTCGCGAACCAGGGCGTCACACGTGATGTTGTGGATGCGCGCCATCTCGCACCACCCCTCCAGCGCCTTGGATGCAGACTCGCAGGCCCCTTCAGGATCGTAATAAGGCATTCCTACTGCATCGATCGCCATTGCCTCGTTAGTGGCCAGAACGTGGAGCAGGATTAGACGAGCTCCCGTGCTTTCCGCCTGCTTGAAGGCGAACGGCATCAGCCGCTCCGTGTCGCTCAGGTCAGTGGCGACGAGGATGACGGCCGGATGAGTCCAGTGGTGCGTGACCAGATCCGGCATGGAATTAAACCTCGTACACGTCAGGTTGTCACCGATGGACCGGGCATGATGTATCAAGGCGCACCCCTGAATGTGATTTAGATCACAATACGATGGGAATTATTTAGAACCCTGGCGGTCAGTTGCCTCCCGCTGAACCTCAGCCGGATTTACCCGATGTAGTAGGAGAAGGGGGCACTCATGGTGCTGGCACTCCTTGACGAGCAATGCGTGATCAACGCCAACGAACAGTTCTGGCAGCAGATGCTGTCTATGAACCTGGTACGGCTGCCGTTTCCCGAGGAGTTCTGCCTCGGGCCGGGTCATCTGGTCGCCAGCGTCGACCTGGAAGGAGCATGGCGAGGCCGCATCGAGGCGCGTCTTGCCGAACGGCTCGCATATGAAGCGACCGCCACCATGATGATGCAGCCGGCCGAAACGGTAACCATTGAAGATGTGCTGGATGCTACCAAGGAGATTGCCAATATGATTGCCGGGGGCATCAAGCCATCTTTGCCCCGGCCCTCCACCATGACCGTTCCCGAATCAGAGCGGGCCGGGAAACATTTCTGTAGCAGAACGCGAACTGCCGACGCGCTTGTCGTGGTGTTTCGCCACACGTCGGGCGACCTGCTGGTGCGTGTCTGGGAAAGGTAATGCTCACCGTCCAGAGCGATTCGGGCAGCTGAACTTGCGCCGCGCTCAGCGCGTTCCGATCGCGGCCAGTTGACGGCGCAACGTTGAATATCGACGCAGCCAGCGACCATGGCGAGCGGAAAGTTGCATAAGGCGCCAACTTTATTATCACTTCCTTTATTGCATCTTTATGCGCCAAATCCCTACCATTGTGAATGGATACTCACCCACAAAAACTCCATACCTGTACACCCCCCCATGCAGAAATAGCTACTGCTTGACCCTCGCCCCAGCGGCACTGCAACGATTCGCACTTTTTCAGGGCGCATAAACGACAGCACAACTTGATTAACCTTTTGGAGGTTGTTAAACGATGCGAAATCGAATTACTCGAAGTGTATTTACCCTGGTTTTGGCGTTTATCGCATTGATTGCGATTCCCCATGGTGCGCTTGCCCAGACATTCCGCGGAGGTATTAACGGCGTAGTGACGGATGAGTCGGGCGCCGTAGTCCCGGGAGCGTCGGTGGAGGCATTGGAAGTCGCCACCGGTGTCAGCCACAAGGCGGTTTCTTCCAGCGCCGGCGAGTACAGCTTTCAGGATCTTCCTCTCGGGGCTTACACGGTAACGGCGAAAGCATCGGGATTTCAGTCCACGGCCGTGTCCAAAGTTCCGGTGACCGCTGGTGCTGTCTATACCCTGACGATCAAATTGAACGTTGCGTCAGCGGGCGAGACGGTCGAAGTTTCGGCGGACGCGATCACTCTCGATACCACTTCAACCACGCAGGTGGCCGAAGTGGGCGGGCAGGAGTTGCAGGACACACCACTCAACGGCCGCGACTTTACGCAGCTCATCGTGCTTTCGCCCGGCTTTGCAAATAGCGGGGCGGGCGGCTACGGATCGCTGAACGGCACACGCGCCAACCAGATCAACTGGCAGATTGACGGCATTGACAATAACGATCTCTGGCACAATATTCCGGCGGTAAACCAGGGTGGTGTCTCGGGCATCGCGGGCGTGGTGCTGCCAATCGACGCGGTCGATCAGTTTTCGGCGCAGACGCAGGCTTCCGCAGAATCCGGACGAAACCCGGGCGGAAGCGTGAACCTGTCGCTAAAGTCTGGTACCAACACGCTGCATGGCAGCGCATACTTCTACGACCGCAATGAGCTTTTCGGCGCGACCAACCCCTTCACGGCTCCGGTAAAGCAGAAGGTTCGCAATTATAACTACGGATACTCGGCGGGTGGCCCGCTGGTGAAGGACAAGCTCTTCTGGTTCACGACGTACGAGCATCAGCGGTTCGTGATCGGAGTTCCGCAGACCTCGACGCAACCAAGCCAGGCCTGGCAGGCTCTGGCACTGAACGCGCTGGCTGCCAACAACGTCACACCCAATCCGGTCTCCCAGGCCCTGCTCAGCACCCTTTGGCCCGCGGACGCGACCGGTTCAGAGCCGGCAGTGGCAAACAACTATGTCAGTTCCGTTCCCGAATTTGGATATAGCTATAACGGGCTGGCAAAGGTCGACTACACCATCAATGACCGCAACAGCATCACGGCCCACTGGTTTGTCGGACAGGGCAACCAGGTAGCGCCCGTCGGTTCAACTCTTGCGTGGTACTACGAAGTCGCCCCCATTCACGTACAGAACTATGCGATTGTCTACAATCACGTGTTTTCGCCGTCCATCACCAACCAGCTGCTTACCGGCGTCAACTACTTCAACCAGGTATTCAACGATCAGAACAACAGCTTCGACGTGCCTTCTCTGGGGCTGGTCACCGGCTCGACCCTGCACGGCGCGCCCAACATCCAGATTGCCGGTTTTGACCCCATCGGCGAGACGCCGCCCGAAGGTCGTAACGACATCACCGGACACCTCACCGATGACCTGTCGTGGGTTATTGGCAAGCACCAGTTCAAGCTCGGGGGCGAATTCCGCCAGGCGCAGCTCGACGAGTTTTATCAACGCCATGCGCTGGGGACGTTCAAGTTTGATGGTACGCAGGGGCCCTGGAGCTCGGGCGATAGCCGGGTTGCAGCGCTGGCAGACTTTCTTGCCGGTCGTGTCGTTACGGCCTCCATTGCACTCGGCAATCCGGACCGCCAGGTGTTTGTGAACACCTTTGACATTTTCGGCGAGGACGCGTGGCAGGTCACACCCAAACTGAACGTCAATTACGGCATTCGCTGGGACTACGAAGGACCGCTGCACGATTCATACAAGGATCTGTCGGTCTTCAGGCCGAATCTGGGTGGTACCGGCATCGCTGTCCAAGGCGCGCAGATCTCTAATCTTTACGATCCCAAGTACACCAACATCAGCCCCCGTGTCGGTCTGTCCTATCAGGTCACGCCCAGCACCGTACTTCGTCTCGGCGCAGGACTTTACTACGACACTCCCAATCTGAACCCGTTCCTCGACAACCGCCCGGGCAACGGTGCTCCGAACGGCGTGGAAGGCAATCCGACCGGTCCCAATTCGGTGCATACCACAACGGTAAACGGGGTTAGCATTCAGCCGGGTGTCGATGTGTTCAATGCCGGCACTGGGCCGACCCAGAACAGCCTCTTCTCGGTCGATCAGCACTTCGTGCCTTCGCACAACATGAACTTCAACGCTCAGGTTGAGCAGAGCGTCGGCACCAAAGTTGTGACGCAGCTCGGCTATGTGGGCAGCGAGGGACGTCACCTTCTTTCGATTCTCGACATCAACCAGGAGAAGCTTGGTGGTGGACCGCGCCCCTACGATTCGATGTTCACAGATGCGAGCGGCAATCCGCTGTACAGCTTCATCAACCAGATCGAAAGCATTGGAACCTCCAACTACAGCTCGCTCCAGGCCACGGTTCGTCTTTCCAGCATTCACGGAATTTCGGGGCAGGCGGCTTACACCTGGTCGCACAGCATGGACGAAGTGACGGCATATCGCGGCGCCCTGCCGCAGGACAGCACCAACTTCAAGGGCGATTACGGTCCGAGCGACTTCGACAGCCGCAACATCTTTACCGGGCTGATTTCATACGACGTACCGGGATCGCACTTTATGCCTGCGCTCACGAAGGGATGGCAGGTGAACAGCCTGACGACTCTTCACAGCGGCACGCCGTTTTCGGTCTACAGTTCTTCTGATACATCAGGGACGAATGACGGAAACCAGCGCGCCAACCTCGTTCCCGGGGTCAGCCCCTACGCGGGATTCCGCAAGGGCGGTGTCGTCAATGGCCAGGGTCTGAACTGGCTGAATCCGGCGGCCTTCATGGATGCTCCCGCTGGAACGTGGGGCACCACCTCGCGTAATCAATTTATCGGGCCGGGCTTTGGAGACGTGGACCTCTCGGTCTTCAAGAACACGCACGTATGGGAGCGCGTCACGACCCAGTTCCGCGTGGAGATGTTTAACGTCTTCAACAAGACCAACTATGCACCGCCGCTGAACAACTTCAACCCGTCGTACTCGGCGACCAATGCGTTGACCCTGTACACGACGATCGGCAACTTCAACGGCGCGCCTGGAATCGGCGCCGGTGAGCCGTTCAATACGCAGTTCGCTCTGAAGATCATCTTCTAGGGATAGACAGTGGAAGTCTTCAACAAATGAACCGAACGCCGGCAGCCACCAAGCGGCCGGCGTTCGGCTTTTGTCATGCAATCTGCAGGATTGTTCCGCTTGGTCCCGCAAACCCTTTACCGTTTTCGGACCCAGTAAAATGCCCCGTCCGAAGACGGGGCGTTTTACTGGGTTGGCATGCCGTGGCAACCAGGTCTGTTGCCCTACGACATGTGAGTGAATGGCCGTTCGGCGAGCCTGCCCGGCAGTTTCGGCGGCACAAGTCCCGCCGTCGAGCTCGACATCACTTCGGTGAACGCCTTGCGGAAGGCCATCATCTCGTCCGGCGTGCCCACCGTGATGCGCACCTGGGTTGGCCATGCCGGCCAGATGCGGCCGACATACATGTCCTTCGCCGCCAGAGCCGCCTGCACTTCCTTGCCGGGCCGCTTCACGTCGAGCATGAAGCAGTTGCTTTCAGAAGGCGTGACGGTGTAGCCCTGGCTCTTGAGCCATGCGATGTTCTCGGCGCGAACGTCGGCGATCTTTTTCTTGCGTGTAGGAATGAGGTCCGGATCGAGCAGACTGGCCTTGGCCGCAGCCACCGCCGTAATCGGCAGCGAGTTCTGTCCGCCAAACTTTGAGATATTAGCCAGAAGTTCCGGTTTTCCGACGGCAAATCCCATGCGGATGCCCGCCATGCCGTAGAGCTTGGAGAAGGTGCGCAGAACAATTACATTCTTGCCTTCTTTGACGAAGTCGACCGAGCGCGGCTCGTCGCAGAGGTGGATGTAAGCCTCGTCGATCAGCACAATCGTATCCTTGGGCGCATTGGCGACGACGTATTCGATATCCTTGCGCGGCGTGCACGTTCCCGTTGGGTTGTTGGGATTGCAGATGTAGATCACGCCCGGATTAGACGCGGCAGCGAGCATCGCCTTGACGTCGTGCGAAGCCGCACCCTTGGGATCGGCCAGCGGAACCTTGATCACCGGAGCGCCGCTCACCTGCGCGGCCCACATCGGGGCCTCGTAGCCGGGATCGGCAATCACCAGCGGCCGGTCTTTGCTGGTATAGGCCAGCACCGTGTAATGCAACGGCTCCGACGAACCGGCAAACGGAATCACGGATTCGGGATCCAGGCCTTCCTGCTTCGCAAAAATTCCGGCCAATTCGTCTTCCATCGTGAACAGGTAGCGCCCGCCGCGGGGGATGATATCGATCATCGCCTGGCGGGCCGGGTCCGACGGGCCCATGGGGTTCTCGTTCGCGTCAATGTGAATGCCCTTGTTGGGGGCGGAGAAGTGGGGACGTGCTGCCATCGCGAGGTGCGACTCGGTGATTAGCGGCATGCTGGCCAGCGCGGAAGCGCCGGCGGCGAAGCGGAAGAACGAGCGGCGGGACAGGCTGCTACAGGCTACGGGATCCAAAGGTGAGTGCATAGGCAAATACTCCTCCGAACGTGCATGGGCTGGCAGGGAATGGGTTCAAACGCAATGGAGATGCGCGCGAATGATTTGCGTAAATGACCTGAAAGATAGGCTTGTGCGGCCATCGTAAGCAGCGTTCGTCTGCGACGTCGTCGGTCGCGGCTGCTTTCCTATTGTTTTGGAAGCTTCGAGGATATAGGATCCCATATCCCAAGGTATCGCTCCGGGACATTGAAAACAAGCGGCAATTCCGTTTCTTTATGCCATCCTGATGGGTCGACCGTCTTTCGGCCCGAGGCGACCCATCCTGGCGGCCAGACTCCGCTTTTTCACGCGGTCTCGCAGGGATTCGACTTTAGGCTGCGAATCACGCCTTCCTTTTCGAGCAGGGAGCCCGCCTGACCATCCGCGTGCGGCCGCCCGGCCATTATGAAACGCCCCGGCGACTTTTTTGAGGACACAGCACTGGCATACGCACCGGCGTTTCCGGGCACCCCGAGCGAAACGTCGGCTTTGCAGCGCGCAGCGGGCGCACCGGAATAAATGAGCTCCAAAAACCACTAGCGCAGCAGGGGCGGGAGGGTGGTACACTTTCGACCGGTAAACGCTTTCCCAATCGGCCGCTGCATTAACCCGCGGCCGCCGGAAAGCGACGAATCTTCGGCGGCCGCGACTTGCTTTGGCAACCTTCCGATTGCCGCTTGACAACCATGGCAGTAAACCCATTTACTTGTGGGCGAACGTCCCAAACAGTATTGCGGGCGCAATCACCCAAACCCTCTCAGGTGACTCATGTTCGAATTGGTCCCAACCACACTCGCCGCCGGTTTACCGACTTCGGCCGCATCGATGCTGGCTCTGGCCGCGCCTTCGCTGGCGCACCTGAGCCTGCTCGACATAGCGGTCATCGCGATCTACTTCGTTATGGTCATCTGGATCGGCTTTTACCTCAAGGGCCAGGCCAATACCAGCGAAGAGTTCTTCATGGCCGGACGAGAAATGACCGCGTGGATCGCGGGACTCAGCTTCGTCTCGGCCAACCTGGGATCCCTCGAGCTCATGGGCTGGGCCGGGTCCGCCTATCAGTACGGCATCCTCGCGGCGCACTGGTACTGGATCGGCGCTATTCCCGCCATGCTGTTCCTCGGCATGGTCATGATGCCGTTCTACTACGTATGCAAAACCCACTCCGTCCCCGGTTATCTCAAGCTGCGCTACGGACAGGGTTCGAGCGTGGTGGCTGCCTTTTCATTTGCCTTCATGACCGTCCTCATGTCTGGCGTGAACATGTTTTCGATGGCACTGGTGATGAAAGTCGTCCTCGGCTGGGACATCACCTTCTCCATCGTCATCTCCTCGCTGGCCGTGGCTGCTTATGTCGCGCTCGGCGGACTGCGCTCGGCCATCTTTAACGAAGTTCTCCAGTTCATGCTGATCTGGGGCGGCGCCCTGCTCGTTCCCATCCTCGGCCTGATCGAGGCGGGCGGATGGAACGGCCTCAAAGCCAAGATCGCCCACAACATCGCCGCCGGCGTCATTCCCCCCGGCGACTACACGCACATGTGGCGCAGCATGGGCCACTTTGCCGACAACCCCATGGGCGTTCACTGGACCGGCATTATCTTCGGCCTCGGCTTCGCCATCAGCTTCGGTTACTGGACCACCGACTTTCTGGTCGTGCAGCGCGTTCTCGCCGCCAACAGCCTGCGCTCTGCGCGCATGGCACCGGTCATCGGTTCGTTCTTCAAGATGGCTGTTCCGTTTATCGTGATTCTTCCCGGACTGCTCGGCCTCGTCGTGCTCCAGAACCCCGATGGCAGCCTGCTTCGGCTCGTCGGTGAAAACGTCGTCGCCGCCCACCCCGGCGCGGGCATGCACAGCTATAACGAGGTCTTGCCACTCATGCTGGTTCGCTACTGCGGACCGGGGCTGCTCGGCCTCGGCATCACGGCGCTAATCGCCGGCTTCATGAGCGGCATGGCAGGCAACGGCAGCGCCTTCTCCGCTGGCTTGACCTACGACATTTATCAACCGCTCATGAACAAGAACGCCCCCGACGAGCACTATGTCAGCGTCGGCCGCTGGGCCACCATCCTCGGGGTCATTATCTCTATCGGCGCGGCCTATACCGTCATGCGCGCTTCGGGCATCATGGATTACGTCCAGGCCCTGTTCAGCTTCTTCATCGCTCCGCTGCTCGGAGTCGTGCTCCTCGGCATGTTCTGGAAGCGCGCCACCAAGGAAGGCGGGTTCTGGGGACTGCTCATCGGCACCCTGACATCGATCGGCTTGTGGGGATGGGTCAAGGCTGATCCGTCGGCGCTGCGTTATGTGGCGCTGTCGCCTGACGCCCGTGATATGGCAGAGAACATGTATCGCGCCCTGTGGTCGGTTATCGTCTCGGTGCTTGTGAATGTGGTGATCAGCCTCGTCACCAAGCCGCGGCCACTTTCGGAGTTGAACGGCGTCGTCTATGGCGCTACAAAATTGCCGATCGAAGAGCCTGTGCCGTACTACAAGAACGAATATTTCTGGATGGTGATCGCCATCATCCTGTTTCTCGCCTTAAACATTTACTTCTGGTAAGGAGACGGCGCATGCATTCGGGTCATATCTCAATCTGGTTCTTTATCGGAGTTCTTCTCACCGTTTATGGCGCCCTGATCACGGGATACGGACTAGTAGAACTGGCGTCGGGCCACACCGCCAACGTCATTCTGGCCAGCCTCCATGCGCCCATCTGGTGGGGCGCCGTAATGCTCGCGCTCGGCCTCTTTTACGCCCTGCGTTTTCGCCCGGGCCGCAACGGTTAAGACGTATTTGCGGAACAAGGAGTTGAAACATCATGTCAGCACAGCGAACAATGACTTTTGGAATTGTGGTGGGCAACCGCGGTTTTTTTCCTGATCATCTGGCCAAATCCGGCCGTGAGGAAATTATCTCTGTTCTTGAAGCAGCAGGCGCAAAAGCGATCGTGCTCAGCCCTGAGGAATCGAAGTACGGCGCCGTTGAAACCTATGCGGAATCGCAGCGTTGCGCCGAACTGTTCAAGAAACACGCTGAAGAGATCGACGGCATCATCGTAACCCTGCCCAACTTCGGCGAGGAGCGCGGCATCGTTGACGCCATCCGCCTGTCCGGGCTCAAGGTGCCGGTGCTGGTGCAGGCCACGCCCGACCGCTCCGACGACATGACCATCGCCGACCGCCGCGACAGCTTCTGCGGCAAGATGAGCGCGTGCAACAACATGATGCAGTACGGCATTCCGTACTCGCTGACCACGCTGCACACGGAGAGTCTTAAATCGCCTGAATTCAAGGCGGACCTTGAATGGTTTTCCGCCGTCTGCCGCATTGTGAAGGGCCTCAAAAATCTCAAGATCGGCGCCATCGGAGCGCGACCAGCGGCCTTCAATACCGTGCGCTATTCCGAGCGCATCTTTGAGACCTCCGGCATCTCCATCGAGCCCATCGATCTCTCTGAGATCTTTGGACGCATTAACCGCATGCAAGACAAGGATGATGCCGCTCAGGCCAAGCTTGCCGCCATCAAGAAGTACGTCACCACGTCCGGCATACCTGAAGAAGCGCTGATGAAGATGGCCAAGCTTGGCGCGGTGATCGACACCTGGATGAAGCAGACCAACTGTACCGTCAGCGCCGTGCAATGCTGGACGTCGATGGAAGAATACTTCGGCGTGGTGCCCTGCACGGTTATGAGTATGATGAGTGAAAACCTCATTCCGTCGGCCTGCGAAGTGGATGTGCCCGGGACCCTCAGCATGTATATGCTGGCCCTTGCCAGCGGCACACCATCGGCGCTGCTTGACTGGAACAACAACTACGGCAGCAACCCTGACAAGTGCGTGTGCTTCCACTGCTCCAATTTGCCCAAGCACTTTTTCAATGAAGTCAAGATGGACTACCAGGCCATCATTGCGGGAACAGTTGGCAAGCTGAACACCTTTGGCACCTGCGTGGGCCGCGTCAAGGCAGGCGTTATGAGTTATGCACGTTTCTCCACTGACGATCGGCGCGGCGTGATGCGCGGGTACACCGGCGCGGGCAAGTTCACTGACGATCCGCTGGAAACCTTCGGCGGCGCGGGCGTGGCCGAGATCCCCCATCTGCAAAAGCTTCTCAAGTACATATGCCGCGAAGGTTTCGAGCATCACGTCGCCGCCAACTTCAGCGATGTGTCCAAGTCCGTGCACGAAGCGGCGACGCGCTACCTTGGCTGGGAGAGTCATTACCACCCCGAGCCCATCGACTAATTGAACCCGGACAGAAAGCGGGCGTTGACGAATCCTGTCAACGCCCTTCGTTCATAAGCCTCTATCGCAGATCAGGATTTTTATTATGAGCAAGCGCATCAGCAAGGGTCTCATCGTCAACGGCGAGACCATCGTCACCGAAGCCGCGTGGAACGCCGAACTCGAAGCCAAGCACCAGCGCCTCGTCGAATGGCTGCGTGCGCGGCACCTCGCGGGCGTACTGATTCGACGCAATGAGAATGTTGCCTGGGTAACCGGAGGCGCGGTCGAATTGCGCGTCCTTACTCCCGGCGAAACCGGCGTGGGCTCGATCCTCGTCACTGCGGAAGGCAAGCGCTACTACTTCACTACCGAGAACGAAGCGCCGCGCCTGCACGATGAAGAATTTGGCGCGCTCGACTTCGAACCGGTGCTTTTTCCCTGGTATGCCGACGAAACCGCCACCGCTGCGGCAAAGCTGGCTGCGGGACCACTCGGCTCCGATACTCCGGTCCCGCTGACAACGCCGGTCAATCTCTATTCTCTGCGTGAATCGCTGAGCGACACGGAGGTCGCTCGCTATCGCTGGCTCGGCGCTGAGACTGCGGGGGCGACGGTTGAATCGCTGCACCAGGTTGAGCCCGGACTCAGCGAGTACGACCTCGAAGCCATCACCGCTGCCAACCTGCTGCGCCGTGGCATCCTGCCTTCGGTCTACCTGTTCGCGGTCGACGAGCGCATTTTGAAATATAAGCACGCGGCTGCCCGCGGCAAGCGTCTCAAGCACTACGGCATGCTCAACCTCTGCACGCGCAAGTGGGGACTGGCTATCTCCATTACCCGCTTCGTTCACTTCGGCGACCTGCCCGCGGAACTTGCGGGTCGCTTCAGGTCCTCCGCACAGGTCAATGCCGCGCTGCTCGATGCGTCCCGCCCCGGCACCACGTCGGCTGAGTTGTTCCGCGTCGCCCAGGCCGCTTACGCTGCAGAAGGATTTCCCGGCGAAGAGAAATTTCATCACCAGGGCGGTGCCACCGGATATGGCGAGCGTGAATGGGTTGCCACTCCCAGTGGCACGCAAGCGGTTGTCGATAGCCAGGCCTTCGCATGGAATCCCAGCATCCGCGGCGGCAAAGCCGAGGACACCGTCGTCATCAGCAATGGCAAGGTCGAATGGCTCACCGCTACGCCCGATTTGCCCCTCATCGAAGCCACTGCCAACGGTGCGATTTATCCGGCTGCCGGAGTGCTGGTGAAGTAGCTTTCGCAGGGGACAGGGGACGAAACCCTTTTCCATGCTCCTGCCCCGGGAAGTTTGCAGGCAAGGACGTCTGAAGCGAGAGATGAGCAATCGCTTTGGCTAGGACCTTATCTCTACCTGGTGGGCTGCAACGGGCTCGAGGGTGACTCTTGCCGTGAGCACCACCAGCGCCGCCCATAACAAGTCGGCGCCCAGCAGATGGACTACCTGGAGCCAGATCGGGGCCAGCAGCACCACATCCAGCACACCTAACAGGTATTGCGCGGCCAGCAGCAAGAGCACCAGTGCAGAAAGGCCGCGGTTATCCCAATGCAACGAACGCCGCGACGCCCTCACCAGCAACCAGATCAGGAATACGCTGGCAAAGAAGGCAATCGTGGGATGAGTCCATCGCCAGCGCACCAGCCATCCGCTCGTCGCAGAAAAGTCCTGCGCCAGCGCCGCTCCCAGCGAAGTTGCAGGGAAGAGCGTGTCGCCCAGGGCAGCCAGCGAACCGGTGACCCCGACGACCATCACAATCGCCACGCCCGCAATGGCGCCCACAGGCGCGATGATCCGCACCGTCCTGCGCGTGTATCCCTCGCGACGGCTCAAAAGGTGTGCCGTAAGCGCCAGCGCCGCCAGCAGCAGCAGGGTGTTGGTCAGGTGGAGCGCCAGGTAGGGAGCCCGCAGCGGAGACTGGCTCTGCGCAGTCAGTCCCAGTTTGACCAGCAACGCGCCCAAAATCGCTTCGATGAGAGTGAAGCCGACCGTAGCGGACGCCGCTGCCCTTGCCAGGTGCCCGCGCACTGTCCCGGCAAGCGTCCACACCAAAAGCCCTACCGCTGAAAAGAACGACAGGCCGCTGGTTATGCGGTGGGTGAACTCAATCATTGTGTCCACCCGGGGCGAATGCTGCATCACCGTCCCGTTGCAGAGCGGCCAGTGATCTCCGCATCCTGCCCCGGAACCGGTCGCACGCACCAGCGTTCCCCACAAAATGACTGCGATGAAATAAGCCAGCACTCCCCATGCAAATCGCCGCAACGCGGGGGAAGGAAGAGTTTGCGCGCCTACTGAAGCGGCCGCAACAGACATAGATTCACTCCGTTATCCAACCTTCCAGTTTAGACCAGCGGCGGGCGCTCGACGCTTTGGCGAGGAACAGCGCCCGGGTTTACTGCGCCAGCATGCGCACCACGTGGTTCACGATGATGAGATCTTCGGCCGGTGGAATCACACGTACCTTGACCGGCGAGTGATCGGCGGAGATCAGCGCTTCGCCGCGAACGTTGTTCCGGTGCGGATCAAGCACGATGCCCAATGCGCTCAGCCCGGCGCAGATCTCAGCGCGCGAGGCGATATCGTTCTCTCCGATGCCGCCCGTGAATACCAGCATGTCCAGTCCGCCCAACTCGGCGAAGTAGCTCCCGATCCACTTTGCGATCGTCCACGTGAATTTATCGACAGCCAGGCGGGCCTTGGCGTTGCCGTCCTTGATGGCATCACGCAGGTCGCGCATGTCGTTGGACAGTTCGCTCACTCCCAGAAGTCCCGCCTTTTTGCTGGCGACAACCTCAAGTTGATCGGCAGCCGCGGCGGCGCTCGGGGCCGTCTCGGCAATCTTGCGCAGGATGAACAGCAGGACGCCCGGATCGATGTCGCCAGTGCGGGTTCCGCTGATGATTCCGCCTGTCGGCGTCAGTCCCATCGAGGTATCCAGGCACTGGCCGTTACGTATCGCAGAGATAGAAGCACCGTTGCCAAGGTGGGCGACGACGAGTTTCTCCGGCACATTGGGCTGCAACTGATAGACGATGGATTCGTACGAGATGCCGTGCGCGCCGAATCGGCGCACGCCCATGGCCGCATACTCCGCGGGAATGGGCATGTGCGTTACGACCTCAGGCATGGTGCGATGGAAATATGAATCGAGGCACACGAAGTTCGGCACTCCGGGGAACAGCCGCAGCGATTCGCGCATGATGTAGACCGCGATCGGTGTATGGAGTGGTGCGAAGGCCGTGTAGCGCTCCATCTCGTCGATCAGTTCGGGGGTGATGATCTGGTTCTCGAGCACCGTCGGGCCGCCGCACACCATGCGATGCCCGATGGCAACTGGCGCAGGAAAGTCCGCCGAGTGCAGCGCTTCCGCGACCAGCGCAAACGCGACGGCGCGGGTGGGCAGAGCGGGTGTCTGGTCCACGAGTTTCTTGCCGCTCGCATCCCTGATCCAGAACTTGCCGTTATCGGTGCCGATGCCGTCAACTGCGCCCTCGTGCAGTTTGACGCGCTGGCCGTCGCCGGATTCATAAATGGAAAACTTGATGGACGATGAACCGCTATTCAAAACAAGTACAGGCAAAGACATGAATAAGTAGCCTCGTGCTAAGTGCTTTACAAATGCTGCAGGTTAGCAGGTTAGCGAAGAGTCCCCCGGGTGCAGAAATCTCTTCAGTTTGCAACATGAATGAAGATAGGTATCACTTATGAACCGCACTTATTCACTTACTACAACACCTATCCTCACGATTAAGTCAGCTTTGTGGCCAGCACCAGTTCCTTATCTCGGGAAGGTCATCGCCATTCTCGGCGACATAGAGCTTGTGCCTCTGGATCTGCTCGGAATACAACTGGCGCGCCTCTTCGTGCTGGCCTGCCAGTCTCGGGACGCGTGTGATGGCATCAAGCGCCAGTTGATAGCGATCGATGTTGTTGAGTACGCACATATCAAACGGAGTGGTTGTGGTGCCCTCTTCCTTGTATCCGCGCACATGGATGTTATCGTGGTTGCGGCGACGGTAAGTTAGCCGGTGAATAAGCCACGGATAGCCGTGAAATGCAAAGATCACCGGCTTGTCCCTGGTGAACAACAAGTCGAAATCTTCGTCAGGCAGGCCGTGCGGATGCTCCGATTGTGGTTGCAGCGTCATCAGGTCAACGACGTTCACGACGCGGATCTTCAGGTCGGGCGCCTGCTTCCGCAGCGCGCTCACGGCCGCCAACGCTTCGAGCGTCGGCACATCGCCGCAGCAGGCCATCACGACATCGGGATCGCCGGCATCATTTGAGGCCCACTTCCAAATGCCCAGGCCCGCGGTGCAGTGGGTGATGGCTTCCTCTATGGTCAGCCACTGCGCGGCTGGTTGTTTTCCGGCAACGATGAGATTGATGTAGTTACGGCTGCGCAGGCAATGGTCGCCGACGGAGAGCAGCGTGTTGGCGTCCGGGGGCAGATAGATGCGAACGACGTCGGCTTTTTTGTTCAGCAAGTGGTCGATGAATCCAGGGTCCTGGTGGCTGAACCCGTTATGGTCCTGCCGCCATACCAGGGACGTAAGCAGATAGTTGAGCGATGCGATGGGCTTGCGCCACGGAATGTTGCGCGTCACTTTCAGCCACTTGGCGTGCTGATTCACCATTGAGTCCACGATATGGATAAAAGCCTCGTAGCAGGAGAAGAGCCCGTGCCTGCCGGTGAGCAGATACCCCTCGAGCCAGCCCTGGCACATGTGTTCGCTGAGCACTTCCATCACGCGGCCGGTCTGCGACAAGTTCTCGTCCACGGGAAGCGTTTCTGCCATCCACGTCTTGCCGGTTCCGGTAATTACATCGCCGAGGCGATTGGATGCGGTTTCATCGGGTCCGAACACGCGGAAGTTCTTCTGTTCGCGATTCGCTTCCATCACCGCGTGGAGCAGGTGGCCAAGAACCCGTGTCGATTCAGCGACGGTTTTGCCGCGCCCTTCAATCGTGACGGCAAAGTCGCGAAAGTTAGGCACACGCAGCGGCTTTAGCAGCAATCCGCCGTTGGCATGAGCGTTCATCCCCATGCGGCGACGGCCTTTGGGCGCCAGTTCCGCCAGTTCTTCGCGAAATGCACCCTTCGCGTCGAATAACTCATCCGGCTTGTAGCTGCGCATCCAGTCTTCGAGCAGGCGCAGGTGCTCCGGGTTTTCGCGTACCTCGCTAAACGGAACCTGGTGGGCCCGCCACGTATTCTCGACAGGCTTGCCGTCCACGAATTTCGGTCCGGTCCAGCCTTTGGGCGTGCGCATGATCAACATCGGCCACGCCGGCCGTTCGGTCGATCCGTTGACGCGCGCAGCTTTCTGGATTGCCGTAATGCGGTCCAGCATGGTGTCGAAGACAGCCGCGGCCTGTTGATGCATGACTGCCGGATCGTCGCCCTCAAGCGTGAAGGGCTCGTACCCATAGCCCCGCATCAGATCTTCAAGCTCGGCATGAGGAATACGCGCAAGTATGGTGGGGTTCGCGATCTTGTAGCCGTTCAGGTGGAGGATGGGAAGCACCGCCCCATCCGTTGCCGGATTCAGGAATTTGTTGGAATGCCAGCTTGTGGCAAGAGGGCCGGTCTCTGCTTCGCCATCGCCTACCACGCACGCCACAAGCAGGTCAGGGTTGTCGAAGGCCGCACCGTAGGCGTGGACGAGAGAGTAGCCAAGTTCGCCGCCCTCGTGAATGGATCCTGGTGTCTCAGGCGCAACGTGGCTGGGAATGCCATAAGGCCAACTGAATTGCCGGAACAGCCGCTTGATTCCGTCGCGATTTTGCTCGATATGCGGATAGGTCTCCGTGTAAGAGCCTTCAAGATAGGTATTGGCGACCAGTCCTGGGCCACCGTGGCCGGGACCGATGACATAGATTACGTTCAGATCGCGCTCACGGATCAGCCGGTTCCAGTGCACATAAAGAAAGTTCAATCCCGGCGTCGTGCCCCAATGGCCGAGCAGGCGGGGTTTCACGTCCTCGAGCGTCAATGGGCGTTCGAGCAGAGGATTGTCCTTCAAGTAAATCTGTCCGACGGAAAGATAGTTGGCGGCGCGCCAGTAAGCGTTCATGAGTTCGAGCTGTTGTTCGCTCAGCGGACCTTTTGTTTGAGAGGTTGACGTCGTCACTTCAGGGGCAGTTGCTTCGCTCATCAGTTACACCTCGCAAGAGAACTGCGTGACTCTCAAGCCTAGCAGTGCAGTGTTACAGGATTGAGTGATTAATGTCACAGGAAGGGCCGTGGTTGGCCCATAGCGTCAGCTGCTTGCCCCATGATTTTAATGGTCGGCCTACGTCAAGTCTGTATACAAGTGGCTTGACAGCGGGCTGGATTGCCAGCTTGAATTATGACTGCTGCGTTGCTTGGCTGGCTGCTGGGCGGAGGACGCTGGTCAACAGATGAATCATTTACTCTGGGGCGCACAGATCCTGCTCGCGGGAGTATTTCTATTTACGGCAGCAGGCAAGCTATTCGATTATGACCAGCTTGTAAGCGTAATCGAGATCCGCTCCAAAGGCCGCCCGATCGGTATATCGCGTTGGCAGGCGGCCGTGGCAGGCATCGCGGAAGTTCTCGGCGCAGTGGGTGTGCTCACGCCGGGGAGGATTGATCCAACTCATCTGATTGCGCGCATTTCGGCCGCGTGGCTGGCGATGATTATGCTTGCGGCGATTGCCTATCATCGGCGCAGGCACGACTCCACGCTGCCAAGTCTGATCCTGTTTGTGATTGCGCTTTTGGTTGTGATCGGCCGGTGCCTGACCAAAGCTTCTTGATCTGAGCGCAGCCGTGATCGCATCGGGGCAGAAAACCACTCAGAACAGTCTTTTTAATTTTAAGATGCGCGATTCGAATCCGTACCAGAGCGCGGTTGCGGCGGCTGTTGAAGCGGCGAGCCGGAAACCGACCACCGCCAGGTTGCCTGGGATCCCATGCGGATTCATGCGCAGGTCGAACCATCCGAAGTAGATGAAGACCATGATGTGTGTCATGTAAAGGCCGTAGCTGATGCGGCCGTAGAAGGGCAGCAGGCCCCGCCTCAGGATCACATTGACAGGGTTCCGCGCACCTGTCGACGCGACGGATGCGAGTACGGCTCCGCCAAAGCCCGTCGTCAGCGCCGAATCTAAAAATGCCGTGCCGCCCGCAACGGTGCCGGCAAAGGTGCCCCCGGTAACGAATCCTGCCAGGCCGATCAGCAGCCATGTGCGACGGCTCAGGGCCAGCGTATATAGGCCGAGCGCCAGCAGGCTGCCCATGGCGATTCCATCAATGTGGGTGAGGGAATGCGTGGGCGTGATCCACGCGAAGTGGCTCATCCTGAAACTTGGCGCGACCATCAGACCGCACATCAGAACGGCCGCCAGCGCCCACGGCGCGCGGATCAGCCGCACGACGGGCGCCCAGAGAAAGTAGTACTGTTCCTCGATCGCCAGCGACCACGTGGGACTGATGGCCGGCGGCAGAGCCAGATGGAAGAGGTTTTGGAGGAACAGCAGATAAGCCCACCACGGGGCAGTCCTGATCGCCTGCATGATCGTGGGCCCGATAAACCACGGTGCGTTGAGATAGCACACCGCCAAAACCAGCACATACACCGGCCAGATGCGGAGTGCCCGCCTGCCATAGAAATTGCGAAAGTAGTGTGGCCTGTCGCGGGCTTCGAGCAGGATGGAGGTAATGAGAAACCCCGAAAGAACAAAAAAGAGGTTTACGCCAGCCCATCCCCACAACGACGCGTTGTAGAAGCGCGTTCCCTGCAGGCGCGGATGGCAGTGATAGATCACCACAGCCAGCACCGCAAGGCCGCGCAGGCCCTGGAGTTCCGGGATATAGGAGGGCAACCAGGTTGGGCGCACAGTGGGCAAAATAGGTAAGGGCGAATGAGTTTGCAATGTTACAAAGAGGCCCGACAGGCAGACCTCTTCGTCAGTGAGAATGCCAATGGGGCGGGACTATCCTGCCGCCAACTCTTTGGCGCGCTGGGTTGCCCGCATCACCGCCTTGATCAGCGTCACGCGCAAGCCGCCTTCTTCGAGTTCCAGAATGCCATCTATGGTGCAGCCTGCCGGAGTGGTGACGGCATCTTTCAAGAGCGCGGGATGATAGCCCGTTTCGAGCACCATCTTGGCAGCACCGAAGGTCGTCTGAGCGGCCAGTTGCGTCGCGGTATCGCGCGGCAGGCCCACTTTCACGCCAGCCTCCGCGAGAGCTTCAATGATGATGTAGATGTATGCCGGACCGGACGCCGAGAGCCCTGTCACCGCATCCATGTGCTTCTCGTCCACGACCACGGTGCGGCCCACGGTCTCGAAGATGCGCTGCGCCAGTTCCATCTGGGCATTACTGACAAAGCGGCCGCGGCACAGGCCGGCCGCACCCGCTCCCAGCGCAGACGGTGTGTTGGGCATGGCACGGATCACCGCAATGTCCATTTCTGCGGCTTCTTCAATAGCGCGGGTCTTGACGGACGCGGCGAAGGAGACGAGCGTTTTGCGGGGATTGAGCGCAGGCCGTATCTCCGCGATCAGATCTGGAACCTGAAACGGCTTCACGCCCAGCAGAATCAAGTCGGACTGCTTCGCCGCCTGCAGGTTGTCCGTGCTCACATCTACGCCCCACTGGGTGCTCAGGGCAATGGCACGTTCAGCATGCGCGACGGTGGCGTGAATCTGGTCAGGAGCGAACAGGTTCTGCTTGAGAAAAGCCTGCAGCAGGATGCCGCCCATTTTGCCGGCGCCAAGTACGGCCACTCTTACGTGGGGCAATTGCGCAGGAATATCTGTGGCCTCAACGGCTATTTCTGCCATTTTTTCCTTGTCCTGGATGGAAATATCGGTGCTCAGTACAGAATACGCGCGTTACAGGATACGCGCATTGTCAGGGTGCGGCTACGGGCGTCTAGCCGGGCATCGCGGGGCGCCGCGCATATCAGTCTGCGTTTTTTTCATCGAGTGGTTGACCTTATTTCTGGCTCGCGATCCAGGCGGTGATCCGGTCATCGAGAAGGTCCAGGGGCAGCGCCCCCGCATCAAGCACCTGATCGTGAAATGCGCGGATATCGAACTTGTCGCCGAGTGCTTTTTTCGCGCGGTCGCGCAGTTCAAGGATTTTCAGTTGTCCGATCTTGTAGGCCAGGGCCTGGCTGGGCCAGGCGATGTAACGATCGACCTCCGCCTGGATGCTGGTTTCGTCGATATTCGAGTGATCGTGGAAGTAGTCCACCATCTGCTGCCGCGTCCAATGCTTGGAATGGACGCCGGTATCGACCACGAGCCGGATGGCCCGCCAAATGTCCGCTTCAAGCCTCCCGTAGTCCGAATAGGGGTCCTGGTAGAATCCCACATCCTTGCCCAGACGTTCGGAATAAAGACCCCACCCTTCCTGATAAGCCGTGAATCCCTCAAACTTGCGGAAGGTGGGGATGTCGGTCAGTTCCTGGGCGATGGCGATCTGCAAAGGAGGGCCGGGCAGACCCTCGTGATCAGCGCTCGACTCGACGGCGTACAAGGTCCGGTCTGTGGCGTTGTAAGTATCGATGAACAGCCTCCCAGGCCGGCTGCCGTCAGGCGAGCCCGCTTCGTAATAAGCCGGTGCCGAGGTCTTCTCCATAAAATCGGGAACGGGAACCACTTCAAACGCAGCCTTGGGCAGCCGGCCGAAAAGCGAAGGTAGCTTGGCCTGCATCGGTCTCAGGTAGCCGCGATAGGCATCCAGCAAGGAGTCGCGCGAAGCGGCCTTGAGCTTGGGATTGGTCTTGAGGCTGGCGCGAAAGCTCTTCAAATCCTGAAAGCCCAGCTTCTGCGCGATAAGCAGCATTTCCGCCTCATCGCGCTTCACTTCGTCCAGGCCGATCTGGTGAATTTTGTCCGCCGTGAGGTCTGTCGTGGTGGTGCGCCGGATGAGGAACCGGTAGTATGCGGCGCCGTCTTCCAGCGCCGTGATGCCAGGCTCTGCGCGGCCCGCCGGCACATAGCTTACCTCCATGAAACGAGCAAAACGGAGATAGGACGGCAAAACCTTTTTGCCGATCACTTCCAGCATCTCCTGTTTGATCCGCTCCTGCTCCGCCGCGGGGATGGAAGCGGGAAACTTCTTCAGCGGCAGGGCCAGAGGCGAGTCTTCCGGCTTCTGGCTGGCCAGTTGCTTCACTTGTTCGAGCGCTTTTTCAAGCACGTAACGGGGAGGCACGCGGCGATCATCCATGGCAATCGACATGTTCGTAGTGACCTGGTCAAAGGCATGAGGAAGCGCCCCCAGCCGCGCGATCCAGTCATCGTAGTCCTTGACGGTGGTAAAGGAGAGCTGTGCTACCAGTTGCGGGTACTCGGCATAGATGCCGCCCATCTGGTTCACCGGCATCTCCCACTCTTTGAACTCGGCGGCTTCCTGGTCGTCGGCGAACTCGCGCAGGAGCAGTTCGCGGCTGGTCTTTTCCGAGTCGGTAAATCCGGCAGGGTCAATGGCCGCGAGCTTCAGCATCATGGTCTGCTCGCGTTCCAGCCATTCGTTCTCCGCCTTCACCGAATAGTCCGTAACCTTGTCGTTGAATCTCTTGTCGCCCAGGGTCGAGGCGAACTCGGGGTTCCGTTCGAGATTCTCATCCCAATATTGCTGAAAGAGTCCACTGAGGGCCTTGCGACGATCCTGCAATGGAGAGGGGGCGGCATTTTGTCCGCAGACAGGGGGGACGACGTTCAGCAGGAGTAGGGCGGCAGCAAGGGCAGGGAACTGGAGGTTACGCAACGGCGGGGTCCTTGGCAAAAGAATGCTTTCCCGTTGAGTTTAAAGCACGGCGCGCGACATAATCGCCTCGCGCCCATGCACTTCAAGTCATTTGCCGACTTCCTGGCTGATTGTCGTCCGTCCGAGACGACGGGCGTCATCGCGACAGAATCGCCTCGTTGCCGAGAATGCGATAGAGGGTGGACCGGCTGATGCCGAGCTGGCGAGCACTCCTCAGCTTATTGCCGCGGTTCAGGTCAAGCACATACTGCACGTGCTTGCGGATTACCTCGTCGAGCGTCAGGCAGGCTACCGTCTCAGCCTGCTCCACAAACCTGATTCCCTCTTCTCCGGTGGAGAAAGGGAGGTCGGCCGGGCGGATGACATCGTCCACCGCCTCAAGCAACGCGGACTCCAGCACGCTTGCCAGTTCCCGCACATTGCCCGGCCAGTTGTGCTGCAGCAGGCGCCCGAGGGCGCTGGGGCCCAGCGACACCGGCCGGTGCTGATAGCGCGAACAGATGCGATCGAGCAGCGCCTGCGCGAGGGGCGCAATATCTTCCTTACGCATGCGCAGAGGCGGCACGGCAAATCGCACCGCGCTCAGCCTGAAAGCCAGGTCGGGCAGCATCTGCCCCTGGCCCGCCAACTGGCGCAGCGAGCTTTGCGAAGACGCCACCAGCATCACGCGTCCGCTCTGCCTTTCCTGCAACCCTTTAAGCACGCCGAGCAGCAACCCCTGCCCGGGTGCCGCCAGCAGGTCAACCCGATCAAGATAAGTAAAGCCTGTCATGGTCGCTGCATCGCCATCCGATAACAGCCACTCCCGCGCATCCCGGCGCTGAAATGTTGTTGGTGACAGGGTCGTGCGGCTCAACAGAAATCGTGCCAGGGTCTGCTTGCCGCTGCCTGATTCTCCCTCAATCGAAGCAACCTGAACATGCGGCGCGGCCATTTCGGCCTGCAAAAGCAGCTTGCGCCAGGCCGCGCTCACACCGGCGACGTGAGTCGTGGGGAGAGAATCCATCTCCAACACATTGGTACCTGAGTTGGGGCGCTGCATTTGAAATGGAACGGCGTTTTGCATCGCTCTCAAGGGGCCTCGCCCTCCGCGGCCTGAAGCACTTCCGGCCAACAGCATATTCATCGGCGAAGCCGCACAAAACATGAAGGGAAGAGACGCATGGTCTCTCCCCTTCGGGTGCAGCAACGTGGATTGCGATGATAAAACCGCCCGCTATTGGCGGAATCGTTTTGAAGGCTCGTCGGAAAAGATCTGTCCGTCGCGGATATGCACCACGCGATGCGCGTACTCGGCGATATCCGGCTCGTGGGTCACCAGAACAATCGTGTTGCCCTTGGCATGCAGGGTGTCGAACAGCGCCATGATCTCCACGCCGGTCTTCGAATCCAGGTTGCCGGTGGGCTCATCGGCCAGGATGATCGATGGGCTGTTGACCAGTGCCCGCGCAATCGCCACGCGCTGCCGCTGGCCGCCGGATTGCTGGTCCGGATGGTGGTTCATGCGCCTCTCGAGCCACACGTTCGGCTGCGAGTGCTGGGCGCGCTCTATGCGCGCCGCTGCCGGCGTTCCGTTATAAATAAGCGGCAGTTCAACGTTATGCAGTGACGTCGCACGAGCCAGCAGATTGAACGGCTGAAAGACGAAGCCAATCTCCTTGTTGCGGATTCGTGCCAGCTGATCGTCGTCAAGCTCGCTTACGAGCTGCCCGTTGAGCCAGTATTTGCCCTTCGACGGCGTATCCAGGCAGCCGATCAAATTCATCAAAGTCGATTTGCCGGAACCCGACGGGCCCATGATGGCCACGTATTCGTTGTGCTTGATGCGCAGGTTGATGCCGCGCAGAGCCTGCACCTGCTGTTCCGAGCCCATGTCGTAGGTACGCCAGAGATCCTCGACAACGATGACGTCGCCGGAAGGCACCGTCAGGGGAAGCGTCACGTCTTCAGTGCTTATGCTGTCCAAAGCCATACCCATATATCCCTCTGCATTCTGCGATCCCGTTCTGCCCCGGCAAGGGCGGCCGCATCTTCCGAGACGTTTTCAGCAACCCTCGCAGCCTCGACTCAACTACGATCCGACCGTGCAAGTCCAACACCCATCGGCCGGACGCTTTCCCAGATACCGATGACACATGCTTCACGCAATGCCCTGGCGCACAGTGCTATACCCTTCGACTCTAAAAGAACGCCGCCGATTTGCATGGCGCTCAGTTTTTCTTCAGTCCTCAAGAGTTTCCAGAGGATGGAGTGACCGGCTTTGCCGTATCGCGCTTGACGAGCGAGCCGTCCTTCAGTTCTCTCAGGGTCTTGTAAGGTCCCGTCACGACCTCTGATCCCTCGTTCAAGCCGGAGAGAACTTCAATGTCCGTGGCGCCCGTAATTCCTGTTGTCACGGGAACGAACTTTGCGCGAAGTTTGCCGTGCGCATCTTTGTTGACCACAAATACACCCTGCTGTTCAGGGGCAGCCTTGCCGGCTGGGGCTGAGGACGCAGCTTCGACCTTGCCTGAGCTCGACGGGGTTTCAGGCGAATGCATGGTCAGCGCCTGGATGGGCAGCGAGACGACGCCGGGTTTGCGCGCCGTGGTTATTTTGGCGGTTGTCGAGAGCCCCGGCCGCAGCTCGTCTGAAGGCGCGTCGAGCGTCACTACAACCTTGAAGTCCTTGGCCTCTTCTGTCCCTGTCGTTGACTGCGACGTTGCTACGCCGCTTGAGCGCAGCAGAGCCTGATCGCCGACGAGTGTCACATGCCCTTTGAACACCTTGTTGGGGATCGCGTCCACGGTGACGTCGGCCGGCTGGCCGATCTTCACATTGACGATATCCGTTTCATCTACCTTGACTTCAGCGGTGATTACGCTCATGTCGGCGATGGTCATGAAGGTGGAGCCTTCAGTGTTCTGGATGCCTTCGACGACCGTTTCGCCCTCGCGAACGGGCTGATTGGTGACAATGCCATCGAAGGGGGCCACGGCGCGTGTCAGATCCAGTGCATTCTGATTGGTGCGCAGTGTGGCTTGCGCCGTGCGCAGGTGTCCCCGCGCCGAATCTGTGTTGGCCTTGGCCTGATTGAGCTGTGCCTCAGCTTGGGCAACGGAGGCGTTGTCCAAATCAAATGCCGCCTTTTTGGCGTCATAATCCTGTTTTGCCAGGATGCCAGCTTTAAAGAGGCTCTGGGCGCGGTCCCAATCAAGCTTCTTCTGCTCCAGATCGGCCTGGGCATGTTCCAGGTTGGCCTGGGAAGTCTTTTCGGCGGCGACGTAGGAAGCGAGGTCTGTCTGGCCCGCGGCGATGGCCGCCTACTGGCCCGCTACTGAAGCTTCCTGGGCAAAGTTCTCGACGGTAGCGACCAGTTGCCCTTTTTTAACATGATCGCCCTCTTTGACATAGAGGTGCGTGATGCGGCCCATGGCCGTCGCTCCGAGGTTGACAAAGGTCTTGGGTCGGATCTGGCCCGTCCCGCTGACCACAGTTGCGAGATCCTGACGGACCAGCTTGGCGGTCAACACCTTCGTATATCCGGATTGCTGCTTGACCACAAACCCGGTCACCAGCCCGGCGACAACGAGGACGGCGAGAATGATTAAAAGAATCTTCTTCATATGAAGTGCTTGCTCCCAGGTCTCCCCGATTCAAATGTACGCAACGGACGCTCGAACGGTTCCATGCGCAGATTCGTGAAAGTTCAACGTTAAACTCAACCAACCGAGATTCTCTCGAACGCTTGATTCCCCGGATATAGTCTCGATTCCGCCCCAATCGCGCTTTCTTCGGCCTGCTCTACGTCCGATTCACAGGTTTCTGGCCGCCATCCAGGTGAGACATCCGGGCAGAAGTGAACACTTTTCAGACCTTTTTGGTCAGGTCCTTTGCCCGTGCCGACTTCCGATCCACGAAAAGAGACGGATGACAAACCGAAAACAACTCAAGGGTTCGAGCACATCAGACTCAGGACTAGCGCTTACTCTAAGGACGTTTCGCTTCCGCTCCTGGTCTCAAAAGATGGTGCACATAGTTTATTCCATTCGTCTTTTGGCGTGTGACATTATGACGGGACTGAAGTCTAAACCGCAGACAACTCCAGACGGAGTCTTGCCCGGCACTGTTCCGGAACCGTAGAATAGGGCATCCAGGAGTTTCCAAGTCAATGTCGTTCAACCGTTCTCTCCTCTACGTCGCACTGGGTTGCGGCCTCGTTTTCCTCCCATCTGCCGGGATTTGCGCCCAGCAGTCAGCAGACTCAACAGCGCAAGCCCAGCAACCTGGAGATCAGGGGAAAGATGCAGACCCGCTCAAGCGGGAGCGCTCCGACAAGGAAAAGTTTGCCGCCCAAAAGGCTGTCCGCCAGGAGTTGAAGGGCGCCTACAAGACGTGGCTCGAGCAGGACGTCGCCTACATCATCTCCGACGAAGAGCGGAAAGCGTTCAAGAACCTCAGCAACGACGAAGAGCGTGAAGCCTTCATTGAGCAGTTCTGGCTGCGGCGCAATCCCAGTCCCGACTCGCCGGATAACGAGTTCCGCGAAGAACATTATCGGCGTATCGCCTATGCGAATGAACACTTTGCGGCGGGCAAGCCCGGCTGGAAGACCGTCCGCGGCCACGTCTACATCTCCTTTGGAAAGCCCGATTCCATTGAATCTCACCCTTCCGGCGGCTCCTACCAGCGGCCTGTCGAAGAGGGTGGCGGCGAGACCTCCACCTTCCCCTTTGAAACCTGGCACTATCGCTACATTGAGGGCATCGGCGAAAATGTCGACCTGGAGTTCGTAGACACTTGCCAGTGCGGCGACTACCACTTCACCATCGATCGCGGTGAAAAGGACGCCCTGGCCAAGGTTCCGGGCGCCGGTCTGACCCAATGGGAAGAGATGGGCATGGCCAAGAAGGCCGACCGGTTCAAGGGCGGTTTTGAGAACCTGGGAACTGGCCCACTCTCCTCCGGAAACCAGTCAAAGCAATTTGACCGGATTGAACTCGCGGCAAAGATCTTTGCCCCGCCGCCGATCAAGTTCAAGGATCTGGACAACTTCATCTCCGAGCACACACTGCTCAATGGCCCGATCTTCCCGTTTGATGTGCGTACCGACTTCATCAAGGTGACCGAGAATACCGTTCTCGTTCCCATCACTCTCCAGATCAAGAACCGTGATGTCACCTTTGTGACCAAAGACGGCGTCTCGCGCGGCGTCGTAAACATTCTCGGCAAGGTCACCACTCTGACTCACAAGACGGTCCAGACGTTTGAGGACACGGTCGAAGTCGAACAGCCGGCCGAACTTCTCGAAAAGAGCCTCGACAAGAAGTCGATTTACTGGAAGGCGCTGCCGCTTCTTCCCGGTCTTTATCGTCTCGATATCGCCATCAAGGATGTCAATAACCCCGATCACGTCGGCATCTATGGCCGCGGCATCGACGTGCCTACTTTCCACGATGAGAAACTGGCGACTTCCTCTCTGATCCTCGCTGACCAGATGTCTCCAGTGGACTCGCACTCGATCGGCGCGGGCAACTGCGTCATCGGCAATACCAAGATCTGCCCGCGCGTGACCGCCAACCCGGCGACGCCGGTAAACTTCAAGCGCAGCCAGCAATTGAACTTCTGGATGCAGGTCTACAATCTGGGTATTGACGAAACAAGCAAAAGTAACCTGGCGACGGTTACTTATCAGATCATTGACTCCGCTACAAACACGGTGGTATTCGAGAAGGAATTGGATTCCAAGGACTTAGGCGCACATAGCGACCAGCTTACGGTGGAGAAATCGCTTCCCATGGCTGGTCTTCAACCTGGCAAGTACAAGGTGACGATTAAAATAAATGACACAATCTCAAAACAAGAGATTGCGCAATCGGCGCCTTTTGTCGTGGAATAGTATGCAATGTCCCGAGCAGAGGGGTTACCAGACTTCAGATCCGGAACCAGCGCGGGGCTTGGGCCTTTTGAGAGAAAATTCGCCAGGGATGCCGCCGGGTCACAGACATATTCAGTGATTATGCGCAGGCTCCATCTCGCGTTGTTTACCGTGCTGATCAGCTTGAGTGTTGCTCCGCTTCACGGAGCGACTCAAGGATCGGTATCGGGCTTGGTGCGCGATTCCGCGGGTGTTCCTCAGATGGGCACCGTTGTTCAGTTGCTTCGCCCGGACCTGTCGGTGGTCGCCACCGTTTATACCACCAGCAAGGGCCGCTTCGACTTCACAACTGTCGCTCCCGGTCGTTATGCGATCAAGGCGATGGGCACGTCTTTCCTGCCCTCACTGCGCGAGAATGTAAGGGTTCGCACCAATACGGTCGTCAACCTCACTCTCAACACGCTCTATGAAGTCATGCAATGGCTGCCTGCGGAACCGCGAGCCAGCGACGCGCAAGCGGATGACTGGAAGTGGACCCTGCGTTCAGCCGCCAATCGACCTCGCCTGCCGTGGCTCGAAGCTGGGCCCCTTGTCGTGGGATCGGAACAGGCAGGCTCGGCGCCCGAACTCCAGGGACGACTCATGGCCACCGGCCACGAAGGCACCTTTGGGGAGAACGGCGAGCGCATAACAGCGTCTCTTGAAAACACTCCTTCTAACAGCCGCGAACTGCTCGCGCGCGTCGATTTTGAGCCGGGAACCGATGCCGGTATGGAATCGATGCTCGGCTTCCGCCAGGAACTCGGGTTTGCTGGGTCAGTGCAGTCTGTTGCCGCGGTTTCCATTCACCCTGAGATAGAAGGTGCTGGTTCCGAAGGCCTGGATGAAGCCTCCATGCGAACCTGGGAAAACGTGAACTTCGGCGACGAACTTTCAGCCGAGGTGGGAGCGGAAGAGGTCATTGCGCGATTCGCACAAGGCACAGCCAACACCGTTGCCGCGGCTCTGCCTTTTGTTTCAGCGGACTGGCGCGGCGGAAATTCGACAATCCGCTACCGCCTCGCCACCGGTATCACAGCCATGGATCAAAGCGCGTCTGAGGCTGGCTCAGAGCTGGCCGCAATTTCTATGCGCGACGGCAAGCTTGCCCTCCAGCAGGGCCTGCATCAGGAAATTGGCTGGGAGCGCAAGACTGACGCTTCCGGTCTCGCCGTCCTCTTCTATGCTGACCAGATCGACAACCCGGTAATGGAAGCCATGACCCGCTTCGCGTCAGGCGGCAGTCTGGAAGTTCCAGGAAACGCTCTGTACGATCGCAGCAGCGGCTTGATGCATGTTGCGGGTTCCGGTTTTTCTACGAGCGGCATGGTGGCGAGCGCCGAACGGCGGCTTCCCGGCGGCAACTTCGTGCGGTTGAGTTATGCGAACGGCGATGCATTGGTTATGCCGGCCTCGCGGCGAGCGATGTCTCTCAGCCAGGTCATTGGCTCCGCACACCCTCATCGTGCAGCCATGTATTCCATCTCGCTTTCGGGGATCCTCGATGGCAGCGGCACGCGCTGGCACGCAAGTTACCGATGGCAGCCGGAAGACACCGTGACACAGGTCGCCCCTTTCGCAGAAAATGCA
>VFSW01001704.1_pt1 | contig 33470 bp, 42 predicted proteins | sample 5358111 | NCBI WGS metagenome assembly VFSW01 (sample SAMN11554181, study PRJNA540505) | mine drainage metagenome | isolation source: sediment from site ElyBrook_90M | place: USA: Ely Copper Mine, Vershire, VT | collected 2017
TGGTGCGGGGTGTTCGTTGCGCTGGCGGGTGCGGGGCGGCCCGCCCCCCCCCGGGCCACGTACCCATTTTCCCCCTGGGTGCGGAAGCCCCGACGACAGAGGGTGTCGCCGGGCTGAAGCCCGGCTCTTACTTTCATGTACGCCCGTGACGCGGCGCTGAAGCGCCGCTCTACCGCTTCAGATACAGCTACACGGAAACTGCTATAAAGTCGCAGTACTTTGCAAGGTTTGCGGACGGCCTGAAGACCGTCCCCTTCAAGAGCCGGCTTAATCAGGAACTTCCCCAGTTCCGTGGGAGTCCGTCGAAGAAGCCCCGCAGCAGCCGGGCGAACTCCTGTGGCTGCTCGAGGGCGGCGTAATGGCCGGCGCGGGCGATGACATGCAACTGGCTATCGGCAACCATCTGCCGCATCAACTCGACCTCGGCGCGAGGCACGATGTCGTCTTCGCCGGTGAGGACCAGGGTGGGCACGTCGATAGTGCACAGCGTGCCCACTGAGTCGGGCCGGCCGGCCATGCCCTGCTGCACCCCCGCAATGTCCTGCGGCGACATCTGCTGCATCATGCGGCGTGCCGCGTCGACAATGTCCGGCCGGTTGCTGGTGGTGACCGGCGAAAGCAGCTTGGCCAGCATCTCCTCGATGAAGCCTGCCGTCCCTTCCCGCAGAACCTTGTCGGCACTGTCCAGGCGATCTCGCCGGGCTTCAGTGGTATCGGGGGCGGGGCGGGTGTTGGCCAGGACCAGAGCAGCAACCCGCTCGCGGTATCGCCGCCAGAACTCGAACAACAGATAGCCCCCGATGGAGACGCCGGCGAAGAACGCCTTGGTGATGTTCTCCGCGCGGCAGAGCGCAGCCAGGTCGGCGGCCAGTCTCTCCATCGTCGCCGGGCCGTCGCCCAGATCGGAGTCGCCATGAGCGCGCAGGTCGGGCAGGATCAGCCGGTAGCGCGAGCTGAGTTGCTCGGCAACGGGCGTCCAGAAGTTATGGTTAAGCGGGAAAGGGTGCAGCAGTATGATGTCAGGGCCGCTGCCGGCGACTTCGTAGTAGAGTTGCGCATCGGAGGTGCGAAGGGTTGGCATGCTGGACTGTATCAGACGAAGAACATGAAAGTAGCATACGGCGGAGGAGCGGAATAGGGAAGGTCTGATTAAGTGAAACCGAAGTCCCTCAGCGGCTGAAGCCGCGCCATTCTACGACGGCTATGGACGGCCTAAAGGCCGTCCCCTTCAAAACCAGACGTAAGGGAACCGGAGCGTCGTTCCTTCGCGGCGGTGGCGGAAACAACGAGAGGTTCGAGTTAGCGCCGTACCCACACCTGTTGCGGGGTAAACTTGCAGGGCACATTCCAGCGCGAGCTAAAGGCAGAATCAGCAATGGTGGGGGCGCCGGTTAGCTCGCTCGAGACAACATTTCGACACACGAAAGGCTTGCACATTCATGTCCGTTCCTTTCCGAATTGGCGTTTTGCAATTGAGCATGGAGCCGCTGGCACAGACGGTACGCATGGCGCAGGCCTGCGAGCGCGCGGGCTTTGACATTTTCTGGGTCGCAGAAGCCTATCCCTGGTGGCGCAAGCACGGCTTCGAGGCGCGATCCTCGACCGCAATTACCGCTGTCATTGCCAGCCAGACGCAGCGCATCACCATCGGCTGGGGAATCATCTCGCCCTACACGCGCCATCCCATGCAGATCGCGATGGAGGCTCGCGTGATGCAAGACGCTGCCGGCGAGGGACGGTTTTTGCTCGGTCTCGGAGCTTCGAAGATCTTCATGAAGGAGATTGGCGAAGGCGAGAAGGGAAAAGAAGTGGGGCCGGCGGTTGTGATGCGCGAGAGCATCGAGATCGTAGAGGCCATGCTTTCGGGAGAGCCTGTCGAATATCATGGCCAGGCTTTCGCTGCTTCCGCGCCTGCCTTGAAAGATGAAGCTCACGCATCGCGGGCGCGAGTGCCAATTTACGTTGGAGCAACCGGGCCGGTGTTGCAGCGGCTGGCCGGGTCGCACTCGGACGGACTTTTGACGGCCAGCATCACCACGCCGGATTTCGTCCGCTACGCCCGCGGCAACATGGAAGAAGGCGCACGGCGCGCAGGCAAGGACCCATCGTCGCTCGATCTGGGGGGAGTTATTGTGGGCAGCATCAATCGCGATTCGCGGAAGGGCAGAGAAGGCGCGCGCGAGATGGCGGCCATGTATCTGGCCAACAAGGTGCAGAACATTCGCGGTTCGGCGGATGTGCTGCTGGAGAAGGCCGGACTGAGCTTCGAGGAGATTGCGCCAATTGCGGCCGCGATGGAGAGCGCCGGGCGCAAAGCTGCGGCGCAGGCGGTGACAGACGACATCTTGCGCAAAACATGCGCCATTGCCGGCACCCCCGACGAATGCTGCCAGCGCATCGCAGAATATCGCCAGGCCGGCTGCACCAACATTCTGCTGGAAATCTGGGGCGAAGACCGCGAGCAGCAGGCCAAGCTGTTCGGCGAAGCCGTGTTGCCGCAGTTCCGGAACTAGTTGCCGTGGTATTCGTATAAGAAGCCGAGGGAGGATATGCCTGAACCAGAGCTTGCTCCTGCTACGCCTGACGAAAGTGTGCTTCGCGTCGTCTTCGTCGGGCCAGGGGGCGTGCGCGCCGGCTGGCGGCTGCTTGTCTTCTTTACTCTGCTGGCCGTATTCTCGGGCGCGCTCCATCCCTGGGCATCACGCCTGGGCCTGCTGGGCCGGGAATTCTCAGCCAGAAACGTCATGATCGGGGAGGCGGTGAGCTTCGCTATTGTGCTCATCGCGAGCGCGATCATGGGCCGCTTTGAGCGCCGCAGTCTTGCGCGATACGGATTGCCATGGCGGCGCGTGCTGGGCAAGCAGTTCTGGACTGGTGCGCTGTGGGGCTTTGTGATGCTGTCGGTCATCGTTGGGCTGATGGGCGCCAGCCACGCGTATTCGCTAGGCGGTCTCGCGCTTGCGCCGCTTGCGATCGTCAAGTTCGGACTGCTTTGGGGCCTCGGTTTCCTGATGGTGGGACTGTTCGAGGAATTTGCTTTTCGTGGCTATATGCAGTTCACGTTGACGGCTGGCATGGGATTTTGGCCAGCGGCAGGTATCACGTGCGTCGTCTTTGCCGGGCTGCATCTGAGTAATCCCGGTGAGAACCTGGTCGGAGTGGTCGAGATTGTTTTGATTGCCTTCTTTCTGTGCCTGGCGCTACGGCGCACCGGCAACTTGTGGTTTGCCATTGGCTGGCACATGGCGTTCGACTGGGGTGAGAGCTTCTTTTACTCCACGCCGAACAGCGGCATTCTGGCTACCGGGCACCTGCTGAATGCGTCGCTGATGGGATCGAAGTGGCTGAGCGGCGGCAGTGTTGGACCGGAAGCCAGCGTTTTCGACGTGGTGGTGACTGTGGCCGGAATTCTGCTGTTGGCGAAGCTGTATCCGCAGGCGAAGTATCCGGCCGGTCTGCCAGGCGCGGAGCAAAAGAAGCCCGATTATGGGGCTCCCGCGCCTTTCGCGGCATAGGGATCCTTCAACTCACGCCGCAGGATCACGGTCCAACGGTTCTCAGCCTCATTCGTGTTCGTGCCTGGCGTGGGAATGAAGATGCGGGTGGGAGTGGACCACCCCGCCATGCGAGTGCCGGTGCGCATGGACCAGGTTTGCGCGCAGCAAAGATTCCTGGTTGGTAAGAATTTCGTCGGGAGTGCCATTGGCGCTGACGCTTCCGCCTTCCAGTACAACGACGCGATCGGCGATGTCCTCCACAATTTCCAACTGATTGGTCGCGGTGACGACCGTCTTCGCAGAGCCTTTCCACGCCTGGATCAGATCGATAACCTGGCTCTGGCTGCGGGGATCGAGCGTCGCCGTGGGCTCATCCAGCAGCAGCACGTCGGGATCAAGCACCAGGACCGAAGCCAGCGCGACTCGCTTCTTCTCGCCGCCGGAGAGACGATACGGCGGGCGGTCGCGCAGATGGGAGATACCCATCAGGGTTAGAGTTTCTTCGACCTTCACCCTCACCGCCTCTTTTGTCCATTGCATCTGCAAAGGCGCGAACGCCACTTCGTCGAAGACCGTGGGGTTGAAGAGCTGCACGTCAGGGTTTTGGAAGACCAGGGCGACTCGACGGCGGAAGGCGAGCGCGAAGCCGTCGTCCTGCAGGCGCTTGGGGGTCAGCGGCTCGCCCGCGAAGCTGAGTGAGCCTTGTGAGGGGAAGCACAGAGCGTCCAGAATTCGCAGGAGCGTCGATTTGCCGGAGCCGTTAGCACCAAGGAGGACGACACGCTCGCCCTGCGCGATTGCCAGCGAAAGAGCGCGGAGCGCGGCAATGCCGTCGTAATCGAAGTCGACATCGTGCAGCTCGAAGAGTGGGCGTGTCATAGCAGCCTGTGGCGAAAGTCGAGATTTTTTGAAATCGGCCCGCAGGGGCTAAAGCCCCGTTGATATTGCGAGCTTTACGGCACGGCTGAAGCCGTGCCCCTTCAAAACCGTATCTTCCATCTTCCTGTCCATACGGCTATCTCCCCAGCCAGGCGGCAGCGCTGGCGACGGCGAGGAAGCTCAGCAGGGCGCAGTAGTCCCACATTATGGGACGGAACTCTGAGAGCACCTGGACATCGCCGTGAAAGCCGCGGGATTGCATGGCGAGGTAAACTTCGTTGCCCATTTCGACGCTCTTGCTCAGGAGTACCCCGGCGGTGCGCGATGCCATGCGGCGCTGTTCCGCAGGGCTCAAGGTGCCTACGGTACGACTGCGCCGCGATTCAAACATCTGGCTCGCGGTCTCGACCAGAAGCAATACGTAGCGATAGGTCATCGCCAGCATCACGATGACTTCTTTCGGAAGCCGCAGAGCTCGCAGGGCTTTCAGAACATGCGCCCAGGGGGTACAGAGGACCAGGATGGTGGTCAGCGTGACCGCGGTCTCAACTCGCAGGATGAGCATGCCGGCGGCGCGCAGGCCTTGCTCCGTGACAACGACCGATCCCCAGGCTGCCACGGGATTGCCCGGCGTGACAAAGATTGCCGGCAGCGCGATGACTCCGGTGAAGCCCAGCACGATCAGCCAGACCCGTTTTGCCAGGGTTACGATACTCACGTTGGAAAAAAGCGCGATGGTGATCGCCACGATAAACAATGCTGCCACGACCGCCAGTCGGCGCGAGATCGTGACTGCCAAAACCAGCGCGAACAGTCCGATGAGCCGCACCCGTGGATCGAGCGATTGCAGAAGTCCGCGCTGGCGAGCGGTACGCTCGGATAGCATGGCGCGGGTGAGCGCGCGAGTGAAGCCGAGGGTGGTGGACTCCACGAAGCCGCGACTCATGCCGAAGATTCCTTCCGGCGGTAGCGTTCCATCAGTCCGCGCAAGGTGAGCGAGAGCAACAGCAGAAAGCCTACGCCGAACATCGCAGACAGCAGATAGCCAAAGCTGCGGCTCCTGACGAACGACGGAGCATAAGACGGAAATGGCGCGGTCCAGAGGCTGGACAGCCGCTGCAGGCCGGCTGGAACCGGCGAGACGAGGCTGTCCGCTTGCGATGCGGCTTTCGCCAGCTCCGAAGGCGACCATTCTCCCCAAGCCGTTCCTGCGGCCAGGATCCCCAGCGGCGTGAGCAGCATGAGCATGGCGACGGCGGTCCAAAGTCTTTGCAGTGAATGCGCCGATGAGCCCGCGCTAACGGGCGCAACGCCTTCTTCGGCGGTAGCTCCCGCAGTGGCGCGCAGCAGCTTGGGATCGGCAGCTTGCAGGTAGGCCACGAGTCCGGCGGAGATGGCGGCCTCGGCCAGTCCGGCGAAGGTCAGGTGGCCGATCATCATTGCTGGAATGGTGACACTCAACGGGTAGGGCGCGTACAGCGGCGTCCCGGCGGCATCGTGAAAGAGCGCCGGTTGGATGCCGAACTCGATGGCCGCGAAGAGCGCCGCGGCGTTAACCGCAAGATAGCCAGCAATGGCTGCTGCCATAACGCGCCGCCGCGAGGCGAGAGCCGATCGCGCGGCGATCAGACGATAACTCGCATAGGCCACCAGCGAGCCGACGATGGCCATGTTGAAGCAGTTCGCGCCCAAGGTGCTGATTCCGCCGTCGCCAAAAAAGAGGGCCTGGATCGCGATGGCAATCGACAGCGCGAGGATCGCGCCTGACGGGCCGAGCACGATTACGGCGATCGTGACGCCCAGCGCATGGCCGGTGGTGCCGCCGGGCAGCGGCAGGTTGAACATCATCACCACGAAGGAAAAGGCGGCGAAGACGGAGATGAGGGGAATGACGCGGCTGAGCAGAAGGCGCTTCAGGCGCTTCAGCGCCGTGTACCATCCCGCGCCTGCTCCCGCGTAAAACACTGCGCAAGTTGAGGGACTCAGGTAGCCGTCAGGAATGTGCATGACAATCGCCGTGCCGCCCGTGATGATTCTCATCGTAACTCACGGTGAGTTCGGGAACGAGTGAGGAAGCAAATTGCGGATTTACGTCAATCGCGCCGAATCACAACAGGAATCCGTTCACCTCTTTTCCATCGGCACGTAGTGATTAGGATAGGCCGGGCCATGATAGTCGGCACGCGGGCGGATGAGCCGGTTGTCGTTGAGCTGCTCGATGACGTGAGCCGTCCATCCGGAGACGCGGGATACGGCAAATACCGGCGTGAATAAATCGATGTCAATACCGAGGGTGTGATAGGTGGAGGCGGAATAGAAATCGACGTTGGCGTTGAGCTTGCGCTCGTTCACGATGAACTCTTCGATCTGGCGCGAGATCTCAAACCACTTCTCGTTGCCGCTCGACTCGCCCAGGTCCTGCGACATTTTGCGCAGATGCGTCGCCCGTGGATCTTCGGTGTGGTAGACGCGATGGCCAAAGCCGGGAACCTTCTTCTTCTGCGCCAGCATCTCCTTGATGTGCTCAACCGGGTCGGCGCCGGAGGCGACGATGGCCTCCAGAATGCGGAAGACCGCCTCGTTGGCGCCGCCGTGCAGCGGGCCCTTCAGCGCTCCGATGGCCGCCGTGGTTGCCGAGTGCATGTCGCTGAGCGTTGCCGCTACGACACGCGCGGCGAAGGTGGAGGCGTTCAGTTCGTGGTCAGCGTGCAGGATCAGCGCGATGTCCAAGGCGCGTTGCGCGGTTTCGCTGGGAATCTGGCCATTGAGCATGTACAGGAAATTTCCGGCGTGAGAGAGCGAGCGGTTAGGCTCGACCAGCGGCTTGTCCTTGCGGATGCGGTCGTAAGCGGCGACAACGCAGGCAATCTGCGCGGTCAGGCGGATGGCCTTGCGCACGTTCGCTTCGTGGTCGTTGACGCGCTCGTCGGGATCGTAGTACGACAGCGCCGAGACGGTGGTGCGCAGCACGTCCATAGGCAGGGCGTGCTTGGGCGCCTGCCGCAACAGGCTGAGGATGGCATCGTCCAGCTTGCGCTCGCGCGCCAGGTTCCGCTTCAGCTCGTCAAGCTCGGAACGGTTGGGCAGCCTCCCGAACCACAGCAGGAAGCAAACTTCCTCGAAGCTGGAATGGTCGGCCAGTTCGTGAATGTCGATGCCGCGATAGGCGAGCACGCCCTGGTCGCCATCGATGTAGCAGATGCCGGAGTTGGCGGCGGTAATCCCTTCCAAACCCTTTGGACCTTGCACCGTGGTTGACATGAAGCCCTCTTGCCTTGGCAGAAGTACCGCGCGAGATGTACGGCAGCTCGCAGCCGGGCGAGCGCAAATCGCCTCGCGCAACTTACTTTTATACCCCGCCTCTTTCCTGCCCGTCCATTACGCGGGATTGGGGTGAGGGTCAGTTCGGATCTTCGTGCAGGCACGAAGTATTGTGTCGCCGGCTGAAGCTGGCTCGATCCGCACCCTAAGCTGGTCCAAGGATCGGAGAAATCCAGGCCAGACGTGCCCGCTGCAGGATGGACCGGCATAGCGCAAATCTTGGTGGTTGCCGAAAGAGGGAAGGCTTGTCACTGCCGACAGTGACAAGCCTCACAGAAAAGGATTGCTTAACGGGAGAGTGTGTTTGCTGTAGTATTGGCTGCAGCGCCCCCCTATGCTCGGTTTCATCTGGACTGAGTATGCGCTGAAGTCTAGGTTCAGCGGTTAGCTCATCTCCTCCGAAGGAGGCAGCAAATGAAGAACCGGCTGATGATAGTGGTCCTGATATTCCTCCCCATCGTAGTCGGCTTCGGCTTCGCTCTCGGCCACCGTTCCATGACTGCCCCGGTAATCGCGATCCTGGGAGCACTCACGATCTGGCTGGGCTATACCACGTATGCCCGCTACATCGACCAAACGGTGATCCAGCCCGACCCCAAAAAGGCTACCCCAGCGCGCATGTACATGGATGGCGTGGACTTTATGCCCACCAGCCGCAGCGTGCTGTACGGTTATCACTTCAAGTCGATTGCGGCGGCGGGGCCTATCGTCGGGCCGATTGTGGCGGTGGCGCTGTGGGGATGGCTGCCGGCGCTGCTCTGGCTGATCCTGGGCGTGACGTTTCTGGGCTGGGCCAGTGACTACTCGGCCATTGTGGTGGCGGTGCGCAACGATGGCAATTCGCTGTCGGCGATTGCCCATCGGCTGATCGCCCCTCGCGCGCGGACGATTTTATTTGTCTTCATCTTCTTTTATCTGCTGCTGCTGGCCGGGGCGTTTGTGGGCATCATGGCGGGCATCTTCGATCCGCGCGCCGACGTGCCGTTCGGGATTTTCATGCTGGCGGTCATGGGCCTGCTGATGGGGCAGATGCTTTATCGCTGGCGCATGGATTTGATTCTGGTTACGGTGCTGGCGGTCGGCATCACCATGCTGGGCATGGCCTTGGGGGCCAGCGGCATGAAGACCGTACAAGGCTGGACCCCTGCCGGCAAGCCGGGCCAAGCCACCGTCTTTGCCGGCCCGGTCAACTCGCTGGTGGATAAGCTCAACGACGCCGTGAACAGCATCACCGGCGGGCACGCGCTGTATACCGTCGTGGATCCGACGCATTCCGATCCCCGGCTACTGACGCAGACGGTGAATGCCCAGGGCCAGATCGTACCCAAGTATCTGGCGGCCAATGGCGCCATCCGGATGCTGCCGTCGTTTGTCTTCTGGTGCATTTTCATCTTCGTCTTCTCTTACCTGGGGACGGTGTTGCCCATCTGGCGCTTCGCACAGCCGACGAACTATATCGGCTTCTGGGTCACTTTCCTTACCATCGGCCTTTCAGCCTTGGGCGCGATTGTGGGCGGGGTGCGGGCCTTATTCGGCGTTGCCGGGATGGCACAAGCTGTGACCTTCCACACCAAGCCTTTCATCTCGTGGATTAGCATGACCCAGGCCAAGTCCGCGTCGGGGGCAGTGCTACAGCACCTGCCTGCGATTCAGCCTATCTGGCCGATGCTTTTCATCACCATTGCGTGCGGCGCTATCTCGGGCTGGCATTCGCTGGTTGGCTCTATCGGGACGGCTCGGCAACTGGAGTACGAGACCGATGCTTTGCCCGTGGGCGGCGGCGGCATGTTTACCGAGAATGCGCTGGCGCTGCTGGCACTGGTCGCGGTATCGATTGCGGGCGGCACGGGTGCAGGCGCGTTTGCGGCCGGCGTTGGCAAGCTGCTGTGGCTAGTGACCTTTGGGGCGATCCAGCAGGCCTACGGCACGGCGCTAGGGTTCGGCGTCTTCGTGGTGATCGTGCTGACCATGGTGCAGCTCGTCTTCCGCGTGATGCGGGTGACGTTGGGCGAATGGCTGGGCGATGTCTGGGTCGGGTTCAAGAACCCGCACATCTCCGCCATCATCTCCATGGGCCTGACGCTGCTGCTGGTGCTGAGCGGAACGTGGATTTACCTGTGGCAACTGTTTGGCGCGTCGAATCAGCTTATGGCGGCGCTGAGCTTGCTGATTGTGAGCCTGTGGCTTAAATCAATTGGCCGCAATCCGCGCTACGCGTTCTGGCCGATGGTGTTTATGTATATCACCACCATGGCAGCGATTGTGGTCACGGGATATAACCTATACGCCAGTATTTTGTCGAACCCGGCGGTGGCTTCGCAGACGTTCAACATGATTGGCGCGGTGAGCATGATCATCGTTGCCATACTGTTGTTTGTCGCGGCGCTGGTTATTGCCTACGATGCCTGGCACGCGTGGAACCGCATCAAGGGGCCAGTGAAGATGTCCGCGGCGGCGGATTAGGGCCTCGGGAGACATCGTCTTCACCACGGAGGCGCGGAGGACACGGAGTGACTCAGGCCAAATTCTTCTCCGGGTCACTGTGCCTTGGTGGCGACTTGGTTTTATCAAAGCTGGTGGACGACCCGCTGAACGGCTTCGAAAACGGCGCGTGAAGTCGAGTTTGGACGCGCAGGCAAGCGCCAATGTATTTCGAGGCCGTTATTGTTTTTCCGCACGCCGATGCGGAGCAGAGGAAGGCCGCAGCGGGCGGCCTCCGCAATTAGTTCGCCGGCATTGGCGGGTGTTGGGGAGTAGATCTGGAAGGGCTGGCCGGCAGCGGCAGATTGGAGGGGCCAATTCAGTTGCGCAATTTCCTGAGCGACCGCTCTCCCCGACCAGGCTTTGGCCGCCAGAATTTCGAGCTGCAGTTTCGGCTGGGTGCGCAACTCGGTGCGCACAATGAGGAGATCGCAGCGGCCTTGCAGGCGCGAGAAAAGCCAGATCAGCGGCACGTCACGCGGCTCCAGAACTACCAGGACTTCGGCGCGGCGAAACGGTTCGCGCGCATTTTCGATTTTCAGTTGGACAACGGAGGAGCCCAGCCAGTGCAGCGTGGTTTTTTCGCCCAGCAGCGGCAGCCCGTCCTGCAGCCATTCCAGAAAGCGATGGCCTTTGCGGACGTTGGCGTGGGTGCCCAGCGCGAACCATCCGACGAAAACCACGACCAGCAGTACGAAGATGGAAAGTTCGGGAGACATGCGTTCCGAGGCTAAGGTGAGGAAGCGCGCTTCATTATTGCACACGGCCTCATCGGCGGAGGGCCCGCGCGACAACCTCGTCACCATGCCGGCGAAGCGGAGCTGGCGCCAGGCGGCGCGCGAGTTCTTCTACGGTATGACCGGCTTCGAGTTCGAGCAGCAGGTAAGGGAATCGCGCGGCGAGCTGGAGACCGCCTTCATGCTCTTGACTCTGGGCGACATGCTGGGTGTGCCGGTAATGCCGCCGCTCTACGCGCTGCGCGTCCTGCCGTATGCGGTGCCGATGATCAGCACGTGGAAACGGCGCATCACGCGCGAACGCGACATAGGAGACAGGGAAGAGTTTCATTTGCACGGAGTGTGAAGTACAAGAAAGGTCCTCACCGACTCAACCACCCCAACAAGGGCAAATACGGCGCTCTTTGGGGACCCCGGTCGTCGGTTCGGGACGATAACAAAGAATGGTCTTATAACGGCGCAGCTAAAGCTGCGCCCCTTCAAAGCGAAGGGATGGATATGCCAGACGATCCAAATAAAGAAGAGAAAGAAGAAAAGCAGGGGCTGTTCAGCAAGCTGAAGGAAATTGCCTATGGCATGAGCGCGCACGACATGTCGCGCTATGCCATGCGCACCCGCGCCAGCATGGAGCACCTGTTTATTCTGATCACCATGGGCGATCTGATCGGCGTGCCGATCCTGCCGCCGTATTACTCGCTGCGGCTGTTGCCCTACGTGGTACCCAACATCTCGACCTGGAAGCGGCGCATGTTGCGCGAGAAGGACGTATCGGACGCGATGTTTTAAGTTCCCAATGCGGATTCTGGAGAGGTGGATTGGTGTATCACGCCAGTGAAGGGGCACGGCTTCCGCCGCGCCGATTGGGCCGCACAGGCGCTCGGCCTTTAGGCCCTGAGGTGCATCTCCCTCAGCGGCTAAAGCCGGCTTCTTTGGCCGATGGTTACGGGGCGCCTGAAAGCGCGCCCCTTCAAGACAGCCACATCACCTTTGGAATTGTTTTAACCGCGTCCAGAAATACCATTCATAGAGGACTTCCTAATGTCATTACGACAAGCATTTGAAGACAATAAGAACCGCCGCTACATCATGTTCGGCGGCAAGGGCGGCCTAGGCAAAACCACCTTCTCCGCGGCCACCGCGTTCTGGCTGGCGCAGCAAGGGCATAAGGTGCTGGTCTTCTCCGTCGATCCACAGGCTTCGCTAAGCGACATCTTTCAGCGCGACATCTTCGGCAAGGGCGCGGTCGAGATCATGCACAACCTTTATGCGCAGGAAATCGATGCCGACAGCCACATTCGCCAGTACCAGGATCAGATCCGCAAGAAGATCCTCGACATGTACGGACTGGAGCAGGTGCCGGAGGAGATCGAGCAATACATTCAGGCAGCCTCGGCCGAGCCTGCCATGGAAGAGTCGGCCATCTTCGACGCGGTGGTCGATATCGTGGTCAGCGGCGAGTACGACTATTACATCTACGATCTGGTTCCTCTGGGCCACGCGCTCTACTACCTCTCGATGGCCAAGGTCTATGACGAGTGGATCAACCGCATCACCAAACTGCGCCAGGAGATGCGCGAGCATGAAGAGATGGTGGCGCGCATCAAGCGCGAAAAAGCCACAGAAGAAGACCACATCCTGACCGAGCTGAATTACATCAAGAACCGCATCAACCAGTCGTCCAGCATTCTGACCGACAAACAGAAGACAGCGTTCTTCTTCGTGGTGGTGCCGGAGGAGATGATCATTCTGGACACGGAAAAGGCGGCCCAGCTCTTCTCCAAGTTCGACGTGCCTATCGCCGGCTACGTGGTCAATCGCGTCTTGCCGACGAACCTGGGCGAACAAGACATTCCGCCGTATTTCAAGCAGCGTCTAAGCATGCAGGGCGATTACTTGCAGAAAATCGACCAGGTATTTGGCCGGCAGGTGATTGGCCGCGTGCCGGAACTGGAGCGCGACGTCACCGGCTTAGCCATGATTGAGAAACTGGCCGGCCTTATGTATGGCAACGGGAAAGGGTAGAGCGGCGGCGCAGTGCGTGCCGCCTTCTTTGAAAGGGCACGGCCTCAGCCGTGCCGAGGAGAACTCTAACGGGGATGGGCTTTAGCCCCCGAGGGAATGCGTGGTTGGTCGAAACGCGAAGTCCCTCAGCGGCTGAAGCCGCTATTCAAGCGATAACGGAATGGCACGGCTCTCACCCCGACTCGCGCAAAAGCGGCGCGAGCTGGGGACCCCGGTGAAGCCGTGCCCCTTCAAAGAGGAATCATGCATGTCTGAGATCAAAGAGAGTTTTACGGAATTTATTGCGGCGCACCCGGGCATGAAATTCATGTTCTTCGGCGGCAAAGGCGGCGTCGGCAAAACCGTGATGGCGGGCGTGGCTGCGCTGCATCTTGCCCAGCAGGGCAAGCGGACCATGCTGGCCTCCACCAATCCCGTGCACAGCTTGAGCGGCCTGCTGGACCAGAACGTCTATGGCGCACCAACCGCGGTCAAAGGGACACCGAACCTGTGGGCCTACGAAATCGACACCAAGGAGACCATCGAGCGCTCCAAGCAGGACATCAAGCAAAAAATTCGCTGGTTCCTGAAGTTTGCCGAGGTTTCCACCCAGGCCGACTCGTTCGTTGAGAGCGCCACCATGAATCCCGCGTTTGAAGAATCGGCGATGTTCGAGAACATGGTCGACCTGATGTTCAAGAATGAGTACGACGCTTACGTCTTCGATACCGCACCGACGGCCAATGCGCGACGCCTGCTCGGCATGAGCAAGGTGTATTCGCTGTGGGTCAACAAGATGGTGAAGTCGCGCGAAGAGGCGCAATCGCTGCGCGAACTGTTGTCGTTCACCAAGAAAAAAGAGCAGGACCCGCTGATGGAATACCTGCTCACCTTCCGCGAGCGAATTTCGCACGCCCGCGATTTGCTCACCGATCCCCAGCAGACGGCCTTCTTCTTTGTGACCTTGCCGGAAGCGCTGCCCATTGCCGTAATCAAGCGCTTCATCAACTGGTTCCACGATTTCGGCATTCCGGTGGGCGGCGTAATCGTGAACATGCTGATCCAGAAGAACCAGGTGAAGGACGATTCTCCGGAATTCGTGCGCAACCGCGTGGCCATGCAGGATTCCTACATGGAGGAGATCTGGCGAGACTTTAGTAACGTTCGGGCTGTGGTTCCGCTGCTCGACAACGAAGTCCGTGGAGTAGAAGCGCTGGGCAGAGTTGCCGAGTACGTCTTTCCGGTTCGGCAGGTCACGGCGCCGTAGAGTTGCTGAACGGATGCGGTTAGGGGTTTCGATGTGGGTGGACGAGTTTCCTTGCCGGGGAAACTTTGGCTAAAGCCGCATCGATTTTGCAGTGTTTACGGAGAATGGCAGAGACTGCGTCGCGGGTGGTGTCACCGCTCCGCGGCTCGGGATTTTTGCCCACCTGACCCAGGGCTTACGCCCTGGGCTAACTGCAATTCCGCCGCTTCTCCACCACAGCAAGTCCCAAAGCAGGATTTCTTGGGAGCCCCGGCTGCGCGGCTGTTGATGACGCAATTGGCGCTGTTGATTCAGCGCGAGATTTCAATTGCCGTCGCGACACAGCCGCTGAAGGCCGCCGCCATCAAAAATCGGAGGTAATCAGAGCTTCCGTAATAGCTCGCAGCTATTTTTCTTCTTCTTTTTCTTTGGCTGCCGGTTCGGCAGGCGTCTGGCCTTCGGCTGCCTGGGCTTCTTCCAGAGCTTTCCGTTTCTCTTCGGTGCGCTTGGCGCGAATCTCGGCACGCTTCTGGCGTTTCTCGTCCAAGGTCTTCTCGCTGCCCAGCAGTTCGACGAACGCCGTATCCGCGCCGTCACCAAGGCGGAAACCGGAATGAATAATCCTGAGGTATCCGCCCGCCCGGTCCCCATAGCGCGGGGAAATGGTGTCGAACAGCTTGCTGACAGCCTCACGGGTCAACAGGAAAGAGGCCGCCTGACGCCGCGCCGCAACGTCGCCGCGCTTGCCCAGCGTGATCATCTTCTCCACGTGGGGCCGCATTGCCTTGGCTTTTGTAGCGGTGGTCTCGATGCGCTCTTCCACAATCAACGAGGTCACAAGGTTGCGCAGCAACGCGCGCCGGTGTTCGGTGTTACGTCCTAACTTCCATCCTGCTCTACGATGACGCATGTTTGTTCCTTCGGAACTTGTTGTCAGTTGTCGGTTGTCAGTTCCGACAACTCAAATCTTTAGTTTGTGACAGCGGTTTAGTTGCCGATTGCGCGCTGCCAGGGCTAACTGACAACTGACAACCGGCAACTGACAACTGTCTTTCAGTATCCCGAATCGACTCCATAGCCGGTCGGAGCCAGCCCCGGCGACACATTGGTCGTGCTGCCGGGCACCGCATTGCCGTGCTCGTCGATCTTCATCCCCAAGCCGAGGCCCATCGAGGAGAGTATCTCCTTGATCTCGTTCAGCGACTTGCGGCCAAAGTTCTTGGTCTTCAGCATCTCGGCTTCGGTCTTCTGCACCAGCTCGCCGATGGTCTGGATGTTGGCGTTCTTCAGGCAGTTGTAGCTGCGCACGGAAAGTTCCAGTTCCTCCACCGAGCGGTTCAGGTTCTCGTTGCGGATCTCGGGCTTGTCGCCGGCGCCTGCCGCAGCCGCCTCCAGCTCTTCCTCAAAGTTGATAAAGATATTCATGTGGTCTTTCAGCAGCTTGGCTGCCAGACCCAGCGCGTCAGCAGGCGTAACCGAGCCATTGGTCCAGATCTCGATCGCCAGCTTGTCATAGTCGGTGATCTGCCCCAGGCGCGCCGCCTCCACCGAGTAATTGCACTTGCGCACCGGCGAGTGCACGGAGTCGATGGGAATGAATCCCAGCCCGAGGTCTTCATCGAAATTCTTGTCCGCTGAAACGTAGCCCCGGCCTCGCTTCAGGCGCATCTCCATATCCAGCTTGCCGCCCTCGCTGATGGTGGCGATGTAAACTTCCTTGTCCAGCACCTCGACGTCGGCGTCGGCCTCGATCATGCCTGAGGTGACAACTCCAGGCTGGTCGGCACGCAGATAAATGGCCTTCGGAGCGTCGCCGTTCAGGCGGAAAGGAATCTGTTTCAAGTTGAGGATGATGTCCGTGGCATCCTCCACCACGCCGGGGATCGACTGGAATTCGTGCAGAACGCCTTCGATCTTGACGGCGGTAACGGCCGCGCCTTCAATCGAAGACAGCAACACACGGCGCAGCGCGTTGCCGATCGTGGTGCCGAATCCCCGTTCGAACGGTTGTGCCCAGAAGTGACCATACTTATCGCTCAGCGTTTCGGTGTCCGTGGCCAGCCGTTTCGGTTTCTGAAAGCCTTTCCAAAGCATCTATAACTCCTCTTTCTCTTCGCCCATGCTGCGCGAGCCTCGCAAGCGATGCCCGGCTGATCTGGCGCGAAGGTTGGTGGAGCGCTGTGAACGACACACGCTCCGATTTGTATCAGAGGGCCAAAGCCCCGCCTTAAACTACGCTGTTCGGCACGATTCCGGCCCAACTCGCGCAAAAACGGCTCGAATTGAGGATTCCGGTGAAGTTGTGCCCTGCTACAAACCCTGCACAGCGACGTGCCAGCGGTTAGCGGCTCAGCCAATTGCTAGTTGCTAATTGCTGCCTTTACTTACTGTAGAGTTCGACGATCAACTGCTCGTTGATGGGCAGATTGATGTCCTGACGCTTGGGCAGCCCCAGCACCCGGCCCTTGTACCCATCGCGATCGACTTCCAGCCACGCCGGGGGGGGCTGGTGGCTGGCGAATTCCTTCGCGATCTCCAGCACGGCCAATTTCCGGCTGCCTTCGCGCACCGCGATTTCGTCGCCGGCCTTCACCTGGCAGGAGGGAATGTTGACCTTGCGCCCGTTGACCATCACATGGCCATGGCGCACCAACTGGCGGGCCTGACGCCGCGCTACCGCAAAACCGAGGCGATAGACCACGTTGTCCAGCCGACGCTCCAGTTGCTGCAACAGCATTTCACCGGTGACACCCTTGGTGCGGACGGCGCGCTCGAAGTAGTTGCGGAATTGTCCTTCCTGGGTGAAGTACATGCGCTTCGCTTTCTGCTTTTCGCGAAGCTGCAGGCCGTAGCCCACGACCTTAGCCCTGCGGTCCTTGCCATGCTGCCCGGGGGCGAAATTCCGCTTTTCGATCGCACATTTGTCGGTGAAGCACTTTGCCCCTTTGAGGAACAGCTTCATGCCCTCGCGTCGGCAAAGGCGGCATACTGCGTCTTTATATCGCGCCAAGTTACTCTCCTTGTCGTGGATCGTGAATCGGTGTTCGATCCACGAAACCATCCATGTCCTATAAATCGGTTTACGGGACTTGGCGGTCCTTTCTTCCCGATCGAAAATCAGTTGTTAGCCGATGACCATTAGACGTTCCAACGAACCGTCCGATTTTCACCAGCGCTTCTGCCGCCCCTGAAGGGGTTGAACGTTGCCTGCAAGCCTACTATCGATTTTCGCCAGCCCGTGGGCCATCCCCGAAGGGTTGACATGTCAAGAGCAAGCCCATCCAGGACTGCGCTTCGCTCCGTCCCAGGCTATCTTGTCGCCGTCCCGCAGAGCGGGACTCGTATCTTCCTCGCCAACGGTGCCGCAAACTCGAAAGTACGTTCCGGTCCAGCCAGTGCGCTCCGTGGCGAACTCCAGGATTTCCGTCTCGGCGGCTGGGACGACATGTGGCGAAGGCCTCAAAAGTCTCTTCGCTTGCCGAGCTCCCGGCCCGAAGCCTTGGTTCCGCCCGGCCCCCGCTCCCTAGACCCTGCGTTTCTTCGGCGGGCGACAGCCGTTATGCGGAACCGGAGTGACGTCCTTAATCGTTCGGACATCCAGTCCGGCGGCTGACAGCGCGCGCACTGCCGACTCACGCCCTGAGCCAGGCCCGCTGACCTTCACGTCCACGCTGCGCATGCCGTGATCGCGCGCCTGATTGGCGGCGTTCATCGCCGCCTGCTGCGCGGCGAACGGCGTACCCTTGCGCGACCCGCGGAAGCCCAGCGATCCCGAACTCTTCCACGACACGGTGTTGCCGTTCGGGTCGGAGATGGTGACGATGGTGTTGTTGAAGGACGCCTGCACATGCACCAATCCGTGCGGAATGTGCTTGCGCTCCTTCTTCTTGAACTTCTTGCTCTTGCCTTTTTTGTCGGCTGCTGAACCTGCTGCTTTTGCCATAGATTATGTCTTTGCCGCCGATTTCTTTTTATTTGCCACTGTGCCCTTGCGCGGTCCTTTGCGCGTGCGAGCGTTGGTGTGGGTGCGCTGGCCACGAACCGGCAGGCTGCGGCGATGGCGATAGCCGCGATAGGAGCCGATTTCGATCAGCCGCTTGATATGCATGGAGATATCTTTGCGGAGATCGCCCTCGACGTTGCCTTCCTGTTCGATGACCTGGCGGATGCGGTTGACCTCGTCTTCGTTCAGGTCGCTGACCTTCTTGCCGGGCTCGACCTGGGCCGCACCCAGAATATTCGCCGAGCGGGATGTGCCGATACCGTAGATGTAGGTCAGCGCGATCCGAATGTGCTTGTTGCGCGGAAGATCCACGCCTGCAATACGTGCCATAGTTACCCCTAGTGGCTAGTGGTCAGTGGCTAGTGGCCGGTTGATTCTTTCTGGCCACTGACTACTAGCCACTGGCCACTGCATTATCCTTGCCTCTGTTTATGCTTTGAGTTCTCGCAGATGACCCGTACCACACCTTTGCGGCGGATCACCTTGCATTTATCGCAAATCTTTTTTACCGATGCCCGAACTTTCATAGATCACCGTTGTCAGTTGTCCCTTGTAGGTTTTTAGTTGTTCTGGCCGACAACCGACAACGGACAACCGACAACGTTATTTGTAGCGATACACGATGCGCCCGCGAGTGAGATCGTAAGGCGAGAGCTCCACCGCGACCCGGTCGCCGGGAAGAATGCGGATGAAGTTCTTGCGCATCTTGCCGGAGACATGCGCCAGCACCTGATGCTTGTTCTCCAGCTCCACTCGAAACATCGCATTGGGCAGCGGCTCGATTACCACTGCCATTACCTCAATCGCGTCTTCCTTACTCATTCAAATCCAGTTGTCGGTTGTCGGTTGTCAGCTTTGCCTTCGGCATCCGACAACCGCGTATCACGCCGAGCGGCCCAAATCTGAAAATATCTTAGTAGTTGTTAGACGCTGGTCGCGAGCTGCTCACTGACAACTGACAACCGACAACTGACAACTATTCCGTAAGGATCAGCGGCCCGTTCTTTGTCACGGCCACGCAGTGCTCGAAGTGAGCGCTGTAGCTTCCGTCTTCCGTGACGGCAGTCCACTTGTCGTCCAGCACCCGCGTCTCCGGGCGACCCATATTCACCATCGGCTCGATGGCCAGCACCATGCCGTCGCACAGCTTAGGCCCGTGCCCTGGCGTCCCATAGTTCGGGACTTGCGGGTCTTCGTGGAGCTTCGTTCCAATGCCGTGCCCCACGAACTCGCGAACCACGCTGAAGCCGTTTGACTCCACGTACTGCTGCACCGCCGCGCCCACGTCGCCCACGGTATTTCCGACGCACGCCGCCGCAATGCCTTGCGCCAGCGACTCGCGTGTCACTTTCAGCAACTTCCGCAACTCCGGCGTCAAGTGCTCGCCTACCGGGACGGTGATGGCCGCATCGCCATAGTAGCCGTCCAAAACCACACCGCAGTCAAGTGAAACGATATCGCCCGCTTTTAGCAGCCGCCGTTCCGAGGGAATCCCGTGCACAATCTCGTTATTCACCGAGGTGCATAGCACGCAAGGGTAATCATAATAGCCCTTAAACGCAGGCTTGGCGCCAAGATCCCGGATCTTCTGCTCGGCCACTCGCTCCAGGTCCATGGTCGAGCGACCGGGAGCTACAGCTTCTCTCGTCGCCTCCAGCACCTGCCGGACAATATGCCCGCTGCGGCGCATTTTCTCGATCTCGGAAGACGACTTACAGACGATTGACATTCTCGATTGCGCGAAACGCTTGCGCCATTACCTCTCCCACCGGCCGCTCGCCATTCACCTCAATCAGCCGGCCGCGGGCGCGATAATAATCCGCCAACGGCAACGTCTGCTGATCGTAAGCTTTCATGCGTTCGGCAAAAACGCTCTCCGTATCGTCCGGGCGCGTCATCAGTGACGTGCCGTCAACATCGCAACTACCCTGGACTTTGGGAGGCTGGAAATAGACGTTATAAATCCGCCCGCAGGTGGGACAAGAACGGCGTCCGGTGATCCTTTGCAGTAATACATTATAATCAACCAACAACCGGATCACAACCGGGGCCGCGCACGCCTGTTGCGCGGCAATATCGCCCTTCTTACTCGCCCGCATCTTTTCCAGATGCGTATCCAGCCACTCCGCCTGGCGCACCGTACGCGGAAATCCATCCAGGATGAACCCGCGCGCGCAATCCGCGTCCTGCAGGCGGTCCGCCACCATGTCACAGACCAGTTCGTCGGGAACCAACTCGCCGCGCTCCATGATGGCTTTGGCCTTCACGCCCAGCTCGGTCTTGCGCGCCACATTGCTCCGCAAGATATCGCCGGTGGAGATCTGCGGAATGCTAAAGGTTTCAGCAATCAGCTTGGCCTGCGTTCCCTTGCCGGCCGCTGGAGGTCCCAACAGAATAACGGGGCCGATAATGCGAGCGCCCGCCTGTACGCTCGTCGCGACGGAAGTCTCTACTTCCATTGTCCTTACCTAAAAGAGTTGCCCGCGGCTGCACAACCCTGAGCCGCCGCATGACTCTCTCCTTCTGCCCGTCACGGGGACGGGCCGGAGCTCCCGGTACTCCGAAAAGTGGCCACTAGCCACTGGCCACTGCCTTCTTACCACGTCGCTCTTCTGCCGCGCACGCGCCCGCTGTGCGGAGTAAAGCCTTCGTAGTGCCGCATCACCAACTGCGATTCCACCTGATTGATGGTGTCCATGGCCACGCCCACTACGATCAGCAGAGATGTTCCGCCAAAATAGAAGTTGACACCCAAGCCATTTGTCATCCAGGTGGGCAGGCGTTCGAAAAATGCTCCCAGTGCCCCGGGAAGGTGGTTCAGGTGAATGCCGGCGATCATCCACTCGGGAATAAACGAGATCAGGATCAGGTATAGAGCGCCGACCAGCGTGATGCGGGTCAGAATATCATTGATGTAATTCGCGGTTCGCGCCCCGGGCCGTATGCCGGGGATGAACCCGCCATACTTCCGCATGTTATCGGCTACTTCCGTCGGGTTGAAGACGATCGAGACGTAGAAGTAAGCGAAGAAGATGATGCCAATCGCGTAGAGCAACGTGTAAAGTGGCTCGCCCCAGCCTAAGGCGCGAAGCATCGGCCCGAAATAGCGGTTGTTCTTGAACAGCGCCCCTGCCGTCTGCGGCAAGGTCAACACCGACGAGGCGAAAATGACCGGCATCACCCCGCCAGAGTTCACGCGCAACGGCAGGTGGGTCGATTGCCCGCCCATGATCTTGCGTCCCACCACGCGCTTGGCGTACTGCACCGGGATGCGGCGCTCGCTGCGCTCCACGAAGACGATGAAGGCCACCACGGCCACCATCAGCACTACCAGCAGCAACATGGCAGGTACGGTGAACGCGCCCCAGGCCTGCGACTGTGCTTTGTCCAGCAGGTCCATGACGCCGCGCGGCAGGCCAACCACGATGCCGGCAAAAATCAGCAGCGACATGCCATTTCCAATGCCGCGTTCGGTGATCTGCTCGCCTAGCCACATAATGAAGACGCTGCCTGTGGTCAGGGTCAACATCGTCATCAAGACAAAGCCAATGCCAGGGTTGAGAACGAAGCCGGGCTGTCTCTGCAAGGTGAAGGCGATGCCCAGCGATTGCACCGCGCTCAGCCCCAAGGTCAGATAGCGCGTCCACTGGGTGATCTTCTTACGCCCCAGCTCGCCTTCCTTCTGCAGCTTGGCCAGTGGCTCATACACCACCGTCATCAACTGCAGGATGATGGACGCGGTAATGTACGGCATGATGCCGAGGGCAAAAATCGTCAGACGGCGCAACATGCCGCCGCTGAACAGGTCGATGAAACCCAGGAAGCTGCCACGCTGCTGGTCGAAGAACTGCGCCAGCTTGTCGGCGTTAATGCCCGGCGTCGGAATGTGGCCGCCCAGGCGGTACACCGCCAGCAGCGCAAGCGTGAAAATAATGCGCTTCCGCAGATCGGGGACGCGAAATACGTTGGCGAACTTCTCCAGCATAGGACCTCAGTGGCCGGTGGTCAGTGACCAGTGGCCAGCGAAAACAAAAACTCGGGAACAGCAATCCCAACTGGCCACTGGCCACTAGCCACTGACCACTTGCACTTTCCCCCCGGCCTTCTCGATCTTCTCCCGGGCGGACTTGGAAAATTTGTGGGCATGAACGGTCAACGCCTTCGCCAACTCGCCCTGCCCAAGTATCTTGACCAGTGTGTTCTTCGAGCTTACCACTCCGGCCTTGCGCAGTACCTCGGGGGTGATTTCGCTCTCCTCCAGCGCGGCCAGCCGCTGCAGGTTCACGACTTCATACTGGGCGCGGAAGATGTTGGTAAAACCCCGCTTCGGCAGCCGGCGGTGCAGCGGCATCTGACCGCCTTCAAAACCGCGCATCAGGCGCGAGCCGCTGCGCGATCGCTGGCCTTTGTGCCCGCGGGTGGAGGTCTTGCCCATGCCCGAGCCCATGCCGCGGCCCACCCGCTTGCGGTTTTCCGATGCCTTGCGCGGCGCGTGTAGTGTGCTTAAATTCATCTCAACCTCGGTTGTCGGTTGTCAGTTATCAGTTGTCGGTTAAGGCCAACTATTCGGGCGGCCTTTTTCACGATATTCATTGTTTGCCGTCGCCCTAGCCGACAACTGACAACCGGCAACTGACAACTACTTCACAATCTCCACCAGGTGCGGCACCTTGGCCACCATGCCGCGGATCGAAGGCGTGTCCTCGCGTTCGACCACCTGGTTCAGCCGGGTAAAGCCCAGCCCCTTGACCACCAGCCTCTGCTTGGTCGGAGCCGCAATGGCCGAGCGTACCCACTTGAGCTGGATCGTAGCGCCCTGAGCGGGCGCCGCTGCTTCTGTCTTTTTCCGGATGCGCGCCATGATTACAGCTCCTCCACGGTTTTGCCGCGCTGTGCCGCTACATCCTTCCGGTCGCGCAGCTTGCCCAAGGCGTTGAAGGTGGCCTTGATCACGTTGTGCGGGTTGGTGGTGCCGATGGATTTCGTCAGCACATTCTGCACGCCCGCCGAGGTCATCACCGCGCGCACCGCGCCGCCGGCGATCACGCCCGTGCCTTCCGGGGCCGGCTTCAGCAGCACCATGCCTGAGCCGTAGCGCCCCAGCACCTGGTGCGGAATCGTGGTCTGCGTCAGGTTCACGCGCAGCAGGTTCTTCTTCGCCGACTCGATACCTTTGCGGATGGCCTGTGGAACTTCCTTCGCCTTGCCGGAACCGTAACCTACGACGGCCGAGGCCGGATCGCCGACCACCACCAGCGCTGCAAACGACAGGTTCTTGCCGCCTTTAACGACTTTGGTGACGCGGTTGATCGAGACCACCTGGTCTTTCAGTTGGTACTGACCGGCGTCAAGCCTTTTCTTTACTGTTGGCATTTTTCGCTCTTCGCTTCTCGCTCTTCGCTTCTCGCTCTTCGCTTCTCGCTCTTCGCTTTTCGTCGCCGATGGTTATCTGACAACCGGCAACTGACAACGGTTTTAAAACTCTAGTCCGGCTTCGCGCGCCGCATCGGCCAGCGCCTTGATCCGGCCGTGGTACAGGTACCCTCCGCGATCGAAGACGACCTTCTTGATGCCCTTGTCCTTTGCGCGCTCCGCAATCAGCTTGCCCACTTCTTTCGCCGAGCTCACATTGCCGCCCGTGGGCCGATTCTCGCCCTTGACTCCCTTGCCCTTCTCGACCGACGTGGCCGAAACCAGCGTCGTGCCCTTGCCGTCGTCAATCACCTGGGCGTAGATGTGGTTCACCGAGCGATAAATGTTGAGCCGCGGCCGCTCGGCTGTCCCTGCCAGCTGCTTGCGGATGCGGGCATGCACCTTCTGCCGCGTCTGATCTTTTGAAGTCTTCGATAGCATCTCGTCTTCCTTGTCCCGGGTTTCTGAACCGGGTAACGGCGGGCCGAAGCCCAATCCCGTCCTAAAGATTGTCACCCCGAGCGAAGGCGGCCGTTACTTCGCTCCCGTCTTGCCGACCTTCTTCTTCAACCGTTCGCCGGTATAGCGCACGCCCTTGTTCTTGTAGGGATCGGGCGGCCGCAGGCCCCGCATTTCCGCCGCGACAAAACCTACCTTCTGCCGGTCGATGCCGCTGACGGTCAAGTGCGTCTGCTTGGGATCGATTGCCACTTCGATGCCGGCGGGCAACGGATACTCGATGGGGTGCGAATATCCCAAGGTGAACACTACCAGTCCCTTGCCCTTCAGCTCGGCGCGATACCCGATGCCGACGATGTCGAGCTCTTTCGTCCAGCCCTTGGTCACGCCTTCGACGGAGTTGTTGACCAGCGCGCGCACCAGCCCATGCACCGCAGCTTTCGAGTCATCCTCGCGCACCACCAGCAAGGTTCCATCGTTCTGCTCCAGCTTTACGCCGCCGGGCATGTGGGTAACGACTTCGCCCTTCGGCCCCTTCACGCGAACAGTATTGCCCTCGACGGCATAGGTCACGCCCTTGGGCAAGGGAATCGGTTTCTTTCCAATTCGAGACATAAGAAATCAGCCTTTTTGCAACTAGTAACGAGCCGCTAGTAAATCTCACACAGAACTTCGCCGCCGACGCCTTCTTTGCGAGCCTGTCGTCCGGTCATCACACCCCTGGGCGTGGTCAAAATGTTGATCCCCAAACCGCCCAGCACACGCGGAATCTCAGCGTGTCCCACATAGACACGGCAGCCCGGCCGCGAGATGCGCTTCAGGTCCGAGATAGGCGAGGCGTTGTCGGAGCTATACTTCAAGTACACGCGCAGCACTTTGTGTCCCTCGTCCTCGGTCGCCTTGAAGTTCGCGATATAACCCTCTTCCTTCAGAATGCGGGCAATCTCCAGCTTCAGCTTGGAGTGGGGAACGTCCACCTTCTGCTGCCGCGCCTTGATGGCATTACGAACTCGGGTCAGGAAATCCGAGACCGGATCCGTCAAACTCATGCTTTGCTTCTCCTTCGGTCGCCGCCCGTTCGCTTGCCCATGTTTGCCTCTGCACCGGCAAGAACCCGCAACGGCGTGCTTACCATTGCGCTAGTCACTCGTTACTAGTCACTAGCCTTTCCGTAGCTACCAGCTTGACTTCGAAACCCCAGGTATCTCGCCGCGCAACGCCAGATCGCGGAAATGCAACCGGCACAAGCCAAACTTGCGCAGGTAGGCGCGCGAGCGTCCGCAGATCTTGCAGCGGTTATGCTGCCGGGTAGAGAACTTGGGCTTCTTGTTCGACTTCGCTATAAGTGATGTCCTGGCCATCTTCGCCTTTCGCTATTAGCTTTTGGCCATTCGCCTCTAGCCGTTAGCTCTCAATCCTGTCGAGTTTCACTGCTTACTTGAAACTCGAAACTAGAAATTTCCTTACTGCCGGAACGGCATTCCCATGTGCTTCAGCAGCGTCCGCGCCTGGTCATCCGTTCCCGCCGAGGTCACGATGGTAATGTTCATGCCCTTCAGCTTTTCGACTTTGGAGTAGTCAATCTCGGGGAAAATCAACTGATCGCGCACCCCCAGCGTGTAGTTGCCGCGGCCATCAAACGACCGGGTGGGCACGCCGCGGAAGTCGCGCACGCGCGGCAGGGCGACGTTTACCAGCCGATCGAAGAACTCGTACATGCGGTCGCCGCGCAGCGTCACCATCACCCCGATAGGCATTCCCTCGCGCACCTTGAACGCCGCAATCGACTTGCGGGCCTTGGTAATCACCGGCTTCTGCCCGGTGATCTGGCCGACCTCGGCCGCCGCCGGATCGATCACCTTAGCGTTTTGCGTTGCCTCGCCCACGCCCATGTTGACTACGATCTTCTCCAGCTTAGGAGCGGCCATGGGGTTATCCAGGCTGAATTCCTTCATCAGCGCCGGCAAAACCTCTTTGTAGTAGCGCTCGCGCAAGCGCGCGGTGGTGCGGTTCGTCGCCTTCGGGCGCGCCGGCTTGCCTGCTGATTTATCGCCTGCCGCCTCCACCTGCTCGGGCTTCGCCTTCTTGCCCTGCGGCTTCGCCTGACCGCCTTGCGGCTTCTGCCCGCCTTGCGGCTTCTGCCCCTGCTTTGGTTTCTTTTCGTCTGCCATTCTCGACTTCTACCTTTCTCACGGTTTCGGCGATTGCGTCCGCCGGTTCGTGAGGAAATCAATTAAGTGGCTAGTGGTCAGTCGCTAGTGGCCAGAACAACCCGAGATGCACACTGTATCCGACTAATCCGGTCTCGCAATCCTCAACTGGCCACTGGTCACTAGCCACTGGCCACTACTTCTCCAGCGTATTGCCGCATTTCTTGCACACGCGCACACGGCGGTCGCCGTGAGCCTCATGTCCCACCCGGACCGGACGATTACAGGAGTTGCACATCAGCAGCACATTGCTGACGGAGATCGGACTCTCCTGTTCGGCGATGCCGCCCTTGATGTTGCGCTGCGGGTTGGGCCGCACGTTCTTCTTCACCATCATCACGTGCTCTACCAGCACCTTTCCCGCAGCCGGCATGACGCGCAGCACGCGGCCCTGCTTGCCCTTGTCCCGTCCCGTAATCACCCGCACCTGATCGTTGCGGCGAATATCGAATGCCTTATGCATGTGTTCCTCTGGCACCTAGCTTGTGCCGCCCGTAAGGGGACTCAAATCCTTTGCTGCATCCTACCCAGGGCTTCCGCCCTGGGCTACCGCCTGTTCCGCCCTCCGGCCTCGCATTTTCGCTGAGCCGTTACTGACAACTGACAACCGGCAACTGACAACTGCTCTACAACACTTCCGGCGCCAGCGAAACAATCTTCAAAAACTTCTTCTCGCGCAGCTCGCGCGCCACCGGCCCGAAAACGCGCGTGCCTACCGGCTCGTGCTGATCGTTGATCAGCACCGCCGCGTTCTGGTCAAAGCGGATATAGGTGCCGTCCCGCCGCCGATGCTCTTTGCGGGTCCGCACAATCACCGCTTTTACGACTGTGCCCTTCTTGGCGGTACCGTCGGGCGAAGCCTCCTTCACCGCCGCCGTGATCACATCGCCCAGCCCGGCAACCAGGCCGGTCGAACCGCCCAGCGGCAAAATCATCTGCAGCTTGCGCGCACCGGAATTGTCGGCGACATCGAGCATCGTCCTCATCATTACTGCCATAATCTCTTCTCCTTCGCAGCGCTGCCCTCAGCCATCCCTCGCTTCTACGCGACAGGCTGCTCCTCGACCGGCGCCGCCAAAGCCGAGCGCTGCAAAATCTCCTTCAACTGCCAACGCTTCAGCTTCGACAACGGGCGCGTCTCTTCAATCTTTACCCAGTCGCCCAGATGCGCCTCGCCCTTCTCATCATGGGCATAGAATTTCTTACTCCGGGTCACGACCCGCTTATAAAACGAATGCGCCCTTTGCCGCCGCACTTCAACCACAATGGTCTTGGCCATCTTGGTGGAGACGACTCGACCGATGAGTAGCTTGCGCCGGCCCGCGGCTGTGGGATTGCTGGTGGTTGTGGTCTCGGCCATGAATTACTCTTTCTCCGTCGCAGCCGTTTTCCGGGCCGCTTTCTTCCTTCGCGCCGGCGCGCTGGCTTCGCTCGCCACCGCGGTCTGGTGGCCGGAGGCGATCTGCTTTTGGCGCATCACCGTCTGCACCCGGGCAATGTCTTTCCTCAGCTCGCGAAGCTTTTTCAAGCTCTCCGTCTGCCCCATCTTGAGCTGAAACTTCATCTTAAAGAGCTGATCGGCCAGCTCGCGCTGCTGGTGCTGCAGCTCAATGTCGGTAAGGTTACGTATTTTGTCTACATTCATTTGAAATCCAGTTGTCGGTTGTCAGTTGTCGGTTGTCAGTTTCGCCCGCACCCAAATTCCTGGCAAACCTGGCCATCTCTGTCAATTGCCGCTTGCTATCCTTATCGCTAACCGACAACTGACAACCGACAACTGACAACGGCTGTCTAGTGCACGCTCTCCCGTTGCACGAACTTCGTCCTCAGCGGCAGCTTGTGTGAGGCCAGGCGCATCGCCTCGGCAGCATCCGCCGGCGCTACCCCTTCCATTTCAAAGAGGATCTTGCCTGGCCGCACGACCGCGACCCAGTGGTCCGGAGCGCCCTTGCCCTTGCCCATGCGAGTCTCTGCCGGCTTCTTCGTGACCGGCTTGTCGGGGAACAAGCGAATCCAGATCTTGCCGCCGCGCTTAACGAAGCGGGTCATGGCCACACGGCTGGCTTCAATCTGCCGGTCGGTGATCCAGCCCGGCTCCAGGACCTTCAGGCCGTAGTCGCCGAACGACAGTTCGCCGCCGCGCCACGCCTTGCCTCTCATCCGTCCGCGCTGCTGCTTGCGGTACTTAACTTTCTTTGGCATCAACATAAATCAGTTGTCCGTTGTCTGTTGTCTGTTGTCAGTTCCTGTCGATTGTCCCGCTGCGGCTTACCGAGAACCGACAACTGACAACCGACAACTGCCTCTAGAACGCTCCCGTCGCGGCCGTCTGCGGCTCGCGTTTGCGCTCCTTGAAAATCTCGCCCTTGTAGACCCAGCACTTCACGCCAATTACGCCATAAGTCGTCTTGGCCTCGGTGAAGCCGTAGTCGATGTCGGCGCGCAAGGTGTGCAGCGGCAGCCGCCCCTGCAGATACCATTCCGAGCGCGCGATCTCGTTGCCGTTCAGCCGTCCGCTCACCCGCACCTTGATCCCCTTGCAGCCAAAGCGCAGCGCCGAATCCACCGCTTTTCTCATGGCGCGGCGGAAGCCCACGCGTTTCTCCAGTTGCAGCGCGATGTTCTCCGACACCAGTTGCGCGTCCAGTTCCGGCTTGTGCACCTCCTGGATATCGACGTACACATCGCGATTGTGGCGCTTCTGGATCTCCTGCTTCAGCTTGTCGATCTCCGCTCCCTTGCGCCCGATAATGATGCCCGGCCGCGCGGTGCGGATGATGATGCGCAGCTTGTTGCCCGGCCGCTCGATTTCAATCGAGCTGACGCCCGCCGAGCGGAGCTTCTCCTTCAGCTCGGTCTTTAGCTTGACGTCTTCCAGCAGCAGCTTGTCGTAGTCGCGCTCCACGAACCAACGCGACCGCCACGGCTTGGTGACGCCGAGGCGAAATCCGTACGGATGGACTTTCTGTCCCATAATCTCCTACTTTTTCTTGGCGCCTTTCTTGCCTACAAACTTTTTCTCCGGCTTCTTCTTGGCCGCCGCCTTCTTGGCCGCCGGCTTTCTCGTCAGCGCCTTCTTCAGCGCCTTTTTCACCGGAGCAGCCTCGCCCACCGTGGTTGCCAGTTCGCCTTTGCCGTTAGTCGCAACCTTTTCCGCCAGCGCCAGCTCGATATGCGATATGCGCCGCTGGTAGCGATACGCTCGGCCCATCGGCGCCGGACGGATGCGCTTCATGCGCGGGCCGTCGTTGGCAATCGCGCGGGTCACGAACAGGCGGTCGACATCAATGTCCAGCCCCTTTTCCTGGCTCACATAATTGGCATTTTCCACCGCCGAGCGCAGCAGCTTATAGACCCGGGGCGCAATGCCCTTCTTGGTGAACAGCAGCGTGTCCAGCGCCTCTTCCACGCGGCGCCCCTTAATCAGGTCCAGCACCAGGCGCGCTTTCTGCGGCGAGACGCGCACATAACTCAGTTTGGCTGTAAATTCCATCTCGTTTCCCTATCTCGGTGCCGGCTTGGCCGCAGTTTCGGTCGCCGCCTTCATCGAGTGGCCCTTAAAGGCGCGCGTCATGCTGAACTCGCCCAGCTTGTGGCCCACCATGTTTTCCGTGATGTACACCGGGATGAACTTCTTGCCGTTGTGCACCGCCAGCGTGTGGCCCACCATCTCCGGGATCACCGTCGAACGCCGCGACCAGGTGCGCACTACCTTCTTTTCGTTGCGCGCGTTCATCGCGTCGATCTTCACCTGCAGGTGCGAATCGATGAACGGGCCCTTCTTGGTTGAACGTGCCATATCGTCTCAGTCCTACTTCGGTCTGCGCGACACGATGAACTTATCGGTCCGCTTGTTGTTACGCGTCTTGTAGCCGCGCGTCGGCTGGCCCCACGGGGTTACCGGATGCCGTCCACCGCTGGTCTTGCCTTCGCCGCCGCCGTGCGGATGGTCCACCGGATTCATCACCACCCCGCGGTTCACCGGACGCCGGCCCAGCCAGCGGGTGCGCCCGGCCTTGCCAATCGAGATGTTCTCGTGGTCCAGATTGCCCACCTGTCCCACCGTCGCCATGCAATCCACCAGCACCCGGCGGCTCTCGCCTGAAGGTAGCTTCAGCAGGGCATAATCGCCTTCCTTGGCCACCAGTTGCGCCTGCGCGCCCGCCGAACGCGCCATCTGCGCGCCCTTGCCCGGCTTCAACTCGATGTTGTGCACCACCGTGCCGGGAGGAATGTTGCGCAGCGGCAGGGCATTGCCCGCCAGGATGTCCGCATCCGGCCCACTGACCACTTTGGCCCCGACCTTGAGTCCCACCGGATACACGATGTAACGCTTCTCGCCGTCGGCATAGTGCAGCAGCGCAATGCGAGCCGAGCGATTGGGATCGTATTCGATGGACGCCACCGTCGCTGGCACACCGAACTTGTCCCGTTTGAAGTCGATAATGCGCAGCTTGCGCTTGTGTCCTCCGCCGCGATGCCAGATCGTCAAGTCGCCGGAATTCCGGCGTCCGCCGGTGCGCTGCCGGGGCTCGGTCAGCGGCTTGTGCGGCCGGTTGGTGGTGATGTCATCGTTGACGATCGCCGTCTGAAACCGCCGCGTCGGAGTTACCGGTCTGTAAGTCTTGATTGCCATATTCGCTCTTCGCTAACCGCTCTTCGCTTTTCGCCGTTCGCCTGAAATCCGTGTCTGGCCACTGACCACCGGCCACTGGTCACTACAGGTTCTCCGCGTACTCCGGCATCTTCTGCCCCGCCTTCAGCCGCACATAAGCCTTCTTCCAGTCGGGACGATAGCCGGCGAACTTCCCTCTGCGGCGCTCCTTGCCTTCAAAGGTGGCCGTACGCACCGAGTCCACCTTCACCTTGAAAACGCTCTGCACCGCTTGCTTGATCTCCGTCTTGGTCGCGCCGGCCGCAACCTCAAACACCAGCGTCGCCTGCGTTTCCTTGATCCCGAGACCCTTTTCCGTAATCACCGGGCGGCGAAGGATCTGATAGGCCGACTTCATTACGCCACCTCCGCTTGCTTGCGCCTGGGCGCCGAAGCCTTCAGCGAGTTTTGCAGCTTCTCCAGCGCCGGCCGGGCAAAAATCGCGCTCTCATAGCGCAGCAGGTGATAGGGATGGACCTGATTGCCGGCCAGCAGCTCCACATCCGGCAAGTTGCGCGAACTCAGATGCAAGTTGTGGTTCTCGCTCACCGGGCTCTCCACCAGCAGCGTCGTCTTGCCGGCGTTCAGCTTGTCCAGGGTCTTGCGAAACTCCTTGGTCTTCGCCTCCGGCAGCTCGAAACTCTCCACCACCACCAGCTTGCCATCGGCCAGCTTCGCCGCCAGCGCCGAGCGCAGCGCGCCCAGCAGCTTCTTGCGCGGGAACTGATAGTCATACGACCGGGGCTGCGGTCCGTGTACCGTGCCGCCGTGCCGCCACAGCGGAGACCGGATGGAGCCGACGCGGGCGCGGCCGGTGCCTTTCTGCTTCCACAGCTTCTTGCCCGACCCGCTCACCAGCTTGCGGTTCTTGGTGGCGTGTGTGCCGGCGCGCTGTCCGGCGCGGTAATGCTTCACCGCCTCCCACAGCAGGTCTTCGTTGACCGCGCCGAAAACCTCTTCGGCCAGCTCCAGCGAGCCCACCTTCTCGCCACCCAGGTTTACTACATCAATCGTCGCCATATGGTGTTCTCAGTTGTCGGTCGTCGGTTGTCGGTTTGGGCCGTCGTCAGAATCACTGACAACCGGCAACCGACAACGGACAACTATTTCTTCTTTGCCGCCGCGCGCTTGGAAGCCTTCAAAGGATCCACCGTGCCGGCGCCGCTGAATCCGCGCCGCTCGCGCGGGGGATTCTTCGCCTTGGTAATCACTACGTAACCATCCCTCGATCCCGGCACCGCGCCTTCCACCACCAGCAGGTTCTCCTCTTTATCGACGCCCAGCACGCGCAGGTTGCGCACCGTCACTTTGTCCGCGCCCATGTGTCCGGACATCCGCATGCCCTTGAACACGCGCGAAGGAAATGCCGATGAACCAATGGAGCCGGTAATCTGAAACATCGAGCCGTGCGACTTGGCCCCTCCGGCGAATTTGTGGCGCTTCACCACGCCGGCAAAACCCCGCCCCTTGCTGATGCCGCAGACATCCACAAACCGCTGGCCTTCGAAGATATCCACCATCACCTTGTCGCCGGTCTTCGTTCCATCCCCCGCTTCCGGATCGGTGACGACCGGCACTTCGCGCAGGAAGCGCAGCGGCGGCAGATTGTGCTTGCCGAAATGCCCCTGCATCGCCTTCGTCAGCCGCGACTCCTTCACGAATTCCACCAGCCCGATTTGCGCCGCATCATAGCCGTCCTTCTCGACGGTCTTGCGCTGCGTCACCACGCACGGGCCCGCTTGCAGCACGGTGACCGGGCGAACATCACCCTTGTCATCGAAAAGCTGCGTCATACCGACTTTCTTGCCTAATATCCCACCAACTGCCATGTTCGTGTCCTCAACTCCGCTTCCTGATTTCCGGTTAACTCGAACCGGGGACTTGCGTCACGGAAGCTTTGTTTTTTCGCTTTTCGCCGTTGCTATGCGCTTTTCGCCGAGGCGCCTTAAATCGCTTCTGGCGAACAGCGAAAAGTAAAGAGCGAAAAGCGGCTACTTGTGTTCCTTCCCGAAAGCCTTGATCTCCACATCCACGCCCGCCGGAAGCTCCAGCTTCATCAGCGCGTCCACCGTCTGCTGCGTCGGCTCCAGTATGTCGAGCAGCCGCTTGTGGGTGCGAATCTCAAACTGCTCGCGCGACTTCTTGTCCACGTGGGGCGAGCGCAGGACGGTGTACTTGTTCTTCACCGTGGGCAGCGGAATCGGCCCTGCGATCTGCGCGCCCGTGCGCTTTGCCGTGTCTACAATCTCGCCGGTGGACTGGTCGAGGACCCGATAGTCATAAGCCTTCAGCCGGATGCGGATTCGTTCTTTGCCAATCACGTTAGTTATCTCTCAAAGAGCTTTGAAGGGGCGCGGCTTCAACCGCGCCGTTACAAGTCTTTTCGTTGTCATCCCGAGCGGGCATTCAGCCCGCGAAGGACATGCCTTTGATCGCCTTCCAGCCTACAAAGGCCGGATTTAAACTGTACACGCGCGTGAGCTAGCTGCTAATCGCTGGTTACGAGCTACTGCCTCTACGCGATAATCTCGGTAATCGTGCCGGCGCCCACGGTCCTGCCGCCTTCGCGG
>VFSW01001705.1_pt1 | contig 33468 bp, 35 predicted proteins | sample 5358111 | NCBI WGS metagenome assembly VFSW01 (sample SAMN11554181, study PRJNA540505) | mine drainage metagenome | isolation source: sediment from site ElyBrook_90M | place: USA: Ely Copper Mine, Vershire, VT | collected 2017
CCCGTCGGAGGGTTGTTCGCAGGTGAGGTCTGCGCCGCATTGGCCGCCGCCGCTCCTTGGGTGGGCGCGGTCCCCTCGGAATAGTCGTAACGCAACGCCACGACGACGCCGAAGAGGACGACTATTGCAACTACTATGATCAGTACGTTTTTCATGTCGGAGGAGACGTGGGGTGGGCGAGTTCCCTTACGGACATGGTAGCGGTGCCTGCATGAATTAGGAATGAAGAACCGCCCGCTCACCTTGATGGGGCGAACGGGCGGCGGCTAGATCTGTTATTTCCAGTCCGCTTACGGTGTCGGAATAGGAATGGTGCAGGTCGCGCCGCACGAACCCGACGGAGTCACGCCGGTCATCGCGTGGAAGTGGTTGCTGATCTGTGTCTGGGATAGGAGATAGTCATAGACCGCGACCTTGCCTACGGCGCCTTGGAACCAGGTATCCATGGCCATCGTTCCGATATCAAGCGGCGAACTGCCGGCTTTCGGCGTTATCTTGTATTGGCTCATGCAGCCGGTTGGCTGGTGGCTCGCGAAGCTTTGCTCCACGCCGTTTACCCAGATGTTTATCGTGCCTGGATAGGCCGAAGAACAGCCGGACGGCGTTGAAAGCGTTTGGTACTCGGCGACGACATGGAGCCATTGCCCGGCCTGCAGCTGATTGGCCGGTTGCCAGTCGGCGGCGCTTCCAAAGCCAGCCGAGGGATTGAACACATAGGCGGAAAGGCGATCCGGCCGGCCTTGCGACGTGGAGCCGCCGTACATGCGCGCTTCCCATTCGCACGTCGGGGAGTAGCTTTCACATTTGCCCATCCAGTCGATGTAGCCGTCGCTGCTCGCGTGAGAAAACTGGAAAGTGTCGGGCCGGACCCACGCTTCAAAGGTCAGCTCATGGGTGGTCGGTATCGACAGGGCGGCCGAGGAAGGTACCGTAAGGTACTGGCTTGAGCCGTTGAAGTCCGCCGCGTGGTCGCCGTTCGGCAGCGATGCGACCTGCGGCGCGCCTCCTTTGTAGGTGCCGTTATTGCCGTGGCCGGTCTGATCATTTTCGCTGCCGGATGACGGCGATGCCATGGTGAGGTACATTGCCGGCTTGTCGGTGAGGATCACCGCGTCATAGCCGGTGGATGAAGGCGGAGGGGTTGTCGTGCTCGGGGGAGTCGTGGTCGAGGTTGTGGCCGGAGTCGCTCCGCCGCTATTCGCGACCAGGAAGTTGTCGAATTGCGCATCGGCATAATCGCTTTGTACGCCGACAAGACCCGTTGCCGGGAGCGGGGCGCCGTTAAGGGACGGGTTGTCGCTTGCGCTTAGGGCCAATTGCCAGGAACCGGTCCGGCCGACGTCGGTGTAAAGGGAAAGTTCTGGCGTGCCGGAATTCGTATCGGTGACGACGAATTTAAGACCAATCCAAGTCCCGAGCGGAATGAGGTCGGGGCGCGTTGCCGCATTGTAAGTGCCCGCGAAAAGCTGTTTTCCGGCAAGGGTCTGATATATGCCGTTCGCCTTCTTTTTTATCACCACGCCGCCGTCGGCACGGATGCCCGCATAATAGTAGTTATTCTGGTCGGTGTAGCGCGCGATGAGAGATTCGCCGATGTAAGGCTCGCGGTTCGCCGGGTTCGATAGGTTGTCCGCGACGCGTTTGACGTATATTTGCACACTGGGGTCCTGCACGGGCTGACGCAAGAACATCTGGAACAGGTTTTGCGGATGGGCGCCGTTGTCCGTCGATACGGCATCTTTTGCCGCGTAGGTTATGCGCCAAGGACTCGAAAGAGGGAGAGTTCCCGTGAGCGTTGCGCCGATGTTATTGGCAATGGTAAATCGCGCCCCCGAGTCAACCCACCAATAGGGGCTCCAGCTCACGCCGCTCGAGGCCGCTTCGTCCAGTTGCCCCGGCGTACTGAAGGTATACGAGAAGGGAAGCGTAAGCGCGATCGCATTTGCGGCATCGAGGGCGGAAGGAAGGCCGGCTGCCGCAAAGACGGCGACGATGATGCCGCCGCGGGCGAGGACCGACCAATAGGTCGGTCGCGCGGGAGACAATACTTCTTCGAGAAGACCCTTCGCGGTGTCGCTGATAATGGTGCGTAACTTTTCTATCATGCGTACTATATTCATTAATTTTTTGCTGTTATCGTGAGGTGCGCCGGCTTCGTCGCAGATCTTACAGCCGTGCGCGTGATAAATCTTTTTCTCTGCGGAGATTCATTTTAGGTAATACTACGGCACGCACGCAACAAAAAATAAGCAGATGACCACACAATCATCAATTCATCATGAACGACGTGTGAAAGAAAGCCGTGCTTTTCGTGAGGGGTCTTCATGAAAATCCTATTACACCATAGCAGGATGGGGCGGCAATGGCTCAACGCAGATAAGGGCGCGGGAAAAAAGACGCTACTCTTGCCCGCGGACAGGTAACCACCCCCCGCACCTCATGGGGAGGTTGTGGGGGAGGTTGAACCTCCCCATGACTTCAAACAAACGCGCACCCGGCTGAAGCTGGGGGTTTAAAGTGCAAGAAAAAAGCCGAGCACCGCCCGGCTTCGTATCACCCCGCTTTGTGGAGTCTCAACTGTACTATCTTGTGCAACCCGCGATTCGCGTAGCAGGGCAATTTTTGCGTTCTCAATAATGAGGATATCGCATTGCTCCTGTTCTCACGTTCCCAGCGTTTGGCGTTTGCGGGAAAGTTCGGACCGAGGGTCTTTTTCATCATCAGCCACTGCGGCCGCAGGAATTCTCCCTGAGCCATGTCATGCCGCTTGTGGCCGATACGCACATGTTCGCGCAATACCCCTTCAAGCACTTGAAAACCGCATGCTTCGTAGAGGCCTAGGCTGACCACATTCGGTACCATCCATTGGGCAATCGCCTTATAAAAAGGAAGTCCCTCGGCGTCCAGAAGTTCCTCATAAAGGAACTCCATGATGCCGATGGTCGACTCTTTACCGTACCCGGCGAGGCGATAGGTGTTTCGGATGAAGCTTCTCATCTGACAGAAGCCGTGATACCAATTGAAGTCATACAGGCCCATGACGCCAACGGGCGTCGTTTGGTCATGCTTGAGGAATACGGCGAAGGTGATCCAATCGGCCAGCTCGGTATTGTACGGCGGTGCGGCCGGCCGTTCTACGCCCGGTACCGGGACGAGAGGTACCACGCGCAGATTTTGGACCAGATCGGCGGGGCCACCGAAGGGGTGGCGCCGGTCAAGATATTCGTTGGCGGCTTTGTCATTCTCCCACCAGTCTTGAAGGACCCGAATTTCTTTGGTGCTCATAAGCGGCCGGAGGACTAAGCGTTGGGTCTCTAAGCGGAGTTCTCCCACAAATGTCACCGTTCCTTTCATTGAACCCTTTCCGGGTGCGGGTTCGTGACCACGCACGCATTTCTATCACCACTATAGCATGTGGAGAGGGGGAGGGAAGAGCGGGGGCCCACGGCTACACTACGAGCGTTTCGACGATACTGCCGTGGCGGGCAAGGAGAACGAAAATGTCGCCCCTTTGCGCCGTTCACTTTTCACGGTAAGCATGCCGCCATGCTCTTTTATTATCTCCCGGCACAAGTATAGACCGATGCCGAGCCCCATGGCGCCCGTATTTTCCGCTTCGCGGGCTCTGAAATATTTCCTAAATATCTTTGCCTGATCCTTTTTTTCGATGCCGATGCCGAAATCTGTTACGCTCACGACAACACGGGCATTTTCATTGCGGACCCGGACCCAGACAGAAGGGGATCCGGGGGAATATTTTACGGCGTTCGAGAGCAGGTTGATGAGAACCTGGTATATTTTGTCGACATCGCCCAACACTGGCTTTGCGGCATATCCTTGCACGTGGATGTTTATGTGGCGATCGGTGGTCTGCACGATATGCTCGACCGCTTCCCGCACCGCGGCATTAAGATCGAAATAGTTCCAACGCATCTTGAATTTCCCCGCTTGGATTTTTGACAGGTCAAGCATGTCGCCCACGATATTGCCCAAGCGCTTCACTTCCTGGCTTATCTTGTGGAGCGCTTCCGCCACCAGAGCGTGATCGCCTTTCTTGGCGAGGTTGGTAGCGGCGAGTTCCGTGTACAAACTGATGCTGGTGATGGGATTTTTCAGCTCATGGCTCGCCATGGAGAAGAAGGTGTTCCTCAACTCCTCTGATTTCCGGCGGTCGGTGATGTCGCGAATTATAGAAACGATATTTCTGTCAGGAAGCACGCGGGCATCGCGCTCGATCGTGCGATAGCGGCCGTTACGCCTTATCCGCCGGACCGTCACGAGCTCCCTCTTTTTCTTCAGTTCCTCGTAGTATTCTTTGACGCGCACCTTGTCTTCGGGATGGACGAGGTCGATAAGGCGGATGCGGGACAAGGTATCCCTTTTCAGGCCAAGCATCCGGACCGCCGCTCTGTTGGCATACAGGATGCGGGTGGTATCGTCGTCGGTCACGACGACGCCCTCCGCCACGTATTCAAGAAGATTTTGGCGATTTATAATTGCCTCGGTCATGCGGCGTATTTACGAATAAGTCTACTTTGTTCTTGTTTTTCATCGGGACCATTGTAATACAGGTTTTGCCATTTTTGTAGTCATTGAGCACGCGAAATATAAGTCTTTCACGCCAATAATGAAGGAATTATGAAGAAGCGGACCCCGCATACATTGCTCTATTTAGGCCTATTTCACCGGTGTTTCATTACCCTTCATTATACTCGTGGCTCATAGAGATCGCGCAAGTCGCCAATATAAAAGCCCCGCAATTGCCGGGGCTTGTGTAGCGGTTACGCGCCGCTCAGAATTTCCGCTCAAGGGAAGTGGTGCAAATACTCACGAAATGATGCTCGACGAGCACCATCACTTCGCTTCGATTCACCACTTTGCCTCTGAGACCTGCTGCATGGAGCAGGGTGACTGCCGCGGCGACGCCCTTCGATTCAGCGGCTTCTCGAGCGCGCTCTATAAGCTCGCGATGGGCCGCAATGAAGTTGTCACGCACGATATGAGACAGACCTTGCATATGTTACCTTTCTGTTTTTTACCGAAGAACAAAACAACCGCCCAAGCGGTTTTTTGTCATGTGACATCTTCCCCGCAAGGGATGGATTTCGCACCGTCGCCCTTCGGCAGGTTGCGGGCGGAGCTTTGGGCCAGGTCCCTTTGCATCTCCGCGCTCTTGATGTGTATTCGGTTGTAAAGAAAAGTCTAGCAGAAGCACAGCGCGTGTCAAATATCGTCCGCTTGCAAAGTCTTTCCGCTACGGTATACTTTTATCACAACTCCATACGATAGCTTATCAAGAGTGGCGAGGAGAGAATCGGCTCAATGATCCGCCCAGCAACCCTGCAGAAATGCAGTAGGTGCTCCATCCGATCCCTTCACGGGAAGATAAGGAGGTCGATTTTAAATCCCATCCTTCCCTGACGGATGGAGTTTTTGTTAATGGGAAGTGAAAATGTTCGTATTTTTACCTCCCTGCGAGCGGTACGAGTAGAGGCGTACTGCCGATTATTAGGATAAGCAAAACACCTATGATAAAGACAGCGGAATCAGTGACCATCGCGCACCCCGATAAAGTTTGCGACCAGATCTCTGATGCGGTTCTTGACGCATGCATTCGGCAAGACCCGCATACGCGCGCGGCGGTGGAAGTCCTTGGCGGTCACGGGATCATTACGGTCACCGGAGAGTTGACGACCACGGCGGCAATTAACATTCGAAACATAGCCGAAGGAGTGTACCGGAAGTGCGGCTACACCGAAAAGATCGGCATTACGGTCAATGTGGTCGAACAAAGCCCTGAAATACGGAAAGGAGTTGATGCCGACGGCGCGGGCGATCAGGGCATCATGGTCGGCTATGCGACCAACGAGACGAAAGAATTGCTTCCTCTCGAAGTGGTGCTTGCCCGTACGCTTACGAAAGCCATGGGTCCTCGCGACGGCAAGGCCCAGGTCACGGTCGACAAAGGCAAGATCATCTCATTTCTCACCTCGGTCTGCAATGCCGATTATTCCAAGAGCTCGCCTCTGGTCCGGGCGGTAGCGCGCCACCTCGAGCCGCACCTTGCCGACGGGCTCACCCTTCGCGAGGCATGGCTCAAGAATCCCAATGGCAAGTGGACGGTCGGAGGCTTCAACGCTGATACCGGATTGACCGGCAGGAAATTGGCCGTTGATAATTACGGTCCGCACATTCCCGTCGGCGGCGGCTGTTTCTCGGGCAAGGATGCGACCAAAGTCGACCGGAGCGGGGCCTATATGGCACGCCGGATCGCCGTCGACTATATCCGCAGAACAGGCGCCGGCGAAGTGTACGTTCATCTTGCCTATGCCATCGGCAAAGCCGAGCCGCTCATGGAGGTGGTCACGATCGACGGTGTGCAAGAAAAGATATCCGGATACGATCTGCGGCCCCGCGCCACCATTGAGTTCCTCGACTTGCGCAAGCCCCTCTTTGAGGCTACCGCCATGTATGGACATTTCGGCAACGGTTTCCGATGGGACAAGTAACGGCCCGAAAATAGGATTCAGCCGAGTTTTTGGAAAAAATCCGCCGGCGCGTCAACGCAGGCGGATTTGTTTCAAGTCAAGACCGTCTTGGCCCGACGTCCTAATTGTTTTGACACTGTTTCTCCGTCAACTTGAAATGCAGGTCGATGTCCTCCTCAAGCCACTCCCGAGGGACTCGTTCTCCGAACCACGCGCTTTTCGAAGGGTCTTCGAGCTCGGTAGCGACCACCCACACGACAGTGATGCCGAGAGACACCGAGAAAACTATCATCGCACCGCAAAGTTCGCCTTTGTAGTCGAGCGAACAGATTAGAACGACCATTGGCAGTGAGAGGCAAGCCAGGAGAATGTGGAGAAGCACCGGCATGCGCTCGTCGCGGTACCGATAGAACGTTTCCGCATCCTTTTTGAAAACGCACCCCATCACTTTTTTGTATTTCTCCCAGACCGAGGCGATGATCACGCCAGCGATCACGCCATAAGGTAAGGCCAGAATGGTGATGCCGGCAATCACGGCGCTCTCATCTTCCTTGTTAAAATGATAGCCGGCCATTTGAACTTTCCGCCAGATGACCGTCATCAAAGCGGCGGTGGCAAGGGGCTGGAGAAGCAGGAGGCCATGTTTTTTGAAGGAACGTAATCTGCGGGTCGGATCTCGTTTTTTCGAAAGAGCCATAAGGTTTCCTCTTGTTGTTCGCCGTTTTCATTCGCGGAGTGTTAAGGTGGACTGCTATGATTGATACTATAAGCTCAGTCTTATGTCAATGTCACTGTAATTGAGGCAAGGAGAAGTGGCTTAAAAGAAAAGGCGAGGTGGCGTATATGCCATCTCACCTTCCGATATCTCCGCCTTCAGTACAAAGACCAAATGTGGAGCAACTTGGTTATTGAACCATAATCGTCCATTTGCCCGACGGTGATCTGTTCGGCGAAGCCGTGATGGATGAATTTGCGGCGGCTATCTTCGGTTCATCCGTGGACGGACGTAGAAGCTATTTTACGAGTAGGGGACTCACTCTCACACCCCACGCTACTCGTGAGCTGCTCTGGCTTTCTCCATATAAAGCGAAAACTACTTGCTCTGTTAGTCAGTTGACTTTCTTTTGCCTATGGAATATCATTCAAATACACATTTGAACAATGAATACGGCAACTAAGACAAAACAGAAGCGCGACCTGTCGGAAATAGCCAAGCTTCTTAAGGTCGCCGGTGACCCGAGCCGGATCGAGATCCTGTGCGTCATTTTCCGCGAGCAGAAGATCTGCGTGTCCGACATAGCGGCCGCGCTCAAGCTCGGCGTGGCCATCGTATCGCACCACCTGCAGGTCATGGCCGAAGAAGGCCTGCTCGAGCCGTACCGCGAAGGAAAGTGCACTTTCTATACGTTCACCGATAAAGGATTTGCCGGAGATCTGAAGGCCCTCATTTGCAAATACAAAAATAATTAATAAATAATCATATTCACTACCATGTCTCACGTCATCAATGCCACCCAAAAAGATTTCTCGGCGGTCGTGCTTGATTCAAAAGAGCCGGTCCTCGTCGATTTCTGGGCACCATGGTGCGGCCCGTGCAGAGCTATGGCTCCGATCCTAGATGAATTATCTCTTGATCTCAAAGGCTCGGTAAAGGTCGTTAAGGTCGACGTGGACGCTCCGGAGAACCGTGACCTGGCGATGCAGTATGAGATCCGAAGCATTCCCAACATGAAGCTTTTCCGGAATGGAACTATCGTCCAGGAATTTCTCGGTATGATGCCCAAGGTAATGCTGAAAGACCAGATCGCGGAGTCGCTAAAAAGCAAATAATTCCTATGAACATTCAAGTCATCGGTTCGGGATGTAAAAAGTGCAAAGCCTTGTTCGACCTTACGAAGACGGTAGCGGCCGAACTTGGCATTCGGGACGCCGTCGAATACAGCACCGATATACGCAGGATGGTCGCCGTGGGTGCGATGAGCAGTCCGGTGCTGGCTATCGGCGGCAAAGCGGTAATGGCGGGCGTTTTACCAGATAAGGAAAAATTGAAACAGGTGATCTCGGGATATATGCCTGCATGAGCGCATTCTATCCTCTCCAAGTGGTTGCCGACTGGTTGACGTACCGCGCCTTTGGTATTGTTCCCACTACATTGCTCGGAAGCGCAATGGACTTCTTTGTGTTCGATACGCTGAAGATATTCATTCTGCTTTCGGTAATAATCTTCACAGTCTCTATCATCCGCTCCTATCTGCCGCCGGAGAAGATCCGCGCCATACTTTCGCATAAAAATAAATACACCGGAAATGTCGTCGCCGCGCTTCTAGGTATCATCGCGCCATTTTGCTCATGCTCGGCCATTCCGTTATTCCTCGGCTTCGTCCAAGCCGGCGTACCCTTAGGCGTAACCTTTTCATTCCTCGTGGCTTCGCCAATGATCAACGAAGTGGCCCTCGTGCTCCTATTGGGGCTTTTCGGCTGGAAGATCGCTCTCATCTATATAGCAAGCGGCCTCATCATCTCCATACTTTCCGGTCTTATCATCGGCACGATGAAAGTCGAGGACCTCGTGGAGCCTTTTGTCTATCAGAATTCGATCAATGGCGAGGTTGATCTGCCGCGCATGTCTCGAAAGGAGAGGGTCGCGTATGCGAAGGACTATACGCTTGATATCCTGAAAAAAGTCTGGCCGTATGTCCTCATCGGCATCGGCGTGGGTGCGTGGATTCACGGGTATGTGCCGACGGATTTTCTGGCGCACTATGCGGGGTCCAGCAAGTGGTACGCGGTGCCCCTGGCCGTTCTCATCGGCATCCCTCTCTATTCCAATGCCGCCGGCATCATCCCGCTCGTGAGCGCTCTGACTGAAAAAGGCGTGTCTATGGGGACCACTCTGGCATTCATGATGTCCGTTACCGCTTTGTCCTTGCCCGAATTCATGATCCTCAAGAAAGTCATGAAGACGAGGCTCATTCTCCTCTTCGCCGGCATCGTCGGTGCGGGCATCATGCTCACCGGCTTTTTGTTCAACGCGATTTTGAGTTGAGGCGATACTTAAAACAACGTGTCCGGTTACTGCAACCTCTCGGTCAAAAATCGTGATAAAATAGCCTGATGAATGCCGTGGTGAACACGGTACCGGTAGCAGTCCTTATCCTCGCAATAGTCGTTATTGTTATCTTTGGCATCTTTCCACGGGTCAAAGGGCTGCACTTCACCTCAAGCCCGACGTGTCCAAAATGCAGTCATCGCTACGAATACAACTGGGTACCGGGCGGCGCCTTGGAATTCGTGGTCCGGTGGGGAAAATATCGTCTTATGCAATGTCCTCGGTGCGGCCAATGGTCGTGGTTCGATATCTGGTCTACCAGGATCGACTCGGGTAAATAAATGCCATGCCCCTCGCCTCAATCGTCGTCATCGTGTGCTGGATGGCCATAATCCTCTTTTGGATGATCTCCGCTTTCAGCGTCAAACGAGATGTGAGAAGCGGCCGTTGGCGACGCTTCGTGTGGCTACGCATCGTGGCCATTATTGCCGTTCTTAGTTTCTTGTGGGCAAGGTCGTCGCTTGGCGTTCTTACTCATCGCTTGGAAATATTGCGGGCGACACCTCCAAATCCGACGCTGGCTGCAATCGGTGCATTGCTTTGTGCGCTAGGCGTGGGCTACGCTATCTGGGCGCGAGTCCATTTAGGCAAGAACTGGAGTCCGGTTCCCAATGTGAAGGAGGGCCATGAACTAGTCACCTCGGGACCATATCGACTCGTCCGCCACCCGATATATACCGGCATTATTGTGGCAACTTTCGGCACCGGCTTCGTCATCCCTTTTTGGTTCATCGTCTTTTTCCTTATGACGGCGACGTTCATCTGGCGAGTGAGGGTCGAAGAAACTCTTATGACCACGCAGTTTCCAGAGCAGTATCCAGAATATAAAAAAAGGACTTGGGCATTGGTCCCTTACATTTGGTAACCAAATGAACAAGCTTATCCTGGTCTAGCAAAGACCAACTTAGGCAGCGTGACGCATGATTTGTCAGCAGCTCTATATCTCGGGTTATGATTTGGCGAAAACGACTGCTTGTCGTCGCACTTCGTCCTGTTGAGATGTTATTTCTTCAAGGCTTTTGCCGGCCACTTCGGGTAGGATGAAGGTGAGGCCCATTCCCGCGAACGAGCACATTGCGGATACTAACAAGGTACCCGATAACCCGAATGAAGCGCTTAATATCGGAAATATGAACACCCCGAGAAAAGCGCCCAGTTTACCGATGCCGGCAGCTATCCCATGCCCGGTCGTTCGTCCGTTCACCCGAAATACTTCAGTGGGAATGACGAAGGTCGTTACGTTTGGTCCGAATTCCGTAAAGAAATAACTGAGTCCGTAAACAAGCAAGAAGGGAACTATCGTGGTGAGTATGCCGGGGACAAGTGCTAATGCAAAAAAGCAGACCCCCATGCCGAAAAACCCCATCCACTGAAGTTTGCGATGCCCGATTTGATCGATGAACGAAAATGCCGCCACGTAACCAGGAAGAGCCGCCACGGCAAAAATTATGAGACTCCAGGCGGTCGTCTGCAGAAACGCGGAACCCGGAGCGATCATGTTCAGGATGAGCGGAGTCGAGATCGTGTTGCCGTAATACGCGTAATCAAGCAAAAACCAGGAACCCGCCGTGCCAAGGATGAGGGTCCAGTTGCTCTTATTCTTTAGAAACTTCAAAAGGCTGTGTGTCGTTTTGGGAGTATCGCTTTTGGCAATGGTGTTGGCATTGATTACGCCGCCGCTAAATTCGTGCAGATTCGCGGTGGCCAGATTCGTCTCACCTTTTACGTGCGCAAGAAAGCGAGGCGATTCGGGCATGGTGCGGCGCAAATGGATGATTCCCAATGCCGGCAACGCCCCGAGTCCCAACATTATCCTCCACGCCAAATCCGGATGTATTCCCGAGGTCAGCAGGGTCAAGGCGATGATAGGACCAATGACCAGGCCCAATGCTTGCATGGAAAACACGAGCGAAACCATCTTGCCTCGATTCTTGCGGTTCGAGTACTCGCTCATTATCACTCCGCTTATGGGGTAATCTCCTCCAATGCCGATACCAAGGATGAACCGACACAATAACAACCAGAGGAAACTCGGGGCGAAGGCTGAAGCCAGGGCGCCGATAGCCATAATAAGCGCTTCCACGCCATACACTGCTTTACGCCCGATCTTATCAGCGATATGACCGAAAATAAAAGCGCCCAAAAAAGTGGCGATAAGCGTACTGCTTCCCAAAAGCCCGATTTGGACACTGCTAAGATTCCACGGACCTTTGATAAGCGCGACAACTGCGCCAATGATAAAAAGATCATATGCGTCCGTGAAAAAACCCATTCCCGCGGTCACCATGGCCTTGAAGTGGAACAGGCTCAAGGGGGTTTCGTTCAATGCCACAGTCAAGCTCACCTTGTTATTTTCCGAGGCTTGTTTTTGTCCCATATAAAAAATTCGCTGAATATTAAAAATTCCAACGCCGCATTGATACTACCATTTTAGCGGAGATAAACAGAAGGGGATAAGAATACCGTTCCATATCAGTTAGTCGATAGTGTCCACGCTCCGCGCGCCATGGGAAAAAGGTCTTCAGTAGGCCTGGCCGCCCGGCAGCACGACCGGCGGTCGGGCCGGCTGATTGAAGTCGAAATCGTTCACGAGGTTGCCGAGTTGGGGGGCATTGTCGCGAACATCGGGACGAGAATCGGGGCGCCCGTCCGTGCTCGGGTCAAGACGCTGGCCGTTCAGGAAATCATCCTCGATGAACTTGTTGAATGCATCGAATGAGAGCGTCTGGCGGTCGATGTACCCTCGCTTCGCATAGGGGCTGATGACTATGCCCGGCACGCGCAGCCCGTAGCCGTTTTGGTCGACCGTCGGCGGAACGACGTGATCATAAAACCCTCCCCAGTCATCCCACGTGAGAAATATCGCGGTCGAATTCCAAGCGGGGCCTTGCATGATCGCGTTGATGAGACCCGTAACGTATGACTGCCCCTCGCTTACCTTCGCCGGCGGATGTTCGCTCACTATACCGGCCGGGTCGATCCAGACGACAGCGGGCAAGGTGCCGTTCTTTGCGTCCCGGTAGAACTGGTTAAGCGATACGATGTTGTCGAGCTGGCCGTTTTCCCTGACGGTGTCGAAGTACGGGAGCGGATTCCAGATTCCGGGTGTGTTCTGATTTTGCGGCACAGGAGCGCATGTCATGTCGGAGCTATTCTGGCAATCAGGCTCTGTACCGTCCATCACGTAGTATTTCCACGAGACGTTGTTCTTGTGGAGGAGATAGGTCATATCGGTCCACGCGTAATCAGGCGGCTGGAATTTCTGCGCCGCCGCCGAAAGCCGCTGTTTGAGACCGGAAGGAATGGCCGCATGGTCGATGGCCGTTTCGCACTGGGTGAGGCTCTGATCATATTGCGGGAGAGTGTTTGCTGTCGGAGTTACGAAAAGCTTCGCCGGCAGGGCGCAATTTTTATCTATGAGCGTATGCAGTTCCTGCGCCATGCTCCCCGTAATACCTGCGGCCGCGAGCGCCTTTTGGCACAAGGGGCTCTTTATCCCGTTCCTGCAGGAGACCATGAGATTCCCCGCCGCGCTTCTCATATCAACCGGTACATTGTCGTTACTCGCAAGGTCGCTCGCACACGACATCGGGTCGCCTGCTTTACTGCAAAGCGCATCCCATTCTGAAACCATGTAGAGGTGCGCGGGCAAGCTCCACGATGCGACCGGCTCGAACATGCGATCTTGCAGGACAAAGTCCTTGGCGTAGGCCCAGTAATTCGGAATCTCGGCATCGGTGTGATACCCCATCACGTCTGTCGTGCTGGTGCCGAGGTTGGTTCCGGAGCAGTTCGGATCGTTGGGCGCGCAGTTTTTCTTCGCCGGTTCTGCTTGGCCGATGAATCCGTCCATTTTGCCGCCGTCGATGTCGGCGATAGCATCTGCGTTGCCGTGCGGACCTCCCGCATTCACATCGTTCGTATCGTGGTATGGTTTGACGCATCTGCCGCTCGCGGGATCGGGAACGCAGACCGTCGGTACGCCATTTTTCATGGGTATCCCGTCTGCTCCGGGGAAGGTTCCGAAATAGCTGTCGAACGAGCGGTTCTCCTGCATGATGATGACCACGTGTTTGATCTTATGGATGCCGAGATCGTTGGCGTTCGAGCTGAGGCTGCTTTCCGTCCGATGAGACATCACGGTAACCGTATAAAGGCCGAGGCTCGCTACCACGAGAGCCGAGAGCAAGAGAAAGATAGGGCGTCCTTTCATGCCTAAAATATACCACAGACTAGGGGAGGGAATTTAACACCGTCGTTTTGTCTGCTGACAAAACATACCTGCGCCTTTCGAATCCTGACGAAAGCCGCGCAGGCGGCTTTCTCCACCGGAACCGCAAAACTAAAAACCCCTTGCGGGGTTTAAAGTTTTGACGGCTCCGGTGGCAGGATTCGAACCTGCGACCAATCGCTTAACAGGCGACTGCTCTACCACTGAGCTACACCGGAATCGGTATCGATAACCCTGACATCGTAGCAAATTATCCATGGTTTGCAACGCCGCAAGGGCGATATGATAGAATTGAGGTGCGCCCGCACGAGTATGAAGCACGCCACGATAATTGCCGCCGCGACCCTTGTAACGGTCATAGCGGCGCTTGTCATAGTAAAGGTCAGTCTACCTCCTTTCATGTCACCAGAAAATAATACCAATACTGAAGTCACGCTTACGGTAACAAGCCCCGCGTTTTCAAGCGGCGGCCTCATTCCGAGCGCCTATACGTGCGAGGGGGCGGGGTTGTTCCCGCCGCTCTCGATACAAAATGTGCCGGCGCAGGCGGCATCGCTCGTCCTCATCATCGACGACCCGGATGCTCCCGGCGGAACATTCGTTCACTACGTGAAATTCAATATCCCGCCGGGCGACCTGACTATCGCCGAGGGAAAAGAGCCGCCGGGTATCGCCGGCGTCGGTTCAAGCGGTTCGAGGGAGTATGTCGGTCCGTGTCCGCCCTCGGGCACGCACCGCTACGTATTTGGGGTCTATGCGCTCGATGCGACACTGCCGCTTCCCGAGGGCAGTGATAAGGTTGCGGTTACCGCGGCGATGGCGCACCACATCCTCGCGACCGGCCAACTTATTGGTCTTTACCGCCGCGCTCGCTAAGTTCATGCATATTTCCGTTCGGGTCACGGCAGGGGCGGCGCGGGAAACGTTTAAGAAGATTTCTGATACCGCATGTGCCGTTTCGGTCCGGGCGGCGGCGGAAGGCGGCGCGGCCAATGCGGCGGTTCTCGCGGTGCTCCGCAAAAAGTTTCTCGGCGGCGAACAAGGAAAGATCACCTTGGTATCCGGCCACCGCTCGCCGCGAAAGATATTCCTTGTTGAACCACGGTAAGCACCGCGTCCGTATGATAAACTATACTAAGAAATATTTTTTATCAGCCATAAGCGTCCTATGACCATAAACATAAAAGCGACGAGCATCTCTCTCACTCCCGATATAACGAATTATCTGGATAAGCAGCTTCAGGGACTTTCAAAGTTCACTGATCCCGCCGGAGGGTCGGCAAAAACCCAAGTGGAGCTCGGCCGTACGACGCGCCACCACGAAAAAGGCGATATTTTCAAGGCGGAAATAACCATATACCGCGGTAAGCGCACCTACCGCGCCGAGTCGGAGGCTGACGATCTTTTTTCCGCGATCGACGGCATGAAAGACCAGATCATAAACGAATTACGCACCGACAAGAAGCGGAAGCTCCACTTTTTGCGGAAAAGCGGCCAGCGGGTCAAAGATTTCATCCGCGGATTTTACGCGCGGGAGAAGTAAATAATAGTGCGGAGATGCAAGATAATCTTTTACACAAACGATTGCCGAGCGTTGTCTCGCTCTCTATCCTTTTGGTGCTTTCCGCGATAACGGCGGTGCTTTATTTTTCCACGACGAAGGCGGAGGAGATAGCCAATCACTGGCAAGCGATGGCTAACGACTATTCGGACTAGTGGGGGATAGGGAGCGTTCCCACGTCTCATAGTCCATCTCCCGCCTACCTTCGGGGATGACGCGCCGCGGGTGAAAGACGCCGTCCTTAAAGTCCGCCGCCGTGATAACGACCCTCGTCCTTTTGCCGCGCGCGACGACAAAGAAGAAGGTGCCGGGCCAGCCGTGGTACGCCCGAAATTTCCGATAATTGAGCGCCTCGTCGCCCCGAAGGTCGATTTCCCCGTCCTCTTTCTTAATTTTCTTACAAAGGGTCACTGCGGATTCGTCTTGAGGGTGGAGCGCGGCGGTGCCGGACATGATGCGCGGCAAGGTATCTATAAGGAGGGTTTCCGCCATGGCGGTAAGCCGGAGGCGCAAGGCAGGGGCGGTCTCGTCGGGTAATATTTCGGTCGGAACGCTCTCGACAAGAGGACCGGCATCGAGCGCCGCGACCATTTTCTGTAAAGAGACGCCGGTCTCGCGGTCATTTGCGAGGATGGCGGATTCGACCGGTGTCGCGCCGCGCCAACGCGGCAGAAGAGAGAAATGGATATTAAAAAAGCCGAGCGGGGGCAGTTCAAGCAGTTTTTGCGGCAGGATCTTGCCGTAGGCGACCACGATGCCGAATGCGGGTTGTCCCGAGGCGATGTCGTTCATCGCACGCTCATCAAGCTTTTCGGGCTCAAGCACGGGCAGGCCGCGCTTTTTCGCCCAGGTCTTCACAGCTGACGGCGCAAGGGAGAGGCCGCGTCCCTGCGGTCTATCGGGAGTGGTCACGACCAGCGCCGGCACGAAACCGTTCGCCGCGAGCTTTTCTCCCAGCTGTGCGGCCAGGGCGGGGGTGCCGAAAAAAACGAATTGCTTATGCGGCATGGCTGGTGGCTGAGGGCGCCGCGGGTTCCCGGTCTTCTGGCGGCATATCGATGATATCGGTCGCTTTGTCGATGAATAAAATACCCTCAAGGTGGTCCATTTCGTGCTGGAAAATCTGGGCCAGGATGCCGCTGCCGCCGCGGGTGAAGCGCTTGGCCTCCATATCGAGGGCGGTGATGGTCGCTTTCTCCGCTCGTGCGACTTTGCCGTAAAGGTAACGGACCGATAAACACCCTTCTTCCATTGATCTTTTCTTTTTCGACAATTTGCTGATTTCAGGATTGATGCATACCAGATCGGGAAGGGCGTCGTTCTCCGGGGCATCTTTACTGCGCGCCAGCCATTGGCCTGAGACGATGAAAATGCGCAGACCGGCGCCGATTTGCGGGGCGGCGATAGCCACGCCGTCTGTCTCGGCGTGCAAAGCCTCCTTCATGGCGCGGATGATCGAGCGGATCCTTTTTCCGCCGATATCTTTCACGGCCACGGGCAGGGCTTTTTTTCGAAGCAGAGCCTCGTCCTTTTGGAGAATGGGACCAAGTTTTGCCATAGCGGCATTATATACAAAATATGGATTTTTTCATCTGGCAGCGTTTTTCAAGTGACCCATATTGCTATACGATTGAGAAACGCGGGACAAATTCCGGTGAGGAGGGGGGATGGACTTGCCCTGGCCTTTAATACGGATTATCATGGCTATTATGTCTAAATTAAAATCACCGTTCAGTAAGGAGACTTACGAAAAGAACGCGCAAATATATCGTCTGCTTGCGAACCCGAAGCGGTTGGAGATACTCAACATCATCAAGCATCACGAGGCGAACGTTACCGAATTGTCCGATATGCTCAAGATGAGGAAAGCGAATATCTCCCAGCACCTGGCGGTCCTTCGGCATGTCCGGGTAGTGAACGTCCGACGCGATGGCCAAAAGGTCTACTACAAGATAGCCAATGCTCGGATCATCGAGCCGTGCCGGGTCTTCAAAGAGCTCCGCGAAAAGCGGCAACTCATGTAAGCGTACGCATGAGTGCGCGGCCCGTCTCTATTATTAGCTAGCGGAGCGAGTACAGAGAAAGTGTCTTCACTTTCTCTGTCGAGCGAGCGACGCGTATATAGTCCAATACTGCGGGGCTCTGCCCCGCGTAAGAGCGAGGCTTTGCGAGCCCCACTATTACCTCGGGGCTTGCCCCGAGGGACTATATTTTATAAAAGGTTCTCCGGATCGACCGTGACCTGGCAGTCCGGCGGCAGGTTTTTAAGGAGCGTGAGCAGGCGCTCGTCGACCCATGAGTGGCGGGGAAGCGTGAGAAGTGCGTTGACCACGCTTTTTCCGCGCACGGTTTCGATGAAGCCGTCAAAAATGTCCGGCGCATAATCGGCAAATATATTTTCGAGCATCGTAACCTTCGTGCCAATGATGGCGGGAGGCGCGGTGACGGTTATTTTTATCAGGGTGGTGAAGGGCGGATAGTTGAATTTTTTTCGTGCGGCAATCTCATCGCGGTAGAACGCCTCGATATTCCCGGCGAGCGCATTTTTAAGTACCGGCAAGGCCGGCCTTCGGGTCTGGATAAGGAATGATTTTTTCGCCAGGTTCCTCATCGACAGTATGATAGAGAACACCCGTTCGTTAATGCGGAAATCCGGCAGAGAGAACAGTGAGTCGAGCGATATTATCGCGCCGCTTTCGAACGGCGCCCGAAGATTGCCGAGGGCGAATTCAGTGCCGACGAGGATCGCGCCCGGCGTCGTTTCAAAATCCGCGAGGATCTTTTTTCCCTGTGCGGCGGTCGCTTTGCCGTGATCGAGGGCCATCACCGGACGTTCGGGAAATCGGCGGGTGAGCTCATTCTGCACGCGCTCAAGCCCGATTCCGAGCGGTCGGAGTTTCCAGCTGCCGCAGGCGGGGCACCGGGTCGCCGCATCGGTGCGGCGCCCGCAGTGGTGGCAAAGGAAGAACGTGTTCTGGTCTCGGATCTCTTCGCGGGCTCCGGCGAAGCCGTGAAGCACGACTGGCGCACTGCATTGGGCGCACAGCAATACGGCACCGCAATCGCCGCAAATCGTTTGCGAGGCGAAGCCGCGCCGCGCCACGAAGAAGAACAGTCGGTCGCCGGTATCGCGGCCCTTTTCTATGGTAGCCGCCAGCTCGTCCGACAGGACAGGAAGGTCTTTCGTGCGCTCCGGCTTGTACTCGCGCATATCGATGATGTGCTGTTCTGGCGCGGATAAGAGACGGTAGCGGAAGGGGGTGGCTTCGTGGACCAAGCCTTCCTTGAGCCGCCACAGCGTTTCAAGCCGCAGTAATTCGCTGCCAATGATATGGCGGACGCCCAGGGACGCCGCCAGGCGCTCGGCGACCACGCGCATATCGACAAACGGCCGCCGTGCACTTTTAAAGCCGGTCCTGTTCTCGGTGTCGACGATGATCGCGCCGATATCGCCACGCGGAAAGGAAAGAATCGTGCCGGTGCCGATGAGGACGAGGGGGTGAACGGCGGCGGCGATCTCATCCCAGAGCGCGCGGATCTTTTTCGGCGACAAACCGCCGTGGACAAAACGGACATGCGCCTCGATGCCGGTGCGGAGCGCGCGGTGGAGTTCGGTCGCGGCCTGGACCGTGGGCGTGACGAGGAGCACCGACCGTTTTCTCGCGAATTCCTCGCGTATCAATTGTTTGTAATAGGCGGTCCGTTCCGAAAGGTCGCCCTGAAGCGCCAGGGTTTCGAAATGTCCCGCGGCCGCCTGCCCCGGATGCGGCGCCGTCACCTCGGCGCTTTCGAGGATGGCTTTGGGCAATAATGCAGAAAGGACGGCGCCGACGCTTGAGGCGTAGTGGCGGCTTATTTCCTGGACCATCGCGATCATGCGCGCCGGCAAGAAATCTTGCGTCTTGAATTCGCTGACCTTGCGGAGCGCGAACGCCGCCTCCCGCAATTCCTGCCGCCGCTCGCGGGCGGAGTCGCTTCCGATGACGAGGGCGGGGATATCTTTCTTTCTCGCCGGCACCGCCACGAGCGTTCCCGTGCTGATGGCCTCGCGCGAAAAATAGGAAAGCTCTTCTTTGAGCATGCCGCGGCCGATCGGGATGACCGTAATCACATACATGCCCTTATCTTTTCAGAAAACGACGCCGAAGACAAACGGCGTTGAAAAAAGCGCTGAACCATATACAATACGGAGCATGCCGCAGTTCATGAAAGATACATTTTTGATAAACGGCCTTGCCGGCGAGCGCCGCCTGCGGGGAACCATTCGCGTGAACGGCATGAAAAATGCCATCCTCCCTCTCTTTGCGTCATCCATCCTTTTTGACGGACCGGTTTACTTTGACAACGTTCCTTCTATCGAGGACGTGCACCGTATGAGCGAATTGCTGACGGCGCTTGGCGGAGGCATTGAAAACCGCGGCCACGGTCTTGTCGCGGTGAACGGCCAGACGGTTTCCCGTACGGACGTGGACAGCGATATCGCGAAGCGGATGCGCGCTTCGATGATCGTGAATGGCCCTCTCTTGGCTCGTTTCGGCGCTGTTTCTTTTCCGCATCCGGGCGGCTGCGTCCTCGGCGATCGGCCCATCGATATCATGATGAAGGCTTTTTCGGAAATGGGCGCGCTCATTGCCGTACAGAACGATCGATATGCCCTCTCGATGCCGCGCAAGAAGCTTTCCGCCATCGACTTCTTTTTTCGGATCCCGTCCGTGACGACCACGGAAACCCTCATGATGGCGGCTGTCCTTGCCGAAGGAACGACGACGCTCCGCAATGCGGCCATGGAACCGGAAGTCGTTTCGCTCGCGGAATTTCTGGTTTCCGGCGGGGCTCGTATTCACGGCGCAGGCACGCCGACCATCACGATCCACGGCGGGAAACCGCTCGCGCCGGCAGCGGCGCCATGGCGCACCATTCCGGACCGGATCGAAGCCGGCAGTTTTCTCATTCTCGGCGCGCTCGCGGCGACGGAACTTACGGTCACTGACTGCGAGCCGGCCCACTTGGGGGCGGTCATCGAAGCGCTTCGCGAAGCGGGCGCGCGCGTCGAAGTGATGCCGTCAGCGGTCAAAGTTTCGTCGAACGAGATTGCCGGCGCGCAGAAGCCGGTCACTATCAAGACCCATGAATATCCCGGTTTCCCGACCGACCTGCAGGCCCCGATGGCGGTGCTTCTGACACAGGCGGACGGCGAGAGCCGCATCCACGAGACCATATTCGACGGCCGTCTCAACTACATTGCGGACGTGGTCCGGATGGGCGCGGAGATAACGTTGTGGGATGCCCACCGCGCGCTCGTTAAAGGGCCGACCCCTCTTAAGGGGCGCGAATTGGATGGCCCCGATATTCGAGCCGGCCTCGCCTACGTTATTGCGGCGATTATCGCGAAAGGGGAGTCGGCTATCCATAATGTCTATTATATCGATAGGGGGTACGAGCGTATCGAAGAGCGGCTCCGTCCTTTGGGCGTCGATATCCGGCGGGTGACTGCTTCATAAGGATGATGTTTAGGTAGCGGGGTGCGGGGGCCGATTTTACTCACATTTTAATCTCATGACCGCGGTGCGTTTATTTTCCCAAAAACTCGGGATTGACCTTGGTACGACGAACACGCTCGTCTTCGTGCCCGGCAAAGGTATCGTTTTGAATGAACCGTCCGTGGTCGCGGTGTCGCATGGCGACAACAAGATACTCGCCGTCGGTGTCGAGGCCAAAAGAATGGTCGGCCGGACACCCGACTCGATCACCGCCTATCGGCCGATGAAAGACGGCGTCATCGCGGATTATCGGGTGACCGAAGCGATGCTTCGCTACTTTATAAACAAGGCCCTCGGGCGCTGGAATATATTTCGGCCGGAAGTCATGGTGTCGGTGCCGGCCGGAATCACCTCGACCGAGCGGCGCGCCGTCGTCGAGGCGGCGGTCAAAGCGGGGGCCAAGAACGCTTATGTGGTGAAGGAACCGATCCTCGCGGCCATCGGCGCCGGCATTCCCATCCAAGAACCGGCGGGTCACATGGTGGTCGACATCGGCGGCGGTACGACCGATGTGGCGGTTATCTCGCTCGGCGGGATAGTCGCTTCCACGTCGGTGAAATGCGCCGGCAATCGCATCGACGCGGCGATCGCCGACCACATGAAAAAGACCTTCAACCTCTTTATCGGCGATAAAATGGCCGAAGATATAAAGATAGAGATAGGTTCGGCTATATCCGTCGAGGAGGAGCTTGCCATGACCATCAAAGGACGAGATTTTGTCACCGGTCTGCCGCGGACCGCCGAAATAAAAACGAACGACGTGGTCAAGGGCATCGGCAGGGAACTCCGGGAAATGATTAGGGCGATCAAGGATGTGCTCCAGGAAACGCCGCCGGAATTGGCGGCCGATATCATAGATCACGGCATCATTCTCACCGGCGGTTCGTCGCAGCTCCGCCATTTTGCGGAATTGGTCTACCGGCGCACCGGTGTGAAAGCGGTCGTCGCCAAAGATCCGCTTTTTTGCGTCGTGAAAGGGACCGGCGTTGCTCTCGACCATTTGGAAACGTATAAAAAAAGCATCATCGCGAAACGCTAAATATCTTTGGACAGGAGTTTATAAACCTGTCATACTGGAGGCGGCGGATGTCGGGTGTTTGGTGCAAGTACCGGTCACCGCTGCGTAAGGCGGATTACGACGACGGTGCCGTGTGTGCTGAACACCCGACTTTTTTCTTTGGCGAAAATGGAATAGTTCGGTTCGCTGTGGTTTTTCCACGAGACCCGAGTTGCGTCATCGCGGACGGTGCGCGGGGCGATACCGCACGCGGCCTTGCGGGATTCCGCCACGGTCAGTCTTTTCATACCGACACTCGGCACGTATACTTAGGCGTGCACACCGCCACTACGATGGCCACATCAAAACGACAGGAAGATCTCGCCATACCTTTGCCGCTCTCGCATCATGCGTACGTCTGCATAGGAAATGTCGCCGCGGCGATGCGGCGGCTCGAGGAATATTTTGTGAGCACGCTCGGTATTGCCATCCGCGGCAACCCCGATTATTTTTCCGAATATTATGACAACTTCACGATCGATGAGGCGCGCCGCATCCGCCGGATGCAGGAAGGGAAGTCGCTCGGCGGGCATGAGCGGCTGTTCGTGATAGGTTTTCAGGCGGCAACGCTCGAGGCGCAGAATTCGTTATTAAAGATGCTCGAAGAGCCGGCCGGAAGCAGCCGTTTTTTTATTACCGTGCCCTCGTGGCGGTCACTGGTGCCCACGGTCCGTTCTCGTATGTATGTTATTGACGGCGGTCATGGTCATGGCCTGAGTGATAATTCGGCAGACGCCAGGCATTTTCTTGAAGCGGACCTGCCCGAACGATTGAGTTTCATTAAGAAGCTTGTCGAGGGGATCGCCGACGGCACCAAGGATACGCGGGACGCGGTCAAGTTGTGCGAAGCTATAGAGCGGGTCTTTCATGTCGGCCTCGACGCCCGCAACGACCGCATTGGTGCTCTGGAGAACGTATTGGTCGCGGAGAAGTATCTGCTCGGCCGCGCCGCGTCGATAAAATTGGTGCTTGAACACCTGGCGTGCGTCTTGCCGCACGGTACCGCTTGAAAAGTCGTTGGGCGGTGATACACTGTAGAATATATGGCCTATAATTTTTCAGCTTTTAAAGCAAAAGTCAAAGAGATAAGTGACCATGTCGCCAAGGAATTCGCCGGCCTTCGGACCGGCAGGGCGTCGCCGGCGGTACTCGACAGCGTGGTGGTCGAGTCATACGGTTCAAAAATGTCACTGCGAGAAGTGGGTAACATTTCCATCGAAGATGCGCGCACGATTCGCATTACGCCGTGGGATATGAATCAAAGCAAGGAGATAGAGAAAGGCATCGTGGCCGCCAACCTCGGCTTGTCCGTGTCCGTATCCGATAGCGGCATTCGCGTCGCTTTTCCGGAATTGACCGCCGAACGCCGCGAAGCGGTCTTGAAGTTGGCGAAGGAACGTCTGGAGCATGCGAAGATTTCGCTTCGTCATGCGCGCGACGAGACCTGGAAAGACATTCTCGGCAAGGAAAAGGAGGGCGGCATGAGCGAAGACGAAAGATTTCGGCTGAAGAACGAATTGCAGAAGCTGGTGGATGAGGCCAATGGATCGTTTGACGAGCAGTTCGGGCGCAAGGAAAAAGAAATACTGGCTTAACCGGAGGATATTCTCACTGACCTGTCGCGTGTTCCCGCGCGGCCCCGCCGACCCATCGGCAGGCCAGCGGACAGGTGAATTGACCCATGATCACCGCATTACTTTTTTTCATAGTCCTTGGCATTTTGGTGTTCGTTCACGAACTCGGTCATTTTGTCGTGGCAAAATGGGCCGGCATTCGCGTCGATGAATTCGGTCTTGGATTCCCGCCGCGCCTTTTCGGCAAAAAGATAGGCGAGACGATCTACTCGCTCAATCTGATACCTTTCGGCGGCTATGTGAAGATATTCGGCGAGAATGCCGACGATGAGCCCTCACCCGATGCCGGACCGGAGCAGGACCGTGCGCGCAATTTTTCCCGCAAGAATCGGGCCGTGCAAGCGGCGGTCCTGTCTGCGGGGGTATGCGCCAATGTCATTTTTGCGTGGCTTATCATTTCCGCCGGCTTTATGGCCGGCATGCCCACGCCGGTCGGCACCTATGGGCCGGGTGATATCATTAACCCCCGTCTGGAAGTGACCGGGGTGACGGCGAGTTCGCCCGCCGACCGCGCCGGTCTTCGGCCAGGCGACGTCATCGCGGGATTGAGCGCGGGAGGAGCCGTTACCTCGGCAACGCCAAGCCCCGATGAAGTGGTCAATTTCATCGACAGCCACGGCACCGTGCCTATTACCATCGATGTGTCTCGCGGTTCGGCGCATGAAGTGTTCACCGTCATCCCGAAACAGGGGATCCTTGCGGGACGGCCGGCGATCGGCATCAGCATGGACGAGATCGGCACCGCGCAGTTCTCATTCTTCCGTGCCTTCTGGGAAGGCGCCAAGACGACGGGCGACGTGTTGCAATCCATCGTCGTCGGTTTGTATGGTTTTTTCGTCCAATTGTTCACTTTCCAGGCGAACTTATCGGAGGTGAGCGGTCCGGTCGGTATTGCCAACCTCGTCGGCGACGCGGCGGCGCTCGGTTTCATCAATCTGGTGATGCTCACCGCTTTCATTTCGCTTAATCTTGCGGTCATAAATATCATACCGTTTCCCGCGCTCGACGGAGGACGGCTCTTATTTGTCGTCGTGGAAGCGATACGCCGCAAGGCTCTCCCGGCGCGGGTTACGCTCATAGCCAATAGCGTCGGTTTCGCCTTGCTCATTGCCCTTATGGTCGTGGTGACTTATAAAGACATTTCCAGGCTGCTTTGACCGCCATCTTCTGCCGCGGCATGAGAAAAAACCGCCCCGAGAGTCTCAGGGCGGTGTCCACGGTTTACCTTTGCGCGCGTGGCCGCTTTTCCAGGAATCGTATCGTGCGGCGCAACGAACCAAGCTGTACTTTTGCGTGCGGGTCCTTCGATTGCCGGTAGAAAAGATCGGCCAGCCGGATAAGCTTTTTGTCGCGTTTCGTCATTCGAAACGTCCGTTCAGGTATCGCCTCCCGCGCGGTCATGAGGAGGCGCGCCACCTGGTACCCGCGCGGCAGCCACTCGGCGAGGGGTTTGCGGCCATATCGCGCATCGCGGAGCGCCTTTATCAGCCGGTGCTTTTCGCGCGGTGTCAGGCCTATCTTTTCATTGACCATGCTGCGCGCGATGGCGGCGAGCCGAGCTATCACGTATATGTTTTCGTGGTTTTCCCGCGCCAGTTCCAGTTTGGTGATACATTCGAAGACCGTGGCTTTCGGACCTATATCGTAGTTTCCGAGCGAGTTTTTCTTCATTGGTCCTTTCGGTTCCGCCGGAACGATACCACAATGTCTTTGGCATATCAAGAGTTACCCCTTTCGTGATTTTGCGCTATGATTTCACCATGGAAAACTCTTTCGAAGGCGTCGAGCGGAATGCCGAACGCTTGCATAACGAGATCCAGATCGATCTGGCGAATTTATATTTCGAGACGCCGAAAGCGACGGATGAGCAGTTGGCGCAATGGGTCGGCGCTCATTCAAAGAAGTTCGCCGCCATCATTGCCGACCATCCGGAATATCTCGCGTTGTATGTTTCGCATCGCGATGAAGCGCTGGAGGAGCTCGGCGCCCTTTTATATGACGAGCACGAACAAGCGCCATGAAGCAGTCATCCTTATTTACCAAGACGAGGAAGGAGGCACCCAAAGATGAGGTGGCGAAGAATGCGGAATTGCTCATCCGGGCCGGATATATCCATAAGGAAATGGCCGGCGTCTATTCCTATCTGCCGCTCGGGCTGCGGGTCTTACACAAGATAGAAAATATCATTCGCGCGCACATGAACGCCGCCGGCGGCCAGGAATTGCTCATGACCGCATTCCAGCCGAAGGAGAACTGGCAGAAGACAGGCCGTTGGGATTCCATGGACGATCTCTATAAAGTCTCAGATTCCTCGGGCCGCGAAGTCGCCCTTGGGCCGACGCACGAAGAGATCGTCGTCCCCCTCGTCAAGCAGTTCATATCTTCCTATAAGGACTTGCCTCTGTCCGTATACCAGATCCAAAATAAGTTCAGGATGGAATTACGGGCGAAATCGGGCATTTTGCGCGGCCGCGAATTCATGATGAAAGATATGTATTCTTTCCACGCTGATGAGAAGGATTTTTCGGCCTACTATGAAAAGATGAAAGGAGTGTATGCCGACATCTTCAAAGCCGCGGGCATCGGCGAGAAGACCTATATCACGTTCGCTTCCGGCGGTACATTTTCAAAATATTCGCACGAATTCCAGACCGTGACTGACGCGGGCGAAGATGTCATCTATGTATGCGAAAAATGCCGTATCGCCATAAATAAGGAGGTGAGGGGGGAACAAAAGACCTGTCCGCAATGCGACGGCAATGATTTCTCTGAAAAGAGGGCGATCGAAGTCGGCAATATATTCGATCTGAAGACCAAGTACAGCGCGCCGTTCGAGGCCACCTTCAAAGACGAAAAAGGCCAGGTGCGGCCAATCCTCATGGGCTGTTACGGCATCGGGTTGGGCAGGCTTATGGGGGTCATCGTGGAAATATTCTCCGATGAGAAGGGGATTGCCTGGCCGCATGCGGTCGCTCCATTTACGGTCCACCTCATCGAGATAAATCCGAAGAAAAATCCGGTCGTCGCCAAAGAAGCGGCCGACCTCTACGATGAGCTCACCAAAGACGGTGTGGAGGTGCTTTGGGACGATAGGGAAATGACCGCCGGCGAGAAATTTGCCGACGCCGATCTCATCGGCATTCCGACGCGACTGGTGGTCAGTGAGAAGACCGTCAATGAAAAAGTGGTAGAGATGAAACTGCGCACCGAAAAAGATGCCAAGAAAGTGGCGCGAGAGAAGATAGCGGAACATTTATAGGGGGAGAAGTATAAAAAAGCCGCCCGGAGTGCCGGTCGGCTTTGAAAAACGGTCTCGGTGGTCAGTAGTCCGGCTCCCGGAGCTTTTTGTGCTTCTTGGCGAGCTCGGTCCACGTGACTCTTGCAAGGTGCTCGATATTTTCGCGGCACCGGACGAACTCCTTGAGTTTTTGGGCGACGATGTCGGGAACATCCACTTCCCCGACCGTCTCTGCCTCTTTGTGCCGGTTTTCCGGGTCCAGTTTTGCCACGATCATATCGAGGGTTGACTCGAAAACGGTGAGCGCGCCGTCGCGGTACGCGAAACAGAGATTTTTATCGAGCAAGAACAAGTAAGGCATCTTTACGCCGCCTCCGTGGATTTCGTCCATGTCCCCTTCGGTAGTGAACAGTCTTACGATCAGCGCTTTCATTTTGTGTTGTCCTTTCCACGACGAACCTTACACCATTGAGAGCGCACGCGCAATGAAAAATCCCCACACTCGCTCGCATTGCCGCCGTTTCTCGAAATTTCGCTTTGCATCAGACGGCCAAACCGTGATAGATTTACACCACGAAAATGTTTGATAAACACTTTGAGCGGCTCAAGCGGCTGGTTTCGAATGACATCGGCATCGATCTCGGTACGGCCAACACGCTGGTCTATTTGCGCGGCCGAGGTATCGTCATCAACGAGCCGTCGGTCGTGGCGGTGAACCAAAAGACCGGCCAGGTGGTGGCGGTCGGCGCCGAAGCCAAGAACATGCTCGGCCGGACTCCGGGCCACATTGCCGCCATCCGGCCCGTCGTCGACGGCGTCATTTCGGATTTCGAAGTGACCGAAGAAATGATCGGGTACCTTATGGACAAAGCCCAGGCCGATACGCGGAAGTTCCTCGGGCCGCGGGTCGTCGTCGGCGTTCCGTCGAACGTGACGAATGTCGAGACGCGGGCGGTGCGCGATGCCGCCTACAACAGCGGCGCGCGCGAGGTGCATATCGTCGAAGAGCCGATGGCCGCCGCTTTGGGTGTGCGTCTGCCGGTGTTCGAGCCGGTCGGCACCATGGTCATCGACATAGGCGGTGGCACCACCGATATCGCCGTCATTTCTCTCGGCGGCATCGTTCGCTCCAAAAATATCAAGATAGCCGGCGATCGGTTGAACAACGACATCATCGCCTACGTGCGCAATGAGTTCAAAGTCCTCATCGGCGAAAAGACGGCCGAGAACGTCAAGATAGCCATCGGCAGCGTCGTGCCCCTCGAAGCGATGGAAGCGGTCATCAAGGGCCGCGACCTCGTGACCGGCCTGCCGCGCGAGGTGGTGATAACCGATTCCGACATCCGCGCCGCCCTCGCACCCTCAATGGAAAATCTTATCGAAGGCATACGCGAGGTCCTTGAGATAACCCCGCCGGAACTTATCGCCGATGTCATGCACCGCGGCATATACCTCGTCGGCGGCGGCGCCCTCATCCGCGGTCTCGCCGAACTTTTCCAAGAAACGCTCAAGATACCGCTTGTCATCGCCGACGACCCGCTGACCGCCGTTGCCCGCGGCGCCGGCGTCATACTTGAAGATATCGGCAAGCACCAGAGCGTACTTATTACGAACGAAGATGACTTACCTCCGACCAAGTAGGCGACGCGGCCGCAATGATGCACGGCGACTTAAGATCGCCGCGGTGGCGCTTGGTATCGTCGCCCTCGTTGTTTTGAACGCGTATCCGCCGCTTTTTCTCCAGCGGCTGTTCATGCCGCTCGCCGAACCGTTCTGGGCATTTCATGATAGGGCATCGGCGGCGGCCACGGCGGTGTACGCTTTCTTCACCGATAAGACGGCCCTCACCGATGAGATCAATAATTTGAGCGCAGAGAACGAAACGCTCCGGGTACAGCTTTCGATCGCGAACGAAGCGGCCGCTGAAAATCAGGCGCTGTTGAAGCTGGGAGGCCGCGACCCCAAACAAGCATATGTCACGGCGGCGGTGTTATCGCGGCCGCCGATAACCGCATACGATACTTTGCTCATCGACGCGGGGACGGTTGAAGGTGTGACCCAGGGGAGTCTGGTGACGGCCGACGGCGGCGTCGTCATCGGCGACATCGCCGAAGTGAGCGCCCACGGGGCGACGGTATCGCTTTTGTCATCTCCCGGCCGAGAGACGAACGTTCTTATCGGCACGAACAAGATACCGGTGCCGGCGCGCGGTAATGGCGGCGGCAACTTCGAGGCGCGCGTCCCGAAAGATCAGCCGGTCGCGGTGGGCGACCCGGTCGTCGCTCCGGGTATCAACCCTCTCATGTTCGGCGTCGTCGGCGCGGTCACGACCGAGCCCAGTGATCCGTTTTCGCTCGTTGATTTTACCTTGCCTATCAATCAGAACACCATCCGCTTTGTTTCCGTGCTCAAATGAGCTATCTTACCCGCCGCGAATCTTTGATCCTTCGCATCGGCGTCGGCGTCGCCTACGTCGCGGGGAGCTTCCTTTTGCCGTGGCAAGGGTTTCTTGTCGTGACGGCGGTGCTTTTTGTCGCATACCGAATTTTGGCGGAAGCGTTCGTCCTTGCTTTTGCCTTTGATATACTGTACGGTGCGGCGTCGGTCCGGTTCTTTCATTTTCGTCTCGGCATGACCCTTGCGGTGGTCCTCATTGCGGTCGCCGCGGTATTTATCCGACGAAAGATGCTCCGGAGCGGTCGCTAGAGATATGAGCTTTCTTTTTCCCCAGAGGCGGAATCGGGTCGCGCGCGGTGTCATGATCGAACCGGACGAGATTTTTCTCGATGCCAGCAATATCCCGGAATTTGACAGGAATCGTTTCCAGGGACGTTTGGAAAAACCGATCGCGAAGAGCACCATCTATTTCACCGCGCTTGTCTTCGTCGTCATCGCGGTGGTATTTTCAGGAAAATTATTCGATTTGCAGGTGGCGAAGGGCCAGCAATTTGCCACCTTGAGCCAGAATAATCGGCTGCGTTACAGTCTTTTGTTCGCGGATCGCGGCGTCATTTATGACCGTAACGGTACGATCCTGGCGTCGAACGTGAGCGAGAATACCGGCAGTCCGTTCGCTACGCGCCACTACGCGCCCCTTTCTGGTCTCGCGCACGTGCTTGGGTATGTAAAGTATCCAGCCAAAGATAGCGCGGGCTATTATTGGAACGCCGACCTTTCGGGCAAGGATGGCGTTGAGAAAGTGTACAATGATCAGCTCGCGGGCAAGAATGGCGTCGACATTATCGAGGTCGACGCGTTCGGCCATCTGCAGTCTCACTCGACATCGATCCAGCCGCAGGATGGGAGCGACCTTACGCTTTCGCTTGACGCCAACGTCACCAGCGCGCTCTACGGCTATATCCAAAGCTTGGCTCACGACGTTGGTTTTCAGGGCGGCGCCGGCATGATCATGAACGTACAAAATGGTGAGGTGCTGGCGATGACGAGCTACCCGGAATACGACTCGAATGTGATGACCTCAGGCACCGATGCGGCCGCCATCAGCGGCTATGTCCACGATCCGGCCGAACCTTTTCTTGACCGGAACACTCAGGGTTTATACACCCCCGGTTCCATCGTCAAACCGTTCATCGCCGTGGGCGCGTTGAACGAACATATCATCGACCCGCTCAAGAAAATATTGAGCACGGGTTCCATTTCCATCCCCAATCCTTTCGATCCCGCGAAGCAATCGGTGTTCAAGGACTGGCGGCCGCAAGGCTGGATCGACATGCGCCAAGCGATTGCCGTCTCTTCCGACGTGTATTTCTATGAGATCGGCGGAGGATTCCAGGACCAACCCGGTCTCGGCATCGACCGACTGGAGAAGTACCTCCGGCTGTTCGGTCTCGGGTCCACATCGGCCAATCCTTTCTTTGCCGGTCCCGCAGGCACGATTCCCGACCCGGCGTGGAAAGCCGCCAATTTCACCGACACCGAGTGGCGGGTGGGCGATACCTATAACACGGCGATCGGCCAATATGGTTTTCAAGTCACGCCGATGCAGATGGTCCGGGCAATGAGCGCGATCGCGAACGGCGGCACGCTCATTGAGCCGACGATCATAAAGGAGGATCAGTCGTCGATTTCGGGCGCCACGAAACTGCCGGTGAGCGACCCGAATTATTTCGAAATCGTGAGGGAAGGAATGCGGCAAGGGGTGACGAGCCCTCTCGGCACAGCGAGCGGCCTCAATATTCCGGAGGTGGCGGTGGCGGCAAAGACGGGTACGGCAGAGCTCGGTACGGTAAAAAAATACGTGAACTCGTGGGTGCTGGGGTTCTTTCCCTACGACCATCCTCGGTACGCGTTCGTGGTCATGATGGAGAAAGGGCCTTACGCGAACACCATCGGCGGCCTTTACGTAATGCGCGAACTTTTGACCTGGATGAGCCAGAATGCGCCGCAATATTTCAAGTAGCGCCGCGTAGCTGCCCTTGCGCCGTGTGACCCGCCTCGATTTGCTTTTTGGGGAAAATTCGCTATGATAGGGCGACTGTTTAATTGCTAAATCGATACCAATGGCTGACGAAAAAGAATATGTGTCGCGGGAGAAGTTCGAGGAACTGCAGAAGGAGCTCGATTTTTTGAAGAAAAATAAGCGCAAAGAGGTGGCGGAAAATCTCGAGTATGCCAAATCGCTCGGCGACCTTGCCGAGAATGCCGAGTATCATGAGGCGCGCGAGACCCAGGCCAATTTGGAGGACCGCATCGCCAAACTCGAAGCGATGCTGAAGACGGTCATCGTCGCCGACGCGACCGCCGGCGATAAAATAAATTTCGGTTCAAAGGTGACGATACAAAAAGACGGTACTGACGAGAAGAACGTGTTCGTGCTCGTGGGCGCCGAAGAGAGCGATGTGCCGGGCGGAAAAATATCCATCCACAGCCCGATCGGCGAGGCCCTGCTCGGAAAAAAGAAAGGGGAAAAGGCCACCGTGCACGCGCCGCGCGGCGCCGTCGTCTATAAGATAATCGACGTCGCCTAGCGCGTTTTGCGGAAGGTCAAGGAATTAGAAAGTAGGTTTAGCCCCCTTTCCGTTATGGCTTCACTCGAAGAGATAAGGGACGGTCGCATAAAAAAGCTTCGCCTTCTCAAGGAGAAGGGAATAGAGCCGTACCCGGCGGAGACTGCGCCACACGCTGACTGCCGCGACCTGGCGGAAAAATTCGACACGCTCGCAAAAAAGAAGAGCGTGACCGCGGCCGGCCGGATCATGGCGATCCGCGGCCAAGGGGCGCTCGCATTTTTCACCCTCGACGACGGCACAGGAACGTTTCAGGGACTTATCAAGAAAGATGAAAGCGGAGAAGAGGCGTTCTCCTTGTTTACCGAGACGGTGGATATCGGCGATTTCGTCCAAGCCACCGGCAGTTTATTTGTCACTAATCGTGGCGAGAAGACTCTTCAGGTCAAGGCGTGGCGGATGCTCGCGAAAAACCTCCGGCCGCTTCCCGAAAAGTTCCATGGTCTCGCCGATGTCGAAGAGCGTTTTCGCCGCCGCTACCTCGACCTTCTTATGGACGGCGCGGTCAAGGAACGCTTCACGCGGCGCTCAAAACTGGTCTCGGAGATACGGCGCTTTTTCGATAAAGAAGGGTTCCTCGAAGTCGAGACGCCGCGGCTTCAGACCGTCGCCGGCGGCGCCACCGCGGAGCCGTTCGTGACCCATCACCACGCGCTCGATGCCGATTTTTATCTGACCATTGCGCAGGAACTTTATTTGAAGGAGCTCCTTATCGGCGGCTTCAGGAAAGTCTACGAAATAGGCCGGAAATTCCGGAATGAGGGCATCGACGTGACCCACAATCCCGAATTCACCATGCTGGAGTCGCAGGAAGCGTATGCCGACGCATCGGCGCTCATGGATTTCACCGAGCGGCTCTTGAGGCATCTCGTCACGCGGCTCTTCGACGGCACCGCGATACTTTTCGACGGCAATAAGATAGATTTCAAGGAAAAGTTCTCACGGGTATCGTTCTACGACCTTACCCGCCGGTATGCCCTTATCCCCGAACCGGAGAAAGCGGGCCGGGATGAGCTGGCCCTCAAGGCCACCCAGCTCGGCGTCGCGGTAGCTCCCGCCGACCCGGTCGAAAAGATCCTGGATAATATCTATAAGAAAGTAGTCCGGCCGAAGCTCATACAGCCCACCTTTATCACCGACTATCCCGTCGCCTTCAACCCCTTTGCCAAGCGCAAGGCTGCGAATCCCGAGCTCATTGACCGCTTCCAGCTTCTCGCCGGCGGCCTCGAGCTGGTGAATGCTTTTTCCGAATTGAACGACCCTCTCGACCAAAAAGCGCGCTACGAGGAGCAAGACCGAAAAAAGAGGCAAGGGGAAGGGGATATCTCGCCTTCGGACCAAGCCTATCTCGAAGCGATGGAGTACGGTATGCCGCCCAACGGCGGCATCGGCATCGGCATCGACCGGCTGGCCATGCTTTTTACGGACCAGCATAATATTCGTGAGGTCATTCTTTTTCCGACTCTGCGGCCAAAAAAGGACTAGGAATAGGCGCCCTCCTATACGCCATATTGACACGGCAGGATTTTGTGCTAATCTCTGGTGAGATTTTTTCTGTCGGGTTGGCCGAGTCGCGCTATGTA
>VFSW01001706.1_pt1 | contig 33460 bp, 29 predicted proteins | sample 5358111 | NCBI WGS metagenome assembly VFSW01 (sample SAMN11554181, study PRJNA540505) | mine drainage metagenome | isolation source: sediment from site ElyBrook_90M | place: USA: Ely Copper Mine, Vershire, VT | collected 2017
GGGTTAGTCCGCGCTGGCTGTCGCGTTGTGGCTGATGTTAATGCCGCCGTTGACGGTCTGGACATGGACGGTGGATCCGCCGCTGCCGAGGTCGGTGTTGAGGCGATTTTTGATGGTCCCCTGCACCGTCACCGGGAAGTCGATGCTGATACCGCCATTGACAGTGGCTGTCTCCAGATGGGCGTTGTAGTGTTCCGGAACGCGGAGGTCGATGCCGCCGTTGGTGGTATCTGCGTGGAGACCGTTGCCCTGCCAGTGATCGCCATCGAGGGACACATTCAGGCCGCCGTTGACAGTCCGGCCGTTGACGTCTCCGGAGACGTGGTCCAGGGTAACGCCGCCGTTGGTGGTGTCGAAGCGGAGGTTGCCGTCGACGCGTGTGAGATCGATGCCACCGTTCATGGTGTGGAGGTCAGCGGCAAGGTGGCGAGGCACATGGAGGTGATAGTCAATGCTGTAGCCGGTGCGGCTGAAGAAGTGGGTGTGTGGGCCGTGATCACGGAGATCGCCATTGGCGGTGTCAATGACGACCTGGCGGAGGAGATCGCTGGCCTCGGAATCCGAAGGAGCCCAAGCCGTCACACGGGCTTCCAGTGCGACGTCGGAGCGATCCTCGCCGACGACTTCAATGCCGCCGTTGGTGGTGTCGACGCTAAGACGGCCGGCGGGCAGGGAGAAGTTGGTGCGGCGCATCTGGCAGACGTGGGCCTGGCCCCAGTGATGGCCGTTATCGGCACAATCGCCGTTTTGCCAGTTGCCGGTTTGCGCCTGGGAGGCGGCGCGGACGTAATGGTGGCTGTGGGGCATCGACACGCCCAGAAGCACGATGGCGGTCAGGCCGACGATGAAGAGAGCGAAGCGGCGCATAGCTCGAACCTCACTGGGTGGGTACGCGTTGGGACGCATAGCAGTTCCTTCCGGCAGTTCTTTCAATCTGGGATTGGGGGGACCCGACAGGGAAGGAAGAGCACGCCCCGTGCCGAAGTGGGCGGCGGCGGGAGAGCTGCGGAATCATCGAGTTGGAGGAGGGCTGCGGGGGCGCGGCTGTCCGGAAGACAGAAAGCCTGTTCGGGAATGGACACCCGATCGCCGGATTTCCCTGGACAGCCCCGAAGAGTCAGGCAGTAGCTGCGCTACTTCTCCGCGCCTTCAAAAACCAGGGTGTTCGATTTCAGCTGGATCTGCGTCGAGCCTACCGTCACCGATTGCGGGATCGTGACGGTTTAAGTCTTTGCGAACAACGGAGTGACCAGGAGTGCGAAAAGGAACGAATACTTCAGAAAACCTTTCACCAGGTGTCATCTCTTGTTTGGGAACAGCTCGGCACCGACGTGCTGGCCCCACTGGTACCGTAGAGGAGAGTAGCCCAAATGGAAACTTCCGCACTCTTTCAGCAGCTCTACCTTTTTAAGGGTAAAGAGTATTCACTTTACAAGGCGGGGCCGCCAGGCTCAGTCATCGACAGCATAAATTCACTCTGCCTGTCATTTGAGGCCTGTTCCGAAGAAATGCGAAGGGAGATGACCTCCTGTGTCACGCGTGAAATCGCGTATCTCTTTCTCATCTTCAGCGACAGGGCAGCCTTGGAAGCGCTTCGCCAGAAAGATGAGGAATGTATCGTCAGAGGGCTGGAGGCCCTTGCAATTGAAAACTGCAAGGCCGATTGGCGAGATAGTACGTTGCGCTTAGCCCCTCTTTATCATAGCGCCGTCAGCATTGGCGCCGACCCAGAAGGACTAATTAAGTCTGTCTCGGCGATCGCGTTGGAACCCGCAAAGACTCATCTCTTACTTTCGTTTCTTAAGAGAAGCCCAGAGAACCGAGAGTTGGCAAAGTTTGGTTTGAAGGAGGCACTTGGCACAGACGGGAACGTCTTCTACACCAGCCGATTCTAATGACCGATCGGCCGGGGCCGGGTCAGCACGTCGCGGCGCAAATGTCATTCAGTTAAGGGGCTCGCACCAGTTACGAATACTTTTCTTTCGAGTTAGGAAACGAGTCAGATCGCAACTTGATGGCTAGTCGAATAGGTCGTGCACTGACAGAGAAGGAACGTGTGTTTTGTTTTGCTGAGATGGACACGTGAAGGCCGCGCGAAGATTCCACCCGGCCCGGAGAGCGGTATGTTGTCCGTTACTTTTCGTACTGAATGCGCTGGCCGTATCGGGGCGCGGCAGTATCTGACTGGGGGAGTGGTTCGGCGGGACATGCGAAACAGGCGCGACGGCGGCCGGTCCAATGACCGACCGGGCCGCCCTTCCCGCAATTCCGCCAGACCGCTGAGGAAGCGCTATGGTTCGGCGTTCGGCTCGGTGTTGGAGGCCACTTCTGGGGCTCCGAAGACGAGGCTGTAATGGTCGAACTGAATCTCGTGCAGGACGTTGACGCCATCCACCACCTTTGTGGTCAGCGAAACATAGGGGTGATCTCCCTTCACCATGCTGGCGGGCACGGTGACGGTGTTCTTTTTCTCGTTCTGGCTCAGAGTGACCTGGACGGTATCGCCGGTTTCCTCCCAGCTGACCGTGCACTCACCAGGCACGAAATTCGCAGTGCCCACCGTGATGGGACTGGCGAAATTGATATGGTGGCGTTTTGTTTTTCCGCTGGCGAAAACCGGAACGGTAAGTAAAGCCAGAATCGCAGCCGCATAAAAGAAGGGCTTCATAAACTCTCTCCTCACTGGTTTTGGGCAAATTCCTCCGACTCGGTTGCGAGGGTTCGCCACAGAGAGAGAAGGCACATGCGCTACCAAAGAGAAGCCGCTGATAAAGCGGCACTTAAGAAGTGGCGCGCGCTGTAGATACGACCGAATGTCAAAAAGTTTGTCCAGGAATTTGGCGCTATGAGGGGAATGCCGGCTCCGCTCATCGCCTCCGTTCCCAGAATTCTTCGTGGCGGTCGTCGCGAAAGCGGATGCCGGTGACGCGCCCCTCGGCATCGTGCTCGAAAGTGAGACGCCTTGCGCCGCCGGAAGGATAGAAGAAGGTGGTTGCGTTCTCAGGCAGAAGCTCCGTTACCTCGCCGATGTGGTTTCTGGAAAACAGACGGTCCCCCTGGCGGAAGACGGTGGCCATGATTTCGTTCTGGTCCTCGTATTCGCCAACATAGGCGTTGTAGAGGTTCGGGTCGATTTTCGCCGGCACCGGATGCACGGGAACGAGGATCTGCTCGGCGAGGGGAGAGAGTTTGGGAACGGCGCTCAGGCGCTGGGCCAGGAGCCATCGCGGCAGCTCGGGCTGGCCATAGGCGCGGTCCCACACATTGTGTTTGACGCCCGCGTACTCCCAGAAACGGACATCGCCGCCGGCGGCCTTCATCGCCTGGAACATGAGCAGGGACTGGCGCGGACTCACGATGGGGTCGTCGGCGCCGTGAAAGATCCAGGTGGGCGTGCGGCCGACCGCACGGGCGTATTCGGCGGGAAGCGAATTGACTTCGCGCCAGCGATCCGGTTGATACGACCAGAAGACGCCGCCGCAAACGGGCACGATTGCCGCGAAGCGATGTGGCCAGGTCTTCGCGATCTCCCACGTGCCGTAGCCGCCGAGCGAAAGGCCCGTGAGGTAGACACGATCGCGATCGCCGTGAAACTCCTTCACCTCGGCGTCGAGCGCAGCGATAGCCATGGCCATCATGTCGCGGTCGGTCCAGTGGTGATGACTGAAGGGCACCTGGGGCAGTACCACGACAAAGGGCCAACGATCCGGGTGGAGGCGGATGGACTGGGGCAGGCCGATCTGCGATTCGTCCATGCCTTCGGAGCCGCGCTCGCCGGAGCCGTGCAGAAAGAGGATCACGGGCCAGCTCTGTTGCCGGTTCCAGCTTTCGGGGATGTAGACGACGTAGCGGTGCAGGTTGCCATTGACCGAGACGGTGCGGTTCAGGAAGCCAGTGTCCTGGCGATGCATCGCGGCCTGCGCAGGCAGGGAGCCGAGAAGGAACAAAGAAAGAACCAGGACAAGTCGTCGGTACATTGCGGATGAAGACAAGGGTATAGGGCCTGGGGTGTGGCGAAAAGTTTGTTATGCGCGGGAGGCCCGGCGGCTGCAGGGAGAACCATGTCCGGGAATGGACGCCCCTGCTGGATTTTGGACATGCGCGGAGGGACGAAGAGGTGCGGATCCGGGAGCAAACGCAGTGTTTCCTGCGCGATTGACTCTCTGGCAGGATGGAGGCGCGGGTGCTGCGACGATCTCGGAGTTTCCTGCCAAAAATCGAGGAGGAGCCCATGTCCGACTTTCTTGGCGATTTGCGGATTGCGGCGCGGCGGCTGCGCCATGCGCCGGGATTCGTGCTGGTGGCGGTTCTGTCGCTGACGATGGCGATCACGGCGAACCTGGTGGTGTTCGGCGTTCTGAATGCGGCGGTGCTGCGGCCGCTGAATGTCGCGGGGGCCGATCGGCTGTGGACGATCGAGCACAAGGAGCACGGCTACATCAGCCACTCCTACCCGGACTTCGAGGACCTGCGCGCCGGCAATTCCACCTTCAGCGATATGGCGGCGTTTCGCATCAGTGAAGCCGCAGTGAGCAGCGGCGGCGGTCTGGCGAAGAAAAGCTGGATGTACGAGGTCACCGGGAGCTACTTCGACATGCTGGGCGTGCAGCCGGAGGCGGGCCGGCTCTTTCATGCGAGCGACGAGCACGGGCCGAACTCCGCGCCCTACGTGGTGCTGAGCGATGCGTTCTGGCGGGCACGCTTCGCGGCCGATCCGAGGATTATCGGCACAACCATCGATCTCAACAAGCACCCGTTTACCGTGATCGGCGTGGCGGCTCCGCAGTTTCACGGAACCGAGCTGTTCCTGTGGCCGGATTTCTGGGTTCCGATGGTGAACGAGGAGCAGGTCGAGGGATATAGCTATCTGAGCAAGCGCTACAACCACGGGCTATTCGTGGTAGGCGAGCTGAAACCAGGCGTCACGATGCAGCAGACGTCGAACGATCTGAACACCGTTGCTGCGCGGATGGAGAAACAGAATCCCGTCGACGACGATCACCTCGGCTTCCGGCTGGTGAAGGCGGGATTGTTCGGCGACCAGGTGGGCGATGCCGCACGCAGCTTCCTCGCGGCGCTGTTGCTGCTGGCGCTGCTGGTGCTGGCGGCGGCCTGCGTGAATCTGGCGAGTATCTTCGCGGCGCGCGCGGCGGATCGGGGACGGGAGCTGGCGATCCGCGTCGCGATCGGATCGAGCCGCTGGAGAGTGCTCCGTCAGGTGCTGGCCGAGGCTGCGCTGCTGTCGGTGGGTGGCGGAGTCGCCGGTGCATTCGCGTCGGTCGCGCTGATGAAGGTGCTGAGCCAGTGGCGTCCGGTTCCCGCGCTGCCGATACATGTGACGATCCCGGCCGATGGGCGCGTCTACGGCATCGCGGTGCTGCTGGCCGCGGCGAGCTGTGTGCTTCCGGCATTGCTGACCGCGCGGCAGATCTGGCAGATCGACGCGATGCAGGTGATGAAGGGGTCGGCGCAAACCGTTTTCCGCCGGATGACGGTGCGGGATTTGCTGCTGGGATTGCAGGTGACGCTGTGCGCGCTGCTGGTGACGTGTGCGCTGGTCGGGATGCGCGGGATGAACCGCCAGCTGTACGCGCCCATCGGCTTCGAGCCGGATAGGGTGGTGCTGGCGCAGACCGAGATGAAGATGGCGGGTTACTCCGACGAGTCCGCTTTTCCAGTCCAGAAGCGCATGATCGAGGAGGCCGCGCAAATTCCCGGTGTGACCGCGGTGGGCACAATCGACGAGCCGCCGCTCAATACCGGAGGCAGCAGCACGCCGGTGTATCGGGAGGGCACGGAGGATTTTCGGGGTTCGAACAGCGCATTGACGGCGAAGTACTACACCATTTCGCCGGGATATCTGCAGGCGGCCGGTACGCACCTGGTAGCGGGACGCGATTTCACGTGGCACGACGACAAGAACAGCACGCCGGTCGCGCTGGTGAACCAGACCTTTGCGCGGACGCTGTTCGGGAACGCCCAGGCGGCCATCGGCCGGCGATTTGCGGAACCCGGAACGCATCACGCGGACCTCTACGAGGTGGTTGGAGTCGTGGAAGACGGCAAGTACGACTCGCTCACCGAAGCGCAGGAGGCTGCGATGTTCTGGCCACTGGCGCAGAACAATGAGAACGACACGACGCTGGTGGTGCGCTCGAATCGTTCGCCGGCTGAGATTGCGGCCGCGCTCGAGACCCTGATGGCAAAGATCGATCCGAGCTTGCCGGTGACGATCCAAAGCTGGCCGGACACCATGGCACTCGTGCTTCTGCCGGCGCGTGTGGCCACGGTCGCCCTGGGCCTGCTCGGGCTGCTGGCGGGGATTTTGGCGGCGACGGGGATCTTCGGCATGGCGAGCTACGCGGTGGCGCGGCGTCTGCGCGAGATGGGTATCCGCGTGGCGCTGGGCGCGCAGCGGCTGCAGGTGCTGCGCGCGGCTCTGGGCAGGACCATGCTGCTGCTGGGCGTCGGATCGGTCGCGGGGCTCGTGCTGGGCGCGCTGGGCAGCCGGGTGCTGGCCAGCGTTGTCTACGAGGCGACGGTCTACGATCCGCTGGTGGTCATCGGAGCGGTGGGCGCGATGGTGCTGATCGGCCTGATGGCGGCTGCGGTTCCGGCGCGAAGAGCGGTGAGCGTGGAGCCGGCGGCGTTGCTGCGCGAGGAGTAGCGGCCGTTCCTACAGAAACGGATTCTTCACCGTCATGGAACCAAAACGCTGACCATGCTGGAAATCTTCGCTGTAGAGGACCGCGCAATCGGCTTCGACGGCGGCGGCTACGATCAGGGAATCATACCAGGGAAGACGGTAGCGGGCTTGCATGTGGAGGGCTTCAACATACAGGGCTGGAGAGGAGTGGATCAGCAGGAGCGGCTGGAAAACGGTTCTAAGATACTGTTCGGCCTCGGTGACAGTCATGGGATGAGGAAATCGCCGCAGGGCCAAATTGAAGAACTCCTGCACAACCTGGTAGCTGACAGCTCCTTTTTGAGTGGTGACTGCTTCGCGCATCAGGTCTTCGGCCCGTTTTGCTTTGGCGGGATTGGTTCCGTCCACGGCATAGACGAAGACATTGGTGTCGAGAAAGAACCTAGCGCCGTTCATTCATCTCATCTCTGTTGAAATGTCGCCCGCCCGAATTCACATGCTTGAGACGCTTCATCAGGGCATTAAATTCGCGGACCCGGCTTTGTTGAGCCGTGTACTGCAGCAGCCATTCACGGAAAGCCAGGTTGAGAGTCGTGCGGCGAGACCGTGCAACGGCGCGCGCCTCTTCGATGAGATCCTCGTCCGCGCTGAAGGTGATGTTCTTCATACGAGTTAAGTGTACACGGAACTCGTGTAAACGGGTGACCGGCGATGAGCTCGCGCCGGTCCGCGGATTTGTTGCGAAGCCCTACAATGGCGGCGGAGGATTTTCCTGCATGAAGCTGACCCGCCGCGATTTTTCCCGCCTTTCCGCGATGACCGCCTTCGCCGGCGCACTGCCGAAGCTGCAAGCCCAGGCCGGCAGCGACACTTCGCAGCGGAAACTCCGCTGGTGCATCGTGGGGCTGGGGCGCATTTCCATGGGGCACTTCATGCCGGCGGTCGAGCTGTCGAAGACGGGGAAGATCACAGCGCTCGTCAGCGGCCATCGTGAGAAGGCGGAGAAGCAGGCGGCGCAGTACGACGTGCCGTCTCCGTCGATTTACAGCTACGAGAATTACGACGAGATCGCGCAGAACAAAGAGATCGACGCGGTGTACATCGCGCTGCCGAACTCGATGCACGCCGAGTACACGATCCGCGCCGCGAAGGCGGGCAAGCACGTGCTGTGCGAGAAGCCGATGGCGACCAGCGTGGCCGACTGCAAGGCGATGATCGAGACGTGCAAGAAGCACAACGTGAAGCTGATGATTGCGTACCGCTGCCAGTACAACCCGCTGCACCTGAAGGCCATCGATCTGATCCGCTCGGGGCAGATCGGGCAGGTGCAGGCGATCGAAAGCGCGTTCGGGTTTCCCATTCAGGCGGGCGAATGGCGGCTGAACAAGAAGCTGGCCGGCGGCGGCCCGCTCATGGATGTCGGGATCTATTCCCTGAACGCCTCTCGGTATCTCACGGGCGAGGAGCCGGGCGACATCAAAGCGAACTCATCGGTGATCGACCACGACGGGCGATTCAACGAAGTGGAAGAGAACGACGGCTGGACGATGAAGTTCCCGTCCGGCATTCTCGCGAGCTGCAACACGACGTACGGGGGCGATACCGGGGGCGGCGGCTTCTTCAAGGTGCACGGATCGAAGGGCTGGATCACGATGGAGCCGGCGTTCGGCTACGAAGGGATGCGCCTGATGGGGCGGGCGAGCGGCCAAACCATCAATGAGCCGCAGCCCGACAAGGATCCATGGGACTTCGTGCGCCAGGCCGATCACCTGGCCGAATGCGTATGGCAGAACCGCGAGCCGAAGACGCCGGGCGAGGAAGGGTTGCGGGACACCGAGTACATGTCGCAGATCTACGTGGCGGCGGGGCTGAAGGGGCTGTGAGGGGGAGGCGGTAAGTAAATATGACAGCGAAATACGATAAAATACAGCCATGTCGAGGACTACGGCCACCACCAGCATCAGCTTCAGAGCTCCGCAGCACCACATAAAGCGTCTCGATTCGCTGGCTAAGCGTCAGCGGCGCGACCGGACTCAACTCATTGGTGAAGCCATCGAACAGTATCTCGAGTTGCAGGATGTCCACCTGGCCCGGATTCGTGAGGGGATCGAGGCCGACGAGCGCGGGGACTATGCGTCGGAGGGGGAAGTTGCCGCCGAGTTCGCCAGGTGGCGAAGCTTGTGAACCTTGTCTGGACGCGGCCCGCGTTGCGGCATCTTTCGGAAGCGCGGGAATATGTTGCGATTGACAACCCTGCGGCCGCGCAACGACAGATCGACAGAATCGAGCGCAGCGTGAACCGGCTAAAGGCTTTTCCCATGATGGGACACGCCGGACTTGAGCCTGGCACCAGGGAGTTTCCGGTGCCGTCAACGCCCTACGTCATCGTGTATCGGGTTCGAAACGACCGGCTTCGCATTCTCGCGATCCTGCATGGCGCGCGAAACCGCAGATCGCGAGAGAGCAACTGAGCGACGGCTCCAATCGCCCGTAAGGCCAGCACTACCCGTTCAGGGTTTCCTGGAGCTTGTTCAGGGTGCTGTTCAGGTTCTTGTCGTTGCGGCGCTGCTCGTCGATCTTGCCGATGGAGTGCATCACGGTGGTGTGATGCTTGCCGCCGAACTGGCGGCCGATCTCCGGCAGCGATGCTTCGGTGAGCTGCTTGGCCAGGTACATCGCGATCTGGCGGGGCACGACGACAGCGCGTGAGTTGTTGCGCTGCTTGAGCTCGGCGACGCGCATGCCGAACTGCTCGGCGACGGCACGCTGGATCGACTCGATGGTGATCTTGCGCACCTGAGTATCGATGAACTGCTTGAGGCACTGCTGTGCGGTGGGCAGCGTGATCTCAAGGCCGTTCAGCCCACACCATGCAACGAGGCGCACCAGCGCGCCTTCCAGCTCGCGGACATTCGTGCGAACGTTCGACGCGATGAAGAGCGCCACGTCCATGGGCAGCGGCGGGGGCAGGTGCTCGCTCTCGGCCTTCTTCTGCAGGATGGCGACCTTGGTTTCCAGATCGGGCGGCTGAATGTCCGCGATCAATCCCCACTCGAAGCGGCTGCGCAGGCGGTCGTCGACGTCGGCCAACTCGCGCGGCGGCCGGTCGGAGGCGATGACGATCTGCTTCATGTTCTCGTGCAGCGCGTTGAAGGTGTGGAAGAACTCTTCCTGGGTGCGCTCCTTCTGCGAGAGGAACTGAATGTCGTCGATGAGCAGCAGATCCACGGTGCGGAAGCGATCGCGGAAGCTGGTCATCTTGTCGAAGCGCACGGAGCTGATCATCTCGTTGGTGAACTTCTCCGCGGAGACGTAGGAAATGGAGGCGCCGGGCTGGCGCAGCTTCACTTCGTGTCCGATGGCGTGCATCAGGTGAGTCTTGCCCATGCCGACGCCGCCGTAGAGGAAGAGCGGATTGTAGGCCTTCGCGGGCTGTTCAGCGACCGCCATGGCCGCCGCGCGCGCGAACTGGTTGCCCGGTCCGCAGACGAATGCGTCGAAGGTGTAGCGCTGATTCAGCTGCGCCGCGGTGGACCAGTCGAAGCGCGCCTGCTGCGGTCCTGCGTGCTGCGCCGGACGCGTGGCAGCGGCATTGGTGTGCAGATTCGGAATCTGTGTCGAAGAAGAAGGTGCGAAGCCGCCATCTTCGCGCACGCGGGGAACCGTCGGATCCTCATCGGGAGTGATGAAGGTGACGTCGTCGAACTCGAGATGCAGATTCTCGATGGCTTCCTGAATGAGATCGCCGTAGCGATCGCCCACGTGCCTGAACTCGGGAGTAGGAATGCGCACGAAGAGCATGCGCTCGCGCGTGTAGCTGTAGCGGGTGGGCTTGAGCCAGGTATCGAAGGACTGACGGTTAACCTTTTTTTCGAGCGCGGCGAGGATTTGTACCCAGGGATTGAGAGCAACAGGAGACGTAACGGCAAATGACATGCGCAAATCCTCGCGTAGCAGACACCCGGGAGCGGAAATGACCTTGCGCCGCGAACCAAAAATACAGGGAATGCCCAAGGTTATCCCTGGCGTGTTGAAGCAGGGCGAGTTCAGGGGCAAATCCGTAATGGCCGGGAGTGGGCTCCGATCGGTCAGGCATCGGAGCATCGGTCAAAAACTTCTTCCGACAACCGCTGGGCGTCGAAAAAATCTTAAGTGAACGTTGCCGATAGTAGCACAGCACGAGGCGAAGAGAAGCGACTGGGGAACAGAAAAATTTTGCGCGCACGAAAGTTGCACAAGGGCTGGTGAAAAAAGTAAGCGCACCGCGATTTTTGCGGGCGCGGATGCGATGCGATATACTCGAATCCTGCCGCAAAGAGGCGTGTTCTCAGCAGTTGCGCGGCCAATGAGGACTGTTGCGCGTTCGGCGAATCAGCGACGCGACGCGACGCGCGATCCAGCCGAATCCGAAGAAAATCAGGAGTCAGTTTTTCCATGCCGAAGCGCACATTTCAACCCAATCGCCGCAGCCGTTCCAAGACCCACGGCTTCCGCACCCGCATGAAGACGAAGAGCGGCGCCGCGGTCCTTTCGCGGAGGCGCGCCAAAGGCCGCAAGCGTGTTTCTGTCAGCGCAGGCTATCGCGACTAGTTCGTTTCCACGCAACAGGCAGCCGGTTTTTCTCCCGGCTCCCACCCCAGGATTGCGACAGAATGGAGATATGCCGGAGGCACGATTCGACTGGCGCAGCGCCCGTCTGCGGAAACACGCTGACTATCAGCGCGTGTACCGCGAAAGCCGCCGGTATTCGTCCGCGTCCATGAGCTACTTCTTCCGCGCACGTGCGAGCGAAGATCCGACAGGCGCCGAGCCGCGCGTCGGACTGACGGCCGGCCGCGTCCTGGGAAAAGCCGTGGAACGAAATCGTATCCGCCGGCGTATGCGTGAAGCAGTACGGCTGCACCTGAATGAATTGCCGCCGCGTGTGGATGTGGTGCTCCACCCGCGCCGCATGGTTCTCGAGATGGAGTTTGACCGACTGCAACGTGAAGTCTCGCGCATCTTTGCCAGCGTTGTGGCAGGGACCGAGGCGAAGCAATGACGGCGCGCGCGCGCGGGTTCAGGCAGACTTTGCGGACCGCGGCCGCACGCACCATGCTCGCGGTATATAAGAGCGCTGTTTCTCCGGCCCTGCATGCGGTGGCGCCAGGCGCGTGCCGCTTCCAGCCCACCTGCTCCGAATATGCGGCGATCGCGATCGCCGAACATGGAGTGCTGCGCGGCGGGCTGATGTCCTTAGGGCGATTGCTGCGGTGTCATCCGCTGCATTCCGGCGGCTTCGATCCCGTGCCGGCGAAGCGAAATGCCTCCCACGCACTGAATTCCGGCAGCGCAATTTCCTGCGTTCCCCAAACAGAGAACAGGTAACGGAAGTCTTGGCAGAGATACAGAATCCCAATCAGCAGGGCGGCAGCAGCAGCGGCGGCGGCGGCGACATGAAGTCGCTGTGGGGCTTCATGGTCGTATTTGTGCTGATGGTGGTTGCATTTCAGGTCTTCGCGCCGAAGAAGACCCAGCCGCCGGCTTCGCAGCAAAAAGCTCCTCCGGCGCAGACCAGCTCGATATCGTCTTCGCCCGCAACTGCGAACGATTCCGGTGCTGCGCCGGCCACGCCCACAAATGTAACATCCACTGCGACGAATGCCGTCCAGGCCTCGGGTGAATCCGAGACGGTGGTTGAGAACGAGCTTTACCGCATCACCTTTACGAATCGCGGCGGGGCTGTGAAGTCGTGGTTGCTGAAGAAGTACAAAGACGACAGCCAGAAGAAGCCGCTGGATCTGGTCAACCACGACGCGGCGGAAAAGTTCGGGCTCCCGCTCTCGCTGTTTACTTACGACACGGGCCTGAAGAACCGCCTGAATTCCTCACTCTATGTGCCGTCGGAGACGGGAACGGTCAGCGTTCCCGGCACGGGATCGAAGACGCTCACGTTCGACTATTCGTACGGTGGGTTGACCGTCCGCAAGACCTTCCACTTCGATACAAGTTACGTTATTGGCGCGGACGTCTCGGTCACGCAAAATGGCGCGCCAGTCACAGCGTTTCTGTCCTGGCCTTCCGGGCTCGGCGATCAAAGCACACTGCAGCAATATGCGGGCGCGACGGTCGATACATCGGAAAGCGGCAAGACGGACGAGCTGGCAGCGAAGAAAGTTGTAGGCGGCGATACGCTGCATGGCTCATTCGATTACGCCGGGGTGAGCGATCTCTACTTCTCGGCGATCTTTATGCCGACGTCGCCCGCCGACACGAGCGTCGTCACCCTGCATGAATCGCTGAGCGTCCCGAAGGACCCGGCGCACCCGGATCCCAATGCCGTGGAGCAGGTGCCGCTGCTGGGGGCCGCGGTGGGCAGCACGGGCGGCGGAGTCAGCACCCGGATCTTCGCAGGACCGAAACTCCTCGATCTGCTCGACTCCGTCCACACGGCCACCGGTGAAAACCTGGAGCACGTTGTCAGCTTCGGCTGGTGGGGCTGGATCGCGAAGCCAATGCTGCTGGTGCTCCGCTTCTTCGTGACCCACGGCATTCCCAACTGGGGCTGGGCGATTCTGGTCCTGACCCTGATCCTCAACTTAGCGATGCTGCCCACGCGCGTCATGATGATGAAGTCTTCGCTGAAGATGCAGCGCATCCAGCCGCTCATGGACTCCATCAAGGCAAAGTACGCGAAGTACAAGACTACCGACCCGCGCCGCCAGGACATGAACAAGGAGATGTTCGACCTGCAGCGGAAAGAGGGCGTGAACATGTTCGGCGGGTGCCTGCCGATGCTGCTGCAGTATCCGCTGCTCTTCGGCTTCTATCGCATGCTGATGTACGCCATCGAACTGCGCCAGGCGCACTTCCTGTGGCTGCCCGATCTGTCTGCAGCGGACCCGTTCCATATCCTGCCGCTCTCCGTGATCGTGTCGATGTTCCTGTCGCAGTTTTTCACGCCGTCGCCCGGCATGGATCAGAACCAGCAGCGCATGATGGCCTTCATGATGCCGGCGGTTTTCGGCTTCATGATGTGGAACATCGGGTCCGGCGTGGCGCTCTACTGGGCAGGCAGCAACCTGATGGGCGTGGCGACGCAGATGGTGATGAACCGCACCAGCATGGGCCAGGAGATGCGCGCCATCGCCGCCAAACGGGCGGCCAAGCGCTCGGCCAAAACTATCAACGCCCGCCGCTAAATCGCATTGCCTGCGGAATTGGTGGTCTGAACTTCTTCAACGTGATCTAATAACTCGGGGAACGGGTCACTAATAGTTCAATGCCGATAGACGACTACTCCGCCGCCGCGCAAAAGATTGCAGAATTCCTCAACACGCTCGTCCATCTGGGCCATCTGCGGCTGAAGTTCCGCATCACGGCCGGACCGGGTGCGGCTGACCCTGCCGGGCTGGAGGCTCGGGAAATCTATGTGGAGTTAGCGGGTCCTGACGCCGGGCTGCTGACGCAGCGGGGCGGCGAACTGCTGCGCGCCCTCGAACACGTAGCGGCCAAGATGCTGCGGCTCGAAAACGAAGAACACGACAAGATCTCCTTCGACGCGGAGAACTTTAAGGCCCTGCGCGCACGGGAGCTGAAGCTGGCCGCGGAGACAGCGGCGGAGCGAGTCCGGAGCACCGGGCAGCCCTACAGCTTCGCTCCGATGAGTTCGCGCGAGCGGCGCATGCTGCACCTGGCGTTCCGCGACTATTCGGACCTTGAGACGGCATCTTCGGGCGAGGGGATGCGGCGCTATGTGGTGGCTTACCCGAAGGGCTACGAACGCCGCGATTCGGAGCCGAGAGAGAGCCGGTTTTCCGGACGCCGCCGGTAGACTGGCGCGTATCCCGCCGCGCGGCGAGGGAGTTGCCAACCGTGCAGCCTCATCCACAGACCAAAGAGCGGGAATCGATCGCGCAGGAGACGATCGTTGCCATCTCCACTCCGCCCGGCCGCGGCGGCATCGGTATCGTGCGGTTGTCCGGTCCCCATGCAGTGCAGATTGCGCAGGGGCTGGTGCGAACCAGCGCTGCGCTGGAACACGCCCGGGCTCGGCTGACCGACGTGGTCGATCCGGAACAAAACCAGAAAATTGATGAGGCCATTGTTACGTATTTTGCGCGACCCAATTCCTACACGGGTGAGGATCTGGTCGAGATTGCCGCGCACGGTTCACCCGTGGTGCTGGAGATGCTGGTTCGCATGGCCCTGCGAGCGGGCGCCCGGCTGGCGCGCCCGGGCGAATTCACCGAGCGCGCCTTCCTCGCTGGACGCCTGGATCTGACGCAAGCCGAAGCGGTGCGGGACCTGATCGAAGCGCAGACGCTCTATCAGGCGCGCATCGCGGCCGAGCAGATGGGCGGTGCGCTCTCACGGCGTATTCAGCCCGCGAAGCAAACTCTGGTGGAATTGATCGCGTTGCTCGAGGCGGGAATCGATTTTGCCGAGGATGACGTCGAGATCACGCCGGACGCGGAGATCGTCACACGCATCGATACAATTGCGTCGGAGCTGCAGGCGCTCGCACGATCCTTTGAGCACGGCCGCATGGTGCACAGCGGGCTGCGGCTGGCGATTGTCGGACGGCCCAACGTGGGTAAATCTTCGCTGTTCAACCGGCTGCTGGAGCGCGAACGCGCCATCGTCACCGCGCAGCCTGGAACCACGCGCGATCTCGTCAGCGACCGACTCTCTCTGGGCGGCATCCCGGTGGAACTGGTGGATACCGCCGGTCTGCGGGAAGCGAAGAACGAAGCCGAGGCGATCGGCATTCGCAAATCGCGCGAGATGCTGGCCGATGCCGATCTGGTAATGGTCGTGCTCGACGCCTCGGTCCCGCTGCGCGACGACGAGCGCGAACTGATTGCTTCCCTCGAAGGCCGCCGCGCGCTGGTCGTGCGCAACAAAGCCGATCTGAAGGACGGGGCGGAGATCGCGCCCGATCTGCCCGTGCCATGCATCACGACTTCGGCCCTGACCGGCAACGGCGTTCCCACGCTGCGCGAGGCGCTCGTGGAATCCGTCCGCAATCCCGCGGGAGAGAGTGAATCGGGCGTCCTCACCAGCCTGCGGCACTTCGAAGCTGTCCGTGGAACTCTCACGTCCCTGAACGCCGCGCGCGAGGCAATCGGGCAGAAGATCCCGCACGAGATGCTGCTGCTGGATCTCTATGCGGCGCTGCGTCATCTCGACAGCCTCACGGGCGAAACCACGGCAGACGATATCCTGAACCAGATCTTTTCGACCTTCTGCATAGGAAAGTAGCGAGAGCAACGATGAAACAAGCCTTCAGTGGACGAACTCTCATGGCGGCTGGGTTGGCGGTTCTCTGCGCCACGGCTTGGTCGCACACTCTGAGCGCTCAAAATCCGGCATCGGCGACCGAAAGACAGAAGGTCATCCTCGATACGGACATCGGCGACGACATCGACGACGCCTTTGCGTTGGCGCTCGCCGTGTCGAGCCCGAAGCTCGAAGTCATCGGGGTGACGACTGCGTGGGGCGATACGGATCTCCGCGCCCGTCTGACGGAGCGTCTCCTCAAGGTGACCGGGCATGGCGACATCCCGGTTGCGGCTGGGCCGAAGACGCATGCTTCATCGATCTTCACGCAGGCGCGCTGGGCGGAGGTCGAGCCCGAACCAGCGAAAGGCTGGCCCGATGCGACGGACTTTACCCTCGATGCGATTCGCCGGAATCCCGGCCAGGTCACGCTGATCGCCATTGCGCCGTTCAGCAACGTAGGCGCGCTGATTGACCGCGATCCGGCGACGTTTCGCAAACTGAAGCGCGTCGTGCTGATGGGAGGGTCCATCCATCGCCGCTACGGCGATCTGGGTTATTTTCCCGATCGCGGGCCGGAACCCGAATACAACATCGTGATGGATGTCGCCTCGTCGAAGAAGCTGTTCACCTCCGGCGTGCCCATCGAGATGATGCCCCTGGACTCGACGCAGCTGAAATTCGATGAAGTGATGCGCGACACGGTGTTCAGCCGCGCGACGCCGACGACCGACGCGCTGCTCTCCTTATATGAGGAGTGGCGCGCGTCCACAGGGAGTCTAACGCCCACATTGTTCGACGCGATGGCGGTAGCTGCGGCGATCGATCCCGCGTTGTGCCCGACGACGCCGCTGCATATTGAGATTGACGACAAGGGGTTCACGCGGCCGGTTGCAGGCCCGCCGAACGCCAATGTCTGTCTGAATTCCGACTCGGACACGTTCTTTCACTTCTATATCCCGGCGATCCTGAACGAATCGAAGCACTAACAGATTACTGGGAGCCGGAAGCCGCATGTTTCGCGAAGCGGGAAGTCTGATGCGGGGCTGTGCCACCATAGTTTCAGAGATGCGGCACAGGAGCACCGCGAGGCGAGCATGACGGCGGAGAAAACACGAGATCGATTCGATCTGAGCGGCCGCGTGGCGCTGGTCGTCGGGGGGTCGTCGGGGATCGGCCGGGCCATTGCCCTGGGCCTTGCGGACGCCGGTGCGGATGTCGTCGCCAGCTCGCGCCGCAGCCGCGAGGTTGCTGACGTCGCAAAGGAGATCCGCGCCAAAGGACGGCGCACGCTGGCCATCACGTCGGATGTGCTGGAGCGCGCTACCCTCGAGAATCTGCACGCCGAGACCGTCGCCGCCTTTGGCAGGGTGGACATCCTGGTGAACGCGGCGGGAACGACGAAGCGTATGCCCACGCTTGAGATGCCGGAGAAGGACTGGCGCACGATCCTGCGCACGAACCTGACCGGAATGTTCCACTCCTGCCAGATTGTCGCGCCGGGTATGGTGCAGCATGGATGGGGGCGCATCATCAACGTCGCGTCGCTGGCCACCTTTGTCGCATTCTTTGAGGTTGCCGCGTATGGGGTGAGTAAGGCGGGCGTGGGAGCTCTGACCAAGTCGCTGGCCATCGAGCTGGCGCGTCACGGCGTCTGTGTCAACGCTCTCGCGCCGGGATTTTTCCCAACCGAGCTGAACGAGATGCTGCTGGAGAACACGCCGCGCGGGCGCGAGGTGTTGATGCGCACCCCGATGGGCCGGTATGGACGACTCGAAGAACTGGTGGGGACCGCGGTTTTTCTTGCCTCGGAAAGCGCATCCTTTATTACCGGTCAGGTCCTGGCGGTCGACGGTGGGTTTCTGGCCAGCGGCGTTAATCAGTAAGTCCCCTCTGCGAACGCCTTCCTCAATCCCCTCTGGCCTAACGCCGGGCAGCCCAGTGTACAGTTGTAAGTTGCCGTCAAAGACAGTTCGGGGTTCGAACTATATCGTGCCTGGCATTCGCCATATCGACCTCACTGACGTTCAGCTCGCCTCGAGCGAAACGGCCCGGCGAATCAATCGCGACATCGTGCTGGAGCTGATTCGCACCAGCCAGCCGATTTCGCGTGCGGATCTGGCGCGGCGCTCGGGCTTGCAGCGCAGCACCGTCTCGCAGATCGTGGAGCAACTGATCCGCGAGAAGTGGGTCCGTGAAGGCTCGATCGCGACAGCGCCTCGCGGGCGACGGCCGACCATGATCGGGCTCAACGAGGATGTGGTGGCCATCGCCATCGATGTTCACCCCCGGCAGGCAATTGTCGCCGTCGTCGATCTGAATGGCCGCCTCCTCTCGCGGTCGCTGGTGCCACTCACTTCGGACCCTGATGCGTCGACCCGCCTCCTGATCGACTGCATGCAGCGCATGGTGCGGGCGGTACCGAAGAAGTCCATCGAGGGGATCGGGGTCAGTCTGCCCGGACGCGTCGATCCGGCAACGCAGAGGATGATGTTTGCCCCCAATCTGCACTGGCCCGACTTCGATCTGAAAAAAGTGATCGAAGCGAAGATGAACCTCCCGGTGAAAATGGAGAACGCCGCAACTGCAGGCCTGCTGGCAGAGCTGACGTTTGCACGCATGGATGGCACGCGCGACGCGGTTCTGGTCACGATCTCGGAAGGCGTCGGCACGGGCGTCCTTTCAAACGGCCAGCTGATTTCCGGCAATCACGGTCTGGCGGGCGAGTTCGGGCACATTCAGGTGGATCCCAACGGTCCCCGCTGCGCCTGCGGGCAGAACGGCTGCTGGGAGACCTTCTCTTCCTGCAATGCAGCGCTGCGGTTTTATCGTGAATTGCAGCCCAGGGCGAAGGCGATCAGCTTCCCGGAGTTGCTGAATCTGGCCGAGGAAGGGAATCCGCAGGCGATTGAAGCGCTCGCGAAGCAGGCAACGTGGATCGGTCGCGGACTGCGGATGATCATCGCCGCGCTGTCGCCCAGTACGATTCTGATCACCGGTGAGATTTCTCCAGCCTGGCATCGCTTCGGCCCAATCATCGAGAAAGAGGCGGCGGCGCTCACCCTGGCCGGGGAACCGCCGGTGATCCGGCCGGGCCATGAAGGAGAGGTGGCTCGCCTCCGCGGCGCGGCCGCCTTGGTCTTCCAGCGGCGGCCGCCGCAGGAGCCAATCGGACGCGGCGCGGGGTACTAGCTGAAAAACTGGTGCATGAACTGCCAGAGCCGCGATTCGGGTGCATTCCGCAATTTCAGCTGTTCGAGAAACTCCTGGACCTGGTAGTCTTCAGCGCCGGGTTTGCCCAGTGCGCTGCCCCGAAAGATGGGATTGTCTCGATGCATCACACGGGTTGCTTCGAAGAGATACGCCTTGGGATTGGTCTTCGGCTTGCCGTGATAGTCGAAATATGGACCGTCTTCGACGCGAACTTCGGGATGCACGAAGCCTTCGATCACGATTTCGGAATATCCGGGCGCCTCGACGTGGCCGCACTGGATCAGTTCCACAGCCTTCTCCTGCAGGGCTCCGGCGAGGTCGAAAGCGTCCATGCCCTGCGGGGACACGGCGCGGGCCGCGATCACGGTCGCCTCGGGCGCGCCAATCGCGATGGCCATCGGCAACTCCCGCTTTTTTCCTTCAGCTTTCGCGATGTGCCGGGCGAGTTCGCTCCTTCTGGGGGCATTGATTGTCGCCTGCTTCTCGCCGATTGCCTTCATGCGATACATGCCGGCGCTGCGCTGGCCGGTATCGGGATCGCGACTGACGTTGAGGTGCCACGTGCCGAGATAGCGCCCGCCGTCGCGCGCGTTCCACTGCGGAACCGGGAACTGGAAGAAGTCGATCATGCTGGCGGGGATCACGTTTTCCATCACCGGGCTGGTGGGGATCATCTTCGGCGCAACGGGTTCGCGCAGCCGTTTGCGTGCCTGGGAGATGACTCGGCCAATCGGCGTGCCGGCGTCGAAGCCGAGCGCCAGGGCAATGCAGTTTGGATTCGCGAGTCCATTGGTGAAGACGCGCTGGTCGGGGTAATCCTTGACGTTCTCGAAGAGCAGCGGCTTGTGCCGCGACCGCGCCCAGCGTCCGATCCCGCTCTCCCCGTCGACCCTCACACGGACCAGCGTCAGGTAACCCTCTTTGGTGAGGATGTGTCCCAAGCCGCGCAGGTCGAGAGAGGTGGTGGGCTCGGGTGGCGCGAAGGGGTCGTAGGTCCCAAAGGGGAAAGGCGAAGGTGCTTCACCTTCGAAATCGGGATCCGGACGGGTTCCCCAGAGAAGTTCCTTCATGGCCGGGTCCGCTCTTTTCGGGCGAAGGTGGGTCTTAAGCGCAGCTGGGCCGTGGCGTTGGCCAGCGTCAGCCATCCGTGGACGCAGTGGGAGTGGTCGCGCAAACCCGGCAGCTCCTTGAAACCAGCCAGCAAAGCCGCACCCGGCGATTGCTGATGGAGGACAGAAACCGGGACGACTCATGACAGCGAAACGGGGAGGTAATCGCAGCTCAGAAGGACGCAGCCTGAGCTACACGCACAATGCTGTTATAGCGGAGGACTGCCCGCACTCCGTCACCAGAGCGTCGATGCGAGCTACAACTTTTTGGGAAGGATGTACCTTATTCAGACACCGGGCGGGGCGCGCCGTCGTCTGAAAGACGACAGGAATGTTGGTCGGGTCAAAGAGGGCGCACGTCCTTGCGAGCAGCCAGGAGCCGATGGCCACCAGCGCCAGCGCCGGACGGTGCTCGTGCGCAGCGGGCGCCGGGATCGCAAAACCCCGGCATCATTATCGGGAGGCAGTGAGAATCGCGCCGGCGATGTTGTCGAGGGGCATGACTTTGTCGACTCCGTTGAGCTTGATGGCCTCTTTTGGCATGCCGAAGACGATGCAGGTGGCTTCGTCCTGGGCGATGGTGGTCGCACCGGCCTGGTGCATCTCCAGCATGCCGCGCGCACCGTCGTCTCCCATGCCGGTCAGGATGATGCCGACAGCATTGGGACCGGCATAGCGAGCCGCGGAGCGGAAGCCCGCGTTCGATGGCGCGGTGGAGAACGGCCTCGGCATCGATACCGGCTCCGTCATCGGTGACCGCGATCAGCACACTGGCGCCGGAGTGGCGGGCCGAAAGATGAATGGTGGCCGCCGACTTCTTGCCCTGGGCCGCGCGCTGGTCCGGCGTTTCGACGCCATGGTCCATGCTGTTGCGAATCAGGTGCATCAGCGGATCGCCCAGCTGGTCGATGACGGTCTTGTCGAGTTCGGTTTCCGCGCCTTCGATGGTCAGCTCGACGTTCTTGCCGAGGTCACGCGCCAGATCGTGGACCAGGCGCCGGAATTTCTCAAAAGTGGCGCGGATGGGGAGCATGCGGAGGGTCATCGAGTTTTCGCGCAGCGCCGAGGTCAGCCGCTCGATCTCTTCCGAGACCGCCAGAACCTCGCCTTCTCCGGAGCGCGCCGCAATCTGGCGCAATCGCGCCTGGACCGTCACCCTCTCGCCGACCAGGTCGACCAGCTGGTCGAGGCGCGCGGCCGGGACGCGGAGGCTCGTTGCCGCATCGGGCTGGTCGCCTGCCCGGCGTCCGGTCGCCCGGCGTTTCTCCTCCAGTGATCTGGCAACCCGGTCGGCGTCGTAAGGGGGCGGGGCAGCCGATGCGGATGGCTCGCATTTCGCGGCGGAGGAACCCGCCGGGGACTCTCGCCGCTCTTCGGGCGGTTCAGGTGCGCACAGCTCGATGGCCAGGTCACAGCTGTCCTCGACAAAGATGAAAACGTCGCGAATCGCGTCCTCTGTCGCTCGCGTGGTGAGTCGAATTTCCCAGCTCACGTAACAGCGCTCCGGCTCCAGTTCTTCCAGGGACGGAATTGCATCCATGGAGGCGGAGGCGGTCATCCGGCCCATTCCGCGCAGCTCGCGGAGGAGCAGTAGCGGGTCGGCACCGTAGTGCATCAGGTCGGGTCCGGGAGCGAACCGGATGCGCCAATCGCGCTCAGGGCCGATTTCCGGACCTGAGTCCGCTGCAGACGGGCGGTTGGCGGCCGTGGCGACTGAAGTCTGAACTTCCGGTCCCATCAGGGTCTGCAACCGCGTCAAAATAGCGGCGCAGGCTGCACCATCGACCGCGGTCGATCCCTCACCCTCGTCGACCATGGCGCGAGTCTGATCGAGCGCCGACAGGGTGAGATCAACCAAATCCGGAGTGACAGCGAGACGCCCTTTGCGCATCTCGTCGAAGGCGTTCTCAAGCTTGTGCGCGAAGGCGGTCAGGGCATCGAAGCCAAACATCGCCCCGGACCCCTTGATCGTGTGCAGCGCGCGAAAAACGCGACCGACCAGCCCTTCGTCCTGAGGGTGCTCATTCAGTTCCAGCAGGACGGACTCCAGTTCCACGAGCAGTTCGCGAGCTTCTTCGCGAAATCCGTGGCGAAACGAATCGACGTTGCCGGTCGCCGTCATGAGTGCACCTCGCGGATGGCTGCGGGCACGTCCACAAACGGAAACCGTTCGAATCCTGCATCGCGCACGGCCGTCGACAAGGCTTCCGGGAGGGGTCCTTCGATGGCGAGGACCGTTCCCGAAACCTGTGCCTGGCGTTCGGCCGCCCACAGCAACTGCACCGCCGTGACGTCCATGCCGGTGACAGCCTCCATGGAGATCCGCACTTCCTTCTCCGAGGTCAGCGCCTCCAGCAGAAGGGTCTTCAGTGCGGCGGCGACGGCGATGTCGATTTCGCCCTCCAGCCGAATCACGGCGGGCTGTACGGTCCGGTCGAACGTAACAGGCAAAGGCTCCTCCTCCGGTGTCAGCGAACCAGCTTCTGCACGACCGCGATGAGCTGTTCGGCCTGAAAGGGCTTGACGATCCAGCCCGTGGCTCCCGCTTTGCGGCCTGCATCCTTCTTCTCGGCCTGCGATTCGGTGGTGAGCATCAGGACGGGCGTGAAGGCGTACCCCGGCAGCCGGCGAAGGCCGGCGATCATCTCGATCCCGTCCATCTCCGGCATATTCAGGTCCGTAATCACCAGGTCGAACTTCTGTGCGCGCGCTGTGTCCAGGCCGTGGCGGCCGTGAACGGCCTCGGTGACCCCATAGCCCGCGTTGCGCAGCGTGAAGCTCACCATCTGCCGAACGCTCGCCGAATCATCCACTGTCAGCACCTGCTTCATTGCGACCCTATATTCCCTTCATCGGAGAAAACCAGGGGTTTCTCCAGATTTGAAAGCCACCCGTTTGCTGGTTTCCCGGAACGGAATCCGGGAGTTCAGAATGGGCTCCCTGCTGGCCGCATTTCCCGGCCTCAAAACAGTTCCACGCTGTTGCCGGCAAAGCCCTGCTGCGCCACCGGCAAGGGTCCTCCAGCGAGCGCGGCCCGCAGAACCGCACGCTCGATTTCCGTTGTGTAGTGCGCGGAAAACCGCTCCTCGAGGGCCGCGGCATCGCAGTTGCCGGCCGAGGCGCAGGATGCTTCGAGTTGCCGCCGCATTGCCTCGAGGTCCTCGAGAGCCGGCTGCAGTCGGGCGAAACCGTCCACCAGACACTGGGCGGCGGCGGCGGTCTCCGTTAGCTTCTTCTGCAGTCCCGCGACCGCGCTCTCCACCATGCGTCCGCGGGATTCGGCGCATTCGGCCGCTTCGCGCAGGGTCTCGAGGCCAGTCTGCGTTTCGGCGCGCGCTTCGCGCAGCGCCGCATAGCTCGTTTCGGAAAAGACCTCGAGGGTCGCGTGACTCTCTTCCACCAGGGTTCGAATCTGCCCTGTCGCCATCTCGGATTTTGCCGTGATCTCGCCCCAGGTTGCGGAGATGCGCTTGATGGTCGTCGATATTTCGAGAATCCCGTCGGCCTGCGTGCCCAGATGGCTGGCTTCGACAATGGAGTTGAACATGAGCAGCTGCAGCCGGTCGCGCACCGACTTCGACCGCTCCAGATTCTCACTGACCAGCTGCATGAGTCCGGTGATTCCGGCAAAGGATGCCTGCACGGTGGCGTCGCTCGCTTCGCAGTCCTCTTCGAGGTGCTCAATGCGGGTCAGCTGCCTGGAGAGGGCGGTCTCCTGCCGCATCACGACAGGTCCGAGGCTGAGAATCTCCGAGGAGGCGATGCGGGTAATCCCTTCCAGACAGGAACGAATCTGCGCGATCCAGCCGTCAATCGTCTGGCGCACGTTGCGCAGCTGATAGCTCTGGATGGTCAGGCCGGCCCGCGCTTCCGCCCCTTGCAACCCGTTCTCGTTTTCCGCTGTGCCGGCGATCAGCCCGAGGGCGCTCTCCACGTGTTCAATCTGCTGGCGGGTGATGTCGTGTCCCTGGATGGCGGCCACCACCCCGGCGATCTGCGCCGCGACTTCCTGGACGCAGGTCTGGAACCGCACAGGCGTTTGCCGCAGCTCGTCCAGGGTCCGGTCCACTTCGCGGGACGCATTCTCGAGGCTCCGTTCGATCCGCTCGAAGTCTTCACGCATTGCGGGCAGCTCGGCGGCCAGGGTGCGGCGCGTTTCTCCGATCCCTCGCCTGCGCGCTTCCGTGTGCTCCATCATCTCGTTGGTGCTGCGGGCCACCGATTGCGAGAAGTCATCCAGCTCGTGCGCCAGGTACTGGAAGCCGGCGCCGACCTCTCCCAGCCGCGCCACTTCGATGTTGGTCAGCACGCGGAGCATGCCGGTTTCGCGAACGACCGCCTTTTGTCCTCGCGTGAGCTGCGCCAGCTGCCCGAGCAGAGCCTCTTCGGCAACAACGGTGTCGAGAACGCCGGCCGTCGCTTTGAGACGCTGGCGGATAAATTCCTTTGCAGCGGAACCCAGCTTCCGGACGCCAGGCAGGACGGAGGCCATGCGTTCGTTCTCGGCACAGCGAACGATGACCCCGGCCGATTCGAGGATCGCGCCCGTCTCACGCGCCAGCTCTTCAAAACTGCGCGCCAGCCGGTCGATCTGCTTCTCCGATTCGGTCAGCAGGATGCGGAGATCACCGGCCAGCTTCCTCAGCTGATCGGGGGCTACGCCTTCCTCGGTTGCCACGGTCATCGAGCCGCCCCTAAATTTGTTGTGTGACTCCGCGAACACCGAGTGCACACTCCTGCCGTTGCAGAGAGGTGTCTCTCAGGTCCGGTCGTCTCGTTTATCGGCGGGAATCGCGGGGGAATGATGGGATAGTGCGCCAAAAGGCACGGTGGAGCGCCCGGTACCGTCCCAGTCCGGAACGCGGCGAGGGCGTCCCATAAGCGGTGGACCCGGTGCCCACCGTTCACAAGGGGAGCCCGCTTTGTCCAAGGCGCTGGTGGAGCAGCGCACGGAACAGCGTCCGGTTACGGGACGACGACCTTCTCCTCGCGTGGAAAGTGGGCCAGCGTCTCGTCGCTGATCCCCAGGTGATCCCGGACCAACTGCGGCGGCAGGTGCGCGAGCCAGTTCGACAGGGAAACGTCCTGGTATCGGTCCGTCCTGAATAACTCGAGGAAGACGAGGTCCGTCTCGCCGGTGTTCTCGATGTAGTGGGGAAAGTTCTGCTGGACGTAGCCGACATCTCCCTGCCGGAAGTCCATGGTGCGAGCCCGCGATCCGGCCGCGAACACCGTCATACGTCCCTGACCCCGGACGTAGTACTGCCATTCGTCGGCATTGGGATGCCAGTGCATCTCCCGCATCCCGCCCGGATGCACCACCACGTGAGCTGCCGCAATCTGCTGCGAGACTTTGAAGTTCCCTCCGTCGACGATGCGTACCTCGCCGCTGTGAGTCTTCTTCGTCGGGGCCATCTCCATGAGTCGAAAATCGAAGGGCAGGCGTGAGGGCCCCAGGTTTCCCTGGGCCGCAGTCTGATCGGCCGCCAGCGGTCCCGGCATCGTTCCGGGAAAGATGTACCTGCCCTCCCCCGGCAGCGGAGGAAAGGCGCCTGCGGCCACGCCGAAGTTCTTCGCCAGCACCTCCGGCGGCGTGTGGGCCACCCAGTCGGTCAGCAGCACCGTTTCGTATTCATCGAACGAGCCGTCGTCGAAGACGAGCAGGAACTCGCATCCATCCGGCGCGAGGCCCTGGATCGAATGCGGATAGCCGCTGGGGAAGTTCCAGATGTCCCCCTCCTTCACATCGTCCACAAACGCCTTGCCATCGGGATCGATACAGGTGATCCGGGCTCTGCCGTTCAGCATCAGAGCCCATTCCGCGGCGTTGTGCCAGTGCAGTTCACGAATGCCTCCGGCCACCAGCCGCATCTCGACACCGGCGATCGCCTTCGCGACCCGCAAATCGTTTACGGTAACCTGACGCGTCCAGCCGCCCGGCTGGATCCGCTTGTGGGCCAGAGAGAAGGGGTATTTGAAGGTCGGGATGCTCCCGTGATCGGTGGGCGGCGGTACCACCGAGTCGGGATTTTGGTCGTAAAGCACAGCGTTTTCCTTGCCGCGGGGCAGGCTGGGCGCGGTGCCGTGCTCGCCCTCCTGAACTTCCTTCTGCGTCTGTCCGCTGGCGGCGTGCATCGCTCCCGCCGCCAGAGCGGCCGATCCCATCTCCAAAAATCGCCGTCTCGACGGATGCAGGCCATCAGTCATGTTTTTCTCCTCGCAGCTGCTGAATGCCGCAGTGCTGAGGATAACGGCTCGGGAGGCGATTGGTCTCCGCCCGCGGGGGACCTCAACGATCCAATCCCGACAGCTGGAAGCATCTGGGACACGTCGACCTTCCTGACCGGCTGATCCGATGGTATCGAACGCTTGCCGTGCAACGGTGACGTGGTGTTGGGGAACGGCGAACGCCGTCTATAATTCCCACCACCATGTCCAGCACGAACGCGGCCCCGGTCTCCTTCATCCTCATCGACGGTTCCAGCCGCCGACCGGTTGTCGTTACGCATTCCCCTTTCACGATCGGGCGCCTGCCCGAGAATGACCTGGTTCTCGCACATCCGTTCGTCTCTCGCCGCCATGCGGACCTCGTCGTGGACGAGGGTCGCTGTTTCGTTGTGGACCAGGGAAGCCGGCACGGCACCTACGTTAACGGCAAGCCTGCTGCATCGCGCCAGGCTATCGGCGAGAAGGACATCGTCCATTTCGGTGCGCTCGATGGTCCCAGCCTCCGTCTCGGCGTAGAAGGTGGCGTGTCCGAAATCAGCGACGGCTCCACCATCCGGAACATCATCCAGCAGATTCCGGAGGTCAACGCCTCGGGCAATGCGCTGGACAAGCTGCGCTGGTTTTTCGAATCCGCGCGCAAGCTGAACACCTCCGACGCCGTCGACCAGATTCTGGCGGCGCTTCTGGATACGACGCTGCAGCTTACTCAGGTGGAGCGGGGCTACGTCTTTCTTCGCAACGAGGCGGGCGAGATGGAGCTTGCCCTGGGGCGCGACGCCAGGGGAGAAGCTCTCAGCGACGTTGCGACGCTTTCCCATGGTGCGATCCGCCAGGCGGTGAGCACCTCGAACGAATTCGTCGTTACCGATACTCTGAGCGCCGATCCGGAGACGCGCTCCGCGAGCATGGTCGCGCACAGCATCCGATCGGTAATCTGCATACCGTTGCGCAAACGGCGTCCGGGCTCGGCGAAGGAATCCGAGCTGCTGGGGCTGCTCTATCTCGACAGCCGTTTGCGCCCGGGAAGCCTGACCCAGATCGACAACGACCTGCTGCGTACCATCGCCACGGACGCCGCCGCTCTGATCGACAATGCCCAGCTCACCATCTCCGAGGAGCGCGAGCGGGTTTACCGGCAGGAGATGAACATCGCCGCCGACATTCAGCGCGGCCTGATGACGGTGAAACCGCCCACGCTTTCCTGGGCCAGCGTCGCGGCGCGTTCGGTTCCTTGCCGCGAGGTCGGAGGCGACTTCTTCGACATCGTCGAGGACGGAGAGTCGCTGGCCGTGATTGTTGCGGACATTTCCGGCAAAGGAATTTCGGCGGCGATTCTCGGGGCCACGTTGCAGGGACTCATCTACTCGCTGCTGGTGGCGCGGCAACCGCTGGCCACGATTGCCGAAATCGTAAATCGCTACATCTGCGGCAAGAATGTCGAGAAATATGCCACGATGGCGATCCTGCGTCTCGCGCCGAACGGCCATCTGGAATACATCAATTGCGGACACGTGCCGCCGTTTCTCTATTCCGGTGGGTGCTCACGCCTCACCGAGTCCAACCTGCCGGTCGGATTGATCGAAGGGGCTCCTTTCTCGTCCGGGACGCTGCAGTTGCAGCCGGGCGATCGCGTGCTGATCGTGACCGACGGGGTTACGGAAGCCTCGGCTCCGGATGGAGAGTTCTATGGGGAAGTGCGGCTCACAACACCAGAGTTGGCGAACGCCACGCTCGATAAGATTTTCGAGGAAGTGGAACGCTTTGCCGGCGCTCTGGCTGCGGACGACGACTGTACGGTGATGGACGTCCGGTATCTGGGTTGACCGGAGCAGAGGCGCGGAACAGCACGGAAATTGCGGAGAGGTGAAAAGCGAAGATTGAATTTCACCTGGTCGAGTGGCGTCGTGTTGATGCGCCGATGTCCGTGAGCGGCTCTACCGAACTGTGATGGAAGGTTCGGGGCTGTCGCATGTCCTCGCCTCGGTCGCGAGGGCCGATGAACTCCCGCGGGTGAGAGCCCGGTGCACATCGATCGCCCAGTTCCGAAGTCCCCGATCCGCGAACGTGCGCGCTGAGCCGCTGTCTGGTCGTGCCGCATGTGCCGGATCCTGGATCCACTCGCGCACCGGCACCACAAAACCGCTCTTGGGTCGGTGCAGGATCTCCGCAGGCAGGGGATTGCGCAGGCACCGCACGATGCCTGGCTTGCGCGGCGAGAAGCGGCTGGCCCGGACAGGAGAGAGTTGCCGCATCAGGGTCATGTCCAGCAAAGGAACGCGAATCTCCACGGAATGCGCCATGCCCGCCCAATCGGCGTCGCGCAACAACTGCGAGCGCATGTAGTAGCTCATTTCCAAAGCCGACACGCGCAGAAAATCCGCCTGCTGCGAAGAGACTCCCTGCAGATCCCGGAACGGCCGCACCAGTGCATTCATCTGCTGGATCGAGCCCAGATCCCGCCATCCCTCTCGCACTAGTTCCGGATCAAGAAGTGCGGGAAGCTCCCAGGGCATGAATAATCCTCGTCGCAACAGGTACGCGCCACCCCAGGTACCGCCATACTCGAGAAGGCTTGCGTACTTTGGCGAGGTGAGGCGGGATACAGCAGCTCCTGTCACGATACGCAGACCCCTTCCAATCCATGGAGCGAAGCTCACCGCTTTCAGTGTATGGACCACAGCGGGCACCTGATGAAAGCTGGGATAGCCCCCGAACAGTTCGTCGCCGCCCAGTCCGCTCAGCGCTACTTTGAAGCCACGCTCGTGGGCCAGCCAGCTGATCAGATAGGTGTTCACGCCGTCGATGGTTGGCTGGTCCATCTGCTCCAGCAAGCGGTCCCGGTGTTCCGTAAAGTTGGATTGGTCGATGAACCGGGCGAAGTGAGGCAGGCCATAGTGTTGAGCTACCCGAGCCGCCAGACCAGTCTCATCGTTCGGGGTACCGCGCAACTGGTCAAAGCCCAGCGTGAGCGTTTCCACATCGTTGCCGGCCTCGGCGGCGAGCGACGCAAGCATTCCCGAGTCGATGCCGGCGGAGAGAAAGATCGCCACCGGCACGTCTGCAATCTCGTGCATGCGCAGGCTCTCTTCGAGCGCGTTGTGCACACGGGTGTCGGCTTCGTCCTGCGAACTCGGCATCGCTGCGGGATCGAAGTGCAGCGCTTCCCGCACAGGAGAGGCGAAAGACCGAGGCGTGGATACGTTCTTCAATGACGCGCGCATCCATGTTCCACTGGGAAGGCAGCGGATTCCCCGATACAGCGTGTATGGCTCGGGAACCGAACCCCAGACAAAGAACCCAACGTGGCCGGCGGGCTCTTCCCGCAGATCGACGCTGGGTACGGTGACGAGAGTCTTCACCTGGGAAGCGAAGTACAGGGCTCCGTTCGCCTGAGCGTAGTAAAGCGGCTTGATGCCGAAAGGATCGCGGGCGAGCAGCAATTCCCGGGCCTGGTTATCCCACAGGGCGAAGGCGTACATGCCGCGGAGACGGGTCAGCATCTCCACGCCGTACTCGGCGTACATCGCGAGCAGGACTTCGGTGTCGCCGGTGGTTCGGAACGGACGCCCCTTCGCTGTCAGCTCGTCGCGAAGTTGCCGGTAATTGTAGATTTCGCCGTTGAAAACAATCGTATAGCGACCATCCGCCGAATGCATCGGCTGATCGGAGCGGGCGGCCACGTCGATGATGGAGAGGCGGCGGTGCGCGAAGGCGGCTTCGCGATTGGGAGCGATCCAGGTTCCACACGCATCGGGACCACGCGTCGCGAGAGTCTCGGACATGCGCGCGAGCGCGAGCGGAATATCGATTGGTTCGGATTCTGTCTTAGAAAAACAGAGCCCTGCGATACCACACATCGGGACACTCCAACCTTAGGGGAGGCGGGTGCTTGACTTAAGCGAAACAAACTTCCCATCTATTGTGGCATCCCGGGAGCGGCCGCGGATCGTTGGCGGCAGGAGGAGCGGCGATCGTTGCTGATGGCGAAGCAAGTTTAGTATCGGGCAGATTGGCAACGAAAGGAATCCCACCTGATTGAGCACTCAGATGGGTACCTGAGCGAGTTACCTGCTGCACGAGGCGTCTCGAAACGCTACCTCTTCTTATGCTGAGCGTCTCGGATAGACTGAAACAGCTCCTGTTTGACGAATGCGAATCCTCCATGTCATTGGAAGTCTCTCTCCCGCTGATGGTGGCCCACCGGAAGCCGTACGTCAATTGGCGCGCGCCTATCTTCAGATAGGAGTTGAAGTTGAGCTGCTTTGCCAGGATCCGCCGGCGGCTTCGTTTCTTTCCGGAATCCCGGTGTCGGTGCACGCTCTCGGACAACGCTGGCTCGGCCGTTTTGGTCTTTCGCCCCGCCTCTGGAGCTGGTTGCACCGCAACGCCCCTCGTTTTGACGGCATCGTCATGAACGGTCTCTGGACCTTCCCCGACGTAGCGGTGCGCTCGGCCGCTCTCGGTGCCGGAGTCCCGTACGCCGTGTTCGCGCATGGAGCGCTGGATCCGTGGTTCAACACCCGATACCCTCTGAAGCACCTCAAGAAGCGGCTCTACTGGCCGTTGCAATATCGTGTCCTGCGCGATGCGCGCGCGGTCCTGTTCACCACTCCTGTCGAACGCGATCTGGCGTTGACGAGCTTCAACCCCAATCAATGGAATAGCTTGCCGGTCCCATACGGGATCGGCGACCCCGAAGGCGATCCGGCAGCGCAGGTCGAGGTCTTCTACCGTAAGATTCCGGAGCTTCGTGGCCGGCGGTTCTTTCTCTTCATGTCACGCCTGCACGTAAAGAAGGGGTGCGACCTGCTCATCGAGGCATTCGCTCGCGTTGCGGGGGAATATCCCGATGTGGATCTGATGGTTGCGGGGCCCGATCAGCAGGGCTCCCAGGCGCAGCTCCAGCGGATCTGCGCGCAAAGAGGGATCGGCGACCGCGTTTACTGGCCGGGGATGATCCGGGGTGACTTGAAGTGGGGCGCCCTGCGCGCCGCCGAATCCTTAATTCTGCCTTCGCATCAGGAGAACTTCGGCATCGCCGTCGTTGAATCCCTGGCGGCGGGGCGGCCCGTCCTGACCACGAATAAAGTGAACATTTGGCAGGAGATCGAGGCGGATGGGGCCGCGCTGATCGAGGAAGACACGCTCGAGGGTACAGAGCGGCTGCTGCGGCGCTGGCTGGGAATGTCCCCGGCGGAACAACAGACCATGGCCGCGAAGGCATGGCCCTGCTTTGCTGCTCGTTACTCGATGATGGGCGCCGCAGTTGCCATCCGGGATTTATTTGCCGAAACAAGCGGCGCGGCGCAATCTCATCTATCTCATTTATAATTATAGATTTAGGCGATAGGTCATGTCACCTTCAGTAGCCGTCGCCGCTCAAGGTCGAACGGTACTGTTACCGTTGCAGCATTTCCAGCAAGCGGTCGAATTCGTCCAGCTGGCCGTATTCGATGATCACCCGGCCTCGACCTTTGTGATCTTCGATCCGGACTTTCAGCCCGAGCGCGCGCTGGAGTGAGTCCTGAACCTCGCGCACATTTGGGTCGACAGGCTTCTCTTTTTGTTCGCTAGATTCCTTAGGCGCGGGGTTCAGCAGCTTCTGCACGTGGCTCTCGGTCTGGCGGACCGACATCGCCAGAGCCGTGACTTTCTGGGCGGCTTTGAGAATCGCCTGGGGATCCTCGAGCGGCAGCAGCGCGCGGGCATGGCCGAAGGTGAGGACTCCTTCCTCGACCTGACCCTGGACTTCCGACGGCAGCTTGAGCAGGCGCAGGAAATTGCCGACCGAAGCGCGATCCTTGCCCGTGCGTCTGGCGATCTGCTCCTGGGTCAGCTGGAATTCGCGCGCGAGGCGCTCGTAGGCGCGGGCCTGTTCCATCGGGTTCAGGTCGCTGCGCTGCAGGTTCTCGACGATGGTCATCTCCATCGCCTGTTCGTCGGAAACCTGGCGGATGATGGCGGGGATGGTCTCCTTGCCGGCGCGCTGCGAAGCCAGCCAGCGTCGCTCGCCGGCGATCAGCTGGAAGCGCCCGTGCGGCAGCGGCCGAACCACGATCGGCTGGATGACACCGGTCGCGGTGATGGACGCGGCCAGCTCGGCGAGCTGGACCTCGTCGAAGCGGGTGCGGGTCTGGTAAGGACTGCGGTCAATCTCGCCGATGGGGATTTCGCGCGGTTTGCCTTCGGCGGCCTCGGAGGAAACCGGCTCGGCGACTGCGTGGACCCGAGGCAGTAAGGATTCCAATCCTTTCCCCAGGGCTCTTCGTTTTGGAGCTTCTGTCACGGTCTGCATCCGTCCTCACCTCATTTAGCTTCCAGCTTCCAGCTTCCAGCTTCCAGCTTCCAGCTTTTAGCCTTAGCCGCTAGCTCACGCTGCTCTGGCTTGCAGCTGTTCTTCACGCGTACGGCCAGAACTTGACCCTGGTCTCACCCTGATAGGTTGCTGCGGCCTTTCTCTGTTTCGCCGCTGGGCTCTCAATTCCGTTCCGGACGAGCAGTTCGTCGGCCAGCTCGCGATAGCTCTCCGAGCCGCGGGACTTTGGGTCGTACAGGAGAACCGGTTTGCCGTAGCTCGGCGCCTCGGCGAGCCGAATATTCCTCGGGATGACTGTCTTCAGGAGCTTGTCCTTGAAAAACTCACGCAGATTGTCGGTAACCTGCTGAGCCAGGTTGGTGCGGTCGTCATACATGGTCAGCAGCACGCCTTCGACCTCGAGACCGGGGTTGAAGGTTCCGCGGACGCGCTCGAGAGTGTGCATCAGTTCGCTGATGCCTTCGAGCGCAAAGTATTCGGCCTGCATGGGAACGAGCAGGCGATCGGCGGCGACCAGAGCATTCAGAGTGAGCAGGTCGAGTGCGGGTGGGCAATCGAGAAGGATGAAGTCGTAGTTGTTGCGGATCTTGTCGACGGCTTCGCGCAGGCGATAGGCGCGCCGCTCCATCTGCATGAGCTCGACGGTCGCGCCGGTGAGGTCTTTGTGCGAGGGAACCAGCTTGAGGG